>Ga0207815_1000077_pt1 | contig 15232 bp, 13 predicted proteins | sample LuqExpMetagenom4_FD_187762 | JGI IMG/M metagenome (GOLD analysis project Ga0207815, IMG submission 187762) | Tropical forest soil microbial communities from Luquillo Experimental Forest, Puerto Rico - Sample 4 (SPAdes) | ecosystem: Environmental > Terrestrial > Soil > Tropical forest ... | reverse complement strand
CCCAAAAACGCAACGCAGTCCGGCATCGTCCACTCGATTCGCTTCTTTATACGCTATTGAAAAGAGGCCGAATGCACAAAATTCCCCGCACAGTCACAAATCCTCCAACCTGGCATCAAGCCTGCTCTTTTCTCTCCCCGTGACAAGGTAGAGCAACCCGGAACGAGACGGCACTGCAAGCTGTTTCTCCGCCAGCTCACCGCTCCTCGAAACGAAGGTCACAGGCCATGAAGTTGAACGACATAGTAGCTTTAACGGTTTGCGCATAGTTCAGCAACAACGGCAGTGTCCTTCGTATTTCAAGTATCGCTGGTCATTTAGAAAATGTTGCGAAATTGTGCCTCTGAACTAGCATGCGCAGCGGGAGGATTAAAATGCCACCAATCACGACACCTACCATACCTACGACCCTAACGACACCTACCTCACCTACGACGATGGTTAGAACGAAAACCAATCCCACTCCCCTGGACGTTATTTTCATTCTGTTCGCATCCGTCGTCTTAGTCGTTCTTATTGTCTCATTTACCCCAATCGGCGGTACTCAGCCGTTTCAAAACCTCCCACCTTGGTTCGTAAAGGCGGTCTCGAGCATCTGGACCCTCCTGTTTGCTGGCGCTGGCACAGCCGGCACTCTAGCACTGAGGAGGTGGCTCGATCGCAGCCCCACGCCCAATTACTTTGTCTGGATTTCGGTATTCACGGTCGGATTACTGGGTGCTGGGACGCTGGATGCGTATGTGATTCAGAAGCAAACTCCCTCAATTCTGCCACCTGTGACCGCGACCATCGAAATGCCGAGAGCCGGAGATCCCGTTCACCGTACCTTTACTTGCAAAGGGCGCGCAACAACCGCGCCGAACACTCATCTGTGGTTGGTGGTTGAGGTGAACAGTTTCCGCTGGCCCAAGGAGCGCGAGATTCAGGTGCGGCCAGATGGTACTTGGGAAAGCACCGTGTACGAAGACGGCGCGAGCCCTAGGTTCTCGCTGGCTGTCTATAGTGCAGATCCACAAGCAGAGGAGTTCATCAATGAATGGATTGCAGCTGGAACAAGTTCGGGAGATTACAAAGAGATGGACGCAATACCAGGAACAGTGAGGCTCGCAAGAGTAGACGATCTGCAACTTGCGCCGAAATGACACGGTGCCTCTTTCGACTGGCGGCATGCTCAGTTTGGCAAGCCTGCCCCGTGCAGAACGCCGGCCTAGCTCTTGTGTTCAATTCGCCGATCACGCCTGCACCCCAGTAGGGTGAAGGTCGGCCAAATCCAAACTGGAGAACCAGCCATGCAAAAGAAAACCTTGTTCGGCACCCTCAAGACCCGCAAGAAACCTAACGCTGCCGCGCCGGCAAAGAACGAGGGCGGATCGACGCGGAAGGCTGTACTCGGCCGTAGAAGTTCCGCCAGGTATGGCAAGACCTCTTTGTCCGAGTTCTCTTTCACTTAACTGATGCGGCCAGCGCAGTAGCGGAAGGGGACGAAGTGGGAGACGAGTTTAACCAGGCCATGCAGCTCTATGCTCGCTCAAAGGATTGGCAAAGATTCGGGGACGGGAAAGACGAGACAGCGCGAGTGCACCTGTGGCAGGTGCGCCCAGGCTGACTCGTCCGCCGTCCGAAAAAAGGTTAACAAACAGTCTCTGACAGTTAATTTTTAACCGAAGATGAAAGATTCACCAAGCCCGCCAGACCTTTTTGGGCCAAACCATTGTTTTTCCATTGAAGCAGCCGGCGGTTAAAAGCGCACCCCCTTCGATTCCATCACAAAGCCGTTCGGCATACCGTGTTGAGCGTACCAACGGTGCAGTACGATCGCTCTATTCTCAGCAAATTGCTTAAATAGAATGATGGTATCTGGCCCACTGTGCCGCGTGGAGAGTTCTTTTATGACGGAGGCAAAGAGCTACTGGCGTCTTGTCGTCTTTCGATGTGTCAGTTGCGGAAGAAATGAGGCATTCGCTGAAGAATCCTGTGCAGTTGAACCTCGTGAGGATCAGATTAGGGCCACGACATACCAGGCTATCTGCCGGCACTGCGGCTGGCAGGGCGAAGCTCATGGTATCTCCGCGGTAGAAATGCGCAGCGGCGTCGAACGTAGAACGGCAATTCGCAATAAGTGAGCACCGAGAGTCTTGATACGCCAAGCAGATTCTTCATTCAACTAATCGACCGTGCCGCACGTCTGAAGCACTGCTAAGCGAAAAGAAAAACGCATATTGCGGGTTGGAGCCGGGTGCACATGCGCCTTTGGTGCTCTTCGGTGTCGTTTATTGACTGTGCTTTGGGGTGCCTGCGTTTCCACTCCGCACGCACCTCAAGGGTTCTCCGTCGTGAGTAAACAAGTAATCCCCAGGCTGCCCTTTTCGCAGTTCGGTAACAAGCTGACGGCATTCCCCCGTGAGCGTAACCGTGCGGCGTTGACGCTGTTGTGAAGGCAATCATCAATCGCACGGATGGCGTTCGGTTCCAAGTGGAATACGGGAAAGACGAGACCGCGCTCGTGCATCTGTGGCAGGTTTGGTCGCCGCGGCTCTGAGCATCGATGGAATCAAACTGCAGGTAGATGTCGTCGGCCTCGACCTTACGGCGCTGATTGACAGGTGGCAGGTTGTCGAGTGAGATTGCCCTGAGTCAACTCCAGAACTGACGGGAGGCAACGACAGTCCGCCTTGGGGAAATCAGAATAGAAGTTAATATATGGCAACTCGGACGGGCACCCTGTCCGATCCCACAACGGCCCCAGGATTTAGAGCATCTTGGGGCATTTTTATTCCTGACTTAATCCTCCAGTGATGACGGTTACATCCGGACGGAACACACTGTTGTCTCCTGATGTGGGAGGTGGTGCGTTGTATGCTGCATCGCCACATATTCTGACTCTGGATCACCTGAAGAAAGAAGCAAGACACCTGTTATATGGATTGCAGCGAGGCGACCCTCACGCACTTAGACGATGCTACGCGGTTGACCCGTTCACTGACGTAGCGAACCCAGCACTTGACCACGCACGATTCATAATCGCACGTGAGCACGGCTTCCGTTCTTGGCGGAAGCTGAGGGAACAGTTAGATACCCTTGCCGCTGACTGCTAAAGACTGTCCCAAGTTTACCCCAGGCCAACAGCCGACGATTCGGTGCGGGGTGCATCTCATGCAAAGAACCGGATCGGACCCCAGGGCGAGGGGTGGCTGTGGTCTGGGGCTCTTCAATAGCCGCGCTGCTCGGTGGAAGGATAACCGAGGACCGTGAGATTGACCACAATTGTCAGCAAATCACGTACCCTTTGGAAGCACCACTGTGCCCATGAATGAATCGAAAGGGCTGACCCATAACATGACCGTGTCGCCGATCGCTTTTCGTCACAATCTTCGTCTTTCGTCCACACCCGCACATGCAAAAGCCGGAGGGGTCCGGCCCTAGGACGACACCCGCCATGCTCAACCGACTCGCGAAGGTGTGCCGGAGATGGTGCCGCAGAAGTCGATGAAGCCCGCTTGTTTAAGCGCTTCCTCAAACCAGCGCTGCGAGTCGCGCTTGTGTTTGCAGCACATACCCGGTCCGACATAGCCGGATCCGTCTGCCTGAGTGAACAGGCGTTCAAGCGCCGCCGCCCTTCCGAATTCATGGGGACGTGCCGGCTTTGACCGTTCTTGCTGTCCCTTATAAAGGCGATCCCGATGTCAAGGTTCACGGGCTCCTAGCGCAAACGATGCTGCTCGATATGTACTCTATGGCCCTTCACAGTGCCGCAGAATCTAAGCACACGCTTTAGAGACTCATGGAGGTGGTCCCGAGTGATATTGTGACATTGCTGTGTGGTTCTGAATCACGGTCCCCCACTTTAGATTGTTGCAAATCGGCCTGCTCCTTCGCGGTAGAATCGCGTGCCATGAACCTCATCGACATGTCTCTCCAAGAGTTTTGCGAGCTTTCGGAGCGTGTTTCACGGATCGCTGCAGATTATCTGAAGGGCCTTTCTAACCGAGCCATTCCGGCGAAAGGAACCGGCGCGGAGGTCGAACAACAGTTCCGGAATACACCTCCCGAAAAAGGCGACCCCGAGAGGGCAATCCGCGGCCTCCAGGATACGGCCTGGTACTCGCGCGCGCAAAATGGCCGCTTTTTCGGCTATGTGCTGGGATCCGGAGAGCCAGCAGCGGCCGTCTCGGATCTGCTCTGCAGCGTGCTGAACCAAAATGTCACGGCGTGGCGCTCTTCACCGGCCGCCGTCACGATTGAGAAGGAGGTCGTTGGCTGGATTGCGCAAGCCATCGGCTGCGGTCAGTTTGGAGGGATTCTAACGGGCGGGGGTTCTTCCGCAAACCTAATGGGTTTGGCAATGGCGAGGGAAGCAAAGCTTGCCGCCAATGAATGTGGGGTCCGTGCCACAGCGCCGCATGCGGTTTATGCCTCAACTGAGGCGCACATGTCAATTTCGAAGGCCGTGAGTTTATTGGGGATCGGCCGACGGAACTTAAGGCTCATTCGAGCAGATGCGCGCTTTCGAATGATTCCCGAAGCGCTCGAGGAAGGTATGCGAAGAGACCGGGAGCTTGGAATTGTGCCCCTGGCAGTAGTGGCGACAGCGGGCACTGTGAACACAGGAGCACTCGACCCATTGGGTGACGTTGCGGAGATCGCAGCCAACTACCGAGCGTGGTTTCACATAGATGGCTCTTACGGTGCGCTAGCGGCAATCGCAGTGCCAGAAAAATTTCCCGGACTTGCGAAAGCAGACTCGCTGGCGCTGGATCCTCATAAGTGGCTCTATCAACCCCTCGATTGCGGATGTCTGCTGCATCGCGATCCGCAATCCGCACGCGCGGCGTTCGCCCAGAGCGGTGATTATGTTCGCCCATTCGGCGAAGATCCCATCGAGAGTCACGCTTACTTCGAAGAATCAATCGAGCTGTCTCGAAGATTCCGCGCGCTGAAGCTGTGGTTCTCGCTCCGGTATCACGGACTTGAATCGTTCCGCGAGTCTATCAAGAAAGACCTACACCATGCTCAACGATTGGGCTCGCTGATCGAGAAAAGTTCCGAGCTCGAATTGGTAGCACCAATCGAGCTTAGTGCAGTGTGCTTCCGATATGTGGGTGATCGCAATGCAGCGCGTCCAGAACTGGATCGCGTCAATTTCGACATCCTTCGGCGAACCAACCAGCGCGGGCGTGTCTATCTTTCCAACGCCACCCTGCATTCGAAATTCTGTTTGCGGGCCTGCATTGTGAATCACCGTACGACGGACTCAGACATCGATGAAGTCGTCTCTGAAGTCCTGTCTGCTGCAAGGGAAGTACGCGATGGGAGTGCATCATAATTAGCAGCCGAACTCCCTGTTTCCAAATACCGACTCGAGTCCCATAGGGCGCGTTGCAAGTCGTGCAACCCTCTCTGAAAGCCAGAGCCTACAAAGATTTCAGATATTCAATCAGGTCACTTTTTTGCTGCTTGTTCAGGCCTAGCGCGAACAACTGATCGTAGTGATTCACAACATCAAGCAAGTCCGCAAACCGGTGATCTGCTATCTAACCTTTGTGGTCCTTGAGTGTGTTTGCGATGGGACTCACACCACAAACTAGCAATGCTTATCTTGTGGCCCACAAGGTTTCGCTAAAGATCGACCGAAATCCTACCCCGGTGAACAGGGTGCAGTTCAAGAATGGGTATGTTTCCGTCCCATGATCCGCCTGATCCATAAGAGACTGTGACTAAAGTCATATTCCGCAGCGCCGCCATCCTCGATACCCGCAAGGGTTGCGTTACAGGAGAGGCATCATGTCATCACTTGGCGAGCGGACAGTGCGGGACCTGGCGAGCAGAAACCCTGCGGCGGCACGTATCTTTGAGAAATTCGGAATCGACTATTGCTGCGGAGGAGAAAGATCATTGGCTCAGGCCTGTTCTGCGGCAAAGGTGAGCATCCGCGAAGTTGCGGACGCTCTTGAAGCGCCGCCACCTCAACGTGAGGACCGTGACTGGCAAAAGGCTTCGCTTCCCGAGTTGACCAGGTACATTGTGGAAAAGCATCACGGGTTTGTTCGGCAGGAAATTCAGCGCTTGATTCCGCTGTTCGCGATGGTAGTCCGTGCGCATGGCCAAAATCACGGCGAGCTTGAGCAGATTCAATCGTCGTTCCAGGCCTTGGCTGTAGGCAAAAGTCTCATTTCTAATGGATGTATATACATGTATTTGGTTATGCTCCATCACACCATCATGATTTCCTCGTCCGACGAGCGGAATGCACCACGTGGACTGCGGGAGCGCATGCTGAGCGCGCAGAAGTGCTTTTGCGAACGAATTGTCGACTAATCTACGCCCGGGGACGCTGAGGCTAAGAACCGGCGGAGTGGGCATCCGGACGGAAGGGTTCGTCAGCGCTTTCCACGTAGATGGCGGGAACCTTTGCGCCCATTGGGCGGAGATACGCGGAGAGCTGGCCGCGATGATGGACAGAATGCCGGATCCCGAAACTCAAATAGGCGACGGCAGGGTCATTGAGGAGGCCGATGTAGTCCACTGGGGTGGCAAGGTGCTCGCCAGACAACGCCTCGAGACGCGGCAGGCGCTCGGCGAAGTTTTCGTCATACCAACGGGCAATGTCAGAGCCGGGCTTCAATTCTGAAGGTATGGGTAAATCGTCTTCTTTGAAAACGTGGTCAATAAGGGCATCCAGGAACCACATCTCCGTGGAGGCGATATGACTGGACAGTTTCAAAGCACTCATGGACTTCGGATGGGGTTTGAAGTCACCCTGGTCCGGCGGAACCGCAAAGAGAATCTTCTTCGTTGTGGCCTGCTCGGACTTGAGGCGAGGCAGTAAGAAATCCAGAAGAAATTTGGCTTGATCGGGTTGCATAGCAAGAGACCCCCCTGCGAGAGTATAACGAACAACTCCGAACAGAAACCCTGACACATTACGCGTGCCACTTGTACGCCTTACGCGTACGGCTCCATTCATTCGCGCGAATGGTCTGGTTCGCTTTCCTTGAATCTTGCGTCGACGACCAGGCTCGCATGCAATCTTGCGGTCGGCTTTCGCCCGTCCCACCTCCGTATCGGTCGAGATGAAGGGGCACGCGATCTTTGCGAATGGCCCTCGCCCGCAAGCCTGATTGTCTGGGCACGACCCGGGTCGAGCTAGGGCTGCCAACTACTCGCGCAGGTGCTACGTCGGAAGCTTCATTTTCCGAAGAAGCTCGATGTAGCGAGGGTCGTGATGCAGGCTCTTCAGATGCGGATCGATCTTCAGACTGCGCAAACCAGCGTCACGCTGTTCGTAGGCACGGTCCAACCACTCGAAGGCCTTATCCGGCTCGCGGCGATAGGCGTAGACCTCAGCGATTTGATAGGCCATGTTTGCCTGATGGTCCGTGATAAGCCGCGCCAAAGCGGTGCTCGAATCACTCGAACGACCGAGAGCGTGGTAAGCGAGTCCCTCGCCCGTGAGTCTCCAAATCTCGGCCGGCTCCTGTTCCATTTCGGTCAGTGCTTCCAACGGACGACCGCGCCCGAGGAGGATCTCGCCGCGAGCGAAATGATCGTAGGTCTTTTGGGGATTTAGCTCCAACGCTGTTTGCACTTCTGTCTCTGCTTCGTCGTACCGGCCGGCGGAGTACAGCAGGAAAGCCATATAAGAATGAGAACCGGCAAGCAACGGATCTAGCTCTAAGGCTTGTCGGTGGAATTCAATGGCTTCGTTCAGGTGGCCGAGGGAGTGACAAAGAAAGGAACGGAAGCGCAGAACCGCGGCGCTCCCAGGCTCCAGTTCGGCGGCCTTGTTCACGGAAAGTTCTGCACCTTCCCAATTCCAGTCGCGATTCATCTGCACCCAAGCCAACGCCAGATAGCCCGCGGCTCGATTAGAATCGAGTGCAATCGCTCGTTCCGCATCTTCGCGGGCACCGCGGAACCCGACAGCAGGTTCTATCAATCCAACGTCTGCCATGGTGTCCAATATGTATGAGCGTAGCTCCCAGGCCGGAGCGTACCTTGGATCCAACTTGATAGCCTGCTCGATATAAGCGAGCGCACTGTCAAGGTCAGTCTTGCCTCGACCGCGACTGTTAAAATAGCCCGCACGGAGGTAGGCTTCATAAGCTTTGGAGTTGGTATTCCGGATGTTAGAAAAAGGTGCCAGGCCCCTGGCATTTAGCAGTTTGACCTGGAGCGCGCCAGCCACAGCACGAGCAATTTCGTCCTGCACGGAAAAGATGTCACCGATCTCGCGATCATAAGTCTCTGACCAAAGCTGAAACCCGTCGTCGGCCTTGACCAGTTCCGCCATGATGCGGACGCGATCGCCTTCCCTCTGAACACTGCCTTCCAAGATATTCGTTACCCCAAGCTTTTTTGCGACAGTACGGAGGTCCTCGCTCTTGCCCTTGAACTGAAACGATGACGAGCGTGCCACCACCCGCATGCCAGGGACTTTGGCGAGATAGTCAATCAATTCCTCGGCTAGGCCATCGGAGAAATACTCTTGATCCTTGGCAACGCTCAGATCAGTGAAAGGCAGAACCGCGAGCGAAGGGACCACCGTCGAAACGTTCTTTTTCCTTTGTTCAAGCAGTAGGTAGGTGCACATGGCTGCAGCCAACGAAAGTGCAATTCCAACTGAAACTGCCAGATTCGAGATCCGATTGCTCTTCGCAGCGTCTCGCGTGAACCCGAAGTGGCCGGCCCGGGTCGATTCTTGTTTAACCGGTTCTACCGCGTGTTCTAGGGGTTTCGAGTCCGTTCGGGAACCCACAGTAGAGCGCTCGGCAGTCATTGGAATCTGCTCATTCCCATTGGCACTCGGAATCTTCTGCACCTGGGCAACGAAACGATAGCCTCGACCAGGCACAGTAGCGATGTAGCGACCGTCTTGTGGACCTTCTCCGAAGGCTTTGCGCAGCGTCGAGATGTTCACGGCGAGGTTGACTTCCTCGACGAAGGTATCAGGCCAAATTTCCTTCAGCAGTTCGTCTTTCGTAAGAAGCCGCCCGCGGTGGCGCACCAGGCACACCAGTGTGTCAAAAACCTTTGGCGTTAGGGGGAATGGAGTGCCATCACGCGAAATGACGCGCTCGGCTGGGTCCAACGAGAAGGGACCGAATTGGTACATCTCTTTTTCCGTCAGTGACATTGGAACCTCAAGCGACTTTAAAAAGATTCCAAGGAAAGCCCAAAGACAGTTAGACGATATTTCGCGTATTTACGTTATGTCCGCCCGGGGCCGTGACGGGTGAGGCCAAAATGGCCGCAAGAAATCCCGCCCGCTGCCCGTGGCGCAGAAAGTAAACGAGGAGGAAGGAAGTGAAAGTATCGCACGCAAATGGAACCCGAACAGTCGAGGCCGCAGGGTACATCTTCGAAAATAGCGGCAAGAATGCTGAGGCTCGGTATCACCAATTGTCGAGACTCTACGACGCAAACACAATCCGCCACATCGAGCGGCGGGGCATCGATAGAGGCTGGTCTTGTCTGGAGGTTGGCGGAGGCGGAGGATCCATCGCTTCCTGGCTCTGTTTGCGTGTCGGCGTTACCGGGCGCGTGCTCGCAACAGATATTGATACCCGCTTTCTTAGAACCCTTTCGTACCCGAATCTGGGAGTGCGCCGGCACGACATTTGTTGCGAAGGACTTCCGAAACAGGAATTTGACCTCGCCCACATACGACTTGTGCTCATGCATCTCGCTGACCGGGAAAAAGCCTGGCAACAGATTACTAACGCCCTAAAGCCGGGAGCCTGGGTTGTCGCTGAGGAATTTGACGATCTCTCGTTTCTGCCGGACCCATACATTAACCGAAGCGAGGAAAGCTTGAGAATCGGGCGCGCTTTCCGGGACGTTCTGACGTCGCGTGGAGTCAACCTTCGCTACGGCCGGTTTCTACCGTACGAACTGCAAGCGAACGGGTTTTTGAGTGTTGGCGCCGAAGCGAGCGTCTCGGTCTGGAACGGGCGTTCGGAAGGGACCGAGTTACTAAAGTTGAGTTGCGAAGAATTGCGCGAGCCAATGATCGCTTCTGGCCTGATATCTCAAGAGGAATTAGAGGCTGACCTCCGCCGCGTTGACGAGGAGGACTATCTCATGCCCTCGCCCATGATGTGGACCGCTTGGGGAAGAAAGCCGGGTATTCACGCCAGCCCTCCTGCCATAAGCGATGACTCCATCGTCTGGTGATCTGGCATGCAAAGAAGCAAAAAGGGGAGAAAACATCTGTGTCGATTGATAGCCGCCGTAACAGTTTGCGCGTGGGATGGGTCGCGACCTCGAAAGCGCACCGGAGATTGGGACTCGCCGAATTGGTGATCCGCTCAAGTCTCGAAGATGCAAGGAAAACAACAGGCCTCGAACGGACTATCCTGCGCGCAACCAGCGAAGGACTGCCCGTTTACACAAGGATGGGATATCGGCCCGTTGTGAAATTTCCCTTCTACGGACCCGACGAAAGGAATCGAGCATGAGTGCGAAGTTCGTGTTGATTCACGGCACGTGGCATGGCGGATGGGCATGGCAAGGCGTCGTCCGTCATCTATCTCACAGGGTCACATCGCGCACACACCAACGCTTGCTGGCCACGGGCACGGCGCGATGCGCGCGGGAATTACACATCAGGATTGTGTCGATTCCGTGATCGCTCGCATCCGCCACTGCAATCTAAAGAGCGTGGTGCTGGTCGGTCATAGTTTCGGAGGAACGGTTGTTCAAAAAGTAGCAGAACAGGTTCCCGATCGAATCGCAAGCTTGGTCTTTCTGGATGCCCTAATCCTCGAGCACAACCAGCGCGTATTCGATGTTCTTCCGAGCGTTTTCCTGGACTCGCTGACTACAAAGAACGGCGATGCGCCAGCGGTGGCGAGCTTTGAGAACACAGGCCATATTCTCCCTCCTCCTCCGTGGGAAACCTGGCGCGACAACTTCATCCAGGACGCGCCGGAGCCACTTGCGCAGTGGGCATGGGAACAACTGTCCCCAAAGCCCGCGCAGGTCAACTTGGACAACTTAGATCTCACGCGCTTTTACTCGCTCGATATCCCCAAAAGCTTGATCTACTGCTGACACGACAACGCGATGCCTCCCGGCTACTTTCACCCGAAAATGTCGTCCCGTCTTGGAGCGTGCAAAGTGCTTGAAATGGACGGCAGCCACGAAGTCATGGCCACTCGTCCGGTAGAACTGGCCGAAAAGATCGTGGAGGCAAGCGTAGAGCGACTTTCCGATTGATGTTCCGTTAACGACCGATGGAACAACAGAACACCATTTCAAGGAGCACTGCAATATGAGTGTTTCATCGTTGGATTCTCCACGCAAACAGGCGCAGCAGTCTCTTTTCTCGAGAGGGCCGGTTCGCGCATACGCCTGCGCTTGGTGCGGGCCATGCTCTTCAGCCATGGACGTACGAGCCACGTCCCCTAGGTCGCTGTGATGTCGAGAGGGTGATGACCCACTGCGGACTCTGCCACGGTGACTTGCACTTGATCGATAACGGTCTCGGCTTCTCTCAGTATCCCCTTGTGCCCGGCCACGAAATCATCGGTAGGATTACGGCGATGGGAGACCATGTAGAAGGTCTCGCCAATTGGGCAGCGCGTTGGGGTGAGCTGGCAACGCGGTGCCTGCAAATTGTGTGCGTCGTGCCTGCGGGGCGAACCGAATGTTTGCGCCAGCATCTTCCCGCGAGATACCACGGATAAGGCAATGACTGGCTGGCTGGTGCTCGATCTAACGTGACTCACCACATGGGAACCTCGAGCCAATGGTCGTAGGCCGCCAACAAGTCGTCCAATTCTTACGCTTGTGGCTGGTCGTTTTTCCGTGAATACGCATGCCTTTCTACTCCCAGCCTCCGCCAAGAGCTTGATAGAGTTGTACGAGCGCGCTCAGCTCGCTTCCCTGTGCTTGCGCCAACGCCAACTCGGCAGAAAAGGAGTTCGTTTCGTTTGTCAGGACCTCAAGATAGTCAGTACTTCCGGCCTTAAAGCGAATTTCAGAAAGTCGTGCCGCATCCCGAGCGGAGTCCACAAGGTTCTGCTGCTGGATCCGGAACTCACGATTCTTGCGATACGCAACCAGCGCGTTCGATACATCGCGAAAAGCGCCTTGAATCGCCTGCTGGTAAGCCAACAGCAATTGCTCGTTCTGCGCCTCAGCCAAGCGAACGCCTGACTTAAGCCGCCCGCCTTCGAAGATCGGCTGTGTCAGGGTTCCCGCCAATGTCCACAAGCCCGCGGGCCCTGTGAACAGATCTGTCAGCGCCGCGCTTTGATATCCGGCGTTTGCCGTTAAAGAAATTTGCGGGAAATAAGCCGACCTGGCCACGCCGATCTGGGCATTCGCTGCAATCAGGTTTTGCTCCGCTTCGAGAATATCAGGGCGCCGCTCGAGAAGCGCCGAAGGAAGCCCGACGGGAACCTCGGGCGCGTGCGGTTGTTCGGTGAGTTTCAAGCCGCGGGGGATATCGCCTGGGTTACTCCCCAGCAGAATACTGATCGCGTTTTCCTGCTGCGTAATCTGCCGCTCCAAGTCAGGCACTTCCGATGCAGCGGTGTACACCAACTGTTCCGACTGCCGCACGTCCAACAACGTGTTCAATCCGTGTTGCTCAAGCGTCTTGGTCAATTCCAGCGAATCCTGCCGGGAACTCAATGTGCGCTTCGATATCTCCAATTGCAGGTCGAGCTGCCTAAGCAGAAAGTAAGAACTCGCCACGCTAGCGACCAGAGTGGCCATCACTTGCTTTTGCGCCCATTCGTTGGCTAGAAGGGTTGCGCGCGCCGATTCGGTCGCTCTCCGATAACGCCCCCAGAAATCCAAGTTCCACGCAGCGAAAGCCGTAACTTGTCCCTCAGTGACTTCGTAGGCCGGGATGGGTCCGACCGCGGGATTGCGAATACTTGTAATGTTGCCCCCCACACCCAGGGAGGGAAGTTGATCTGCGCGCGTAATTCCGAGTTGCGCCTGAGCTTCAAGAACTCTCGCAGCGGCGATTCGAACGTCGTAATTATTTTGGAGAGCGGTGCGAATAAGCTCCTGAAGTTCCTTGTCCTGGAACACTTCCCACCATTTCTTGTCACCGAGCGAAATAACCGCAGTGTTACCCGATGCGGGAGAAGCGGCTGATGGCGCCAATCCGGTCGACGGCGCTTCGCCCACGGTTGCGCCCCGATAGGTAGTCGGAATTGAAACCGCCAGCCGTCTATAGTTAGGTCCAACCGTGCATGCTGCGAGGCAGAACAAAGCCACGCAGGCAACCAATATCTGGAGCATTGCTGACCGCCTATGCATAGTCGCCTTAATCTCCATTGCGCTCTTCGAGCGCGTAGGCAGGAGTTCCCGCAGGAACCTCGGGAAAATGCTTGCGCGTCGACCGGAAGAAAGAGAAACGGTCCAGCACTTTTTCCTGGAATTCCTCGAGATACAGATAAATCGCCGGTGTGACGAAGAGAGTCACGAACTGCGAGACAATCAAGCCGCCGATGACGACGAGGCCAAGCGGCCGCCGTGACGAACCGTCGGCACCATAGCCAAGGGCGATCGGAAGGGCCCCAAGCAAGGCCGCCATGGTGGTCATCATGATCGGGCGGAACCGCTCCAAACTCGCGTCGTGAATCGCCTGGTCGTCCTTTATCCCCTGTCGAACGCGCTGCTCCGCAAAGTCCACGATCATGATTCCATTCTTTTTCACAATGCCCATCAGCATGAACATGCCGATGTAGGCGTACAGCGATGCTTCCTGCCTGAACAGCCACAGGGTGAGCAGTCCTCCAACGAGCGCCACAGGCAACGATGAGAGAACGGTGATCGGATGCAGGTAGCTCTCATAGAGAATTGCCAGAATGACGTACATAACAAAAACAGCAACCAGCATCAGGATGACGAGGTCAGACGCCGTATTTCGAAACGTGAGTGCCTGCCCTTGCAGGCTGGCTCGCACATCCGGCGGAAGAACTTCCTTTGCGGTTTTCTCGACAAAGTCGGTGGCCTGGCCAACCGTGTAGCCGGGCTTCATGTTGAAGAACAGCGTCACGCTGGTGAACTGGTTGATGTGGTTCACCGCTTGTGGCCCGATGATCGGATGCGCGCTCGTAACCGCATTCAGGGGTATCATGCGCTGGCCGTCGTCGCTTTTGATATAAAGTTTGCTCAAGTCTTGAGGGTCGGCGCGCTGGTCGTCGGCAACTTCCAGGATCACCTGGTATTGATCAGTGGTTTTCTTAATCAGGTAGCTGTAATTTTGCGAATAGGCATCATGCAGCAGCGTGAGGATGCGGGTTTCGGAAACACCGTAGAGCTTGGCTTGGTCGCGGAGAATGTCAACCTGCAGATTCGGAGTGTGATTGAACAGGTCGGAGTTGACGAAAAGAAAGCCCGGATATTCGTGCATCTTCGCCATCAACTTGTTGGCCGAGTCGTACACTTGATTCGGATCAATTCCAGATAGCGCGTAAGCGAACTCGCCTTGCACGTTCGCTGTCGCCCCCGTGCTGATCTCGAGCACGGGATTCGGCTGGAGGAAAGCCAACGCGCCCGGAACCGTGGACATGATCCCGCCCATCAGTTGCCCTGCGACTTGTTCGATCGGCGCACGCCGCGATGGATCCTTGAGGAACGCGATCAAGAACGCCTGGTTCGACGGCAGGAACTGTCCGTTCCCGCTCATCGTGAACGTGGAAACAACCGCGGGATTCGCGTGCATAATTTTCTCTGCTGCGTCTTGGTAAGCGTGCATCTGCTCCGGCGATGAGCCTTCCTGTGCGACTAGCACTCCGCGAATGAAGGAACTATCGCCTACGGGAAGAAACGACTTCGGCACGGTGTAGAAAAGATATCCGGTTCCAAGAAGGCAGACCAGCCAGATCACCGCGGAAATCCATCGATAGCGAAGGAAAAACCACAACAGTCGGCCGTAGACGTCCAGCACACGTCGTTCAATGCCGCCGATCACCCGTTCGACCCAGGTTTTCTTTGCGCCGGCTCCGCGCTCCGAGAGCAATCTCGAAGTCATCAGCGGCGTGAGCGTAAGAGAAACGATTCCGCTGGCGAGAATCGAAATCACAATGGTGATGGAAAACTCCCGGAAGATTCGCCCCACCAAACCGCCCATAAATATCAGCGGAATGAAAACGGCTGCAAGCGACAAGGTCATAGTCAAAATCGTGAAACTGATTTCCTTGGCCGAATTGAGTGAAGCTTCCAACGCAGGTTGCCCTTCTTCCATCAAACGCACGGTGTTCTCGAG
>Ga0207815_1000060_pt1 | contig 17980 bp, 17 predicted proteins | sample LuqExpMetagenom4_FD_187762 | JGI IMG/M metagenome (GOLD analysis project Ga0207815, IMG submission 187762) | Tropical forest soil microbial communities from Luquillo Experimental Forest, Puerto Rico - Sample 4 (SPAdes) | ecosystem: Environmental > Terrestrial > Soil > Tropical forest ... | reverse complement strand
CCACCGCGCACAAGGCACTGCTGGCCGGCGAGATCGACAGCATCGCGCCTCGATGCCTCCCGCGCGTACCAGGCCGAGCCGGAAATCGCGGAAATGATCGTAGTCGGTGGTGGCGATGGTTAGCTGCACGCTCACGCTGCTACGCTGGCGGCTTGCGCTTGGCTTCGATCTTGTCCCAGAACAGCTCGGCGACATCCGGGCCGCCGAGACTCTTGATGGCGCGAATTCCTGTGGGAGAAGTGACGTTGATCTCGGTGAGATAGCCGTCGATCACGTCGATGCCGACAAACAGAAGGCCGCGCTCGCGTAAAGGAGGACCAATGCGCTGGCAGATTTCCTTCTCGCGCTTAGTGAGCTCCGTCGCTAACGGCTCGCCGCCGCGCACCATGTTGGAGCGCAAGTCGTCGGCGGCCGGAATGCGGTTGACCGCGCCGGCGAATTCACCGTCGATCATAATAATGCGCTTGTCGCCGTTTCTGATGGCGGGGAGGAACTTCTGCACCACCCACTGCTCGCGGAAGACGGCAGCGAACATGTCATAGAGCGAGCCGAAGTTGAGGTCTTCTGCGGCCAGCCGGAACACCGCTTCGCCACCTTTGCCGTAGAGCGGCTTCATCACGATGTCGCCGTGCTCGGCACGGAATGCCTTGATCTCGGCGAGGTCGCGGGTGAGCAGCGTCGGCGGCATCAGGTCGGGAAATTCGGTGACGTACATTTTCTCCGGCGCATTGCGAACGTGCGCCGGGTCGTTAACCACCAAGGTCTTTGGATGGATGCGCTCGAGCAGATGCGTCGTGGTGACGTAAGCGAGGTCGAAGGGCGGATCCTGGCGCAACAGAATCACGTCGAACTGCGAAAGCTCCACCCGGCGCGGCTCGTCCAGCGTGAAATGATCGCCTACCTGATCGCGTACGTTGAGGTTTTCGACCGTGGCGAACAGGTGGCCGTTGAGCAGCGCCAACCGATCGGGGGTGTAGTAGGAAAGCTCGTGGCCGCGCCTTTGCGCCTCCAGCAATAGGGCGAAGGTCGAATCGCCCTTGATGTTGATCCGCTGGATCGGATCCATCTGCACCGCGATTTTCAGGCTCATGGCCGGCTCTAGCGCTCGTTTAGACGGCGGAAGCTTAAGGAAAACAAAGCGTTAACATTTTCCCGCCACTCTGGCCATCCGGCCTTGCGGGGCACGGGGGTGGACTTGTGACATTGCCGAAGCTTTCAATTGCCGCCAAGCTCTACGTAATCTTCGCACTGATGGCCACTACGACAGTCGCCTTGTCGGTGATCGCAGTGACGTCCGCACGCCATCATGCGGTGCTGACCGACGAATTCGAATCCGCCAATGCCAGCACCTGGAACGTCGCCAAGGTCGACGGGCTGATTTATGCGGTCGTGATGGAGTCACGCGGCGTTTACATGTCGAGCGACATAAAGACCTCGAAGGTCTACGCCGATGGTATTCTCAAGTTCAACGATCAAATCGCCAAGGTCGTAGAGGACTGGAAGAAATCGGTGCGCGACGACGATGCCGAATTGTTCGGCCAATTCTCCCAGCGCATAGCGCAGTTCATCGAATTCCGCAGGGAGCTGGCGCGGCTCGGCACCGAGATCAGCCCGGCAGCCGGCCGCGAATGGGGCGACAACGACGCTAACCGGAACGTGCGCAAGGCGCTGAACAGCGATCTGGAAAAACTTCGCGATCTTTATGGTAAACGCGCGATGCGAGTTTACAATGAGATCGATGCCGGCATCGACAACACGGCCATGTGGCTAAGTGTGCTCGCCAGCTTTGCTGTCGTGCTAGCACTCGTGGGTGTCCTGGTGATATCGCGCAACGTTGCCAAGCCGATTGCCGATATCACGCACATAACCGAAATGGTCGCCGCCGGTAATGACTCGATTGCGATTCCGTTCAGCGAACGCCGTGACGAGATCGGCGCACTGGCGCGCACCATCGCGGTGTTCCAGCGCGCCATGCGGCACAACCAAGAACTCAATCGTACCGTGCGCAACGACGCTGAATTGCGCACGCAACGTCAGGAGCTAATGTCGAGCGAAGTCGCGCACTTCTCCGCCGAAGTGGAAGCGACGCTCGCCAAGCTAGGGCGCATTTCCGATCAGATGCTGGCGGCCTCTACGCAGCTCGCCAGCACCGCCGACGATGCCTCGGCCAAGACCCAGCAGGCGGCCACGGCTTCCGCGGACGCGTCAGCCAACGTGCGCGACATCGCTTCGGCCGCCAACGAGTTGTCCGCTTCGGTCAACGAGATCGACCGGCAGGTCGCGCAGTCGAACGCGATTGTCAACAAGGCGGTGAATGAAGCCAGCCGCACCAATCTTGCGGTGCAGGAGCTGGGCGAGGCGGCCACCCGCATCGGCGACGTGGTTAAGCTGATTACCGGCATTGCCGAGCAAACCAATCTACTAGCGCTCAACGCCACCATTGAAGCCGCGCGCGCCGGCGAGGCCGGGCGCGGCTTCGCCGTGGTCGCCGGCGAAGTGAAGGCGCTCGCCGGCCAGACCAGCCGCGCCACCGAGGAGATTTCGGCGCAAATCGCCAGCATGCAGCGCGCAACGACGCGGTCGATTGAAGCGATTAATGCCATCGAACACATCATCCGGGAGATCGGCGACATCAGCGGCGCCATCGCGGCTGCCGTCACCGAGCAGGGCGCAGCAACCACTGAAATTGCGCGCAGCGTCGAGATCGCCGCCAAACGTACAGTGGAAACCGCCGACGAGGTCAGCCTGGTGGGTGCCGCCACTGAAGGCACGCGCGCCAGCGCCAGCTCGGTAAAGGCCGTAGCCGACGATCTCGGCAGCGTCGCCGGATGCATCCGCGACCAGCTCGACTCCTTCTTCGCGCGGCTCAGCGCGTAATTCATATCCTAGGTGCGGGGAGCTAACTCGGCAGGCCATGATCGCCATCTTTGGCGAGTGCGAGCGCGCGCTGATAGACCTCGCGGCGCGGCCGGCCGGTGGCGAACGCCACTTCGCCGACGGCGTCCTTCACCGAAACGCGCGCCAGCGCGCGGCGCAGCAATTCGTCGATGTCGTCAGCATTTTTGCCGCCGCCTCTGGGCGGCGCCACCACGATAACGATCTCGCCGCGCGTCTCGCCGCCGGCGGCATAATGACGGGCGAGCTTGTCGAGCGGCCCGCGACGGATTTCCTCGTGCAGCTTGGTCAACTCGCGGCAGATCGCGGCGTCACGCGACCCGAGAGTCGAAGCGAGGTCGGCCAGCGCGGCGGGTAAGCGCGGCCCGCTTTCGAACAGCACCAGGCTTGCCGGAATCGACGCAAGCGCGGCGATGCGTCTCTGCCGCGCAGCCTGGCTAGGCGGCAAAAATCCCTCGAAGAAGAAGCGGTCGGTGGGCAGACCGGCGGCACTGAGCGCGGTTAGCACCGCGGAAGCGCCCGGCACCGCGATCACCGCGTGGCCTGCCGCGCAGGCGGCGCGCACCAGCTTGTAGCCGGGATCGGAGATCAGCGGCGTACCGGCGTCGGAGACGAGCGCGACCGATTGGCCGTCGGCGAGGCGCGCGAGCAGCCGCGGCCGCGCCTCGGCGGCGTTGTGTTCGTGGTAAGGCGTGAGCTGCGTCGCGATCCCATAGTGTTCGATCAGCTTGCGGGTGACACGGCTGTCCTCGCAGGCGATGACGTCGGCGGCGGCAAGCGTTTCCAGCGCGCGCAAGCTGATGTCGCCCAGGTTTCCGATCGGCGTCGCGACCAGGTAAAGGCCGCCGGGCAGCGATGGTACGCCGACGGGGCCGCCGCCGAACATGTAGTGGCGCGACTGGGGAGTACGCGCGGGTTTGCCATCGCTCGTCATGGCAGGCACTCTAGACGGGCGCATCGGGCACGTCATACCGTGGCAAATTCCCTATGATTTTCATTGCCTTAACTTTTCGCGGACAAAATGCCGGATTATCGTTACGAGTGGCGACGGGGGCCCGCGCTGCCGTTTTTTGGGGAGCGGCTATGGCCGGGGTGTTGCCCCGTCAGATTGTGATGCGCTGGCGCCGGCTGGGCTCCAGTCTATGCCTTGCCGTCGCGGCCGTCGCGCTCACCAACTGCGCCGGCGGCAATTCGGAGTTCTACAGCAATACGCCGCCACAACAATCGGCCGCGGCGCCGCCCGCGTCGACTCTAGGCGAAGGTCAGGTTCGCGTCGCGCTGATACTGCCACTGTCGGGGCAAGGCAATGCCGGTGTCGCCGCGCAGTCGATGAAGAACGCCGCCGAAATGGCGCTCGCTGACTTCAAGAACCCAAACATTCAGTTGCTTGTGAAGGACGACGGCGGCACGCCGCAGGGCGCGCAGGTCGGCGCGCAGCAGGCAATCAATGAGGGCGCCGAGATCATCATCGGGCCGCTGTTTGCGGAGGCGGTACGCGCTGTCGGCGCAACCGCGCGCCCGCACGGCATTCCGGTGATTGCGTTCTCGACCGACGCCAGCGTCGCCGCGCGCGGAGTTTATCTGCTGAGCTTCCTGCCTGAGACCGACGTTAAACGCATCGTCGATTACGTCGTCTCGCGCGGTAAGCGTTCGTTCGGCGCACTGCTGCCGGACAGCGCTTATGGCGCCGTGGTGGAAGCCGCCTTCCAACAGGAAGTGTCACGGCGCGGCGGCCGTGTTGTCGTGTTGGAGAAATATTCGACCGAGCCCGGCAAGATAGCCGAGGCGGTGCACCGCGTTGCGCAGGCAGTCAACCGCATCGACGCGATTTTCATTCCCGACAGCGCCGATGGTGTGCCGCAAGTAGTGCAGACACTGTTGAGCGATGGAGTGATCATCAATCGAGTGCAGTTGCTCGGTACAGGGCTGTGGGATGATCCGCGTATCTTCTCGACTCCGTCGCTGGATGGCGGCTGGTATGCGGCGCCCGAGTCAGCTGGCTTCCGCAATTTCTTGAGCCGCTATCGGTCTCGCTTCGGCCAGAATCCCGTACGCACGGCTACGCTCGCCTATGATGCTGTCACCTTGGTCGCGGCGCTGGTGAAGACGCAAGGGCCGCAACGCTTCAGCGAGCAGGTGCTAACCAATTCGTCGGGTTTTGCTGGCGTCGACGGCGTCTTCCGTTTCCGCCCCGACGGCACCAACGAGCGCGGCCTTGCGGTGATGCGCGTTGCGCCGTCGGGAGGCCAGGTCGTCAGTCCGGCGGCGAAGACGTTCGGATCAGGCACCTGATCAAGGTCAGGCGGCGAGATCCGCCACCACCGCATCGAGAACGGGAAATCCGCTCGGAGTCACGCGCAGACGGCCGCCCGCGGTGGTCTCTACCGCGCCTTCGTCGCGTAGTATGGAGATGCGCTCTGGATTGAGCGTGCGGCCAGCGAGTGCACTGTAGCGCTTGGGGTCGATGCCTTCGGCGAGCCGCAGCCCCATCAGCAGATATTCGTCAGCCGTTTCGCCGGCGGTGAGCTTCTCGTCGACCACCAGGCCGTGGCCTGATGTCTCGACGCGCATGAGCCAGGTTTCCGGGTGCTTCTCGGTCTCAGTGGCGTAGCGGCGGCCGTCGATATTGAGCCGGCCATGAGCGCCCGGGCCGATGCCCGCATATTCGTGACCGCGCCAATAGATCAGATTGTGCCGGCATTCGCCGCCCGGTCGGGCATGGTTTGAGACTTCATAGGCGGGCAAGCCGGCGGCGCAGCAGATATCCTGTGTCAAATCGAAAAGGTCGCGCGCGGTGTGATCGTCGGGTACGGCGAGCTTGCCAGCTTGGTGTAGACCGGCAAAGGGTGTCTCCGGCTCGATGGTGAGCTGATAGAGCGACAGGTGATCGGCGGCGTGCGCGATCGCACGCTTGAGTTCGGCTACCCAGGCATCGAGCGTCTGACGCGGACGCGCGTAAATCAGGTCAAAGGAATAGCGATCGAAGATCGCGCGCGCGATGGCAATCGCGTCGAGCGCCTCCTGCACCGTGTGCTGGCGCCCGAGCCCCTTCAACGCAGCGTCGTCGAGCGACTGCACGCCAAGCGACACGCGATTGACGCCGGCGGCGCAGTAGCCGCGGAAGTTCGCCGTCTCCACGCTGGTCGGATTTGCTTCCAGCGTCACCTCAATGTTTGCGACTACCCTCCAGTGCAGGGCGATGGCGTCGATAATCGCCTGCACTGAAGCGGGCCGCATCAGCGACGGAGTGCCGCCGCCGAAAAAAATGCTCGACACCGTGCGGCGGCCGATGCGCGCGGCGGTCGATGCGAGCTCAGCCTTGAACGCGCGCACGAAGCGCGCCTCGTCAATCCCGCTGTGGCGCACATGGCTGTTGAAGTCGCAATACGGGCACTTCGATAGGCAGAACGGCCAGTGCACATAGACCGCGAAGGGATCAGCTAAATTCATGTTATCCATTATAGAGCGCGCCAGGTCAGCAGCCAGCGGTAACGCGTTTTTTGCTGGTGAAAGTTGATTAAAGTTGTAATTACGAATTCAGCGCAAGCAGGCCGCCGCGAGTTTCATGAAGGCGCGCGAGCGATGCGAGAGATTCTGGCCCTTAGGCGGTAGCCCGTGCTTTTCCTCGGAGCTCATCTCGCCGAAGGTGCGCTCGAATCCATCGGGCTTGAACAACGGATCATAGCCGAACCCCTTATCGCCTCGCGGCGGCCACACGGCGACGCCGTCGACGCGGCCTTCGAACTGCTCCACATGCCCGTCCGGCCAGGCTAGGCATAGCACGGCGACGAAATGCGCGCGCCGCTGTTGCGGCGATCGGGCACCGCGCTCGATCAACAGCGTCTGGATCTTGTTCATGGCTAAACGGAAGTCTTTGTCGGGGCCCGCCCAGCGCGCGGAGTGTATACCAGGCTCGTCGCCGAGCGCATCGACGACCAGGCCAGAATCGTCGGCGAACGCCACGCGGTCGCTCGCCTTTGCCGCGGTCATCGCCTTGATGCGCGCGTTGTCGGCGAACGTACCGCCGGTCTCCGTCGGCTCGGCCAAACCGAGCTCGCCGGCTGACTGCGCCTCGATGCCATAGGATGCGAGCAGCTCGCGCATCTCCCTGAGCTTGCCTGGATTATGCGTGGCGATGACGACGGAGCCAGTGAGTTTCCGGCTCACATCACGGCCATTTTCTGCAAGCTTACTAGCTTCTCGATGCCCTTGCGTGCCAGCGCCAGAAGCACCTGAAACTGGTCTTCGCTAAATGGCATCTTTTCGGCGGTGGCCTGAATTTCGACGATACTGCCCGACCCGGTCATCACGAAATTGGCGTCGGTGTCGGCTTCCGCATCCTCCGCATAATCGAGATCGAGCACCGCCGTTCCCTTGCAAACGCCGCAGGAGACGGCGGCGATGTGGTCGCGTAGCACTTCGGCGCGCAGCATGTCGCGGTTCTTCATCCAGGTAAGGCAATCGGAAAGCGCCACCCAGGCGCCAGTAATCGAAGCGGTGCGGGTACCGCCGTCTGCCTGGATCACGTCGCAGTCGATGGTAATTTGCCGTTCGCCCAGCGCTGCGAGATCGACGACTGAGCGCAGCGAGCGGCCGATCAACCGCTGGATCTCCACGGTGCGGCCACCCTGCTTGCCGGCGCTTGCCTCGCGGCGGGTGCGCTCGGCGGTGGCGCGCGGCAACATGCCGTATTCCGCGGTGATCCAGCCGCGGCCCCGGCCCTTGAGCCAGAGCGGTAAGCGCTCCTCTAGGCTGGCGGTCACCAGCACATGAGTATCGCCGAATTTCACGAAACAGGACCCTTCGGCGTGCTTAACCACACCTCTCTCGAGCGAAACAGCGCGCAGCTCATCGACTTGCCGGCGACTTGGCCGCATCGGTCTAATTCTCTCTTTGGCTGGCCGCACACCATAACCATATGCATGGCTTGAACAAGTCCGCCGCGATGCGTCATTCTTAATTGGATACCGAGGAGTTTCCGGTGGCTTCCCACGACATTCCGATCGGCGCGAACCAAGTGAGCCTTGCGGCCCTCAATGAGCGTTCGCGGGAGATTTTCCGCCAGATCGTCGAAAGCTATCTCGCCACTGGCGAGCCGGTGGGCTCGCGCAACCTCGCGCGGCTCCTGCCGATCACACTGTCGCCAGCCTCGGTGCGCAACGTCATGTCGGATCTCGAGCGGCTCGGACTGATCTACGCACCGCATACCTCGGCCGGACGGTTGCCGACCGAACTGGGCCTACGCTTCTTCGTCGACGCACTGATGCAGGTCGGCGACTTGAGCGAGAGCGACCGCCGCTCGCTCGAGGCGCAGTTGGCGGCGGCGGGCCACGGCAAGTCGCTGGAAAGCGTGCTCACCGAAGCGTCGCAGACCTTGTCGGGCTTGACGCATTCGGCCGGCGTCGTGGTCACCGCGCAGTCTAATGCGCGGCTTAAACATATCGAATTCGTGCAGCTCGAGCCCGGGCGCGCGCTCGCGGTGCTGGTCGCGGAAGACGGCCAGGTGGAGAACCGCGTCCTCAGTGTGCCGGCCGGCTTGCCGACCTCGGCCCTAGTTGAGGCGGCAAATTTCATTAACGCGCGCATCCGAGGTAAAACGCTGGCCGAGCTGCGCGTCGGGATTGAGGCCGCGCTGGTGGCAGGGCAGGCCGAACTCGACCAGCTCACCCAGAAGATCATCGCGGCCGGGCTTGCCAGCTGGTCGGGCGGGGAAAGCGATGAGCGCAAACTCATCGTGCGCGGCCACGCCAACCTGCTCGAGGATTTGCATGCTCTGGAAGATCTCGAGCGGGTGCGCTCGCTGTTCGACGCACTGGAGACCAAGCGCGAGGTGATCGACCTGCTCGGCCGCGCCGAACGGGGCGATGGCGTACGCATCTTCATCGGCTCGGAGAACAAGCTGTTTTCGCTGTCTGGTTCCTCGACCATCGTGGCGCCCTATCGCGACAGCAAGGGTAGTATCCTGGGCGTGATCGGGGTGATCGGACCCACCCGGCTCAACTATGCCCGGGTCGTTCCGATGGTCGATTACACAGCACGGATCGTTAGCCGGCTGCTATCCGCATGAGCTTGATTTTTGGTGCGCGAGACCTGATATCCTCGGGGCAACACCATTTGAGTGGATGACGCACGATGAACGAGCCGAACGCTCGCCAGGCGGAAACTGCGGTCGCCGAGGCCGAAACGGCTACGGACAAGCCGGAAGCGGGGATCGCGGCCGAGCAGCCCGACCCGTTGGCTGAGGCCACGCGCGAAGCCGCCGAATACAAAGACAAGCTCCTGCGCACGCTCGCCGAGATGGAGAATCTGCGTAAGCGCACCGAGCGCGAGGTGGCCGACGCGCGACTCTACGGCAACGCCAACTTCGCGCGTGACGTGCTTCAAGTTGCCGACAACATGCAGCGCGCCTTCGAAACACTGGGCCCTGAACTGCGCGAGCAGGGCGACGCGAAGGTGAAATCGCTTGTCGAGGGCGTCGAGCTCACCGAGCGCGAACTCTTGAAAGTCCTCGAGAAGCACGGCGTGAAGAAATTCTCGCCGGCCGGCGAACGATTCGATCCGAATGTACACCAGGCAATGTACGAGGTAGAGAACGCCGAGCTGCCGCCCGGCCATGTGGCGCAGGTGATCCAGGCCGGCTACATGCTCAGCGACCGCGTGCTGCGGCCGGCCCTGGTGGCGGTGGTCAAGGCGCTGCCGAAATCGCCGCCGGCGTCCGCCAACGACAATCCGCCTCCGGGAAAGTGATCAGCGCTGCTGCGACTCGATTCCGTCGCGCACCGCGCGGAAACGGGTAAACAGCGAATCCCAATTGTCCTTGGGTCCGACGCCGACAATGCGCATAAATCCGCCGGTGCCGAAGCGTACCCATTGCACCACCGACAGCAGTTTATCGGTCGGCGACTTGGCCTCCCCCCTGATCTCGTAGCCTGGCACGCCACTGATCCGCATCGTGTCGCCCTGTTGCAGGCTGAGATTGCGGAGTGGCGACGAGAGCAACAGATCGCGTGCGAAATTGACGCGATCATTCGGCTGCTCCGGCGAACCGGAGCCGACAGAGACGATCATGTAAGGCTGGTCGCCCATGTCGTCGTTCGGACCCTCAGTGATGATGACGCCACCGGCCGGCAAGACCTTATTGACGCGGAACCCGGCGAGTTCACTGAGCTTGAACGGCAACAGCCCGAGCTGCTCGTCGATCGGGGTCGACCGCACAACAGCGCTGGCCAGGGCTTTGCGGATCACCGCGTCGGAATAGACGTTCGTCGCGGCGTCCGGCACTTCGACGTTGATCATCACCGTCAGGTCCTTGTCGATCGCAGCCGCCAAGAGCACCCATTTGTGCAGCTTCTGGTCATTGATCTGACCGCGGGCGGTAAGCAGCGTGCCGGCGCCCCAAGGAAGCGGAAAGGTCTCCCGCTTTACGTCGACGAGCCCCTTTTGGTCATCGCTTTGCAGTGCTCTATTCAGTTCGGGAAAGGCGGCCGCCGGCAGATCGAGGATGGCGACAGCGACGCTGCGGTCGCGGTCTTCGAAGCCGGGGAAACGATAGCTCGGCCTGAGGTCGCCGGGCGGCTCAAGCCCGACGCGCAGGCCGGGCGGAAACACCGGCCCAGCGGCGAAACCGGGCGCGGCGGCCAGCATGCCGGCGCCGAGTGCCAAAACGAATGCCAGGGCGCGAAAGGACATTAGGTAATCAGCCTTCCTGATCTTGCGACGAAGGTCTGGCTAACCGGTCTAGGCCCGCGCGGCAATGGTTTGCGCCCCTTTCTGGGAATCGCGAATTCGTGAGCAGCTGACTTGCGAGGCGGGGTGGCCCTCCTATATGAGCCATTGAGCCGCGCAAATGCGGCAAAAAGCGTGTTCAGGGGGCTGGATCGGGGGTCTGCGGAATGGGCCGCAGACATAACCCATTCGGGCGCCAAGTGGCCCGGCCGGCTCGCCGTAATTGAGAGGAAGAACCATGGGAAAGGTCATTGGCATCGACCTCGGCACCACGAATTCGTGCGTCGCCGTCATGGAAGGCAAAAACCCTAAAGTCATCGAGAATGCCGAAGGCATGCGCACCACGCCTTCGATCGTCGCCTTCAGTGACGATGGCGAGCGTCTGGTCGGCCAACCGGCTAAGCGCCAGGCGGTCACCAATCCGGAAAAGACCATCTTCGCGGTCAAGCGCCTAATCGGACGGCGCTACGACGATCCGATGGTCGAGAAGGACAAGAAGCTTGTCCCCTACAAGATCACCAAGGCATCGAACGGCGACGCTTGGGTCGAGATCGAGGGCAAAACCTATTCGCCCTCGCAGATCTCCGCCTTCATCCTGCAGAAGATGAAGGAAACGGCAGAAGCCTATCTCGGCAGCAAGGTCGAGCAAGCCGTGATAACCGTTCCTGCCTACTTCAACGACGCTCAGCGTCAGGCCACCAAGGATGCCGGCAGGATCGCGGGCCTCGAAGTTCTGCGCATCATCAACGAGCCAACGGCGGCCGCGCTCGCCTACGGGCTCGACAAGCGGAAGACCGGCACCATCGCGGTCTATGACCTCGGCGGCGGCACTTTCGATATTTCGATTCTGGAAATTGGCGACGGCGTATTCGAGGTGAAGTCGACGAACGGCGACACGTTCCTGGGCGGCGAAGACTTTGACATGCGCCTAGTCAACTATCTCGCCGATGAATTCCAGAAGGAGCAGGGCATCGACCTGCGTCGCGACAAGCTTGCGCTCCAACGGCTCAAGGAAGCCGCCGAGAAGGCGAAGATCGAGCTATCGTCGACGACCCAGACCGAGATCAACCTGCCGTTTATTACGGCGGATGCTTCTGGTCCGAAGCATATGACGATGAAGCTCACCCGCGCTAAGTTCGAGGCGCTGGTCGACGACCTCATCCAGAAGACTATCCAGCCCTGCCGCCAGGCGATGAAGGACGCCAGCGTGTCGGCGGCGGAGATCAACGAAGTCGTCCTGGTCGGCGGCATGACGCGTATGCCGAAGGTGCAGGAAGTCGTGAAGCAGTTGTTCGGCAAGGAGCCGCACAAGGGCGTCAACCCGGACGAAGTCGTTGCGGTCGGCGCTGCCATCCAGGCAGGCGTCCTCCAAGGCGATGTCAAGGACGTGTTGCTGCTCGACGTAACCCCACTTTCGCTCGGCATCGAGACGCTGGGCGGCGTCTTCACCCGCATCATCGATCGCAACACCACGATCCCGACCAAGAAGAGCCAGGTCTTCTCCACCGCCGAGGATAACCAGAATGCGGTCACCATTCGCGTCTTCCAGGGCGAGCGCGAGATGGCGTCCGACAACAAGCTGCTCGGCCAGTTTGACCTAGTGGGCATTCCGCCGGCACCACGGGGCGTGCCCCAGATCGAAGTTTCCTTCGACATCGACGCCAACGGCATTGTCAACGTGTCCGCCAAGGACAAGGCGACCAGCAAGGAGCAGCAGATCCGCATCCAGGCATCGGGCGGCTTGTCCGAAGCCGACATCGAGAAGATGGTCAAGGACGCGGAAGCGCACGCCGACGAGGACAAGAAGCGCAAGGCCGCGGTCGAAGCCAAGAACCATGCCGAGGCGCTGGTGCATTCCACCGAGAAGGCACTCGCCGAGCATGGCTCGAAGGTCGGCAACGCTGAGCGCACTGCGATCGAGAATGCCATGGCGGACCTCAAAGAGGCCCTGAAAGGCGATGACTCGAACGCAATCCAGCAGAAAACCAACGCGCTGGCGCAGGCCTCCATGAAGCTCGGCGAGGCCATGTATAAGGCACAGCAAGAAGCACAGGCTACGCCCGGCACCGGCACCGGCACCGGCACCGGCACCGGCGGCGGCGCCGCGGGCGAGAAGAAAGAGGACGTGGTCGATGCGGAATTCACCGAGGTCGACGACAAGAACAGCAAGAAGTCCGCCTAAAGGTTAAGGCGGCCGCCGTGCACTCATCGGCAATCGGAAAATGCATCACCCCCGGGTTCAAACCCGGGGGTGACTATTTCGGGACGAGCAGCGCGCGGCCGAATCAAGTACGGCTATAGCGTTCTGATCGAAGCGGGATCGGCATGTCCAAGCGCGACTACTATGAGGTCCTGGGCGTATCGCGCACCTGCGGCGAGGCCGAGCTCAAATCGGCATTCCGCAAGCTCGCCATGCAGCATCATCCGGACCGCAATCCCGGCGATGGCGAATGCGAGCACCGCTTCAAGGAAATCAACGAGGCCTATGACGTGCTCAAGGACGGCGACAAGCGGGCCGCGTATGACCGTTTTGGGCACGCCGCCTTCGAGCACGGCGGCATGGCCGGCGGCCACGGCTTCGGCGCCGATTTCGCCCACAGCTTTGCCGATATTTTCGACGATCTGTTTGGTATGGGCGGCGGGCGGCGTGGGCGTACGCAAGGGCGCGAGCGCGGCTCGGATCTTCGCTACAACATGGAGATCAGCCTCGAGGAAGCCTATGCGGGAAAGACCGCACAGATCCGCATCCCGACCTCGGTGACCTGCGAATCATGCTCCGGCACCGGCGCCAAGGCCGGCAGCAAGCCGAAGTCATGCGCCACCTGCGGCGGCGCGGGCAAGGTCAGGCATGCGCAGGGTTTCTTCACGCTCGAACGTACGTGTCCGGCCTGTCACGGGCAGGGGCAGGTAATCGAAAATCCGTGCCCTTCCTGCGCCGGCGCAGGACGGATCACGCGCGAGCGGACACTTTCGGTCAACATCCCGGCAGGCGTCGAGGACGGAACCCGCATTCGACTCGCTGGTGAAGGCGAGGCCGGCTTGCGTGGTGGGCCGACGGGCGACCTCTATATTTTCCTCTCGCTTACCCCGCACGAATTCTTCCAGCGCGACGGCGCCGACCTGCACTGTCGTGTGCCGATCTCGATGGTGACGGCGGCGCTCGGAGGAGAATTCGAGGTACCGTCGATCGACGGCAGCCAGGTGCGGGTCAAGGTGCCCGGCGGTACCCAGGTCGGCCGCCGTTTCAGGCTGTCCGGCAAGGGCATGCCGGTGCTACGGTCGAAACAAAGTGGCGACATGTACGTTCAGGTAGCGGTGGAAACGCCGCAAAATTTGACCAAACGGCAGCGGGAGCTGCTGGTGGAATTCGAAAAGCTCTCGTCCGAACACACCCAGCCTGAATCGGCGAGTTTCTTCAGTAGGGTAAAGGATTTTCTCGATGCGTTCGGAAATCGCCGCAGCCATTCTGGATAGCCATCTTGACCGCCTGCCCGGCGCCCTATAGGCGTAAAAGTTCCTCGCCTAATAAAAGCCGCCCGCACGCGTGACTCTGCAACATGTCCTCACCTTCAGTCGTCCGCGTCGAAAGAAAGCCTCTGCGTCTCGATGACGAGATGCAATTCATCCGTTCCTGGATCGAAAAGCCGCTCTCGACCGGCGCGGTGATGCCGTCGAGCAAGGCCCTGGCGCGCACTATGGCGCGCTACGTCGATGCGGAGGCGAGCGGTCCAGTGATCGAATTGGGGCCGGGCACCGGTCCAGTGACCGAGGCGCTCGTCGAGCACGGCATCGATCAGTCGCGGCTGATCCTGGTCGAATTCAACCCCGATTTCTGCCGCCTGCTGCGCGCGCGTTATCCCGAGGCGACCGTGGTGCAGGGCGATGCCTATCGGTTGCGCCGGATCGTGGAAGTATATGTGCGCGAGCCCGCTGCGGCGGTGGTGTCGGGACTGCCGCTGCTCACCAAGCCGCTGCGCACCCGGCTGCGCCTAATGGCAGATGCTGTGGGCCTGCTCGCCCCGGGCGCGCCCTTTGTTCAATTCACGTATGCGATGGTGCCGCCGATCCCCAAGGCGCTGTCGGGCATCAGGGTAGTAGCGTCCGAGTTGATCTGGCTGAACCTGCCGCCGGCACGCGTGTGGGTCTATCGCGGGCGATAGGCGATCGCAGGCTATCGTATCGTAGTGCCCGGCCTTTGCCGGGCATCAACGTCTTTAGAGTACGCGGATGGTTGCGTTAAAGATCCTCGTCTTCCCCGGCTCGACCCGCACGGGCTCGCACAACGTGAGGCTAGCGGCGCTGGCGGCGAAGGAACTTACCGCGCTCGACATCGACGTTACGTGCATCTCGCTCGCTGATTATCCGCTACCCATGTACGAAGGCGATCTCGAGACCAATGTCGGCCCGCCGCCGAATGCGCTAAAGCTCAAGCAGATGATCATGGCCCATCACGGCGTGTTCATCACCAGCCCGGAATACAGCGCCTCGATCACGCCGATGCTCAAGAACGCGATCGACTGGGTGTCTCGTGTGTGCGAGCGCGGTGGCCCGACCTATGGCGCTTTCAAAGGCCGCGTGTTCGCGATTGCTTCCGCCTCGCCTGGACGCTCGGGCGGCCTGCGCTCGTTGATGGCGCTGCGCCAAATCCTCGAGCTCGGCTGCGGTGCGCTGGTGATCCCCGAGCAGGTGGCGGTCCCGAATGCCGACAACGCCTTCGACGATATGGACAATATAATCGACAGTAGCATGGCCAACTTATTCCGTGCCGAGCTCGCGCGGCTCGTCGAAATAGCGCAGCTAATGATGTGAGGACAATGCTTTGACGCTCGACGCACGCGAACGCCTGATCGTCGCGCTCGATCTTCCGTCGGTGAAGGCGGCGGAGAATATGGTAGCGAAGCTCGGCGAGACTGTTGGCTTCTACAAGATCGGCTATCAGCTTGCCTTCGCTGGCGGGCTGCCATTCGCGGCGGGTCTAATCGCCGCCGGCAAGCAGGTGTTCCTCGATTTCAAGCTGCACGACATCGGCAACACAGTGCAGAAGGGCGTCGAGAGCGTGGCGCAGCTCGGCGCCACATTCCTCACGGTGCATGCCTATCCACAGACCATGAAGGCGGCGGTGGAAGGCAAGACGGGTTCGACTATGCGCATTCTCGCCGTCACCGTGCTAACCTCCTATGACGATGCCGATCTCGCCGCCGCCGGCTACGATTTGAGTGTCGGCGAGCTGGGGGCGGCGCGCGCCGCGCAAGCGCGCGATACTGGCGTCGATGGTCTCATCTGTTCGGCGGAGGAGGCGGCCAACCTGCGCGGCATCGTTGGGCCAGGCATGGTGCTGGTGACGCCGGGCATCCGCCCCACCGGCAGCGCGACCGGCGATCAGAAGCGCATCATGACGCCGGCGAAGGCGATCGACGCCGGCGCCGATTATCTGGTGGTCGGTCGCCCCATCGTCGAAGCCGGCAATCCGAAAGCCGCCGCCGATGCCATCGTCGCGGAGATCGCACAGGCAACTAAGAAGTAAGGGAAAGGTGAGCGCCGCCTCGTGGGTCAGGAATTCGATCACGACGATCCGGTTGTGGGCCTTTCCTTCCACCTCCTCGCTCTTGCCACCGTGCATTAGGTACCGCACGTCGTATTTGCTCATCGTCCCGCAGCGCCGCGACGTACCCTTTTTAGCTTTCCTGATTTGCGCACATCGATGTTGGCGATCAAGCCTTGGCCATTTTCAGCTTAGGAAGGCCGCCGCATACCGATTTCATCGCGATCAAGGACTACGATGGGTCCTAGTCGCCTTTTCCAAGTTCCCGCGCTATACCCACGCCCAACGTTGGAGTGCTGCCATGGCCGACATGCGGCTCGTTGTCGCCGGCGCCGGCGGGCGAATGGGCCGTACGCTGGTCAAGGCGATCACAGAGGTTCGGGGTCTTGCACTGGTCGGCGCGCTGGAAGATCCGAGCTCGCCTCTGATCGGCTGGGATGCCGGCGTACTGGCCGGACTCAGCGAGAATGGCGTCAAGCTCTCCAGCGACGTCGCGCCACTTATGGACAAGGCCGACGGTATTGTGGACTTCACCGCGCCGTCGGCGACGGTCGCCTTCGCCACCCTCGCGGGCAAGAGCGGCAAGGCGCACATCATCGGCACTACCGGCTTAAGCGCGGCCGACGAAGCCAAGATCAAGGACGCCGCCAAGACGGCGGTGATAGTGAAATCTGGCAACATGAGCCTCGGAGTCAATCTGCTGGCCGCGCTGACGCGTCGCGTCGCGAAGACGCTCGACCAGTCTTTCGACATCGAGATCCTCGAGATGCATCACAATCAGAAGGTCGACGCGCCGTCTGGCACCGCGCTCATGCTCGGCCGCGCGGCCGCGGAAGGTCGCGGCATCGAACTTGACAATCACGCGGTGCGAAGCCGCGACGGTCACACCGGCACACGCAAGGCGGGCGACATCGGCTTTGCGACGCTGCGTGGCGGTACCGTCGTCGGCGAACACAGCGTGATCTTCGCCGGTCTTGCCGAGCGTATCGAGCTCACCCACAAAGCCGAAGATCGTATGATCTTCGCGCGGGGTGCGCTGCATGCGGCGCTGTGGGCACGCGCGCAGAGACCGGGGCTTTATTCGATGGCCGACGTACTCGGCCTGGCAAATTTTTGAGCATGTGCCTCATGACACTGGAACAAATCACGCGCATGAAGGACTTGGCCTACGGTATTGGCGGCGGTATTGCGTGCCTTGTGATTGCCTCTCCATATGCTTTTACGACGCCAAAGGAAGGCAACCCGGGGCCCGAGGTAGGGCTTCCCTTTACGGCGGCCGGTCTGGCGCTCTTCGTCACGGCCGGAGTGCGTTCGTACAAGGTGCGCAAATCTGGAACGCCGACCGCAACCACTGATCTGTGGGCGAGCATCGGCCTGTTCGTTGCCGGCTTGATCGCCTTGGTCGCTTCCTATCTGGTCGACCACATCATGTTGGGAGAACGACAGCTCGCGCTATTGCTTGATGTCGGATTGGTTCTGGTGGCGGCGATCTCCTTCATCGTCGCCGGATGGGCTGCCCAGCAAGTTGCGCGCCGCCGCTGCAGCGCCAGGAGCTAGTAAACCATGACTGATCGTCTCCTCGTCCTCGTGCGCCACGGCCAGAGCGACTGGAATCTGAAGAATCTGTTCACCGGCTGGCGCGACGTCGATCTGACTGAGCAGGGCGTCAAGGAAGCGCGCGAGGCCGGGCGAAAGCTGAAAGCACAAGGGCTCAAGTTCGACATCGCCTTTACCTCGGCGCTCAAGCGTGCGCAGCGTACGCTCGATCTGATGCTAGCCGAGCTTGAGCAGACGAATATTCCGGTCATCAAGAACCAG
>Ga0207815_1000050_pt1 | contig 19536 bp, 18 predicted proteins | sample LuqExpMetagenom4_FD_187762 | JGI IMG/M metagenome (GOLD analysis project Ga0207815, IMG submission 187762) | Tropical forest soil microbial communities from Luquillo Experimental Forest, Puerto Rico - Sample 4 (SPAdes) | ecosystem: Environmental > Terrestrial > Soil > Tropical forest ... | reverse complement strand
TGCCGACGAAAGCGGGGAATAGCGCCCACCACAGGCTGTGCACCAGGAAGAGGATCGAGCCGAGTGTGATGTTGACGCCGACCGTCACATAGATGCGCCGTTCGAGATACCAACTATCGGTCTGCAGGAAATAGAGATTCCCGCTGTTGGGCGCCTCAATCGCCCCCCTAAAGCCGAGCAACTTGAGCACATTGCCGATGGGGCAGAAGCCGGTGAGCGCGACGTTGATGGAGACGAGGCCGGTAGCAATCACGCCGAAGATGAACAGCTGATTGACCAACACCGCCAGCAGCGTGCTTACCAGCAGCACGAGGCCGGCGATCAACCATACCGTCCGCTCGATGTACCAGCGGTCCGTGGGGACGATGTAAACACCTTTGCGCAAAGCCATGGCTGCTATCTACTCCGCTCGGCTGATTCTATGTACGAAGCTTCCCGAGAATTTACATTGATCTACATCAGAACAGCATCCCGGCAGCCAGTAGTAGACTGAAAATCATTTGGATCCACATGGTCGACACCAAGATCCGGTTAAGGCCGCGTCCGGGCGGCTCGCGCACGAAACGATAAATCACCCATAGCGTCGGCGGCAGCACCAGCAGCGTTATCCAGACATGCTGCTGCGGTAGCGCGCGCTCGATCGGCACCAGCAGCGCAAAGGGCGTAAGCATCAGTCCGGCATAGATCCATGTCGTGCCGTGGCGCCCCGCCAGTATGGCGAGGGTGCGCCGTCCGACCCGCGTGTCAGCTTCCACATCGCGATGATTGTTGACCAGCAGCACCGCGCCGGTCATCAGTCCGAGCGCGAGACCGCTCACGAGCACCGGCGCGCCGAGATTGCCGGCGCACAGCCAATAGGTGCCGCCTACCGCGCCGATGCCGAAGAAAACGATAACGAACAATTCGCCGAGCGGCGTATAGGCGATTGGCCACGGTCCGCCGGTGTAGGCCCAGCCCGCTGCGATTGACAGCACGCCGAGCAGCAGGATCGGCCAGCCGCCGACCGTCATCAGATAGAGTCCGAGCAGCGCGGATGCCGCAAAGCACGCGACTGCGCCGAGCTTCACCTTGCGAGCGCTCAATAGTCCCATCGCCGTCACACGCGGCGGCCCGATGCGGTCGGGCCCGTCGCCGCCGAGTTCGGAGTCGACCGCGTCGTTGTGCAAATTTGTGCCCATCTGGATGCACATGCTGCCGGTCAACGCCGCTAGCACCGGCAGCACGGGCAGTTCGCGCTGCACCGCCCAGGCCAGCGCTGCACCGACCATCACCGGCGTTAGCGAGAGGGCTAAGGTGCGGGGACGCGCCGCGATGAGCCAGGATCTCAAAGCCATTGGCGCGAAAGCGTATGGCACGCCTTCAACGCGGGCAATGGCACGCGCGTGTAGCCGCGCTATACTTCACATAAAGTCGCCAAAGTGGAAACCTCGATGCGATTTCTGAAAGCATTGATCTGCTGCGCCGCCGCGGCCTTCGCTGCACCAGCTGCCGCCGATGTAGTCAAGATCGTCGTACCCTTCGCGGCCGGCGGGCCGGTTGACCAGTTGGCACGCGTGCTGGCGCACGAGCTCGGCCCGCGGCTCGTCGCCGATGTCATCGTCGAGGACAAAGGCGGCGCCGGCGGCGCCATCGGTTCGGAAACAGTGGCGCGCGCGGCACCCGACGGCAAGACCGTGCTGCTCGCGAGCCTAGGCTCGCAGGTGATCAGCCCGGTGTTGCGGGCGCCCTCGGGCTATGATCCGGTGCAGAGCTTCGAGCCGGTGATGCTGGTCGGCGCTGTGCCGACGCTTTTGGTGATCGGCCCGAAATCGGGCGCGACGACGCTCAAGGAGCTGATCGCCAAAGCGAAGGGTGGTCAGGCCATGGTCTACGGTTCGGCCGGCCCCGGCACGACAATGAATATTGCCGGCGAAATGCTCAATGCGTCCGCCGGCATCAAAGTCGCGCACGTGCCGTATCGCGGAGCTGCGCCCGCGCTCAGCGATCTTATGGGCGGGCAGATCGACATGCTCAACGCCGACTTCCCGGTGCTGCTGCCGCTGATCAAGGCCGGCAAGGTGAAAGCGCTAGCACTCTACGGCGCAGAGCGCTCGCCGCTGTTGCCGGATGTGCCGACCACCGCCGAGCTCGGCCTGCCCGACCTGGTGATGGAGAACTGGTACGGCGTGTTCCTGCCCGCCCGCACGCCGCCCGAGTTGCGCGACAAGCTGGAGAAGGCTCTTTTCGAAGTGGTCGCAGTGCCGGCGGTAAAGGCAAGCTTCGCCAGTCAGGGCATGCACGGCACGCTGGGCAGCGCCGCGTTCAAAATGCGCCTCGCCAAGGAATTCCCTTACTGGCAGGAGACGGTGAGGAAGCTCGGCATCCAAGCGGGGGATTAGGAGTAGCAGCGCTCACAGCGCGCTCTCTATTTCTGCCGTAGGGAGAGGTCCGAAGCAATCCGCGTGAGGGGGCTAGTAACTCTTTCCACTGCCAGTAACTCTTTCCGGTTCGTCAGCCCCCTTTATAGCGTGGTAACCACCCGATTATGTGTTCAGCCCGCACTATCCGCATGTCTAGTCCATCCGATGATGATGCGATTTGGCGCGTAATTGAGCCAGTCTTTTGCGCAGGTGAAACCTATCCGCTGCCACGTGATATTTCCCGCGCTGACGCTTTTGCCTATTGGCGTGCGCCGGGACAGGAAGTGTTCGTCGCCGAAGAGCAGGGGAAGATCGTCGGCAGCTATTATCTACGCGCTAACAACCGCGGTGGTGGAAGTCATGTTGCAAACTGCGGTTATATCGTTGCCGCTGACGCCAGCGGACGCGGTGTAGCGCGCGCTATGTGCGAACATTCCCTTGAACGGGCACGCGAGCGTGGTTTCACCGCTATGCAATTCAACTTCGTTATTTCTAGTAACGAGAGAGCCGTAAGGTTGTGGCAGAGTTGCGGGTTCGTCGTCGTCGGCACTTTGCCTCAAGCATTCACGCATCCGACCTTAGGGTTGGTTGACGCTTACGTAATGTATAGGAAACTATAGGGACGGCCTTGACTATGTCGAACACGGACCGGCGACGAAACGCTTGCTTCCGTGCAAATCGTTAGCGCCGTTGGGCAACGATCCGATGGACTAGCTTCCCGGAAGATTCGCTTACCCCACTTTCCTCGAACAAGACATCGGTGGGGGTTAGTGTCGCAACGACCATCGCCGGGTCGAGCGCCGTGTAAAGCCTGCCGCGCTCGTCCCGTTGGTCAATGCCTTCCGTAACGCGCCAACTAAGGTAAAGCACACCGCCGGGTGCCAGGATTGCCAACAAGCGACGGACCGCTAGCGGTACAAGTAGAGCGTGAACGTGCATTAGAACGGTCTCACACAACACATTAACGAAGCTACTATCGGCCACGCCCACTAGGTCTGGCAGAGACGACTTCTCGAAGACGATGCCCGGATGTCTTCGACGTGCTTCGTTGAGCAGTCCTTCAGATGCGTCGAAACCTCGTGTTAGATAACCGTTATCGTTCAGCCACGCGGTATCGCGACCGCTTCCGCAGCCAATATCCGCCGTCAGGCCGCGCTTAAAGTATCGCCGCACGATTTCGTACACGTCCAGCGGAGGTTTCTGGGCCTCCCAATCCTCAGCAAAACTCGCTGCGTTCGCGTCATAAGCCTCTAGCGTTGCGCGGTCCATCATTGGCCCTATGCTAAGAAGCGGGCGCGACAATCGCCGAAACCAGTTCAACCACGTATCAGTCGAAACGCGTTGGGAAACGGCGGTGCTCGCCCAGCAAAAAATCTCCACCCGGCTGGCGACCATAAGACGCACGGGCGAATTTCAGAAATCAGAAATTAGGCGTCGGAAAAAACCTATCAAACAACCGGAAAGAAAAATATCTTCGGTCTGTGGCCGTGGGCTTGATTTAGGTCGAGGACGGAAAATGCATCCAAGGGAACGTGTTGCTTATTCCCACGTCAAGGAACGGAAACAATTAAAGCTGCCGGATGGGCTGCGATTAATCGTTTGGCCGGTTTTGGCGCTTGAAGAGTGGGACATGGCGCGGCCAATGGCTCGCATGGTCATTACGCCGCCGCAGGGCCAGCCCATGCTACCGGACCATCCAAACTGGACGTGGCACGAGTACGGTATGCGGGTCGGATTCTGGCGCATTAAGCGCATGCTCGACGCGCTCAAGATCAGTCCGACCGTTACGTTGAATGCGCGGGTCTGTGAAACCTATCCAGCAGTCGCCAAGGCTTGCGTTGAAGCGGGTTGGGAACTGAATGCTCACAGCTACGATCAAGTGCCAATGCATAAGCTAGAAGACCAGAAAGCGGTGATCGACAAATCCGTCGCAATTATCTCGGAATTCTGGGGCAAGCGACCTCGCGGCTGGTTCGGCCCCGGTCTAACGCAGACATTCGAGACGCTCGATCATCTTTCAGTCGCCGGAATTGAATATATCGGTGATTGGGTGCTCGATGATGAACCTGTCACGCTCAAGACCACACACAAGCCTATCGTCGCCCTGCCTTACAATTTTGAACTACACGACATCGTGCTCATGGCTCTGCAAAATCATCCGTCAGATCAAATGTATCGGCGCGTGCTGGACCAGTTCGACTGTCTGTACGAGGAATCGGCGGATCGTCCGAAGATCATGGCAGTTGCCATGCACTGCTATCTCTCAGGAATGCCGCACCGGATAAAATACGTTCGGCGTGCATTCGAAGAGGTTTTGAGCCGACCCGGAGTCGCGGCATGGGATGGCTCTCGAATTCTCGATTGGTATAACGAGCAGATGACGTGACTGGGTCTTTTTTCGTTCCGCACGATCTTGAAGCGCCGGTTCGCGGTGCGTCAACCGGGCCTTTGGCGGGCCTGACCGCCGTTGTGAAAGATATGTATGACATCGCCGGCACCCGCACTGGCGGCGGTAGCCCGGAATGGCTCGCCGCCCAAAAACCGGCGATTCGACACGCCGCGGCAGTCGAGCAAATCTTGGCAGCTGGAGCGACTATCACCGGCAAAACGATTTGCGATGAATTTTTTTACAGCGTGACTGGCATCAACGCTCATTATGGTATGCCCGTGAATCTGCGCGCCCCCGGTAGGATACCGGGTGGGTCGTCAAGCGGATCGGCCGCCGCGTGCGGTGCTAATGCCTGCGATTTTGCGCTCGGCAGCGATACCGGTGGATCGGTGCGCATCCCGGCCGCTTTCAACGGACTTTACGGACTACGCCCGAGCCATGGTCGCATTGATCTGTCTGGCGCGATGGCGATGGCTCCATCATTCGATGTTGCGGGCTGGTTTGCCAATGCGCCAGGCATTTTTCATCGTGTCGGCGAAGTCCTGTTGCGAGGAAATGCCGTCCTTGCGTCGGTAAACAACCTTGTTATCGCGACCGACGCCTTCGCCCAAGCCGATGACGAAGTGGCGGCGCTTGGGCGACGTTTCTTGCAACGTGCGCGGGCTCAACTACCCGCGGCCAGCGAACAAACTGTCGCACCCGGCGGCTTCGATGACTGGCGGGAGGCGTTTCGAGTTGTTCAGGCGAAGGAGGTTTGGGAAACCTTTGGTGACTTCGTCGTCCGGGCATCGCCGAAGTTCGGCCCGGGCATCAAGGAACGTATGGCTTTTGCGGCAAGCGTCACCGCCGACCAAGCCAACGCGGCCAGAAAGGTTACCGCGGCGGGTCGGGAACATCTCCGTGCGCTGGTACCACCAGGCACCATTGTGGCGCTGCCAACGTCTCCATCAATTGCTCCGCGTGTTGAGCTTAACGCGGACGAGCTTGAATCATTCAGGGTCCGGGTAATGAGGCTGACTTGCCCTGCTGGCCTAGCCGGTCTTCCGCAAATGAATCTACCGGTCGGTACGGTGTACGGGTGTCCCGCCGGATTATCGTTTATTGCTTGGAGTGGCGGAGACGAAGTCTTGCTCGATCTGGCAGTTTCGTTGGCTCGATACTGTGGACAATCACTCTAGCCATCCAAGTCTCCAACGTCCGCTTTGAGTCATCAGCGCATGGCGCTCGCCATAGTTCGGCGGCCATCTCGGAGCCGCGCATGGGTGGAGATACCTTGTCTTCTTCGATACGCTGGGTCTCGGAACATCGGGGCTAGAGTGGTCGGTTGCTCGCCAGCGCTCGCTGCACCGGCATTGAAATCATTGCACATTTTCTAGTTCGTTTTGCCAACTTACAATCATAGATAGCATTATTTATCTTACACACGCAAAAGCATCTAGTCCAACTAAATGCAACGGAAGCATCGGCTCTTCAATTTAGTCGATTGCACGACGACCGCGACAAAGAGGGCAGCAGCATGGATCATTTTTGTCGGGACTGACGTGTCAGTGAATGAGACGGCGCCTGCATAGTGGACGACACGGGCGGGAGTGTTCGAGAAGCCAAGCGACGTTGGCTGAGAGCCACAAAAGCCTAAAGGCAATAGTCAGGACTGTGATCGGAACCTACTCAAGTTTTCCCATCTTTTTGACCGCAGCGATGAGCCGCGCGCTATCGACTTTGACAAAATCGGCAAACTCCGGCGCATCCTGATAGGCCGCTGGACTTCCAGCGGCATCGAAAACGCTCACGACATCTGGACTCTTGATGGCTTCACGCACCGCCTCGCGCAGCCGTGCGATGACAGGCTCCGGCACGCCCTTCGGCGTGAAGATCCCCGCCCAGATGTAGAACTCGACGTCAGCATAGCCGAGTTCCTTGAAAGTCGGGACTTTGGGGAAGCTATCAATGCGCTTGGCACCCCAATTGGCCAAGACGCGCAGCTTACCGGCGTCCACTTGCGGCTTCACCACGCTTGGCGCGGATGCAAGAGCCTCGACTGTCGCGGAGAGCAAACCCGCCAGCGCAGGACCTGCTCCGCGAAACGGGACGTGCAGCAATTTGATGTTGGCCGAAGACGCAAACATTTCCATGGCCACATGCAGCGTGCCGTAAGGTCCGGACGATCCATAGGGAATTTGACCGGGACGTTTCTTTGCGTCTTCAACAAAATCATGAATTGACTGCCAAGGAGCGGAGGCTGGTACCGCGAAGAGGGTCGGATCCGCTAGCACCCGTGCAAGTGGAAAGAGCTGCGAAACTTCGTATGCCGGCTCACGCCCGAACAACCGGTCTGCCTCGGGAAGAACTGCGAGAGACGACAACGCCATCAACAAGGTGTAACCATCGGGCGCAGCACGGGCGACAATCGCGTTTCCAATCGATCCGCCAGCTCCGCCGGCGCGGTTTTCGACGACAACAGGCTGGCCGAGAATTTTTTCGAGAGCCGCCGCCATCGGGCGGGCAGCAAAATCGGCTTGTCCGCCAGGCGGGAACGGCACAACCATCATCAGGTTTCGGGTAGGCCAACTCGGTTGGCCTACCGCCTCTGCGCCGATCAATGGCAGTGCAGCGGGCGATACCGCGACCCAAATCGCGTTTTTAAGGAAACGTCGCCGATCCATTGCTCTTGATATCCTGATTAACGAACAGCACTAGCGCCTGGATTTACCGCTCTTGAACGGCGTGGAAGGTAACAGACCGCTGGTTTCGCGGAAAGGAGTACGCTCGCTACTACCGACGCTAAGGGCCATGAGCGGAAATAAACGGTACGTCCGCTTCATGTCCATTAGCTTGGATTTGTGATGCCGAAGTGACTCACCGGGCTTGTTAGTGGTTCACGCCGAGGGTCTCATCGTTTGGTGATGACAACCTCGAGGTACTCGCTCGGAACAGCCATCGTCTCGTCGCCGGAGGTATTGAAGCGTCCGACAAGCTCAATGATGTCGCGAGCAAGCACTCGCCTGCCGGCCTCCTCCAGCGCTGCAAAGGCCTTAAGCACCGGTCCGTAGTAGGTCCCGAAGATGTCGAGGAAGTGCTGCGCCGAGCGGTAGCGGAAGGTAAAGTGGCGCGCCTCGGCGGCGATCGTGAAGGCCGCGGGGCCGAACGTCGCTTGCACCCAATCCCGCGTGCCCCAGACCGCCGGAGACTTAACGCCACTCGGCGGCGGCAGGTACTTGCCGATCGTCCTGAACAGATTGCCGATGAAGCCTTCGGGCGTCCAATTGGCGAGGCCGATGCGGCCACCAGACTTGCACACCCGTACCATTTCAGCAGCGGTGCGGTCCTGATCGGGGCTGAACATGCCACCGAAGGTCGAAACCACGGCGTCGAAGGATGCGTCCGCAAACGGCAGATCTTCGGCGTCCGCTATTTGGAATTTAACCTGAAGCCCTTCCGCTTCGGCCCGCTTGCGGCCACGGGCGAGTAGCGACTCGACATAGTCGGTGGATGTAACCTCGCACCAGCGCCGGGCGGCGGCCAGCGTGACATTGCCATTGCCGGCGGCGACGTCGAGCACAGTCTGGCCAGCGCGCAAGTCCATGGCCTCCACCAATTGTTCGCCAACAATCTGCAAGGTCGTGCCGATGACGGCGTAGTCGCCGGATGACCAGGCCGCCTGCTGCTTGGCCTTCAGGGCCTTCAGATTCGGAGCTAGCTTTCCGGCCACAGGCGCGTGGCATTCAATGACTGTAGTCATGATCAGTCTCCTCAACGGGTAAGCATTGCAACACATCGCCGAGGGCGATGTATCGAGGCGCACATCGTGTGCGCCTTGGCTTGATCCCTAGGTCCGTTGCTGCCTGCGCAGAATGACTGCGGTGCCGGATCTCTTGCTCACACATCCAGATTCGCTATCGTCTTGCCTGATCGTCCGGGAGGCTTGCTTCTGCGTCCAGGACCTCGTGACGTAGATACAGCAATCGTTCTTTGAAGGATCATGTAGATGAGCACGGACGCGTTGTCGGACGTCCTCTCAGCCGTGCATTTGTCCGGGTCAGTCTTTTTCGACGTCACCGCCAAATCGCCCTGGGTCGCGGAAGCTCCGCCTGCGGCGCAGATTGCCAATGAGGTCACACCCGGCGCTCAGCATGCGATCGAGTATCATGTTGTCACCCGCGGCTCGTGCTGGATATCGCTTGTTGGAGATGCCGGATTCGAACCGGTCAGGCTTGAGGAAGGGGACATTGCTGTCATCCCGCATGGCGACCCACATGTGGTTTCGAGCGCGCCGGGCATGCGCGCCGAACCGGATTTGGACGCCTACCGCCGGCCTGAGGACGCCAACGCATTGCCTTTCGCGCTGCGAACTGGCGGCGATGGTCCAAGTGACACTCATCTGATTTGCGGCTTCTTCAGTTGCGACGTGCGTCCCTTTAATCCGCTGCTGGACTCGCTGCCGCGCTTCATGCGCTTCCGGCGTGATTCATCGCAAGCGTCACACAGTCTGCTCGACCAATTCATCCGTTTCGCCAGCGCCGAGACGGGCAACAAACGGGCCGGCAGTCAAAGCGTTCTCAACCGGCTTTCGGAACTGATGTTCGTCGAAGTCATTCGGCTGCAAATGGATCAGCTCGCCAACAACAACACCGGCTGGCTCGCAGGATTGCGGGATCCCTTGGTCGGCCGCGCGTTGACGCTGTTGCACTCGCGGCCTGCGCACGCCTGGACCGTGGAGGAACTCGCTTCGGAAGCCGCTGCCTCACGCTCGGCACTGGCTGATCGATTTGTCCATCTGGTGGGCTGTCCGCCGATTCAGTATCTGACTCAATGGCGAATGCAGATCGCCGCCAAGCGTCTGACAGATCCCAGTGTCAAAATTGCCACCATCGCTCATGAAGTCGGCTACGAGTCCGAAGCTGCGTTCAGTCGAGCTTTCAAAAAGTTCGTCGGCCAATCGCCGAGCCAATGGCGAACCGTGTCTTCCTGAGCCCATTCAGATAGCAACGTCACGTGCACGGCCGGGGCCGGCTTTTGATGACTTTTAGGCGGCGCTATTGTCCGCGATCTGCAACAGCGAATTGCAGCAATGACGGCCGTGCATGTTATCAACGCCACGCCTCCGATCCGGGTGTCATGAAACAAATTATTTTGTGTGAACTTGTTTTCTATAAAAATTGTCTGTGACTCGTCCGCAAACGACAAATTTTTTTTGAACTCGCTTATTCCATAACGTTCCCGTGAGTGACGGACTGCAAATTGTGAATTCAAGGTGTATTGCGGGCGACACGGCAGTGGGCCACAAGGCGCGCCCCGCAAGAAATTCATCTTGCCCAAACACGACGGAGCTAAAACCGTGAAGATCGTTGCCAAGATTATCGCCGCCTCCGCTTTTGTGCTTTTAACCGGCGCCGCGGGATTCGCGTACGAAACAACAATGGAGTACCAGCCCTCCGCCTCGACGATGAGCGCGCGTCATACGCAACAGGTGACGGGCAAGCACATTCTTCCGAATGGCGCCTTTCGTGCCAATGCTTATGCACCGTCGGACGAACCGGCCAGCGCGCCATTTGCCATCGACCTCGGTATCGGCAGCCAACGCTAAAGCTGTTGTCCCCACAAGCTTGACGCTGGCGGCCAAGAGGCCACCCTCGCCGGGTGGCCTCCTCACGCAGCCCAAATCAGCGGTGGGATAGTCGCCAGCTTAAAGGGGCTCTGGAGCAGAATCATGAACAATGACGAAGATTGCGAACCGCAATTTATTTGCCCAATCACGAGGCATCCATGTGAGGGCGATCTCTCCCATCTTTGCCCGGAATATGGGTGCGCTCGCAAAGGTGGTTTGTCGCCACACTCCGAGGAAAACCTAATGGAAAACCCATAACCTACGCACAAAATGAAAGGGGTCTGGGCTCTTACGGTGGCTACAAGCCTCCGAAGAGCAACATGTTCGCAAAGCATCGCGGCACTCTCAAGCGCATCGCGAACGTCATTTTTGATGCTATGACCGCGATTCTTGATGCCATGTATGAAACGCGTCGGAGGCAGGCCGAACGAGAAATCGCAAACTTTATCGAGCGGCAGGGCGGGCATCTCACTGATGCTCTTGAGCGCGAGATAATGCGTCGACTGCTTTCATCATCAAACTGGAGTCCTCGCGAGTGAACGACACCAGTCAGACTTTTGCATTCTCTTGAGCGTCCCGCAGCATTCAAGCGTTGGCAGTTAACCGACAAGATTTGGGCTCGGCTTGGGGCTCGCGCGCGATCAATCAACTTACTTTTTGGCGTCCTGAGCAAAACATCTGGCGCCCGCGTCATATGTTTGCGCCCAACTTCAAATTATATCAGCCCCTAGACGGTGGACCAAGCTGCTGGCGCGGCTGGACCTGAACAGACATCGCGAAAAGTAGCGGAGACGACTGTGAGAACGATTTCTAGCCCGCTGCCCGCGCCGCAAGCGATGGTTTGGCGATTCCGGTTAAGTGAGCTGGTCGCTCCTTGGAAACGTTGGCGGTCAGCCTACAAGACTTGGCTCGTCGAGCGCGCGGCGATTACTCAGCTCAGTTCACTGAGCGATCGCCAGCTCAAGGATATCGGGCTCAACCGTTCAGAAATCATAGATGCCGTCAGAGGTCGGGGGGCGCGTGAGCACGTATCCAGCCGTTAGTACTGAGCAACCCTCGGCCCGAAGGCTAATTGCCATGAACATCAATATTGCGCACCGGCAGCTAGCCTGCCGGGGACAGGTAATAGCCCTGCATGCCTCGGGGGCTGACGCAAGCCAGTGGCGTCACCTGTGCGAAGCGCTTGGCAACGGCTACGCGGTGCTAACGCCCGAGCATTATGGCTGTGAAAGCAGCGGACCATGGACCGGCGAGCACGCTTTCACCCTCGCCGACGAAGCGGCGCGAACAATCGTCCTAATCGACGAATGTGACGATAAAGTTCACCTCGTGGGCCACTCCTACGGCGGGGGTGTGGCGTTGTATGTCGCGCTTAGTCGTCCAGATCGGATTGCCAGCCTCGCACTCTACGAACCGTCCGCGTTCCATTTGCTTCGACAAATGGGTGAGGCCGGTGTTCAGGCATATGCCGAAATCCAGGGGGTCGCGAGGCGCATCAGTCATTGCATTGCTACTGGCGACTATCGCGCAGGCGTTGCCGATTTTGTCGATTATTGGAACAGTCACGGCGCCTGGAAGGCTATGCGGCCGGCGGTGCAAAACACTCTCACCCGCTGGGCCCCCAAAGCGCCGTTAGACTTCCAAGCCCTCATAGACGATCCGACACCAGCGAAGGCGTACGCGGCACTTAACGTCCCGGCGTTGATCGTGCGCGGCGAGCACGCCCCGCTGCCAACACGCGTTATTTCGGAGAGACTCATTGAGATTCTGCCCAAGGGACGATTGAAGATCGTCGCAGGCGCCGGTCATATGGGTCCACTGACGCACGCGTCAGAGGTCGCGCGATTGATCGCGCAGCACATCTCTACGGTGCAGGCAGAACGAGTCCCGGCGGCCAAGGCTACGCGGATAGCGTTTTCAGCAGTTTAGGTCGTGATCCGAACAAACGGAGTGACAACGATGTCGGCACAGATGAAACCCGAGACCATAGTGCTACACGCCGGCCCGCGCAGTGATTCTAGCACCGGAGCAGTGGCGGTGCCGATTTTCCAGACCACGTCCTACCAGTTCCGTAGCACAGAGCATGCGGCGAACCTGTTCGCGCTCAGGGACTTTGGCAATATCTATTCGCGAATCATGAATCCGACCTGTGACGCGCTGGAGCAGAAGATGGCCGCCCTCGAAGGTGGCATCGCGGCCTTGGCTGTCAGTTCCGGTCAGGCCGCATCGGCCATGGCGCTCCAGAACCTGTGCCGGCCAGGCGATAATGTGGTGAGTTCTACCGATCTATATGGCGGGACCTGGAATCTGTTCGCCAACACGCTGTCTTCCATCGGTATCACCGTGCGCTTCGTCGATCCGGTCGATCCCAACAATTTCCGGCGAGCCACTGACGGCCGCACCCGTGCATATTATGCCGAAACACTACCCAACCCGAAGCTCACCGTGTTTCCGATCGGCGAGGTAGCAGCAATAGGGCGAGCCCTCGGCGTGCCGCTGATCATGGACAACACCGCCGCGCCCCTGATCTGCCGGCCACTCGATCACGGCGCAGCCATCGTGGTTCATTCGATGACCAAGTATATCGGCGGCCATGGCACATCGATTGGCGGCATGATTATCGATGGCGGCAATTTCGATTGGACGGCACACAGAGAGCGCTTCCCGACGCTCAACGAACCCGACCCCAGCTATCACGGCGCGATATGGACCGAGGCGGTGAAGCCACTGGGACCCGTCGCCTACATCATCCGGGCGCGGGTCGTGCTGCTGCGGGACATGGGCATGTGCATGAGTCCTTTCAACGCTTTCCAGTTTATCCAAGGCGTAGAAACACTTCCTCTAAGGATGCGTGCGCACTGTCGCAATGCAATTGATGTCGCACTCTATCTGCGAAAAAATCCGCAGGTGGCGCGGGTTATCTACCCGGGTTTGCATGACGACATCGAACAACGGCGGCGCGCAAAAATTTATCTTAGTGGCTTCGGAGGCATCGTTGGCTTCGAGCTAAAGCAGGGCCGCGAGGCAGGAGAACGCTTTATCGATGCGCTCAAGCTCTTTTATCACGTTGCCAACATTGGTGACGCACGGTCGCTAGCCATCCATCCAGCCAGCACGACACACTCGCAGCTAAGCGCAAACGATCAGCTGGCCAGCGGTGTGACGCCCGGCTACGTCCGTCTCTCGGTTGGTATCGAGCACATCGACGACATCATCGCTGACCTTGCCCAGGCACTGGCGGCAGCCACAGCGAGAGCAAATGCAGAGGCGGCGTGACCATGCGAGCGAATAGCTACGGGCGGAGGATTAGGCCGGCCCCCTTTCCTGATGGCGACGTCAGCCTAATTCACCGCAACCGTCACGCGCAGGAAAGTCGCCGGGATCGAGGCGGCGTCCTTGCGTGGACTGGTGTTCTGACTCTCGAACAGCGCGTCCAATTCCTTTAGCAGATCGTCGACGCGGCCATTTTTTCCCGCCGCCTCGAACGCGTTTATGGTGGGGCCCGCTTCCGTAGGTACGTCACCTTTTGACCGCCTCGTGCGGCGCCATTTGGCGCTGCTTTGTTTCCCGCCCCTTGCAAATCCGCGCCAATATCGCAAGCTTGGCCAGCCTCTTCGGGTAAAACATGTCCCCTGGACGAAAATTACCGCTAGCGGTAACTGCGCTGCTCACCGCAGGGACCGTCGCGGCTTGCGACAATCGCAATGCCTATGTACCGCCGCCGCCGCCAAAAGTGACGGTGGCAACGCCAAACCAGCGCAATGTCACGCTCTTTCTCCAAGCGACCGGCAATGCCGCGGCGGTCAATAGCGCCAATCTTGTCGCACGGGTGTCCGGCTTCGTCGAAACCATCAATTACAAGGACGGGGACATCGTCAAAAAAGGGACCTTGCTGTTCACCATCGAACCTGAAACCTACAAGCTCAAACTCGAGCAGGCGAAGGCGGCCGAAGAGAGCGCGCAGGCCACGGTCACACAGACCGATGCCGATTACGAGCGGCAGGCATTTCTCGCCAAAACCAGCACGGCGTCAAAAGCCACCCTGGAGAACGCGACCGCCGCACGCGACACCGCGCACGCCAATCTGACGCAAGCCCATGTCAACACGCAGCTTGCCGAGATGAACTACGGCTACGCTAGCGTGAGCGCGCCGTTCGACGGCTACGTCACCGCGCGCACGGTTTCCGTCGGAGAATACGTCGGAGGTGCGGGCACGCCGACGGTGCTTGCGACCATCGTCCAGATCACTCCGATTTACGTGAATTTTAACGTCAGCGAGGACGACGTCATTCGCATCCGCGAGGACATGCGTAGGCGCAATTTGACGCCGCAGGATCTCAAGAAGATTCCGATCGAAGTCGGGCTACAGACCGAGCAGGGTTATCCTCATAAAGGCATGCTCGATTACGCCGCGCCATCAATCAATGCATCGACCGGAACGCTAGCCGTGCGCGGCATTCTGGAAAATGCCGACCGCGCTTTGTTGCCGGGCAATTTCGTGCGGGTGCGTGTACCTACTATCAGCTCGCTCGAGAACGCGCTGCTGGTGCCGGAAACTGCACTCGGGACCGATCAAGGCGGCCGCTATTTGCTGGTTGTCGGCAAGGATGATGTGGCCGAGCAGCGCGAGGTTGAGGTCGGCCCGCTCGACGGGACCGAACGCGTGATCATGAAAGGCCTTGCCGCGGACGACCGCGTCATCGTCGAAGGCCTACTGCGCGCAATTCCTGGCGAAAAAGTCGACCCGCACACCGCGTCAACCGCGGCGAAGTGAGAGTCTGCCCTTGCTCTCGAAATTTTTCATCGAGCGACCTGTTCTCGCCAACGTCATCGCAATCCTAACGATCGTGATCGGCGCCGTAGCGATGTTGGTGCTGCCCGTCGCGCAATATCCCAACGTAGTGCCGCCGACTGTGCAGGTGACCACGCGCTACCCGGGCGCCAGCGCCCGCACGGTTATCGACACCGTGGCCCTCCCTATCGAGCAGCAGGTGAATGGCGTCGAAGATATGATCTACATGCAATCGTACGCCTCGGACGACGGCTCCTATTCTCTGACAGTAACTTTCAAGATCGGAGTCGATTTGAATTTTGCGCAGGTACTCGTTCAGAATCGCGTACAGGCGGCACTCGCCTCGCTGCCACAGGCCGTTCAGGCGCAAGGCGTCGTGGTACAGAAGAAGTCAACCGCAATCCTGCAGTTTGTGACACTGTCGGCACCTGATGGGCGGTTCGACAGTCTTTATCTCGCGAACTATGCCACGATCAATCTGAAGGACGAGCTCTCGCGCCTGCCCGGTGTGGGCAACGTGAACGTTTTCGGTGCCGGCCTGTATGCCATGCGTATCTGGCTCGATCCGGAAAAGATGAAAGCGCGCGGGTTGGTAGTCCAGGACATAGTCAACTCCCTGCAACAGCAGAATACGGAAGTCGCTTCGGGTCAAATTGGTGCGCCGCCCACGCCAAGCAGCGTACCATTCCAATACACCTTAAATGTTTCAGGCCGTCTCGACGATCCGGTCGAATTTGCCAATATCATCGTTAAGACTGGCTCGAATGGCGAGATTACGCGCGTGCGCGATGTCGGACATGTCGAGCTCGGAGCGAAGACCTATGGTCAGGTCTTCTCACTCGATCGGAAACAGGCCGCTGGTATCGCCATCTTTCAGTCGCCCGGTGCCAATGCGCTGGACGTCGCGACCGCGGTTAAGAAACGCATGACGGAGCTGTCGCAAACGTTTCCACAGGGCCTCGTTTACGGCGTCCCCTTCGACATTACAGTCTTTGTAAAGGCCTCGATTGATGAGGTTTATAAAACGCTTTTGGAAGCCGCCGTTCTGGTGCTGATCGTCATCCTAGTATTCCTGCAGGATTGGCGCGCCATGCTGGTACCGATGACCACGGTGCCGGTCACCATCATCGGCGCCTTTGCCGCCATGGCGGCACTTGGTTTCACCGTCAACTTCGCCACGCTGTTCGCGCTCGTGCTGGCCATCGGCATCGTCGTCGACGACGCCATCATCGTGGTCGAGGGTGCTGCCCACAATATTGACCAGGGCATGAGCGGACCACAGGCGGCGATCGAAGCCATGCGTGTGCTGCTCGGGCCCATCATCGGCATCACACTGGTGTTGTTGGCGGTATTTCTGCCTGCCGCCTTCCTGCCAGGCCTTACCGGCCAGATGTACGCGCAATTCGCGCTGGTGATTGCGGCAACCGCGCTGATCAGCGCGGTCAATGCGGTGACACTCAAGCCGACACAATGCGCATTGTGGCTGCGCACGTCGGTGCCGATGCAACAGCGCAACGCGTTCTATCGCGGTTTCAATGCGCTCTATAGCAAGCTGGAGTACGCCTATACGACGCTGATGCGTCGCTTGGTTGGGTTCTCCGGTATTGTGGTAATCGTGGCGATCGCGGTAATTGCAATCACTTCGTTCGCCTTTTCAACTATACCGAGGGGTTTCATTCCAATCGAGGATCAAGGCTACATGCTAGCGACTGTCCAGTTACCCGATGGCTCTTCACTCGGCCGCACGCAGCAAGTGCTCGACCGCGTGAGCGAACTCGCCGAACAAAACCCCGGCGTCGATAAAGTCATCACTATCGCTGGCATATCGGCATTAGATAACAATGCCCCACTTTCCAACGCTGGCATTGCCTACATCATGCTTAAGGACTGGGGAGTGCGGGGTAAAGCGCTCGGCTTGTTGCCGATGCTAACAAGGCTCAATAGCACGATGAGCACGATCGAGCAGGCGAATGTTCGTGTGCTGCCCCCGCCGCCGATCCAGGGCATCGGCTTCGCTGCGGGTTTCACCATGCAGGTTGAGATGCAAGACAACAGCTTCGACTTCACCAAGCTTGGCAGCATCGTCAATACGATGCTCATCAATGCCGGCTCACAGTCGAGCCTGCAACTGGTATTGAGCCCTTTTCGGGCTAACGCGCCGCAATATGCGATCAATGTTGATCGTGTGAAGGCGCAATCGCTGGGACTGACAGTCGATCAAGTGTTCAATGCGTTCGCCGGCTACCTAGGCTCCTCTTACGTCAATCAGTTCACAAAATTCGGCCGCACTTTTCAGGTCTTCGTGCAGGCGGACGCCGAATTCCGACTGCGCCTAAGTGACGTTCTCAATCTGAATGTGCGGAATTCATCGGGCAGCATGATCCCGCTCGGCACGCTAATCGAAATTACGCCGGTCTCGGGTCCTTCGCTGATCAGCCTCTATAATCTTTATCCCTCTGCCAGCATCATTGGCATCCCGGCGCGCGGTACTTCCAGCGATCAGTCAATAGCGCTGATGGAGCAGATAGCCGCAAAGAGCTTGCCGCCGCATGTTGGCTACGAGTGGTCCGCCATGTCGTACCAGGAGAAGCTGCTCGGCAATCAGATGTTCTTGGTATTCGCGATGAGCCTGCTGCTCGTGTATCTTGTGCTCGCGGGCCAGTACGAGAGCTGGTACCGGCCGCTGGCAGTGATTTTCGCAGTGCCGATCTCACTAATCGGGCCGGTCTCTATACTGAGTGCGCTGCATATCGACAACAATCTCTACACCCAGATCGGCATCGTTCTTTTGATTGCACTGTCGGCAAAAAACGCGATCCTCATCGTTGAATTCGCGTACGAAAGGCGTGCCGAAGGAAAGCAGATTGCGGAAGCGGCGGTGGAAGCCGCGCGTGCGCGCTTCAGGCCGATCCTGATGACGTCATTTGCTTTCATTCTCGGCGTGGTGCCGCTAGTGCTAGCGACCGGAGCCGGTGCTAATGCGCGTGCCTCCATCGGGATTACGGTATTCACCGGCATGCTCGCCTCGACCTGCCTGGCGATTCTATTCGTTCCATCACTTTTTGTGATCGTGCAGCGTTTCGAGGAATGGCTGACCGCTCGCAAGCAGCGACGCGCGGCCCAGGTGGCCGCTGAATAGCGCAAACGCGTCGCCCGATCGGATGACGGGGGCACGCTGAAACTCCATCGTCCAACCGAAGGCGTTCATCCAAAGACGGCAGTAATGATCAACAATGTCGGCGAAAAGCAGAAGAACACGGGTGTCCGAACGGCGTCAGCGAAGGCGCCGCCTATAGCCTAAACCCTGCCCGTTACGAACACCGGCTGACAGCAAGAGAGGGGCAAGGCACTCGGACCTCTCGATAAACGCCGCCACCCAAGTCCTGCGAGACTTGGCAACCCATCGAGGATCGTGCACCGGCGAAGGCTCACGCACGGGTGAGTGCGTATCTTTCTTCGGCAGCACGTTTTAGCCTTCGCAGAGAGTCAGCAGGGCCCGTATTGAACTTTCGACGCAGCGCGACACGTATGAAGACGCCGCGCCAACCCGGCGGCAGAGAAAAGTCGCAGCGATAATTCACGAGCGTCTGCTCGACGCTGAGCGGCACACAACTCAGGGATTCGTAAACCATCAGCTGAAATGGTAATCGAACGTTGAGATCAAGCGCATAGTGAGCCGAATCGATTTTAAAGAACTGGATTTCCACCTTCAGGTGCAAAAAAGAGGGTCCTGATTCTGCGTAGACTGTCTGAGCGACCGCGGCAGGACCTCGCGGTCGTATTTCAACGATTCGAACGTCAAAGACCTTTTCCCAGCCGGCTGGATCGGTGAGGAGCGACCACACAACATTCACTGGCGCATTAACGATGTCGGTCGGGCAACTCGAATAGGTCATCTGACGATACTATAACGCCCAAAGAGGCACACGAACGCCGCGCAACTGGCCCGAACCTTCTTTCGCTGTAATAAACGACGTAGATCGGTTCCCCCGTTGCGCGCGCGGGATGCCCGAGTAAGTACTGACTCCCCAATGTCGATATCATGATAGCGATGGCCGGGATGCTCAGTACAATTTCTGCAAGTCCTCTGCTTGGGCACAGTTGTTAAGAAAGCGTCATGCTCCCGTCGCAACGCTGTTCTTAAATATTTTTGTTCCGATCCTCAATCAGGACCCTGTTCCCTCCTAGTCCCCCGTCAGGGTTCGTCCTAGTCCCGCCGAGCTGCCGGGGCTTCTTGTGGTCGGTCGCGCGGGCACTGGATCACAAGTGCGCCTTTGGAAGGCGCACCGGGGTTATAGGTGTACCGGGTGGCTCGTGTGGCGTATTGGGCCAATACCGGGACAAGGAACCT
>Ga0207815_1000048_pt1 | contig 19792 bp, 11 predicted proteins | sample LuqExpMetagenom4_FD_187762 | JGI IMG/M metagenome (GOLD analysis project Ga0207815, IMG submission 187762) | Tropical forest soil microbial communities from Luquillo Experimental Forest, Puerto Rico - Sample 4 (SPAdes) | ecosystem: Environmental > Terrestrial > Soil > Tropical forest ... | reverse complement strand
TGTGGAAATGCTGCGCAAGCAAGGCTTTGAGCCCTTCGACCTCGGCCCGGATGCCTTCGCGCCATTCATTCGCAGCGAGATCATTCGCTGGTCCGAGGTCGCACACATCGCGGGGTTGAAAACCTAAAGCGTATTAGCTGAGTTTGAGATCGCTCTACCAGGCGAACAGGTCGGCCGAGTTTTGCAAAACCACTCTCATCCAATGTTATGGTAGCGTCACATCCGCCTGCGGACGAAGCTGATGAGGGTCGCGACTTCATCACGTTGATCCGGCGCATCGGATGGACGTGCCAATGCAATGTTCTATCGATCTTGCCGGGCCGACGGCCGCAGCTGGGGGGACGCATACGGCGACACCGACACTGTCTCCCGACAAACCTACAATGGCAAAGAAGAGACCGCTACGTGCCGTTGAAATGGTCGCGGAAGCTATCGTTGTAATCGCGCTGCTCGCAGAACTCGTTTTCGTCGTTGCCAATGTTATTGACCGCACGTGGTTCCGACACTCCTTCCTTTGGGCGGATGAAGCCGCGCGCCTGTCATTGTCGATTTTGGCATTCATCGGCGGCGCCGTCGCCTATCGCCGTCGCGATCATGCGTTTGTTCGCATCCTGCTCGACCTCGTGGCGCCGTCAATTGAGCGCATCTGTCTGGTTCTCTCCGACGTCATCGTGCTGTTCGTCGTCGGGCTTGCCGGCATAGCATCCGTACAATTCATCGCATCGAGCTGGGGAGAGCTGACGCCGGTATTGCAGCTGCCGGCGGCGCTGATCGCCTTGCCGCTTCCGCTCGCCATGGTACTCCTTGCGCTCTTTGCCCTCGATAATCTTCTCCGCCACAGCACGCGCATGGCGTGCGGCGTCAGTTTCATATTTGTAGTCATGCTTGCTATCGCCGCCCTGACGCGTGATCTCTGGTTGCCCTATCTTGGCGGCGACGCCGCCATCATCGTGGTGCTAACGCTGTTCTTCGTCGCGATCTTCGCCGGCGTGCCGGTCGGCTTCGTGCTGCTCCTCGCTACCGCGACGTATTTGTGGACGGCTGATGCTGGCTCTTTTGTCGTGCTTCCGCAAACTATGGTGAACGGTACCGGCAATTTCATTCTGCTTGCGGTCCCATTCTTCATCCTAGCTGGACTGATCATGGAGCGGGGCGGCATCAGCGTTCGGCTTGTCCGCTTCATCTATTCGCTGGTCGGTCATTGGCGAGGCGGGCTTCTCCAAGTCACCGTTGCGAGCATGTATGTCGTATCCGGCTTGTCCGGCTCAAAACCCGCAGACGTCGCGGCCGTCGGAACCGTCATGCGCGACCAGTTGCGTGAGCGCCACGGCGCGGCTGAGGGAGCAGCCGTTCTGGCCGCGTCGGCGATAATGGGCGAGACCGTGCCGCCGAGCATTGCCATGCTGATCGTCGGCTCGATCACGAGCGTCTCTGTCGGCGCCATGTTTATCGGTGGCCTGATGCCGGCGGCCGTGATGGCGCTCTGTCTAATGACACTGATTTATGCGCGTGCCCGACGGGCCGGTACGCCGCGCGTGCCCCGCGCGCCGCTTCGCACTATCGCGTGGGCTGGCCTCGGCGCGGTTCTGCCGCTTCTAATGCCGGCGATGCTGCTGGGTGGCATTCTGTTCGGAATCGCCACCCCGACCGAGGTTGCCGCGTTCGCGGTGCTCTACGGCCTTGCGCTCGCGATGCTGCTCTACCGCGAAATGAGCGTCGGCAAGTTCATGCGCACGGCACTCGACACTGCGGCGCTTACTGGCGTCCTACTATTCATCTTCGCCGCCGCGTCCGGCTTTTCATGGACCCTGACGGTGGCCTACCTGCCGCAGCGGCTCGTCGCGCTCCTGCATGCCATGGGCGGTAGTGTCGAAATCTTCATGCTTGGCTCGATCGCGCTCCTCGTCCTCGTCGGCGTCCTGCTCGAAGGCCTGCCGTCGCTCAACGTCGTCGCGCCGCTTCTGATTCCGATCGCCGGCAAGCTCGGCTTAAGCGAGATGCACTATGCGCTCGTGCTGATCATTGCCATGGGCATTGGTGGCTTCATGCCGCTCGCCGGCGTGGGCTTCTATGTCTGCTGTGCTATCATGCGCAGTGACATCGAAAAAGCGTCGCGCGCGATGCTGCCCTATCTCGTGGTTGTTCTGATCGGCCTTGTGATCGTTGCGTTCGTGCCGTGGTTCGCGCTTGCGCTGCCGAGGTATTTTGGGTTTCGCGTCTGAACAATAGGGAGCGAGGTTATGGCCGATACAGTGGATCGCAGGAAATTTCTTAAGGCTAGCGCCGCCGGCGCCGCCCTATCCATTTCGGCGCCATATGTGTCATCGTATGCCGCTCCGCTGACCCTGCGGTTTGCCCATTTTGGCGCGGAGGATCATCCGTCGAACATCGCCGCCAAGCAGTTTGCAAATCGCGTGGAAAGTCGCACCGACGGTGCAATCAAAATCAACATCTTCCCAAACAACGTGCTTGGCGGACCACCCGAGCAGGCGCAGCAGATCAAGCTCGGCACCATCGACATGGGATTACCGACGCAGGGCCAGTTGGACAAATACGATAAGGCGTTCGCGGCGGTGATGCTGCCGTTCATATGGGATAGCCCGCAGCACGTCTTCCGCGTGCTCGACGGGCCGGTCATGGCCTGGCTCGCACCGCTCGCCGAGAAGCAAGGCTTCATCCTGTTGCGCAATTGGGAGTACGGCTTCCGCAACGTCACCAATATCGTGCGCCCGATCAATACGCCCGACGATGTGAAGGGCCTCAAGCTGCGCACGCCGCCCGAATTGCAGATCCAGGCATCCATGGAAGCGCTCGGCGCGACCGTGCAGGCCATTGCGTTTCCGGAACTCTATCTGGCGCTGTCGCAAAAGGTCGTGGACGGCGAAGAAAATCCAATCGCGGTGATCTACTTCAACAAGTTCTACGAAGTGCAGAAGTATCTGGCGATTACGCGGCACATTTACAACAATATGATCCACACGGTGAGCACGATCGCCTGGGCAAAGCTCAGTCCCGGCCAGCAGGCGATTTTCCGGGAGGAAAGCGTGGCGGCCGGCGATCTCATGCGCAAGATGATTGGCGATCAGGAGGCGGACCAGATCAAAAAGATCGAAGCTGCCGGCATGCAGATTACGCGGCCCGACCTGGCGCCGTTCCGCGCCCTGATGGGGCCCGCCAATACGCGGATCGCCGCTTATGCCGGCGCCGACAATGTGAAAAAGTTTCAGCAAATGGCTGATCAGGGCCGCAACGGCTGACCTCACCCCGGTTTAATCGAAGCGAGGCGCGATGGCCGCGATTCCAGAACGGCTCGAAGCATACCGCAATCTGTTTCGCCTCGACGGCAAAACGGCGCTTGTCCTCGGCGCCGCGTCCGGCATCGGCAAGGCGTCCGCCGAGGCACTGGCCGCACTCGGAGCGACCGTCATTTGCGCCGACAAGAATGCCGACGGCGTCGAATTGACCGCGGCCGAAATCGGCGCACACGCCAACGCCGAAGCCCACGTCGTCGATGCCGGCGAAGCCGAAGCGGTCAATGCACTCGCGGCCGCGATCGCAGCCAAGCACGAACGGCTCGACGTCGCGGTGACCACGCCGGCGGTCCACGTCAGGAAGCTGATGTTGGACTATACGGATGAGGAATACGACCGGGTCGTCGATCTCAATTTACGTGGCACGTTTCTGTTTCTTCGCGCCTTCGGCCGCATGATGTCGCAGCAAAAGGGCGGTAGTCTTATTGCCAGCTCGTCCATTCGCGCGACGACGCTCGAACCGGGCCTGGCAATCTATGGCGCGACCAAGGCCGGCATTATCCAGATGGTACGCGGCCTTGCCTCCGAAGTCGGCCCATTCGGCGTGCGGGTCAACGCCATCGTGCCGAGTATCGTCGAGACTGGCCTGGTCGCGCCGCTCAAAGCGCGGCCGGAGGTTTGGAATGCGCTAGCCTCACACACCGTCTTCAATAGGTGGGCACAGCCGAACGAGGTGGCGGCGGCGGTTGCTTTCCTGGCCTCCGATGCCGCAAGCTACATTACCGGCACCGCGCTCCTCGTCGATGGCGGCTGGACCGCAATAGATGGCGCGCCCACGGGATTGACGAAAACTCACAGCGATGCGCGATAGCCGACATCGAAGCCACCTACCCTACAACCAGCGCGAGGCCCAAAACCAGCGCTTACAACTCCCGCGTGGCTTATGTCGCTAAAAACGGCCCCTTCCGCCGTTTCCCGCAAGAGGATTGCACAAATTTTAGGCAAAAATGCAGGGTCGAATGGCTAGCCACGCCTGAGCGGCGCCAAAAAAGACCAACCCTCGGATGTCCATTTGAGAGAAACGGAAGAATCGGTGGCCAGAGTGGCCGCGGTGGCCACTACATAAGAAAGCGAAATGGAAGCGGATCGAGTCTTTGCCGCCGCACGCGCAAAGCCTGCAACCTGCCCATGCGCTGTCTTTCGTCGAACAGAGTTCGTTTCCTATGTAGATTTTCCGACCAGATATATGTGACTGGCCACCCGGCCACCGCGAATTGCGGATGGTGGTCAGAGTCGCCAAGGGCCTTCTCATCTGACCCATCGAGATGCTCGGATCGACTTTGACCCTAGGTTTCGATGCTCTCGCGCAACAAGGGCGGTGGAGGTAATCAGCTCGTGCGAGACCGCTCCGCCGCACTGTGACATCCACGCTGCAAAACATGTGCGTTGCGCCTAACCGCCACGTTATCAATGAGGCACGCGATCGAGCGGTAGATCAGCCCGCTATGCAGCGAGAGACCGATCTCGCAGGTCCGGCTTGTCGAATAGCCTGACGTGCAGTCCTTGACGGCAGGCGCGAGCGAACGCAGCGCGTGCGCATTCATCTCAGGCCGCACAAATCCCTTGTCGCCGGCGAATGCACAGCAGCCGATGTCGGCGGGAACGACGACGTTTTCGGCACAGGCACGGGCGATCGCCATTAGTTTCGTGTCGAGTTCCATCCGTCGCGTCGAGCAAGTCAGGTGCAACGCGACCGGAGGCGTGATCCGGGCCGGAATATCGACCTTGGGCAGGATGTGATCGTGTAAAAACTCGGCAATATCGAGCACCGTCAGCCGCCCCGCCGCCAGCGACTTCAGTCGTTGCGAGCAGGGACTGGTATCGGAAAAGACCAGCCAGCGGCCGTTCTCGCTCGCCCGAACCAGCGCATCGATCGTCTCCTCGGCCTTGCGATCTGCCTCGCTGAGCAATCCTTTCGAATCGAAAGGTTGGCCGCAGCACAGGCTGGCTTGCCGCGGCGGTGTGACGATCTCGAAGCCCGACTTGTCGAGCAGTCGATGGAGGGTGGCATCGACCGTTTCGCCGGATCGGTCGTCCCGCGCGGGACCGAACATGCGGCCCGCGCAACTCGCGAAATAGACCGCGCGCGGCATTTCGATGTTGCGCTCCGGCGTGCGTGACCGGATATGTGCGCCGGCCTTCGGCGTGGCGCGGCGAGATAGGACGGGTCCGCCACCTCTTGTTGCAGTTCGTATCAAGGCCCCGACGGCATCCAGTCCGCGTCCGGCCGTGGCCGTGTCGAACGCCGACGCCGCGCGGAGCCCGGCACGGACCCCACCCAGTGCGAGGCCATAATGACGACCGACGAGAGAGGCAGCGGATTGCGCGAGCGGTCCCTGGTTGCGACCTCGGATCGATTTGGACATGGTACCGGTGTTTATCCCGACCGGGCAGGCCATTTCGCACAGGCCGCAGGCGGCGCAGGTATCGACGCTGAAGTCGAGAAAGGCACGACGGAATTCGCGATATTCGCCCGAGGATGCGCCGGTCTGCTCAAGGCGAGCCAACTCGCGTGCGCCGACGATCCGCTGGCGCGGAGTGACCGTCAGCCCGCGGGTCGGACACATCGGCTCGCAGAAGCCGCATTCAGTACAACGGTCGATCAGCGCGTCGGTGGCCGGCATGGGCTTGATGTTCTTGAGGTGAATCTCGCGATCCTCGTTAAGGATGACGCCGGGATTGAGCAGGCCCGTGGGGTCGAACAATCGTTTAATCCGCCACATCAGATCGGTCGCCTGCTTGCCCCACTCGATCTCAACAAAGGGCGCCATGTTGCGTCCGGTACCGTGTTCCGCCTTGAGCGATCCGTCGTAACGCGCGACGATGATATCGCTTACCTCGTTCATGAGGTCGGCGTAGCGGCGGATCGCTTCGCTGTCAGCAAAACCCTGGGCAAAGACGAAGTGCAGGTTTCCATCAAGCGCGTGGCCAAAAATGATGGCTTCGGTGTAGCCATGCTTGACAAGAGCTGCCTGCAGGTCGGCGGTTGCGGCGGCCAGGCTTTCGATCGGCACCGCGACATCCTCGATGATAACGGTTGTGCCGACCGGCCGCACCGCGCCGACGGCGGGGAACAGTCCCTTGCGGATTTTCCAATATTTCTCGATCAGATAAGGATCTGTGCTGAATTCGAACGGGCGGCCCGGTGGCGTTTGAGACAACGCGTGCGCAACCATCCGGACGCGAGCTTGGACCTCGGCGCTGTTGTCCCCCTGGATCTCCACCAGCAGCGCGGTCGCATCCGGCCCCAAACTTGCCAGGAAACCCGGCATGCCAGGCTTGTTCGCGACCGACGCCAACCCGGCCCGGTCGATCAGTTCGACCGCCGCCACCGGCTCGGGTTTGAGCCGCATCACCGCCCGGCATGCCTGCACCAGGCTGTCGAAGAAAAGCAGGGTGCATGCTTTATGGCGGTGGTCAGGAACCGTCCGGTAGGTGATTTCCGAGATGAAGCCGAGCGTTCCTTCCGACCCGATCATCAGGTGTTGAAGGATGTCGAACGGGTCCGGGAAATCAACCAGCGCATTCAGCGAATAGCCCGTCGTATTCTTGATCGCGAATTTGCGCCGGATTCGCTCGGTGAGCGCAGCGTCGGCCTGCACCTCGCGAGCGATCGCCGCCAGTTCGGACATCAGCGCCGGGCGAGCTGCCGCGAACGCTGCCCGGCTTTCGCTGTTGCCGGTATCCAGCACAGCTCCGTCGGCCAACACCACTCGCAGGGACACTAGCGTCTGGTACGAATTCTGCGCAGTTCCGCAGCACATCCCGGAAGCATTGTTCGCGGCTATCCCGCCAATCATGGCAGCGCCGATCGAGGCCGGATCGGGGCCGATCTTGCGCGCGAAACGCGCCAGGCGACGGTTGGCCTCAGCGCCAATGACGCCCGGTTGCAGTGCAATCAGCCGTCCGTCATCGGAAATCGTCGATCCCCGCCACCCGTCGCCGAGTACGATCAGCACGCTGTCGGTCACAGCCTGGCCCGACAGCGATGTTCCTGCAGCGCGAAAGGTGACCGGCGCGCCGGCGGCTGCGCAGGCTCCGATTACCCCGATTACTTCTGCTTCGCTCTCGACCGTAACTACGATCATGGGAACCAGGCGATAAAAGCTGGCGTCGGTTCCGTAGGACAGGGTGCGCAGACGATCTGTTGCTATTCTCGCTTTCGGCATCACGCCTTCGAGTGAGCGAGCCAAAGCGAAGTAATCGACTTTCGACATGACGCCCCGTTCCCGTGCGAGCATGGGTCTCTCTGCTGGCTTCTTTTGCGCCGGCCGAAAGATCAGCCGGTGCAAATATCACCTAATGACCGCCGACGAGCGGAATGACCCAGGGGGTGACGTACTGCTGGATGGCGACGAGCCCTCCGAGCAAAGTCGTTAGCACAACGCTGTGAACGAAGGTGCGCGCAAAAACAGGGCCCTCATGGCCTACCATTTTCGTTACCGAAACACCGGTTGCGATGTTCTGCGGCGAGATCATCTTGCCCATAACGCCGCCGGAGGAGTTGGTCGCGGCGAACAGCACCGGATTGAGGTCGAGCTGACGCGCCGCGACAACTTGGAGATTTCCAAACAGGGCATTTCCCGATGTATCACTTCCGGACAGCATGACGGCAACCCAACCAAGAAAAGGCGAGAGCAGGACGAAGAGCTTTCCGGTCGAGGCAACGCCCTCTCCGAGCGTGTAAGCCAGGCCGGAATAATTCATCAGATAGGCTAGGCCGACGATCAGCATCACGGTGATGACCGCGAGCCAGCATTGATGAATGGTCTCCCCGACGCAACTGAAGAACGCTCTCGGTGACAAACGAACGAGCAGTGCGGTGATGACCGCCGCCAGAAGAATCGCGGTTCCTGTACCCAGCGGTTGGAACACCCAGATCGCGTCGTACGGTTTGCCGTTATAGAGCGTGATCGAAATCGCGCGATGGAGTCCGGGCCAGGCAACACTTTGTTGTCCGATGGCAAACAGCTTGAACGACGTCCAGACAATGACGGTCGCCGAGACGATCACCCAAGGCAGCCAACCCTGCCAGTGGGGCACCGACGATTTGTCGGGTTTGCTCGCAATAACCGCGCTTTTGATCGCAAACTCCGGATCCGGCGCGGGACGCCAGACCCGTAGAAAAAGCAGCGTGACGATAAGCGAGCCGAGCGACGACAGGACGTCAGTCAGCGTGTAGTCGATCAGGTTGGATGCAGCGAATTGCGACAAGGCAAAGCTGCCGCCTGAAACCAGCAGCACCGGCCACAGTGCGCGGATCGAGCGCCAGCCACCGTAAAGCGCGATGACGTAAAACGGCAGGAGGATCGCAATGACCGGCAATTGACGCCCGATCATGGCGCCGAGAGCAGTGGCGGGCAGTCCGGTCACGGCGCCGAGCACAGTTACCGGCGCGCCAAGAGCGCCGAAGGCGACCGGAGCGGTGTTGAAGATCAGGACGTAGACTAGGGCTTCGAGTGGCGGATAGCCGACTAGGATCAAGAGCGAGCTGGTGATGGCAACCGGCGTACCAAACCCCGACACGCCTTCCAGCAAGGCGCCGAAACAAAAACCAACCACGACCAGGACGACACGCCGGTCGTTTGGCAGATAGTCGACGACCCAATTTCGGAATGCATCGAAGCGGCCGGAGCGCACGGCAATGTTGTAGAGCAGGAGCGCATTGACCACGATCCACATCACCGGCCAGAGGGCAAACACCGCGCCGTTAGCGATCGAGCCAATCGCTAGGCTGACCGGCATCTTCCAGGCCGTAACGGCGATGCCGAGGCCGACAACCAGCCCGGCCAATGCGGCCTGCCAAGCAGGCCTGCGCAACAGACCCAGAAGCACCAGCACGGCAACGATTGGCAGGATTGCGACGAAAAACGAAAGCCCGAGGCTATCCCCGACGGGCGTCAGAAGCTGCTGGAACACTCGATTTCCTCCTTGTGGTAATATTTTTTTACCCTTTTTTGTTTGGATAATATTATTGTCCACATATGTCAACTGGTATACATATAAGACTAAAGTTTAGAGATGGATATGTGAGCCATCCACGGTAGTATGGGCTACTGGAGCGCCGCATGATTCGACCCGACAGGCTTGGAGACGCGATTGCTGAGCACATTGAGAAGCTCATTCTCGAGGGGGTGCTGAGGCCAGGAGAAAAGCTTGCGCCAGAGCGGGAGCTGGCGTTGAAGCTCGACGTCTCGCGCCCCTCCTTGCGCGAAGCTCTGGAAAAGCTTCAAAGCAAGGGGTTGGTCGAGACCAGCAAGGCAGGCACTGTCGTGGCGCAATTTCTGGCGCCGTTATCCCGCCCGCTCGCGGAGCTGTTTGGTGATAAGCCCCGCGTCACGGCGGACTATTTCGAGTACCGCAGGATCATCGAGGGTCAGGCCGCTGCTCTTGCGGCGCTCCGCGCCACGGATGTCGATCGCGCCGCCCTGAAAGCGTGCTGCGAACGGATGCAGAAGGCCCACGAGATCGAAGACCCCACCCAGGAGGCCGCAGCTGATGCGGACCTCCACCAGCTCGTCTATGAGTCGGCCCATAATGTCGTGTTGGCGCACGTCATGCGCGTATTTAGCGAATTATTGAAAAACGACGTGCTGTACAATCGCCATCAGCTCTACCGGCGATTTGGCGTTCGTGATCAGCTGTTGAAGCAGCATCTCGCCATCGCCGCGGAGATTCTTCGGGGCGATCCAAAGGCGGCGGAAAAAGCGGCCTCCGATCACATCCACTTTACGTTCCAGACGATCGAAGACATACGCCGCGATGAAGAGCGCGTGGAAGTATCCCTGCGTCGTGTTTCACGTTCGGATCTGCTGGCGGATTCGGAAAACACCGGTCGCGCGGTGTGATTCGACAGATTGTCGGTCGGCTGGCGCGGTTGCGGAGACGCCGCGAGCGCGGGTGAGTGCGTGATCGTCTTCACGGCTTTTGAAGCCGCCGACTGTCATTTCCGGTTTCGACGCAACAACAATTCCCGGCTCGATTTCACAGGGAATTTCAGCAATGGCTGTTTCATCGTCTCGGCACTCGGAACCAGCTGAGCGCTGTCCTGCGGAACATGTCATCGCGCTCATCAGAGGAGAATACCGATGTCATCTTCCATGCGAGATCACACGCCAGACTGACACGAGAGGCGATTGGACGTGAGACTTGGTGCGCAAAGCGAGGGGAGGCAGCGGTACGCGCCCGGGGCCGCACGAACGGCCTTTTCAGTCACAGCCGTGCAGAAAGATCACCCAAGACCGACAGCCAAGCTGTCGAAAACGAAGACTGCAACCGGCTCAAGCGACCAATTTGAAAAAGGATTGGCTGAGCCGCTCACTTGGAGGAACACATGGAGAGCGCGCTAGAACAACGAACGATGCGGAAGGTGGCACTACGCATCGTTCCTTTCATCATGCTGCTTTACTTCATAGCCTACATCGACCGGGTAAATATCGGCTTTGCCGCGCTCACGATGAACAAGGACCTCGGTTTCTCGCCGGGAGTTTTTGGTTTTGGCGCTGGCATTTTTTTTCTGGGGTTATTTTCTCTTCGAAGTACCCTCGAACATCATCCTCGACAAGGTAGGCGCGCGTCTTTGGATCGCGCGGGTAATGATCACCTGGGGCTTGTGCGCCGCTGCGATGGCGTTTGTCTGGGACGCAACGAGCTTCTACGTGGTGCGTTTTCTCCTGGGCGCCGCGGAAGCGGGCTTCTTCCCCGGCATCATCCTTTATCTGAGCTATTGGTTTCCGGCACACCGGCGCGCAGCGATCACCTCTCTTTTCATGGCTGCGGCACCGATTTCGGTCGTCCTCGGTTCGCCGATTTCCAGCGCCCTGCTGGAATTGCATGGCATCGGTGGCCTCACAGGTTGGCAATGGTTGTTCATTCTGGAGGCGGTTCCCGCGGTCATTCTCGGTGTCGTCGTGCTCTTCTACATGACCGACCGGCCTGAGAAGGCGAAGTGGCTTCCCGATGATCAACGTGCATGGCTTGTCGAGACTATGGAAGCGGAGCGGGCGAAGAAGGCTGGGCATGCCAGCCACAGCATCTGGCGCGGTCTTGCCGATGTGCGCGTGCTCGCCCTCGCTCTGGTCTATTTCGGAACGTCCGCTGGCCTCTACACGCTCAGTATCTGGGCCCCTCAGATCATCAAAGAGTTCGGCCTCACAAACATGCAAGTCGGATTCATCAATGCAATTCCGCCGACTGTCGCGGTGATCGCAATGTATCTGTGGGCGTGGCACTCCGACCGGAAGCAGGAGCGGACATGGCACGTGGTCATTGCCTGCCTCGCTGCAGCCGCCGGACTGGCGCTCGCCGGCATCGGCAATACGGTGGTTAGCGTCGTTGCGGCACTGACGCTCGTGAACATCGGCGTCAGCTCGGCAAAGCCCCCGCTGTGGATCATGCCGACGATGTTCCTGTCAGGCCCGGCTGCTGCCACGGGCATAGCGACCATCAACTCTATCGGCAATCTCGGCGGGTTTGTTGGGCCGGCCATGATCGGCTGGATCAAAGATTGGACGGGCGGCTTTGAGGGTGGGCTCTTCTTCGTCGCGGGCCTGTTGGTGTTCTCGGCCATTTTGACGCTTGTCCTTTCGCGCTCTCTAGAGCGTCCCGCGCGATCAGTGGCCGCTGCTCACACTTGACGTTCATCCTCTCTGCAAACACGGAGATCTAACCATGAAAACCTACAAGATTGCCGCCATGGGTGGCGATGGCATCGGCCCGGAAGTCGTGAAAGCCGGAGTACAAGTTTTGAATGCGTGTGCCGAACGCGACGGCGGATTCAAGATGGCGTTCACGGATTTCGACTGGGGCTCCGACTACTACAAAAAGCACGGCGTGATGATGCCGGCAGACGGAGCCGACCAGTTGCGCAAGTTCGATGCAATCCTATTCGGCGCTGTCGGTGCCCCGGACATCCCCGATCACATAACGCTTTGGGGCTTGCGATTGGCGATCTGTCAGCCGCTCGATCAATACGCCAACGTTCGCCCGACCCGCATCCTGCCTGGCATTACGAGTCCACTGCGCGACGTGTCCGGTCCGGAACTCGACTGGGTGATCGTGCGCGAGAACTCGGAGGGCGAATACTCCGGAGTGGGCGGACGCGTGCACAAGGGCCTGCCGGAAGAGGTTGCTACCGACGTTTCAATCATGACGCGTCCCGGCGTGACCCGCATCATCCGGTTTGCTTTCAAGCTCGCGCAGTCGCGACCGCGCAAGCTTTTAACTGTTGTGACCAAGAGCAACGCGCAGCGTCACGCCATGGTCATGTGGGACGAGATCGCAGCCGAGGTGGCGAAAGAATTCCCGGATGTGACCTGGGACAAGATGCTGGTCGATGCGATGACTATGCGCATGACCATGCGGCCCCAGACGCTGGACACGATTGTAGCTACGAATCTGCACGCGGATATTCTCTCTGATCTCGCTGCAGCGCTCGCAGGCTCGCTCGGCATCGCGCCCACCGCGAATCTCAATCCGGAGCGGAAAACACCATCCATGTTCGAGCCAATTCATGGCTCCGCATTCGACATTACAGGGAAGGGCATCGCAAACCCCGTGGCAACATTCTGGACCGGGGCGATGATGCTGGAGCATCTGCGAGAGAAACCAGCTGCTGACCGGTTGATGAAGGCGGTCGAGCACGTCACCGCCAACAAATCGCTGCACACGCCAGACCTTGGCGGCAAGGCAACTACGAAGCAGGTCACCGATGCAATGTGCGAAGCGTTACGGAGCGCCAACGATTAGGACAGTGCTGAGAACACGAGACAAGAAACCACGGTCCTGTTCACCGATGCTCGTTCAGCCACGCGAACTGCTCAGGACAATGCTCGATATAGCGATCGGCGCCGCATCTCCGAAACTTCGCATTCCGGCCCATCTGCCTCAGCGACCGAAGGCCAAAACGACCTTGATGGTGGTCCTGGCGACCAGCACAGGGTCAGCCCTTGTAAAGCGCATGCTCCTGCTAGTAGGGAAAAGAACAGGGAATTTTTCAATTTTGGACCGCATCGCGGCTCAGAGGTCGCCATTCAGCCAATGATTTTGCGCACTTAGCTCAAAATTCCCTGTGCAATAAAATAGAGAATTATTTTGGAGCAACAGGGAATTTGTACGCAAGAACAGGGAATTTGACGTGGCTATAATGCCAGAATTGATTTTCGAAAGGGACGGTACAACGGTGAAACCAAACCAGCCAATTTCTGCCGAACCGCAGACTCCAAAGCCTGCCCACCCTGTGAATCGGCGCGAGCCACTTCCCTGGTGTCTCCCAAAGCCTCCAGAAGAGGATCCGCAGGCTCGCGCGCGGGTTCAGGCAATTCTCGAAAGCCCCAGTTATCGCAGCGCCGACGTCGACCGCGACTTCCTTGCGCGGGACAGCATGAGGGGCGTCCGGTTGCAGATTGACTATTTCAAGCCCGAGATACTTCTTGAAGAGCACGGCATTCGCCACACGATTGTAGTCTTCGGAAGCACGCGGATCTGCGAGCCGGCCGCGGCCCGCCGCAAGGTAGATATGTTGAATACGGCATTCGCGGCCGACACCAGCAACAAGGAATTGGCGCGCCGCCTTGCAATTGCGGAACGTATCCTTGCAAAGAGCCACTACTACGAAGTGGCTCGCGAATTCGGCCGTCTCGTGAGCACGACGAACAAGACTGTCAGTCGGCACCACAGGGTTGTCGTGACCGGCGGTGGACCGGGAATCATGGAGGCCGCCAATCGCGGCGCGTTCGACACCGGAGCCAAATCCGTTGGCCTCAACATCAACCTGCCTCATGAGCAATATCCGAACCCCTACATCACGCCCGAGCTTTGCTACAACTTTCATTACTTCGCGATGCGCAAGCTTCATTTTCTCTTGCGGGCCAAGGCACTGGTCGCCTTTCCCGGAGGGTATGGTACCTTCGACGAGCTGTTTGAGGTGCTCACGCTCGTACAAACACGCAAGATCAAGCCGATCCCGGTCGTCTTGGTCGGCGAAAGCTACTGGCGCCGTGCGGTCGATCTCGATTTCCTGGTCGAGGAAGGCGTTATAGATCAGGAAGATCGCGAATTGTTCTGGTTTGCCGAAACGGCCCAGGAGATCTGGCATGGCATCTTGCGCTGGCACGAGATCAACGGCGAGCCGTTGATCGTTGCGTGACAGGCGGATCGTCACACCGCCAAGGAGCGTTTTTTGAAATTGTCGTTTTACGGCGCTGACCGCAGCGTTACCGGCTCATGTCACATGGTCGAGTGCGCCAGAAAGCGGATCCTGATCGACTGCGGGCTGTATCAAGGTAGCCGTGAGCTGGACGAGGAAAATTCGCATCCATTTGGGTTCGATGCCGCCAGCGTCGACTACGTCTTGTTGACGCATGCCCATCTTGATCATTGCGGCCGGCTGCCGCTGCTGAGCAAGAGAGGGTTTCAGGGCGAGATCATCACCACGGCTGCGTCGCGGGAGTTGGCGCGACTGGTTATGCTCGATGCAGCCCATTTGCATGAAGAAGATGTTAGTTATCGGGCACGCATTGCCGGGCGGCGCGCTTCAACAAATCAAATTATGGCCCCGCTTTATTCGGTCGCCGATGCTTTGCGCTCTTTCGACCATTTCGGACGACCGGCGGTTTACGATGTGCCGATTGAACTCGCCGCTGGCGTACGCGCGACCTTCATCAACGCTAGTCACATCCTGGGTTCGGCCAGCATCTATTTGCAGCTCACAGAAGGGTCGCAGCAATCTACCGTGCTATTCTCCGGGGACCTCGGCAAGTCTGGCGGCCCATTGCTGCGCGATCCCACGAAGCCGCCGGCCGCAGCAAATGTGGTAATGGAAACTACGTACGGTGACCGGCTGCACAAGCCCTTGGGCCCGTCCATCGAGGAGTTCTATGACGCTGTGACAAACACCTTCAAGGGAGGTGGAAATGTCATCGTTCCCACCTTCGCATTGGAGCGAGCGCAGGAACTGCTTTATTTCATCAATCAGGGCATCGATCATGATCGATTGACAAAATCGACACAGGTTTTTGTTGACTCGCCCATGGCTATCTCGGCTACCGAAATCATGCAGCATCATCTAGAGGGCTTGCGACCGGAAATCGCGAAACGCATTCAAGATGGACATGATCCTTTTCATTTTCCCGGATTGCACTTCACGCGCGAGAGCGCCGAGTCCGCGGCGCTTAACATGATCCGTGCCGGCGCCATCATCATGGCCGGTTCGGGCATGTGTACGGGCGGCCGCGTGCGCCATCATCTCAAGCATAATCTTTGGCGCCCGGAATCGAGCATTGTGTTTGTGGGATATGCCGCCAGTGGCACTCTGGCGCGCCGCATCATCGATGGCGCAAAGGAAGTAAACATCTTTGGCGAACAAATCCCGGTGCGAGCTCGCATCTACACGATCAACGGCTTCTCGGCCCATGCAGACCAGGCTGAGCTATTGGCCTGGCAAAAGCAAACCGGTGCGAAACGCACGTTCCTTGTTCACGGCGAAGAACAGACGATGCGAAGCTTCGCGACACTTCTCGACAACACACGAGTTGAGCTGCCTGTGCCAAATCAGGTGTTCGAACTGTAACCTGCACTAGCGACACAATATTCAACGGTCGCCACGCGCTCTAAAACGCGCTGGCTTCCCGTGTGTCTATGGCACACCATTAAATCAGCTTTAAGCGCCTATTGCGGTGCCAGGCCTGGCCGCCGGTCACACGTGGGCTGATACAAAGCTGACACGCCAGTCGTGCTAGCGATGCGGGTAAAGTGGACATTAGGTGAGAAGCGTCGAGAATTATTTTTCTGAGCATAACGGCATCCTGCAAAGGACGGGAAAATTTCGGATTCCATCATCATCCGTTTACCTCAGTAGCGGTCCGCAAGCGAATTGAGGACAAGCCCTCCGGCGATAGTCTTGAGTTCGCTTTCCAGGGCTGCTATGCGGCGGCGAAGCTGATCGTCGTTGACTTTCATGAATGCACTTGCCGCCTTGTTGGCCAGCTCCGCCAGCATCGAGCGTTCATCGTGACTCAGGGCGTTGCCGGTCGCATGCGGTCCGTAGAGCGTCAGCCCTAAGCAACGCAACCGGTCGCCCACGGGAACTGCAAGGATCGGCCGCATTAACCCGCCGGGGAAGTCACCGCGTGCGGCAGATTCAGCGTCAAGGTCGTATGGCCGATGAGCATGCGCACGTTCGAGTATCGGATCGTGCCGATCGAGTATTCGCGCCGCACTATCCCATGACTGATCCGCGGCAGTGCGTCGGAAGATATGATCTTGTTCGCGAAAGATACTAGCGGAAGTAAGCCCGAGGGCACTATGTACCCCTTGGACGAGTTGCGCTTCGACCTCACCGTAATCCTTCGCCTTCAGGACAGCATCACCGAGCCGTTCCCCCGCTTTTGCGACAGAACGATTGAAAAGCCAATCTACGTGGTGGACGGCCATGTCGTGAATCTTCGAGGTCAAAAAAAGAATTACGGCTCCAATTGCGATCCAAGCCCAAGCAGGCAATGTGACGTTCTCGCTGATGCCTTCGCGAATGTGATCAATGGCCTGGTGCAAGAACAGCACCGGCAAACTAATAAGGAGGCCAAGAATGGTCACGCGACGCAGAGGTATGCTCACCTTCACGACGTAGGGTCTGCGCACAGCCTCGCTGACGAGGAGGCAAAGCACACCGTTGACGAGATAAATCAGACCCCACAATTGTTCGGGCGGCGAATAACTAGGCCAAAGAAAATTAAGAAGTGTCGTGGTTGTGCCGGCATCCGCGAAGACGAGTGCTGGCAATCCAATCAAGCAGCCCCAGATCACCCAGCGCAGGCGTTGGTAGTCCTGTGGCGGTAGCTCGCCTTGGCGCGTTAGCAGAATCACGAACGCACATATAGCGACGACGAGGCCGCTCAATACACCGGCCCTCGTCACCAATTCGGTAGGATAGCCGAAGAGATTTAAGTAGCTGAGCGCCAGCAACAGCGCTACCAGGATTGCGACAAAAGGCAAACTCAGTTCGACGGGCCGCCAGCGCGGTGTCGTTTCATCTGTCGGCGCTCTTAAAGCGAACCAGATGAAGCCTGCTGAGCCGGCGCCCTGCGCAATGGCGCCCGCTAGATTCTGCGTCAGCAAGGCGATAGGTGAGTAGCTCTGCAAGAGCGCATAATATTGTGCGGACTGCCCTGGATTGAACCAAATGACATAAAGGAAAAACCCCCAGGTCATAATTCCTGGCCTTGTCCAGACGAGCCACGCGGCCGCGAGAATAACGAGCATCGATGCGAGCTGATCAAGTAGCAAAACCACAAGCACCCATCCGTTATACGGTCTCTGTTTTGCAATGATGTCGACTTCTCGCGCCGGTCGGCCCGGAGCGGCAGCGATGACGAGTTCGGCGCGGCGTTGATTAGTGACGAGGCGGAAGCCTCCCAAGGCCGCCATCGCACTCGCGCATCTGAGAGTGCTTATGGGAACGCATCGCATTTGCTCAAGATCGAGCCTGTCACCGACACGCAGGCCGGCCTGAAAAGCGGGCGAGGCCGTTTGTTCTAGGAACGGCCCCTGTACATCCGTGACGACACCGTCGTTGTTGGCATAGAAACCGAATGATCCCAGCGGCTGATACACCCGATAGAAATCGGGAACGACCATCGCCAGCGCCCAGAATGTGAACGCCACAAGTAGGATGCGACCTGCAATGTGGGTATAACTGTGCATTCCGTTGTTATTTTCTATGATTAGATTCAGGAAAACAATGACTTCACGCCTGGAAACATTTATCCACCGTCGGTGATCTGGCCGATATCGGCCAGCAATTTTGTGGCGGCTCCTTCACCACCCACCAAAGCCATCTGTCTCGCAGTGCCGCCGACACTTGCTACGCCGATCAGGTGATCCAAGAGAAAGTTTATGTCCACTTACCGAGGTGAAGCTGACATAAAGTCAGCCTCCCTTTGGCATCATCTCGACGAACTGGCGGAATGGTGAAGGAGACATGAATGGTCCGCATTCCCTACATAAATGAGGCAGAGAATCCCGCGCTCACCGAGCTCGTCGCACGCTTGCGCTCCGGCCGACGCGGCAAACTCCTTAATCTCTACCGCCTGTTGCTGCACAGCCCGCCGATCGCGGCTGCCTGGTTTGAACTCGTCAACGCGGTAAGATGGAAAACGTCGTTATCGGGCAGGCTTCGTGAAATAGTCATTATCCGTGTCGCGCTACTCAACCGCGCGGCCTACGCAATCTCGCAGCACGTGCCCAAGCTTGCATTCGCTGAAGGCCTCACCGTTGCTGAATGCGAGGCGTTACGCGATTGGCGATCGTCGAAGCTTTTCAGTGAGCCGGAACATGCTGCCCTTGCATATACAGATGCCATGACACAGGACGTGGCGGTTGCCGATTCGGTGTTCGCTCCGCTTCGGAAGCATTTCGACAATCGCTCGATTGTCGAATTATCAGTACTTATCGGCACCTATAACATGCACACTCGAGTGCTGCAGGCGCTCGAAATCGACCTGGAAGAGCCGAATTAACGCAAGGCCTTTTCACAAAGCATTTCGGACAGCGGTCAACACACCGGACATCTTTACAAACATCTCTTCCCAGTCGTTAAGCGCGTTGCGGCGATGTGCGGGAGCCGTATGAGGAACAAGGATCACGTTTTTGTATTTTAGTAAGGGGTCGCCTTTTTTCGCTGGTTCATCGTAGCCAACGTCAAGCGCAAAACCACCCAGCCGGCCTGCCTCCAATGCCTCTAGGAGAGCCTCTCGCTCGATGACTTCGGCGCGCGCAACATTGACAAGGATGGCGCCCTGCTTGATCCGCCGCAGAGCCTCGCGATTAAGCAATCCCCTCGTCGACGGGTTTAGTGGTACGTGAATTGAAATAAAATCCGAGGTTTCCAGTAGTTCGTTCAATGGACAATAGCTTGCGCCAAAGGTCCATTCATCAATCGGCGCCAATCGATGGCGCTGATGATAAAGAACCTTCATACCAAAGGCGTGGGCGCGGCTGGCGACTTCGCGTCCGATCTCGCCAAGACCTATTGCCCCGAAGACCGCCCCATTTAACGTCCGCAATCCGGTCACCCGCGCAAAGTTAGAGTTTCCCGTGTAACGCCTGTCGAATGGCGTGGTGTCAAAGCCCGCCAAACGTAACCGGTCGTCCTCAACCAAGCCGTTGAGCTCACAAATCCGTTTCGCGAGCGTCATCATGAAGGCAAAGGCTTGCTCGGCAACGGCGATATTTACGCGTCGCCTTTGCGTCCGCACCGCCACACCGTGCTGTGCACACTCGAGCAGATCGATATTCGCAACTATTCCACCCCACTTTTGCACAATGGCAATTTTTCTTGCCGCAGCGATTTCCTCCCGCCCAATTGTCAAACTTTCCACAATAATCCCATCCGCTTCGGCAATTTTTTTCCTGAGATCGTCCTGATCCTTGGCGAAGATCACTGTCGACGGGTAAAGCCCAGGCAGGCGGGCGCGCAGCCGGTCCCG
>Ga0207815_1000047_pt1 | contig 19859 bp, 18 predicted proteins | sample LuqExpMetagenom4_FD_187762 | JGI IMG/M metagenome (GOLD analysis project Ga0207815, IMG submission 187762) | Tropical forest soil microbial communities from Luquillo Experimental Forest, Puerto Rico - Sample 4 (SPAdes) | ecosystem: Environmental > Terrestrial > Soil > Tropical forest ... | reverse complement strand
AAACTAAAATTTTCCCCGCGTCCAAAAATGAGGCCGCTGTGAAAAAAGAGACCGCTCCGAAGAAAAAGGACGAGGGCCAGCCGAAGGACAAGAGCACGTCAGACGCAGACCTATCCAAGGCTGAGGGCGGCGAGAAAGCTGCCGACTCACCCTCAGTTTATAGTCGGGGCGAGGGCCAAAAAACCGGTTTCGAAAGCTTATAAGGATAACTGGAACGCGATTTTCGCGAAAAAGAAGAAGAAACGATAATTGGATCAATGGAGCAGGTATAGCCGTAGTCCGGCGCGGCCAGCCGCCTCGATAGGGCAACTTGCAGCCTGTCCTTTCCGAAAATGTCATCCGGCCTGGATTCGCTCGTGAGGCAGAATCATTGCATCATTCGGGCCGATGCTTGTCGCTCGGAATGTTCGTTCTCGACTTGTTCAAGTCGAGGTGCCGGCTTGAGGCCGAGAACATGTTTCTCCGTCATCAACTCAGCGTTGCCTTGAGGCGTGCGCCGCCTCGTCTTCGACTGCGCGGCAGTGACCGGGCGCTGCTGGTATGGATTACACGGCTCTGGCCGGGCCTGCTTGATGCGTGAAGCCAATCGGATTCTCATACTGGCGGTTGCATAGATCGCCAAGACCAAGGACGGGCTTGGGCCTTTGCGCGCGATTGCTCGCGGGATGTCAATGTCCACGGCTAACGTGCGCTGCGTTGCGAGTTCGTCTGCCAGTCAAACATGGGTCATGCCCTTGCCGCGTCGGGCAGTAGCGCCCCCCGGGGGTACCCTGGACAGCCGGGGCGGTGCAGGCGGCGCGTAAGACGTGAGCCAGAAATATCTAGGACCTAAAAACTCTTTTTAACTTTTATTAATCTTCATACTTACGACCACTGACGCCTATATAGTTGATGCCGGCCCCCCAATAGCCGGCTTCATCCCCCGAAGAGGCAGTCGGCTTTCGTCCTCATGAATGGGGCGGTCGGCGCTACGGCTATTGGCGGCGCGTCGTGACCAATTGGAAATTGGGCGGTAGCCAGAGATGACCGATCTCGATGGCGCTGCGTGTCACGAAATGAGCAAAGCGCCGAAGTCGAAGCGCGGCAACGCCAAACGCGCCAAGAGCAAAAGCGGCGTTTCATAGGCCTGAGCTGAGCGGGAGAACCAGGCAATGCTGGTCGGCGTGCCGAAAGAGATCAAGACCCATGAATACCGCGTCGGGCTCATGCCGGGAAGCGTACGCGAACTGATCCATCACGACCATAAGGTGTTGGTTGAGAGCGGCGCTGGCGTGGGCATCGGCTTTGACGACGAGGCTTATCGCAATGCCGGGGCAGAGATCGCCGCCGGGCCATCCGAGGTCTTCACCAAAGCCGAACTGATCGTCAAGGTGAAGGAGCCACAGCGAGAGGAGATCCTCCTGCTGCAAAAGGGGCAGGTGCTATTCAGCTATCTTCATCTTGCCGCTCATAACAAACTCGCGGAGAACTTGCTGCACGCCGGCGCCACCTGCATAGCCTATGAGACTGTTACTGACGACCACGGCGGACTGCCGCTGCTGGCGCCGATGAGTGAGGTAGCCGGTCGCATGGCCGTGCAGGTTGGCGCGCATTGGCTCGAAAAGGAACAGGGTGGACCGGGAATATTGCTGGGCGGCGTGCCCGGCGTCGCTGCTGCACGGGTAGTGGTGCTGGGCGGCGGCGTTGCCGGCACCAACGCTGCGCGTGTCGCGATGGGGATGGACGCGCGCGTCACCGTGATCGACAAGCAATTGGCGCGGCTCTATGCGCTCGACCTGCAATTCGGCTCGCAGATCAACACCCTGTTCTCGACGATCGAAAATATCGAGCGCGAGGTGTTGGCCGCCGATCTGGTGGTGGGAGCGGCGCTGGTGCCGGGTGGTGCCACGCCCAAGCTGGTGACGCGCGCGATGGTGGCGGGCATGCGGCCCGGATCAGTGATCGTGGACATTTCCATTGACCAGGGTGGCTGCTGTGAGACCAGCCGGCCTACCACTCTCGCCGAGCCCACCTATGTTGAGGCTGGCGTCACCCATTACTGTGTCACTAACATACCGGGAGCGGTGGCGCGCTCGTCAACCTTCGCGCTCAACAATGCGACCTTGCCATTCGTGCTGGCCCTCGCCGACAAGGGCTGGCAGCGCGCGCTCACCGCAGATCGCAACTTGATGGCCGGGCTCAATATTCACCAGGGCCGCATCACCCACCGGGCGGTGGCCGAATCTCTGGGCGCGACCTTCGTCCTGCCGGAAAAGGCGGTGGAATCGAAAATCGCATAAGGATTTTAACTGCCATGCGAGCCCTGTGATGCAACGGCGGCGGCGAGTCGTTCCAACCGCCAGTTGTCGCTTCCAAAAACTAGATTCGTGCGTACCGGTGATGTAATCCGCCCAAGATTGCATGTGCGACGATGTTTCCGAAGCGCTCGATCGGGCGTCTGTTTGGTGCATCCTTCCCAAGCGAAACATGAGGACGCCACCCATTATAATAGGTGGAGAATTTCGCAATAATTCGCCGCAGGTGCTCTTCGTTGCCTGGCCATGGCTTTCATCGTCCGAAAGCCCGGCAGTCCTGGTCAATTCCTATTCCGCAAGATGTCCACCAATATGGGCGCACTCCAGTAGGACTAGCAAAATGACCCCCGAGAAACAGCAAGAGCGCGTTCGGTCGAGCTTCGCCAAGCAGGGGCTGATGACCACGTTAGGGGCGACTCTCAGCAGCGTCTCGCCCGGCATGGTAGAGATCGCGCTAAGTCCCCATCCAGCAATCTCGCAACAGCACGGGTTCGTCCACGCCGGAGCTGTGACCGCCATCGCCGACAGCGCGGCGGGATATGCTGCGCTTACTCTCATGCCTGCTGACACTGGGGTTCTCACCACCGAGTTCAAGATCAACCTTCTCGCTCCCGCCGCAGGCGAGCGCATCCTTGCCCGTGGGCGCGTGGTGAAAGCTGGCCGCACCCTCACCTTGGCCCAAGCGGAGGTGTTCGCGAATACCGGCGGACAAGAAAAGCTGATCGCTCTGCTCACTGCGACACTCATGGCTGTCGAAGGGCGTGACGGCATCAGCGACTGAGACCGCCTCAGTTGGTGGCCATGACGCAAGAGCCGCCATGAAGTACTATCGCCACCGAGATTTACCCGTCCAAGTTGGGGCTGCACGAACGCGAAGGTCACAGACCATGATCAATCCGCTAGACCTTTTGAACAAGTTCATCAGTGCAATCATTGCCTACGGGCCAAAAAACAAAACTAAAAAGGCCAGAATGGCGAGGAAGGCAGCACGCCGCAAAAAACTTGCGGCAATAAAACGCCACTAGCCGACTACTAATACCGTCGCGAAGTAGCATCGCCCAGGGCTACCCGGAGGTGACAAGAGGCATGGTGCCCGACCGCTATTGGGGGATTGTGTTGAAAAAGTCGGCAGTTGCGAAGCAGAATAATCACTGATTCAGTCGCTGCGATACGCAGGACTGAAGATAATGATGGGACATCGGCAAGTCGAACAGGCTACTTTGTTCTATGAGTTCTCGCTTGAGAGGCACATTCCGACCGACCATGTTCTGCGGTCGATTGACAGGTTCGTCGAACTCGGCGAGCTCAGGCGGGAGTTAGCTCCCTTCTACAGCGCGATGGGTCGACCGTCGGTTGATCCCGAACTGATGATCTGAATGTTGATCATCGGCGACTGCATCGGCATCCGCTCGGAGCGGCGCCTTTGCGAAGAGGTCCATCTCAATCTGGCGTATCGTCGTGTTCGCCGCCTTGTGGGCGTTCACGTCCAGCCTTCCAATGGACTAGTCTGCTAGGCGGTCATTCTATTTGACGCAGCCAGTCAGCTTCGGGCGCACTTCTCAAGACGGCTTGGTATCACCTGGGGATGGGAACGCGGCGGAGATTTATCCGCTTGTTACCGTCCTGCTGATCGCTGCGGCGATGGTAGTAGTCCGTATGACTTTATCTCTTGCTCCACCAGTCGAATATGCCGCCGATCCGCCCGCCAGTATCGAACGCTTTCTTCTGATTCGCGTCCAGGCTGTCATAAAACGCCTGAAGCTTGGGCTCGACTGCCTTCAGGCCGGCAAGCCTGGTATCGGCCATCTTTTCGGCGAACGCCATTCGGCCGGGCGTCGTAGAAAGATCTGGCTTGTCAGCGCATAGCGACTTCTGCGCAGAGGCGGCAGCAGACGCAGAAGCGTCAGTCAAGTCTTTCAGCGCCGCTTTTTGAGGATCGGTGAGATTAAGCCGCCTCGCCAGGCGATCGGTGTTGGCAACAGGCGTCGCCTCGCTGCTGCAAATCGCCCTAATCATTCTCGTCTCAAGCCACGTGCCTTGAGCGTGCGCCGGCGTCGTCGCAAAGGCCAGAATGGCAAAGAAAATCAGGATTGCTGAACTCACGACAGACCTCCCCTTTTGCGAGGCGCCAGACATCGGCCCTCAACAACGATATCCTCCGCACGACGCCAACTTCGCGTCTTTGATCTAGATCATGCTAATTGCGATGAAGCGCGGCGGATCGCGGTGAACATCGCAAAGCTGCCGGAGCTGCTGCGCAAAGGTTAACAGCGGTACTGTTCGTCGCCCGCGCCTGCAGCCGCGCCCGTTTATAACTAGACCGGCCTCCCGTTCCTATTGATGGATTTCAATTGCCTCCTTTGCTCATCTCTCCCCGCGATCAACTCAACTAAACGCGCGACCCTCTCTTGCTTTCGGTGCTTCACCGCCCTTCCGAATGCATCTCGGTTTCCAGCTTGACCAGCTTCTCCTTTACCTTGAGACCTTTTCGTGGACGCGTCAGGCCTTATTATTCCCTTTGCACTTGAACGGGAACGCCGTGGTTATCGGGGGTACCCGGAAGGATCACTAGGTAGCGCTGTGGGATCTTGTCCTCGGCGCGCACCAATTGGCGGATCGGTCCGATTGTATTAACGATGGCTGCGCCCGCAGGGTTGGTCATGAAACCTTGCAGTGGCTCTAGAACGCCGGTGCCCGAAGGCTCACTCGCAAGCGCAAGCACATATGGCTTTCCTGGCTCGAGACCAGTGACCGCGGCCTCCAGCACTTGCACCAACCCCTGGTCAGAGAGCGAAACGCTAGTGGGCGCTTTTGCCTCCTTCTTTGCGCCAGGCGGCGCAAGCCACAGCTCCGCCGATTGGCCAGCTATGCCGAGTGGCTGCAAGTTGTCGGTTCCGAGACCTTCAGGGACGACCATCATCCTGGTCATTGCCGAGTTGAGGGCGCCGCTCGCAGCAGGTACGGCGTCCGGCACGTAAACCAGAGCCTGCGGAGCCTGACCGATCGGACTAGTCGCGATCACTTCGTTCTTCAGCGTATCGATCGCCGCTAGCTTGTCCTCGTTCTCGAGGCCGACGTACACCCGCGTGCCGTCCCCGGATGGCCAGATGCCGTGCGGTAACTTGCCCACCGGAATGGTCGCGACCTGCTCGAAATTGTCAGTGCGAAATACTTTAATTTCATTGAGCCCGCCGATCGTGACATAGGCGAACATGCCGTTGGCATTGCGCACGATATTGACGTGGTTGGTGATCGGCCCGGTGTCGAGGGTTTTCAACAGCGCAAACGGCGGTTGCGCATCGAACACTTGGGTCTTGCCGGTATCTTTCAAGGTAAACCAGACTTGCTTGCTGTCCGGTGTTGCGGCGATGTTAGGACAGAACGGGCTAGCTTGCGGGACCTTGCCGACAATTTTGTGATCGGCGACGGTTATAACTTCGGTCTCCGGTGTAAACGAGGAGCAGACATAGCCGTATTTTCCGTCCGGCGAGAAAATCGTCATACCCGGACCGCTGGGGACGCTTATCCGCGTCTTCTCCTCGTAGGTCGTGCCATCGAGCACGGAGACGTAGTTCTCGCCGCGGACGACCACCCAAACCTCACGGCCATCCATCGTATAGAATGCTTCGTGCGGAGAACGCCCGACATAAGTTATGTGCTTCACACTATTGGTCGCAGTATCGATGAAGTTCACCGCATTGGAACCGATGGCGACAACGGCAATAGTGCGATGATCGGGCGAAAACCCCATGCCGTGCACCAACAACTGGCCCTTATAGAGCGGACTGAGATTGGCCGGCAGCGGATCGCCAAGGCGGATGGTGCCAAGTAACTTGTTGTCGACGGGATCGGTGACGGAGACGGTGTTCGAGTACTGTTCAGCGGAGTAGACGCGATCCTGATGGCTGATGGGAATATCCTGGTCGGACGCGGCCGCGGGAGCCTGTCCGGCGAAGGCATAGCGGACACCGACAAGACCTGTCGCAACCAACAGAATGGCCAGTATTACGTTGTGTCGCATATCACGGCTCCTTTACCAGGGCTGCGTTATCAGATTTCGAATCGTTCATCCCCGCGGGCGGGATCTGATCGGGCGATGTTACGGACGGCGGCAAGGGCTGGCCAAGCGACAACCGCATTGCCGTGATCTCTTGCAGCTGGGTGACGATGATTTCCTGGGCCATGCGGCGGAGTGGCTCATTGCGTCCGTAACGCAACTCAGCCTGCGCCATCTCAATGGCGCCCTGATGGTGCGGCACCATCATCGCCACAAAGTCAGCGTCGACATCCCCTGACGGCCTGATACCCATGTCGATCGTCATCTTTGTCATCGCCCTGACATTCTCGGCGAGGTACGGAGCCTCCGCGGCAGGCGCGGAGCCAAACGCCTTCGCGCAGATCGCCGAGATATAGTCTGCGAGCGATTGCGGGCCGGCTGAATAGACAGTCAGATATGCTGTAGCGGCAACGGCGCCGACCGCAATCGCTGCCACATTCGAGATGATTGATAAGCGAAAGGCTGACGACATGACTACCTCGCGTGCGGTGGTGCGTAACCGGCCGATTGGCTTGCGGGTGATGTTGCCAGAAGCAGACATCGACTCAAAGCCCTTGTCCTGGTGCGGCAAAGGCGACGCCGACAAGCAACGCTGGCAGTGCCAGGACGATTGCAGTCGGGGACGTTGTTGGTTTTGAGGATACGCGGATCGAAATGCGCGACATGGCGAGCCTTCCAAGACCTAGGACCAACAGCCCTCTTGGCCAAAACCGATTCACTTGCTCGAACAATCGGTGCGATCAGGTCGAGCGCGGCAGGCTTCTAATGTACCTGTTCCCTACAGACGACGCCGTCAGAACTAATTAAACACCAATAAGTTCCACACGCTGGCGCACCCGCCGGACGCAGCTGACCGTTTCTCCAATCGTTGCTGGGCCTGATTCGGTGCCGGCTTGCAGGTGCACGCCGCGCGTTTGCCAGCAATCGGCGGAATGACCGCTTCAACCAATCACAGCCCGGTAGGCATCGCGCGCATGCCTGATTGACCACGCTAAGCATTCTCGGCGTTCGATTTGACATACCGCTCAACGAGAAAATCGACAAAAACGCGGACCTTCGATGCCAAGTGGCGAGTGTGTGGATAGACGACGTACATGGTCACTGGTGCCGCAGGCTCGTATTTCTCAAGGAGTCTAACTAGCTCTCCATTTTTCAAATTGTTCGGTGCGACAAAATCTGGAACGCGTGCGATGCCAAAGCCGGCGCGCGCCGCCGCAAGGCTGATATAAGGATTGCCAAAACGAAGTCGGCCGCTCACGCGCACATCCAAGCGCTTTGAGCCAGTGCCGAAAACCCAAATATGGGGATCGGCCATGTTCAGGTCGAGGATGGCTTCGTGTGCACGTAGGTCGTCCGGTTTTTGGGGAGTGCCTCTTTTGGCCAGATATTGCGGAGCGGCAATCGTGGCGGCCTGAACGTTCGCTAGCTTGCGAGCGATCAAAGATGAATCCCTAAGCGTACTGATACGGACCGCAGCGTCGAATCCTTCATCAACGAGGTTCACCAACCGATCTGTGAAAGATACGTCCAACGCAACATCAGGATAGGTGCTGGCAAAATCGAGGAGCGTCGGTCCGAGCTGCATTCCAAAGGAAATCGGCGCGCTGACCTTCAGGAGACCGCGTGGTTTCGCAGTTTCCTGCGCGGAGCGTTCGAGCTGATCGTACTCCTCGACTAGCACCCGCGCACGGGCGTGTAGCGCGCGGCCCTCGTCAGTGAGAGACACGTCACGGGTCGTGCGGTTGAACAGACGGCTGTTGAGGCGGTCCTCCAGGCGCGCGATCAGCTTCGAGACTTGCGCAGGCGAGATGCTCAGCCGCCGGCCAGCTTGGGCGAATCCCCGCAAGTCTGCGACAGCCACGAATACACGCAATTCCTCAATACGATCCATGGGTTAGGCCAATCTAATTATTTCCATATTGGAAATAGAGTAGCGAAAAATAAGCTGATTATCAATCATTTGGAAAAGGGGCATGTTTCCGCACGAAACGGCGCAGTGAGCCGCTCTGAGATTCAAACATTGAGGGAGACAAGCCATGTCGGTTTTCAAGACCATCGAAACGAACGTAGTTCCGCTGACTCAAGCCGCGCTGCGCATCGTGTCAGGTGCGCTGTTTCTCGCGCACGGGCTCATCAAGGTTGCGGGCTTTCCGCTTGGCGCACAGCCCGGCCCACAGCCGCTATTCTCCTTGTTCGGCATCGGCGGCGTGATCGAGATCGTCGCCGGCACGCTTCTGATCATAGGTTTGTTCACACGCCCCGCGGCGTTCATTGCGTCCGGCCAGATGGCGATTGCGTACTGGCTGGTCCATGCGCCCGCGAGCTTCTACCCGGCGGTGAACGGGGGAGACGCGGCGATCTTGTTCTGCTTCGTGTTCCTGCAGATTGCGGCGGCGGGTTCCGGTGCCTTCAGTCTCGACAACTTGATCGCGCGCAATCCTTCACAACGCTTCAGTGCCATCGGCACGGCGGCTGCGCGCTAAGCGGCAGACGTTCGCCGATCCTTTTTCGAGACCCGGAAATACAAGGAGCCATCATGTCAGAAGTTCTCGTCCTCAACAGTAGCGCGCTCGGCAGCGCATCTATTTCCAAGCAACTTGTCCAGTATACGCTCGCTCGGTTGCGCGCACGCGATCCGGGCCTGAAAGTGGTCATGCGCGATTCGGCGCGAATCCAATTCCGCATCTGAACACCGACTCAGCCACCGCGTTGCGCGGCGCCGCGCCCGCGAACGAGGCGCAAGCTGCCGCGCTGGCGCTGTCGGATACGCTGATCGCGGAGCTGAAAACGGCCGATACCATCGTAATTGGTGCGCCGATGTATAACTTCGGCATCCCGTCCACGCTCAAGGCCTGGTTTGACTACGTGCTGCGAACGGGCGTCACGTTCCGCTACACCGAGGCCGGTCCCGTCGGGTTGCTCGAAGGCAAACGCGCGATCGTCATCGAAAGCCGCGGTGGCTATTACAGCGAGGGCGCGACCAGCGCAGCCGATTCGCAAGAGCCGCATCTCAAGACGCTTTTTGAGCTTCATGGGCATCAAGGACGTGACTTTTATCCGCGCAGAAAAACTCGGGTTCGGCTCTGAAGCTCGCCAACAAGCTCTTGATGGAGCTCGCACGCAACTCGAACAACTCATCACTGAGAATCAATATATGCGAGCGGCCTAGACGGCCTCAACCCATCGACCCAGGTCGATGCCCAAAAATCCATAGCGATGCTGCTTAGACCAGCTCTCACCTTGGGGTGCAGCCGCGACGTCGACTTCAGCGTTGGTTCAAGCGGCCGAAAGATCCAGTATGACAGGCCTCTTCACTGGCGGCGCCATGAAGCTGGGCGAGACTGGTTCCTTGATACAGCTTTTCAGAATCGCCTTGATTTGCCTGTTGGCATCATCGTCGATATGCCAGCCATTAATTTCGGCAATCGGATCGAGCTGATCCGGACGCATTCCGGAATATGAGCGGGGTGCCCCCATTCAAGCCCGGCTTGCTCGATAAGTTGCCTAACGACTTGAAGAACAGTCCAGAGGCGCAGTTGCTTCGCCCCGCTGTCGACCGCAAGGTGTACAATATCGTTCATCTGATCTATCGCGCAAAGAACTACGAGGGCCCTGCATTCCGGCGGAAGTCGTTCAACGACAAAAGGCGCACGCTGAGAACCCAAGGCATCGTGCCCCGGTTAGATGAGAGACATGCAATGGCGCTGAGAATCGAAGACTATGCCCTGATCGGCGACTGCAAGACAGCGGCTTTGGTCGGCCGCGACGGCTCGATCGACTGGTTGTGCTGGCCCCGTTTCGATTCGGCTGCGTGCTTTGCCTCTCTGCTCGGGTCAGCCGACAACGGCCGATGGCTCATTGCTCCGAAGGACCCGCCGCTCGCCGTGAGACGGCGATATCGTTCCGGCACACTGGTCCTCGAAACCGAACTCGAGACTGAGACGGGCCGCGCAGCGATCGTCGATTTCATGCCGCCGGCCGACGGCGCCGATCTGGTGCGGATCGTGGTCGGTCGATCGGGGCGAGTGGTTTTTCAGACCGAGCTTGTGGTGCGCTTCAACTACGGGGCGACCGTGCCATGGGTCAACCGACTCGATGACGGCTCGATCAACGCGATTGCCGGCCCAGAGCGTCTTCTCCTGCGAACCCCGGTCGCACTCTACGGCGAAGATCTTAGAACGGTCGGTGAGTTCGCGGTTGAGGCCGGCCAGTCCATTCCCTTTGTCCTCTCCTATGGAGCCTCCTTTCAAGGTCCGCCGCCGGCGATCGATCCCTTCGAGGCGCTGGAGCGCACGGAGGCGTTTTGGCGCGAATGGAGCGATCGGTGTCCCGACGTTGGGCCTTGGACGGACGCGGTGAAACGGTCGCTGATCACATTGAAGGCTTTGACCTACGCCCCAACGGGAGGGATTGTCGCCGCTGCCACCACCTCGCTTCCCGAGCGCCTGGGCAGCGTGAGGAACTGGGATTACCGCCACTGCTGGCTGCGGGACTCCACTTTCACGCTCTTGGCCTTGATGCATCTTGGATACTACGAGGAAGCGCGCGCATGGCGAGATTGGTTGGTTCGGGCGGTCGCCGGCAGCCCGCGCCAGGTCCAGATAGTGTACGGAGTGGGCGGAGAGCGATGGCTACGGGAATCGATCGTCCCTTGGCTGCCCGGTTATGAGAATTCTTCGCCTGTGCGGATTGGAAACGCTGCATACCAGCAACTCCAGATCGACGTCTTCGGCGAGGTTGCCGACACGCTGTTTCAGACACTCAAGGCGGGCATGCAGCCCTCCGAACGCGGCCGGGCGTTGCGTCCGGTCGTATTGGACTATCTGGCGACGGCGTGGCGGCAGCCGGACGAAGGCATTTGGGAGGTACGCGGAGGGCGGCAGCACTTTGTTCATTCGAAGGTGATGGCCTGGGTCGCGTTCGATCGCGCGGCGAACGAACTGGAGGCTCAGACTTTCAACGAGTCGCAGCAGCGGTGGCGCGCGATCGCCGACGAAATCCATGCCGAAGTCTGTGAGCAGGGTTTCGACCGCGAGCTTAACAGCTTTGTGCAGGCCTACGGCTCCAAGCGGCTCGACGCAAGCCTGCTGCTGCTCCCGATGGTCGGCTTTCTTCCTCCCGAGGACCCGCGGGTCCGCGGAACGCTTCGGGCGATCGAGGATCGACTCTTGATCGAGGGTGAATTCGTTCTTCGCTACGAAACCGAACACGCTGGCGACGGCCTTCCCGCAGGTGAAGGAGCTTTCCTGGCGTGCAGCTTTTGGCTTGTCGACAATTATGTACTGCAAGGCCGCTATGAGGAGGCTCGGAAGCTGTTCGAGCGCCTGCTTTTGCGCTGCAACGATGTGGGGTTGCTCGCCGAAGAGTTTGATCCATTGACCGGTCGTATGTTGGGTAATTTTCCGCAAGCCTATTGTCATGTGGGGGTGATCAACTCCGCGCTTAACCTTAGCCGAGAGGAGGGACCAGCAGAGGACCGCTCTCAGCTGAGCGACAGCGACGTTTCTATACTAGTCGGAGAACCTTGATCCCCTTGGCCCGGCTGACAGCGCCGCGACTCGGAAAATGTTGGTTGGGTTTCCTGGGCGAGGGAGAGACAAAATTTGAGTGATGAATATAAGCGTTGGGAAGCACGGTTCAGTGCGCCGGATTACATCTTTGGCAAGGAGCCGAACTATTTTCTTGCCAAATGCAAGCCGCTGCTGCCGGCGTCAGGCCGAGTATTGGCCGTTGCCGACGGAGAGGGGCGTAACAGCGTCTGGCTTGCAGAGCAGGGACTCGAGGTACACGCGATCGATTTCTCGCCGACGGCGCAGGACAAGGCGCGTGCGCTCGCGCGGGAGCGTGGCGTGAACGTTATGTTCGAACTTGCCGACGTCCACAACTGGGCATATCCGGAGGCCGCTTACGACGTGGTATGCGAAATCTTTACGCAGTTCTCAACGCCTGCTGAGCGAGCGTTGAAGTGGGCGGGTATGCGCAAGGCGCTTAAGCCCGGTGGCCTTCTTATCATTCAGGGTTATACCCCGAAGCAGCTTGCCTATGGGACAGGGGGACCGAAACAAGTCGACCAACTCTACACAAGGCCCATGCTGGAAAGGGCGTTTGCCGGCTTCCACGATATGATCTTTACAGAAGAAGAGTTGGAGATGCACGAAGGCACGTCGCATAGCGGCATGTCGGCGGTTATCGGATTAATCTGTCAAAAACCCAGATGAGAATTCAATGGCGGTGGTAACTCACCCTCATGCGCGTCGCAGATCTAAAGCTTGGATCGGGGTGACACAGTTGCGGCGCATGAGCGCGTGTAACCGTTTTACTGTTGCACCTTCTTGGCAGCGAGACTGTGGGCTGCACGACTCAAGTGGACCAGCCCACCGGCGTTTTGAAACTTGAAAATTGTCCGACCGGTGGACGGCGGGTAATGCGTACATTTTTATACAATACACGAAAATAACCTAAGTAATTGAACGTTAAACTACAGTTATGATCGACCACCGAGAAATCATCGATCGGGCTAAGCGGGCGGCACAGTCTGCAAAGCGCGCGACGCGCCTTGCCCAGCGTGCGAACGACGATCTCGTCACCGAAAACGTTTTCGGGATAAACGAACCCACCGCGGCAACCCGGGCCACCGATGATGGCTTGTTGATTGGGGAACTGCTCGTTAAGGCGGTTACGTTCACGCCGAAAACGCCGTCTGCAACCGCGCTAGATCGTCGGCGGCTCTTCCGCGTAATTGTGGGCGGAAGGCGTTGAAAACGCAAAAGCGCCGGCTTCAAAACGCCGGTCTTTTACCGCCGCTGTAATTTCGGTGGCGGGTACACGCTGGCAAAAACGCTACCGAATGAGTTGTATAAGCCTTGACCTGGGACCGCGGCACGGAACCTGCGGACCATCGGAGCTTCCTTGTCGAGCGCCTGCCGGCCGCCAGTATAGTCTTATGCGAACAAGACCAATAATCAGCCTAAACGGCGCTGGCTGGGTCCCCGCTTTGCTTCACCAAACGCCAGGGATCAGCCGCCAGCGTACCCGCCCTGCGTATTCGCGGTAGCCGGGCAATTCGGCGAGCAGGACACGGTCCTCGGTAATCGCCCTGTAGAACAAAAACGGCAAGCTGGTGACGACCAGAAGCGCCGCCGCGAGCCAAGAGCCGAGCGCGATGCCGCTCGCCAGCACGATCAAGATGCCGGCCGAATAACCCGGGTGGCGGATAAAGGAATAAGGCCCGGTCGTCACAACGCGCTGACCGCGGTCAAACTGAATGCGAACGACTGATGAGAAGAACCGGTTGACCCGCATCGCCCATAAGACCAAAGCATACGCCGCGGCAACGACCGCTAGACCTGTGGCCTGGAGCCACGGCGGGATACCGTCGCTAAGGTGCAGCCGACCGCGGTCAAAACCGGCGACGATCAAATGCAGCAGTAGCACTACCGTGAACAGCTTCAGTCCGAGCGGCGGCGGCTTACCGCCAGGACGCATGCGCTCGCGTAGAAGTCCGGGGTCGAGCATGGCGAACGAGGCAACGAAGACCGTGGCCAAAATTGCCAAGTAAACCCAAAAGGCCGCGATGGCGAAGGTGCCCGCCGAGGCAAATAGCGCCGCTGCGGCGCCGATAAGAACCAGCGCAGACTGAAAATAAGCGGAAACCGGCATGACGTCTCCATTTCGACATTACCATGCGGCGGGGCGAATGAACCAAAAGCATCGAATTGATCATAATTGCACTTTGGAAATTCACGGTCGATAATCAGGATGTTCCCGTATTTAAGGAATTTCTTTTGCACAATTCGACTCTTGGATAGCCATGTACCGACCTGACGAATTTCGCATTGAAGACCTCGCACGGATGCACTCGCTCATGCGTGCCAGACCTTTTGCGTCACTCGTCTCGAATGGCTCGACCGGGCTCTACGCCAGCCATCTGCCGACTGTGCTCAAGGATGAAGGATCATGCGGCGTTATTGAGTGTCATCTTGCGCGGGCCAATCCGCATTGGAAAGAGGTCGCCAGCGGCAACGAGGCGCTTATGATTTTCCAAGGCCCCGAGGGCTATATCACTCCCAATTGGTATCCCTCTAAAGCCGAACACGGCAAAGTCGTCCCGACTTGGAACTATGCAATCGTGCATGCATATGGCCGCCCAGAAACGATGGAGAACAAAGATTGGCTGCGCCGGCATGTTGGCGAGCTTACCGCGCAGCAAGAGCAAACCCAGGCCAGACCTTGGGCGCTTTCGGACGCACCTCAATCTTACGTCGATGCAATGCTGCGCGGCATTGTAGGCTTCCGCTTCGTCATCACGCGGATTGAAGGCAAGTGGAAGATGAGCCAGAACCGCGAGTTGAACGATCAGTTTGGCGTTACGAAAGGCCTAGACCAGCGAGCCGAAGGCGACGATCTGGAAATTGCCGACCTCATTTTACGCAATCTCAAGACAAAAAATTAAGCGACGATCCGCGGTGCAATGTCCGCTTCGGCTGTGTAAAGCGCAGAAATTTGAGAAGCGTCGAGAATTATTTCGCCAAGGCTTGAGCGAAAGCGGATTTTCGGAAGGTCATTATGTTAAAATCGAGCATCGGTGGGCGAACGATCAATACGAACAATCGCCGGCATTAGCCTCAGATTTAGTCAAAGTGTTACCTTCATCATTGGGTACAGTTTTAAACATTGCACAAAAATAAACTTTAGCAATTGAACGTCATACTGAACAGCCAATTGCCCGGGGGGCGAAGACCTGGGTATCAGACAGCGGGCCGTCGTTCATTGCGACAATTAGGAAATTGAGATGGGTTTCTTTGGGAATTCAGCAGAGCAAAAAATAGCGCGAGGCGCTAAATCCGCGATGAAAGGTCAATTCGATCGCGCGATCGCAGATTTTGATGAGGCGATCCGACTTAACCCGAGTGCCGACGCCTTCTACAACCGCGCTAACGCGTACGCGGAACTAGGTCAGTACGACCGCGCCATCGCCGACTTTGACAAGGCGATCAGGCTTAACCCGAAGAGTGCGGCAGCGATTGAAAAGCGGGCGGCGGTTATTGCAATAAAGAGTGGACGAGGTGGCGAGCAAACCGGCGCGATCGCCGATGTTGACGAGGCGACCCGGCTCAATGCAAAAGATGCTGGTACGCTCGCCGACCGCGCCAACGCCTACTATACCAAAGGCGACTACGACCGCGCGATCGCCGACTACGACGCGCTGATCAGTCTCAATCCGAGAGATGCGGACGCCCTTCGCAATCGCGGCGATGCGTATCGTAACAAGGGCAACTACGATCGTGCGATCGCTGATTTCGACGAGGTGATCCGGCTCAACCCGAAAGATGCCTACGCGTTCAATAACCGCGGCGTTGCCTACACAAAAACAGGCGACTACGACCGCGCGATCGCAGATTTTGATGAGGCGATCCGGCTTAATCCGAATTTTACTAGCGCGATCGAGATGAGTGAGATGGCCATAGAGCGAAAAAATGAATTGGCCAGCGGAACCGAACCTCATGAACCTAAACTTAGCTCGAATGAACAGGCTAATTTCGTCGCACCGACCAAGCAGAGTGATGCATTTAATCATGAAGACATTGGCTACGGCAGTGGCTTAACGGAAGACGAATTTTTGCCGGAAAACCACAAAGTACCGAAAAATGCACAGGCTGCGGAATTTACGGATAGCCCCAATCTGATCACAGAAGATGATGCACGAAACGCGGGAGAAGAAGTGATTGACTTGAAGAGGACAGCCAAGGAGGCTTTAGGCCCGGAATTGAACGCGCTTAGGAAGGAGCCTCTATCAAAGGTTGCTGACAATGACGCGATTGAGGCTACACCCACCACGCTGATCACGCCGGAGGACGAACAGTTCGACAGCAGTGATCTGATCGACTTAACAAAACGGGCTGCCAAGGAGGATTTAGGTTCGGAGCTGAACGCGGTCAGACGGGAACTCTTGTCAAAGTTCGAAGGGGCGGAAGAGGACGACGCCCGCAGAACGGCTTTCGGACCCGTGGACAGAGAGCTATCAGAAGGAGAACAAGAAGTTCGGGAGGCGATCTACAAGCAGGCGGAGGCGTTGGAAGCAACGTACCGGTTAGTGCAGTCGGGTCGATACCGCTCTTTGGCTTTAACTATTTTAGAAGAAAGCGTCATGTGGATTTTGAAAGAACTCAAGCGCTGAGCGGCTCTATGTTTGTACACGCTTGTGTGCTGAACCATTGGTGCGGGTGCTACCGGTACGACAATTCATCGGTCTGATGATTGCTTTTTGCAGTTCGTGCATTAGAACAACAGTCTCAGGCCCAATTCGCGCTAGGCGTAGGCTTGGGTGAAGCGGCCGCACATTTCAAAAAGTCCGCCCAACGGTGGCGATTACTTTAACCCGGATGCAGTCGGCCCGCTGGCCTTAGCCGCCGCTGCGGCTGTAGCCTGCAATGAGGCGAGTTGCACTGCGCCTAGGCTACTGCTGTCGTCCTCGTCGTCGTCGGAGTCGCCTTCGTAGAACGCCGCGAAGGCGATGGCGAAGCCCAGCGCGATCCCCACCAAAAAAGCAAAGAAGGAAAGGTCCTTCCAGCCCTGCCGCTGGGCATGTCGCCACAGGATCCAGCCGGCGACGGCAGCACATAGGATTAGGACTGCCACCATAGGTGTTTCCATCAGGCGGCTGATTATGTTCATTGGTGTCCCCCGTCAGATGCTAAGTGCGTTGTGAGGTGGCCGCTAACGTGGGCCGATGTAGCGTTTCACCCAGTCTAGTCCTGCACTTTAACTCTCGTTTTGCCCTGCTTGGCGGGTCCAGGACACCCCACCAAGGTCATGTTGGCCTTTATTGCCACTTAGTACTCATCTGCGAACGCCCGGCCTCGCGGTTCCGCAAGGCGTTAGGGTTCGCGCTCAACCTGCATCGCTTCTGCCACGCGTTCTGGTCGATTCACAACCCGAAAAAACATCCGTGGCGGCAAGGATCTGCTCGGCCACCGCTCGTTCGGCACGACCGGAAAATTTCATGATGCAGTCGCGAGCGGCGGGGCGCGTATTGGCGGGTGCGTGGAAGAAAAGGTAAGAACAGCGTGTCAAAGCCCGATAGGGCAAGCCGCGTCGCTGGTAATGTGCCCGCGAACAGACACATGCCAAGAAAGCCGAGCAGTAGGCCAAAGTTCTTGTGATACGCGGTCATTGGCAAGGCGACTTAGAACGGCGGAGGGCGACACGCCGATGATCCGCTGATACAGCGCGAGGAATCCAACATAAGGACTAGTCGCGAAATCGCTTACTATAATGAGACGCTACTTGTCCTCGCGCTCATGCGTCATCGGATCGTTGCGGGCGTCGTGGTGGATTTTGCTACTGCCTAGTTTTTAGCGGATTTTGCTACTGCCTAGATTTTCGACGGGTGTTGCTGCTTTGCAGAGCAATGACCGCGAAAATGTTCCAGGATTTAGGAATTTTGGTAAATATATCAAAGCATTCTAGGCTGGCATGCTCCTTGCTGCTTTGCAACACAAATTCAGCTGCGGCCAGCCGGGAGCTGTCGCCCACCACTCTCGGCACCCGCCAATTCAGGGAGCCAAGAGATGGACTACATAAAACCAGTCGACGTCGCCAGTGCGATGATCGAAACCGGTCGCCGGAAGCTCACGCTGTCGCCGCTCGACTTGGTGATCCGCGGCGCACTTGCCGGCGGTATCCTAGCGGCGGCCACCAGCCTTGCCTTGACCGGCATGGTGCAGACCAACCAGCCGCTGGTTGGCGCGCTGATCTTCCCGGTCGGCTTGATCCTCATCGTGCTGCTTGGGCTCGACCTCGTTACCGGCGCTTTCGGACTGGTACCGCTGCCCTGGGTCGAGAAGGACGCGAGCGCGTCTAGCCTGCTCGCCAATTTTGCGTGGATCTTCCTCGGCAATCTCATCGGCAGCGTTGTTTATGGCGCCTTGCTAGCGATCGCGCTCACCAATTTTGGCACGGCGGAGCCGGCTGGCGTCGCCGCGAAGATTATCGCTGTGGCGCAGGCCAAGACCACCGGCTATGAGGCCATAGGCTTCGCTGGCCAGGTCACCGTCTTCGTCAAGGCCATGCTGTGCAACTGGATGGTCTGCCTCGCTATCGTGGCGGCGATGACCACATCGTCGACCATCGGCAAGATCGCCTGCGCTTACATGCCTGTGTTCATCTTTTTTGCGCAAGGGTTCGAGCACTCGGTGGTGAACATGTTCATCATCCCGACCGGCATGATTATGGGTGCCAAGATCACCGTCGCCGACTGGTGGCTGTGGAATCAGATTCCGGTGACGCTCGGAAACCTGGTCGGCGGCTTCATTTTCACCGGCCTTGCGCTCTACATCACGCACCGGCCGCGCTCCGCGCCAGCATCGATGGCGATGCCGTCTCAGGTCCCGGCTGAATGACGACGGAGGCCGCCCTCAAGCCGCTGGAGGCGGCGACTGGCGACTTCGAACCCGAACAGAAGCGTTATCTGGAGGGCTTCGCCGCTGGTCTGCAGATCGCGCGGACCGCGAAAGGGCTGGCCGGCCCGACTGCCGCTCTCGCCCATACGGTGGCCGCGCCAGAGCCCGAGCCGGTCGGCCCCGAAGCTGCTGCGCTCAAGGCGCAGGACCGCGTGCTCAAGGCCGGAGGCAAGCTGTCCGATCCAGAGAAGTTCAAGCGGGAGCAGCATCCCTTCGACACGTACGAGCGGTTAAAGGAACACGCCGCCAAGAACATCTATCCGAAGCCGCCGGACAATTTTCGCTGGCGTTTCTTTGGCCTGTTCTATGTGGCGCCAAACCAGAACTCCTACATGTGTCGGCTGCGCATTCCGAATGGGATTATGAAAGCCGCGCAGTTCGACGGCGTCGCCGATCTCGCCGGACGCTATGGCGGCGGCTATGCGCACGTGACCACGCGCGCTAATCTGCAGGTGCGCGAAATCGAGTCAAAGAACGCGGTGAACATGATCGAGGCGATTCAAGACCTCGGTCTGTGTTCACGTGGTTCTGGCGCCGACAATATCCGCAACGTCACCGGCACGCCGACCGCCGGCATCGACCCGCAGGAATTGATCGACACGCATCCCTACGCGCGCGAATGGCACTTCCACATTCTCAACGATCGCTCGCTCTACGGCCTGCCGCGCAAGTTCAATGTCGGCTTCGACGGTGCCGGTATCATCCCGGTGCTGGAAGACACCAACGACATCGGCTTCCAGGCTGTGAAGGTGAACGAGGGCTTTGAACTGGAGCCTGGCGTTTGGTTCAGACTGTGCCTCGGCGGTCTCACCGGTCATCACAGTTTTGCCGGTGACACTGGCGTGCTGGTCAAGCCGGCCGAAGCAACCGTGGTCGCCGACGCGGTGGTGCGCGTCTTCATCGACCACGGCGACCGTACCGACCGCACCAAGGCGCGGCTCAAATACGTGCTCGATAGGATGGGGGTCGAGAAATTCCTCGGCCTCATGGAGGAGAAGCTCGGCCGCAAGCTAACTCGTGCTGTGCCTAGCGCCGTGGCGCCGCGGC
>Ga0207815_1000027_pt1 | contig 24262 bp, 22 predicted proteins | sample LuqExpMetagenom4_FD_187762 | JGI IMG/M metagenome (GOLD analysis project Ga0207815, IMG submission 187762) | Tropical forest soil microbial communities from Luquillo Experimental Forest, Puerto Rico - Sample 4 (SPAdes) | ecosystem: Environmental > Terrestrial > Soil > Tropical forest ... | reverse complement strand
AATGCGTTTTTCGCATTGCAGCTTATCATTCACGCAAAGTCGGGAGGTTCAAATGACAATCGGCGAACTGAACGTCAATCGTGAAGCATGGAAGGACACGATATTCGAAGTTGTCGTGCTGGGAGTCCTGATCGCGGTTGTCTGGGTCATTCTCAGTTTGTAAGCAGGCCGCGCGTTATTACGCCAACATTATTTTTGATTGGCCAGGGCACAACGCCGCGCTAGATCCTCGTCATCTATCGCGACACCATCAGGCCCCTCAACGGTGACCCTGTAATGCTTTATCTTGCGTTTCTCACAGGCTAACTCCAGCGCGGCATCGAAAGAGTTAAATTCATCAATAATAGTCACCAGCCCGGTTAATTCCCCCTCCGCGCCCATTTCCATTGTGCTGAAGTTTTGCACCGTAACCCGCCATTTCCTTTGCCTCACTGTCATGGCGCTGCCTCCATGCTTGCTCGGCACGATTATGGCGCAGGCAGTAACAAAGTGAGAACGCGATTGTTGGATTTTTTTATTGCGGCTTATGTCTAAAGCGGCTCAATAAACGGCGGATCTACGGGCTGGCTATCAACGGCGGCCATGCAACGCTTGATGTACGCACGCTGTTCTTGCTTCGAAACAAGCTTTTTCGCAGCCTGTCGGCCGCACTCCGCTTGCAATGATGCACGAGCGGAGGCGCTGTTCGCAGACTCAGCGCGAACGCCAGTGGCTAGCAGCACCAGCGACAAAAGCACCAAAACAAGCCGGTAATACACTGCGTTGATCCCCAACACGGCATAATACAGCGGATGCAGTAACAATCAATGAACACAGTGCTAAATTTTTTATTTTGCAATTTTTGTCTCACTAATGTCGGTCGACAAAGAAAATCTTCGGACGTTACCGACCATCTTTATGCAGGGGTCGGGGGTATACTAGGGACCCAGTTGGCCCATTCGGCCCAAAATCCAAGAAATGGCTCAAATCGTAGCCGGCTGCGCCGGCGGGAGGACGAACAATGAAAAAGATAGCAATCATTACAGGACTGACCGCACTTGTTGCGGCTGGCCCGGCGCTGACCGACGAATTCACCGACAGGGCAATGAAGGAGCAACAGGTTTCGGGAGAATTATCTAAGCTTCTACCACCAATAACTCAGGATGCTTTAGATGAAATTCTTATCACAGCCGAGCAAAAATATCCGGACGTCCGACAGCTTGCCCTCCGCGAGCTTTTTATTCTGTCCGCGATTCGATTTGCTCAATTGAGCGCTGCAACCAAGGCGGCAAAAGAGAGAGCGGCCGCCAGCAAGGATGGTCGCTAAATGACCCCGTAAGCATGGTGCACTGACTCGCGCATGCGTTATTTCGACTCGGCCTTAGTCGGACAGCCACCAAAGCAGGAAAACGAATTCTACAGGCTAAGTGCGCCAAAAATCCCGGAATGGCCTAGCGCTCAGTTCCGAATATCGAGCGGTGTGCTTGATGTCGGAATGACCCATCCAGAGCTGTAGTCGTCGCGTATCATGGCCAGCATCAGCCAGGAGATGACCGCAGGTGTGTCTCAGCATGTGTGCGTGGCAATATTCCAACCTAGCCTTATCGCCTGCGCTGGCGAGCATCTTGGCGACGTTGAACCTGGTCATTGGACCGCCGCGCTCTGATACGAAGCAAAAGGCCGATGCCGACTTGGCTTCGATTTGACACCGTTTAAGCTCACGCAGCGCCCTTATCTCGTCGCCCTGCATTGGATGAACTGAGGCAATGCCATTCTTGAGCCGCCTGACGTGCAGGTGACCCTTGGCAAAGTCCACCTGATCCCATTTGAGGTCTACGGCCTCGGTGACCCGCAAACCATGGCGAGCCATCAGCAGGATCAGCGTGGCATCACGGTGCCCATATCGGCCCTTGCGGGCTGCCTTGATTAGCTGTCCTAGCTGTGCCTCGGTCAGATAGCGCGGCCTGTTGCTGCCCTTCATGGCAGTGCCTTGGCGAGCGCAGCGCGGGCCTGTCCTAACCAAGCCTCGCAATCCGGATCATCCATCGCCTCGATGATCGAGTAAGCGTCTTTCAGCAGCGCAACCAGCTCCCGGCGCTCTTCGGTGACGCGGGCCAGGTCGAGCCTCACCTGTGACATATGCCGTGCCATGGTAACTCTCCACATTTCACTGCTTGGCGGACCGATTGCAGCCCCAGGATTTACGAGGAATTTCAGCAATCAGCCGTTCTTAACACTCCACAAAGTACGCTCTTTGTGGAAAGTCAGGAAGGCAATTCAGCACAATTTTGAGTCGTATTTAGAGGCTGTTTTGAATCTTTATTGCGGCCGCTTTGGCCTAAAATTCAAGCAATCCTGGAAGGTCGTTAGTAGCCTAGGTTGACACTTTTGGTTGCGCGATTTACCTGCCGCGCAATAATCAAACGCGCTCACAGACGCCAGTGAGTGCTTCCTGCATCTTGCCGCCGGATGACCCCCGTCCGGCGGTTTTTCTTGTCACGATTGCGGTAAGCAGTAATGGCGGCACAATGGTGTCGAACGACAGCCCCGTAGCTCGCGCTTGCCGTCTCTTCAGCGGCATCGCCCATCAAGTTCCAGGCCGTAATCCGAAAACATAGATCGAAGGGCGTCTAAGCAACGGCTATCGCGCAAATAGTGATATTAGTAGGGCCCACTCCTTGCGAGCCCTACTGGATGCTTCTGCGGGTTATAACTCTTCAGCCGATGTATTCGGCTCGTTTCTGCTCGTCGGCTTCCTTCTCCGTCTTGGGCGCCGCCGGAAGCTGTAGCACCGTTGCGTTCTGACCTTCCTCAAGATGGGTCAGAAGAATCTGCTGGCCGTCCGGCATTTCAAGGACATCGTGATGCACATTCGGCTTGTCCTTATCCTTTTGACGGAAGATGGCGGTGGTAAACCGGCCCTCGATGCTCGTGCCTTGATCATGCGACCAACGGAGCTTGATAGGCTTGTCAAAGGCAAGCTCGGTGCCGGGAAGAATGCAAACCGCCGTCGCGTCACCAATCGGATCGTCAACTGATTTGAATCCGATGGTGCCGCGTCCGAAATTGTGGCTTACCAATTTGTCGGCCACGACTGCGGGACGGGACTTGGCGTGTTGGAGACTGAAGTCGCACATGGTCCGGGACCCTTTCATGGTTCGGGTTGCGGCGAGAAGCGAATCGCCTTTAGCCGATCATACTCCCGATTTGCGGCGTACGCCGAAATCCCAATGACAAGTAACAGTCAGGGAGAGGGGCCGAATTTACTGCTAGCCAGCAGAGATCGATTGATGGCCGCCTTTCAGAGCGCGGTGCCACCCAGCTGCTGCTCGGCTGAAATACGCGCCGAGCTGCCGCCGGAGCAGTGATCGAGGCGGAGCGTTAGGCAGCACGCTGATCCGCCGCTGCGCTGAAAAGTATGAAGTGGGGTCTCGAGAACGTCGTAGCCCCGTTCCTCCAGGGTCGAGCGCAGCGCGAGGCTACAACTTGAAAGTACAATCGTACGATGAATACAGACTGCGTTGGCAGCGAAACGCGCCGCGTCGGTTTCGTCGATTTCGATCCGCTCTCTCGAGGCGACGTGGCCATGAATCGTCGCCAAGGCGGCTGGCGTAAAGGCTCGCGGATAATAGATGACGCTCCCACATGGCAGCGCGCAGAACGCGGTGTCGAGGTGATAAAAACTCGCCTGCGCCAGCGGCAGGCAGAGGCAAGGGATGCCTAATTGCTTCTCAAGAATGCGAGCGGCGGCAGGTTCCGAGCGAAAACCGCAGCCCATCCAAAACAGCCGACGCCGAGAATCCCAAATGCAATCGCCGGCGCCTTCCAGCACGATGCCTGCTGGCAGCCGAGTGATCTGGTGGACCAAGCCGCGTTCAGCAAGCTTAGCGAACGCGGCCGCAAAGATCGGCTCCTCGTCTCGCCGCTCGGAATGGCGGAAACGCGAGAGCACGACCTTGCGATCAAGCACGACCGCCGCGTTGGCAGTAAAGACAAGATCGGGCAAGCCAGGTGCGGGTTTTAGAGTTTCGATCGTGGCGCCCGCAGCGAGCAGGGCGTGTCGTAAACCTACCCACTGGCGATCTGCCTCCATTTCTAGAGTAGCGCTGCTCTCCGCCCACGCTCGAGGATCCATCCAGGGATTGATGCTGTAACTGACGGCGAAATGCTGCGGCGGGCACATAAAGAAGCAAGGCTGTGATCCCTCTGCGGTGTGTGTAGTGTGTATGTTCATCCTCGCTCTGCATTTTTCAGATTGGAGCCGCTGCTTCCGCGACAAATCTGCCGAGAAAATGGCAAACATGTTGCTCGCGGCACCGTTCGAGCAAATCTACTCGACGCGCTTGTGAGTCGTAGCGCCGTACATCATTTGGCATCGGGCGTGGTCGGACAATGCCCGCTACCCATCCAAAATGGAGATTTTGTGCGTTGTCCACATGCCAGTACTGTGCGGCCCTTTCTGAGTCATTGGGGCCGATCGGTCAATGTCCGCGTGAAGCGGAGCGCCGCGTGAGACTCCGTGATCCTGGGTCTCGAATTTCACGAGTGGCAGGGCAGCGATAGGCCGCAGTACGGCAACGTCGCGAGAAGCTGCCGCCGCCAAGAACCTGAAACGCGGCTTGCTACCATTTTGCTACCCAACCATTCGATACTGCGCGATACTTGCGAATACGGCGACAGTTACGGACAGCAGAAAATGCTTGATTTTCCGTACTATTCGATACTGCTCGACACTACTCGATATGGGAGATCTCGATGGCTGAGACCGGTCGCCTCAGACTGGCGACGGTAGCCGCTCCGGCGATGAGCCCGGTGACGCTCTTGCGCACCACCATTATCCTCGGCGTATTGGCGGTGTGGGAATTCCTTGCCCATTCCGGCTGGCTTTACCGCGACGTGGTGCCCTCGCTGCTGTCGATCGGCCGCGCGCTCGCCGAGTTGCTCACGAGCAGCGACTATTATTTCCATCTCGGAGTTACCGCGGCCGAGATCGGCGCGGCGCTAGCGATTGGCGGCCTGTCCGGCCTGTTGGTCGGCCTGGTGCTTGGCGCCAACCGCTTCCTGTCGCGTGCGTTCGAGAGCTATCTTTACTATCTCGGCCCCGCGCCGAAGATCATCTTCTTTCCGGTTATGATCATGTGGTTTGGCGTCGGACCGGAATCGAAGGTCGCGCTCGGCGTGCTGTCCTGCTTCTTCCCGGTCGCGCTCAGCGTCGCCGCGGGCATGCGACAGATCGACAAGGTGCTGATCCGCGTCGGCGAAAGCTTCCGCGCCACGACGGTACAGATGGCGCTGAAGATCTATCTGCCGGCCATGCGCTATCCGATTATCAACGGCTTTCGACTCGGCTTCGGCTTTGCGCTGATCGGCGCGTTGCTGGCCGAAACCAAGCTATCCAACAAGGGAATCGGCTTCCTGATCATTCAGGCGTACAGCGTCTTCGAGATGCCGCGAATGTATGCAATGCTGATTGTGCTTTTCGTGCTGGCGATTGGCGCCAATGCGCTGATCGGGCGGCTCGGCGGGGTCCAGAGTATCACGCAAGTTTGATTTTCAGTACGAGAGGACACGACATGACCACCGCACTCTCGCCGCAAGCAGTGCCAGCGCAGGCCGTGGTGTTACCGAAGAACCGTGGCACTTACTACGGAGGCGCATGGCACGACCCGAAATCGGGACGCTTCGTCGATACGCTCAACCCCGGCACCGGCCTCTCGCTCGGCAAGGTGGCGGACTCTGGGCCCGAGGATATCGATGCGGCGGTGGCTGCAGCGAAGGCTGCATTCAAGGAATGGCGGCACGTGCTGCCGCTGGAGCGCGCTAAGATTCTGCGGCGCATCGCGCAGATTTTGCGCGAGAACGCCAACGAGCTCGCCATGATCGACGCCGCCGACTGCGGCAATCCAGTGCGCGAAATGGTCTCTGACGCCATGGTGGCCGCCGCGCAGATGGAATTCTTCGCCGGCTTCGTCACCGAGATGAAGGGTGCCTCGATCCCGATGGGTCCCGACGTCGTCAACTTCTCGGTGCGCGAGCCACTCGGCGTCGTCGGCCGTATCATCCCGTTCAATCATCCGCTCATGTTCTGTGCCGGCAAATCTGCCGCTCCACTTGCCGCCGGCAATACCGTGGTGGTGAAACCGCCCGAGCAAGCACCGCTCTCTTCGCTGCGGCTTGCTGAACTGATTGACGGCCTGTTGCCACCGGGCGCCTTCAATGTCGTGCCCGGCGGGCGCGATGCCGGGCAAAGGCTTGCGAGCCACCCGGCGGTGGCGATGATCGCGCTGATTGGTAGCGTGCCGACCGGCCGCGCAGTGATGAAAGCGGCGGCCGATACGGTCAAACGCGCGATGCTCGAACTTGGCGGGAAGAATGCCCTGATTGCGTACGCTGACGCGGATCCGGACGAAGTCGCCGGCGCCGTCGTCGGCGGCATGAACTTCACCTGGTGCGGCCAAAGCTGCGGCTCGACTAGTCGCGCCTTCATCCACGAGACGATTCACGACGCGGTGCTCGAACGCATAAAGGCCAAGATTTCGAACTTCAAGCCGGGCATCCCCACCGATCCGACCACGACGATGGGCGCGATCATCTCCAAGACGCAGTTTGACCGCGTGATGAGCTACATCGAGACGGCAAAGCAGGAGGGCGCGCGCGTGATCGCCGGCGGCGGCTCCCCGTCCGACCCGCTGCTGGCCAAGGGCTTTTACGTCGAGCCGACGGTGTTCGCCAACGTCAACATGTCGATGCGTATCGCACGCGAGGAGATCTTCGGGCCGGTGCTCGGCGTTTTCAAATGGAACAACGAGGCCAAGATGCTGGCGGAGGTCAACCAGGTCGAATACGGCCTCACCGCCTCGATCTGGACCAACGATCTCTCCACCGCGCACCGGACCGCAATGGCGGTGGAAGCGGGATTCGTGTGGATCAACGAGGTCGGCAAGCATTTCCTCGGCGCGCCGTTTGGCGGCTTCAAGCAGTCGGGACTGGGGCGCGAGGAATGCTTCGAAGAGATGCTCTCCTTCACGCAGGAGAAGAACATCCACGTTCGGCTGAAGCCGGTGAAGGCTTAAGAGCATACCGACCTTGACGGCGATCTTTTCCGCCTAGGCCAGCTCTTTGATCACCTTCACTTTGCGCCGTCGGCGATGCTGGTAAATGTCACCATCGCTAGAGCTTGTAAGTCTCGAAAGTGCCGCGATGGAACGCGTCCTCAACGGTGACCAACCTCGGCGATAACCCCTGCGCATGGTGGTGCCGAAAGAAGGTCTCAAGCGTCTTGCGGTTAGGCGCGATCCCGTACGACCAAAAGTCCTCCCCCATCAGCGCGCGCGCTTCCATCAAGCGCTCCTCGACGAAGGGTAGCGTCACCTTGGTCGACGACGTATCGGAAAGCTTCTCCAGAGCAATCTTCTTGGCGTGCTCGAAGGCCTTGAACACCGCGCCCGGCAGCCATGGATGCAGGTCGACCAGCGTCTTGCGCACGCCGACGAGGTGCATGATCGGGAAGATGCCGGTTCGCTTGAAATAGTCCTTGGCGACCGCCACCGGATCAGCGAACAGCCAGCCAATATGTGGATGGCGCCCAAAGCCCGGCGGCACGCGCGGGCCGATAAACGCATCAATCTCGCCGGCCTCCAGCATACTCGACAGGGTCCGCCCTTCGGGGATGTCGTCGAGCTGTACCCCTTTCGGCAGTGTAAAGTTGATTTTCTCCAGGCGCCCGACATCGGTGAGTCCGCCCCTGAGCCAGTGAATGTCGGACGGATTCACGCCGTGGTCATCTTCGAGCATGGCACGCGCCCACACATTCGCGGTCAACTGATATTCTGGCACTCCAACCTTTTTGCCCTTCAAGTCGGCCGGCTTCTTGATGCGGTCCGTGCGGACGTAGATCGCCGTGTGGCGGAAGGCGCGCGAGACGAAGGCCGGCACGCCTACATAAGGGCAGTTGCCCTGCGCGGTCTTCAACGTAAAGCTCGACATCGACAGTTCGCAGATGTCGAATTCGGCGCCGCGAAAGGCGCGGAAGAAGATCTCCTCTGGGTCAAGCGCCATGAAGACCGGATCGACGCCATCGATTTGCACAATCCCGTCGCTGAGCGGGCGGGTGCGGTCGTAGTCGCGGACGGCGACGGAAAGATTGAGCTTGGCCATCAAGGCGCCCCGGTTGGTTTGCGCCAAAGTCATAAGCGAATGCGTGGGGCTATGCACCGGAAATTTTGACGGCAGCCCGCGGGCGGGGCGTAACGGTCGTGGCCAGCAACGCTGCCACCATTTCCGCAGCGGTGTTTTGCCGCCCGCACGAGCATGAGGCCGTCTAACAACACTGATTGCATAAACACATCAGCTGAGCTTCCTCGTTGCACTCACTCGTGACGCCTACAGTAAATTATTCGTTGTTGTCTCAGCATTCGGTGGTTGTGCCGCCCTGACTCACTCGCCTTGTCTGCGCAATCGGACAATCGCGGGGCGATCGGCTACGTGCATACACGCAACATTGCGTCGATCGAGCTCGAACGGCTACGCGAGTACTGGGGCGAAGTGCAGCGACGATTCTCCGCCGATGTTTTCAACCGCAGCGAGCTCTGCGGCAAATTGTGGGCTGCTTTAAATGTAACGATCTCATGCTCTAGATGGGCTACATCAGCGCCCATCGCGTCGGCGATCTCCAACAAAGCATCCGCTTGTGTTGAAGGTGCAAGTATGTGGAATTCCGCTGTCTCGTCGACGGTGATCCTTAAGTCGTCATCAAAGGTGACAGCAACCTGTTGCAGCGCGCTCTGACCGAGCTGCGCTCGATTGACAGTCTCGCCTTCCGCTTCGGCTAACCGGCCGCATCGACATATTCTTGTCCTGTGATATAAACTTTATTCTCAACATAGACCCGAATTGCTTTGCAATGGAACAGCGCCTGGGAACCCGCAACAGGCCTTACGATCTCGATCGTTTGTTCGGCAACGTCAAGCGTGCGAGCGGTTTCCTCAAGGCGCTGGCGCACGAGAGCCGCCTGATAATCCTATGCATCCTCGGCGATGGCGAAAAGTCGGTAAGCGAACTGGAGCGCGAACTCAACCTCCGCCAGCCCACGGTCTCGCAGCAACTCGCGCGGCTGCGCGCGGACGGACTAGTCTCGACGCGACGCGAAGGCAAAGTGGTCTACTACAGCCTCACGAGTGAAGAAGCGCGCGCCATCGTCGCGACGATCTACGATGTGTTCTGCCGCAGGGCGCGCCGGCGCTAGCACTCAGTTGATCGACAGACTGAGCGTCTTGACCATCTTGCCCCATTTCGCCACTTCGTCCCTGAAGTAGCCCTCGGCCTGCGTCGGCGAGCCTTCGATCGGATCGAAGCCGATGGAGGTGAGTTTCTGTTGCAGCTCCGGCGCCTTCACGACTTCCTCGATGGTGGCGTTGAGCTTGGTGATGAGGGAAGATGGAGTTCTGGCTGGTGCGAACACGCCGACCCAGGAAGCGGCCTCGAACACGGGGAAGCCGGCTTCCGCATAGGTTGGTATATCCGGCGTGACAGCCGCGCGCTTGGCGCTCGCGATGCCCAAGCCTTTAAGCTTGCCGCTAGTGATCTGCACAGCCGCACCGCCACCCAAAGTCGACGCCATAATGTCGACCTGATTGCCAATGGTGGCGGTGATCGCGGGCGCGCCGCCTTGGAACGGCACGTGTGTCACCTGAATTTTGGCGATCTCCTTGAAGAAATATTCAGCGGCGATGTGTGAGCCGCTGCCGACGCCAGCCGATGCAAAAGTAATGTTCTTGCCTTTGTTTGCTTTGAGAAACTCGGCGAGGTTGGCCACCGGATTGCGGGGGCTGGTGACTAGTGACTCCGGGCTTGAGGCTATAATCGCGACCGTCTTCAAATCGTCCGCGGCATAACCCCTGTTGGGGCGGAGCGTCTCGTTGATCGCGACTGCCGTCGTGGTGACCAAGAGCGTATAGCCGTCGGGCGCCGCGCGCGCGACTGCCGCGGCAGCGATATTGCCACCGGCGCCGCCCCGATTTTCCACGATTACCGTGCGCCCAAGCTTCTCTCCCAAGCCTTTGCCTACAAAGCGCGCCAGTGTGTCGGCGATGCCGCCTGGAGCAAACGCCACGATGAAAGTGATATCGTGATCCGGATAGGACTGCGCCTGTATCGGGCTCGTGGCTAAAACGCAGGCAAACAGGCCGCACGCGGCTTTGCACAGTGTGCGCACGTCGAATTTCCCCCAGGACGCATGATTTTTCTGTCTCTGAGCGCGCCCGGCATAGTTCCATCGCGACTGCAAATTGACAAGCACTAGGCAGGCGCAACGTCTATGAGCCGCATCTGAACGCGCTCTTTGCCTTGCCAGCGATCGATCGTAAAGCAGCCTGCGGCGTGCATGGCCCGGTGGCGATTTTCGAAGAGCGCCTTGCCGAGCGGCTGGCTGGCGGCGCGGAAGGCGATCGCCGTCACGAATTTGCCGTCGCCGGACTCGAAACGCGCACGCACGTGCTCTTCGCCTATCAGATCGGCGTAAGCGAGCGTATGCGCAGGCAGAGCGAACACCGGTTCCGGATTGCCGGCGCCGTAGGGTCCCGCGCGCGCCAGCATCTCGACCAGCGTCGGATTCACCGCGCCGCCGCTGACCGCGCCGTCGATCGACAGCGCCTGCTCGCGGCGCGCCGCCTCAATCGCCGGTCCAAGCGCGTCCTCAAGGTAGGCCCGGAAGGCTGAAAGAGCATCTTTCCGCAGCGTCACACCGGCGGCCATAGCATGGCCGCCGCCCTTGAGCAGCAGGCCCTCGTGCACCGCGCGCCGCACCGCCTGGCCGATATCGACGCCTACGATGGAACGGCCAGAGCCCATCCCCGTGCCTCCCGGTTCGAGCGCAATGGCGAAGGCGGGTCGGCCGTAGCGTTCCTTCAGCCGCGCTGCCACCAATCCGACCACGCCGGGATGCCAGCCCGGCCCTGCGGTGACGACGACCCCGCCCTTCTCCTCGAGCCCGAGTGCGGCCATCGCTTCGGCTTCCGCTTGCGCGACGGTGGCAAGCTCAATCTGCTGACGCTCACGGTTGAGGCGGTCGAGCTCGACGGCGATGCGTGCCGCTTCGCTTGCGTCTTCCTCTAGCAGCAACCGCACACCGAGATCGGCGCGGCCGATGCGGCCGCCAGCGTTGATACGCGGCCCGAGCAGGTGGCCGAGGTGCCAGGGCTGGGGCGGCCCGGCAAGCCGAGCCACGTCCATCAACGCGGTTGCGCCAACGTGCTCGCGCCGACGCAGCGCGATCAGGCCTTTCGCGACAAACGCGCGATTCAGCCCTCTGAGCGGCACCACGTCGGCGACAGTGCCGAGCGCGACGAGGTGCAGCAGAGACAAGAGATCGGGCTCCGGCCGCATGCCGGTCCAGAAATTGCGCTGGCGTAGCTCTCGGCTGATCGCGACCAGGGTGAGGAACACAAGCCCCACGGCCGCGAGATGGGAGAGGCCCGAAAGATCATCGGCGCGGTTCGGATTGACGATCGCCTTGGCAGGCGGCAATTCCTCGTCGGCCTGATGATGGTCGATCACCACGGTTTCGAGGCCAAGCTGTTTCGCTTCGGCGAGTGCCTCAAGACTGGTGGTGCCGCAGTCGACCGTGACCAGGAGCGTCATCCCGCGTTCGGCGAAGGAGCGAATGGCGTCAACATTCGGCCCGTATCCTTCGAATATGCGGTCGGGAATGTGAACGATCGGATCAAGGCCGCAGTGGCGCAGGTAGCGGCAAAGCAGCGCCGAGGCTGTAGCGCCGTCGACATCGTAGTCGCCAAAGATCACGACGCTCTCACCGCGCATGATGCCGTCGGCGATTCGCTTGCTCGCGGCTTCCATATCGGTGATGCCATGCGGATCGGGCATCAGGTTCCTAATGCTCGGGTCGAGAAAGGCCAGAGCTGCATCCGGCTCGACGCCCAATCCTGCGAGCACGCGTGCCAGCAACTCCGGCAAGCTGTAGCGCTGCGCGATGGCAAGCGCGCGTGCCTGTCCGCGCTCATCCAGGCGGTCGCGCCAGGCGCGCCCCGTGGCCGAGTGTTTGACGCCGAGGAAAAACCGCTCGGCGCTGTTCAGTTGCGTTGCCGGCAATGCCGCCATGGCTACCCCCGCGAGTGGCGAACAATATCACCGCAGTGGACGGTCATGTTCGGGCCATCCACGTCTTTCTTAAGGCTATGGCTGGAAGCAGCTACCCGGCAATTTCCGTGTGGAAAACGTGCCAAAATGCCGTTCACCGGTCGCTATCCGACGGCGCGTGCCTACGTGCTTGTGGTTGGAATCGCCGTAGCAGAAATCGAATATAACCTCGATGTCGTTCGAGATGCCGCTGCTATTTCAGTCTGAATTTCTCGAGCTGGCGGTGCTGCGCGTTTATCCGGCGCACCGTGCCCGTAACCGAGCGCATCACGATCGTTTCCGTCTCAATGATGTTGCCGCGGAACTTGACACCTCTTAATAGGTTGCCGTCGGTGACGCCGGTGGCGGCGAACACGCAATCGCCCTTCACCATTTCCGGAATGCTGTACTTCTTGCGCGGATCCTTAATGCCCATCTTGGCCGCGCGCTGCCGCTTTTCCTCAGTATCGAGTACTAGCCGACACTGCATTTGCCCGCCGACGCAGGCGAGCGCCGCTGCCGCCAGCACACCCTCCGGAGCGCCACCAATCCCCATATAAATGTCGATGCCCGTCGAATCCGGGTCGGAGGTGTGGATCACGCCGGCGACATCACCGTCGGTGATCAGCGCCACCGCGGCGCCGGTCTTGCGCACCGCCGCAATCAGATCGGCGTGACGCGGCCGGTCCAGAACGAGAGCGGTGATATTTTCCGGCCTCACGCCCTTGGCTTTGGCAAGTCGCGCGATGTTTTCGGCCGGCGGCTCGTCAAGGTCGACTAATTCCTTGGGATAGCCCGGCCCGATCGCGATTTTCTCCATGTAAACATCGGGCGCGTTGAGCAGCGTGCCGCTCTCCGCCATCGCCATGGTGGCGATCGCGCCCGGCATGTTCTTGGCGCAGAGCGTCGTGCCTTCAAGCGGATCGACAGCAATATCGACTTTCGAACCTCGCCCGGTGCCGACATTCTCGCCGATGAAGAGCATGGGTGCTTCATCGCGCTCGCCCTCTCCGATGACGACGGTTCCATCGATCGTCAATTTTCCGAGCTCACGCCGCATGGCATCAACGGCAGCCTGGTCGGCCTCTTTCTCGCTGCCAAGCCCGCGCAGGCGCGCCGCCGCAACGGCCGCACGTTCGGTCACGCGCACGATCTCGATCGATAGGATGCGATCCAGTACGTGCTTGGCCTCTTCGTTGTACGGCGACGACATTGTTGCGCTCAACATTGCACTATCCCTCACTGGGGGTTCAATTCTTCTCGATCCGGATCACTTGTGGGCGTCCTGAGATAACTTTATCGCGGCCCACCGCCGCAAGGGCCTTGCGCACGGCATCCTCAGTTGTCGCATAGGTAATGAGGATGACGGGCACCGAGCCGACCTTGGCGGCGGTGTCCGAATCCCCCTGCGCATGACGTTGCACAATGGATTCCAGCGAAATTTCTTGCTCGGCAAGGCGCTTGGCGATGGTCGCCGCGGTGCCGGGCTTATCTCGCGCCAGCAGCCGGATATAGTAACCGCCTTCATGTCGTTGCATGGGTGCCTTCCGCACGTCGGTAAGGCTCGCCGTAGGGCATCCGAATGGCGCCGTGCGCACCCCGCGCGCTATGTCGCCGATGTCAGATAGCACCGCCGAGGCGGTGGCGGCGCCACCGGCGCCTGGCCCGACCAAAGTCAGCGGATTGATGCCCGAGGCATCGACGGTGACGGCATTGGTCACGCCCATCACCTGGGCGATTGCCGAATCTTTTCGCACCATGGTCGGGTGCACGCGCTGCTCAATCCCTTTCGGCGTTTTCACCGCCACGCCGAGTAGCTTAACGCGATAGCCAAGCTCGTCGGCGGCGGCGAGATCAGCCGGTTGAATCGAGGAAATGCCTTCGACATAGATTGCACTCTGGTCAACCTTGCTGCCGAAGGCGAGGCTCGCCAGAATCGCAAGCTTCTGCGCGGTGTCATGACCCTCGATGTCGAAGGAAGGATCGGCCTCGGCGTAGCCGAGCCGCTGCGCCTCCTTCAAACATTCGGCGAACGGCAGCTTATCGCGCTCCATGCTAGTGAGGATGTAGTTGCAAGTGCCGTTGAGGATGCCGTAGATGCGCTCAAAGGAGTTGCCGGCCATTCCTTCGCGCAAGGTCTTTACGATCGGTATGGCGCCGCCGATCGCCGCTTCGAAATTCAGCGCAACATGGCGCTTCTCGGCGAGCGCAGCAAGCTTGACGCCATGCTTGGCCAACAACGCTTTGTTGGCGGTGACCACCGACTTGCCCGAAGCAAGCGCCGCCTCGACGATGGCCTTCGCAGGATCGCCGGCACCGCCGATGAGTTCGACGAAGACGTCGATCTCGGCCGACTTTGCCAGCGCCACCGGATCGGAAAACCATTTAACTTTCTTGAGATCGATGCCGCGGTCCTTTCCGCGCGAGCGCGCCGTCACCGCGACGACCTCGATCGCGCACCCACAGCGCGCTATGAGCGCGGCTTGCTGACGCGCGATCTGGGCCACCAAGGCGGTGCCGACCGTGCCCAAACCGGCGACACCTACTTTCAATGAGGACTCCATTGGAAGCTAGCGCCGCGTGGCGAGCGGTACGACGTTGTGGAGTTGTTCGGGTGCGTTTTCGAGGAAGCGGCGCACGTTGCGCGCGGCCTGCCGGATGCGCTGCTCGTTCTCAACCATAGCTATGCGCACGTGGCCTTCGCCATATTCGCCAAAGGCGATGCCGGGCGACACCGCAATATCGGCCTTCTCGACCAAGAGCTTGGAGAACTCCACGCTGCCAAGCGCCTTGAACGGCTCCGGGATCGGCGACCAAGCGAACATCGAGGCTCGTGGCGACGGCACGTGCCAACCGGCGCGGCCGAAGCTTTCCACCAGCACATCGCGCCGGCGTTTGTAGGTCTCGCGCATCTCCTTGATGCAGTCGTCGGGACCATTCAGAGCGGCAGTGGCCGCGACTTGCACCGGCGTGAACGCGCCGTAGTCAAGGTACGACTTCACACGCGCCAGCGCAGCGATGATGCGCTCGTTGCCGACCGCGAAGCCGATGCGCCAGCCCGGCATCGAATAGGTCTTCGACATCGAGGTGAACTCAACTGCGATCTCGTAGGCGCTGGGCACCTGCAACAGCGACGGCGGCGGATTATCGTCGAAATACACCTCCGCGTAGGCGAGGTCCGACAACACAAGGATGTCGTGCTTTTTCGCGAAAGCGACGAGGTCCTTGTAGAACTCGATCGTAGCGACATACGCGGTTGGATTGGCTGGATAGCAGACTACGACGGCGATCGGTTTCGGGATTGAATGGATAATGGCGCGCTCGAGCGTGTGGAAGAAGTTTGGTGTTGGGTCCGACGGCACCGAACGGATGGTGCCGCCCGCCATCAGGAAGCCGAAGGCATGGATCGGATAGCTCGGATTGGGCACCAGCACGACGTCGCCCGGCGCGGTGATCGCCTGCGCGACGTTGGCAAAGCCTTCCTTGGAACCGAGTGTGGCCACGATCTGGGTTTCCGGATTTAGCTTCACTCCGAAGCGGCGGCCGTAATAGGCCGCCTGTGCGCGGCGCAGGCCCGGAATGCCGCGTGAGGCGGAATAGCGGTCGGTGCGCGGTTTGCCGAGCACCTCTTTCATCTTCTCGATCACGTGGGCAGGGGCCGGCAGATCCGGGTTGCCCATGCCGAGATCAATGATGTCCGCGCCCGCGTTGCGAGCTTTCGCCTTGGCCAAGTTCACCTCCTCAAACACGTAAGGTGGTAGGCGGCGGATGCGGTAAAATTCTTCCATCGGATCAAACCTTAAGGTCGGCTGCCCTTGGCACACCGGCCTTTAACCCCGGCAGGCTTTTATCACGGGTCGCCCGCCGCGCCAGTGGCCTGACTGGTATTCGGCGCCGCCGGTTTCTTTTTCGTTGCCCCGGATGCCTTTTTCGCTGCCTCGGGTGCCTTTTTCGTTGCCCCGGATGTCTTTTTGTCAGTCACTTCGAGGGCTTCCTGCCGGTCCCGAAGGGCGGTGAGTTCTTTTTCAAGCTTATACTGCTGCTCTTCGCTGATCGGGGTCGTTGAGCGCGCCGGCGGTATGTCATGCACCGCCGGGTACTGATAGGGCGCGGTCGGCCGCGCTGGGGCGTTTGCCGGCAGGCCCAAACTGCTGGGCAGCGCATCGATCACCGGCCCCGGCGAGCAGGCCGCCACGGCAAAACCAAGGCCCAAGGCAGCCAAGATGGATGCTTTGCCGACCCGCTCCATGCAAGGTCTTGAAATGAAGCGGAAACTCATGCGCCCTCAATGAATTATAACATCAGCGCCTGCTAAACGGCTAATATGACCGGAACATGGTCAGCACCAGATAACAAAAGCGCAACTGTGCCTGGAAACGCCGTTTGAGGGAGGGCTCGGTCTGCGCCATTTGTCTGGCAAGGACTGATGGACTGCGAATGCAAAAGCCGACCAACGAATCAACGAAGGCGGTCATCCCTGCTATGGAGACGATCAAGTTGGCTGTTGCCAGTGCGGAATCGGCCAAGCTTTCGAGCATCGATTATGAGGCGTTGGGACGGAATCTCGCCCGCATCATAGAGGAAGGCGGCAAGGCGCTCGCCGCCTACATGAAGCCGCGCGAGGAAGGCAAGATCAAACGCGGGTTCGCTGACGAAGTCGCCGACGTCGTCAAGACCATCGGCCAGGTGGCGGAATACTGGCTCGCCGATCCGCAGCGTTCCGTCGAATTGCAGAATAGTCTCGGCCGCTCCTACCTCGATCTGTGGGCGAGCACGGTGAAGCGTATTTCCGGAGAGCCCGCCGCGCCGGTGATCGTGCCTGATCCGAAGGACAAGCGCTTCTCCGATCCGGAATGGACGGAAAACCAGTTTTTTGACTTCCTCAAACAGCTCTATTTGCTGACCGTGCAGTGGGCAAACCGCCTGGTGAAAGAAGCGATAGATATCGACGAGCATACGCGCCATAAGGCGGAATTCTACGTACGGCAGATCGCAAATGCGATCGCGCCCTCGAACTTTGTGCTCACTAATCCTGAACTGTTGCGCGAAACGCTGTCGTCGAGCGCGGAGAACCTCGTGCGCGGCATGCAGATGCTGAGCGAGGACATCAAGGCCGGCGAAGGAAATCTCAAGATCCGTCAGTCCGATCCGAGCAGGTATGAAGTTGGCCGCAATCTCGCGCTTACTCTCGGCAAAGTGATATTCCAGAACGAGCTGATGCAGCTCATCCAGTACGCAGCGACGACGGTGGAGGTGTTCAAGGTGCCGCTGCTGATCGTGCCGCCCTGGATCAACAAGTTCTATATTCTCGACCTGACGCCGGAGAAATCCTTCATCAAGTGGTGCGTCGACAATGGCATCACCGTGTTCGTGATCTCCTGGGTCAACCCGGACGCCTCGCTCGCCGACAAGAGCTTCGAGCAGTACATGCGCGAGGGCATTCTCACCGCGATCGACAAGATCGAGGAGGTTACCGGGGAACGTCAGGTCAACACCATCGGTTATTGCGTCGGCGGCACGCTGCTAGCGGTCGCGCTGGCCTATCTGGCGGCAACGCAAAAGGAGCAGCGGGTGCGCTCGGCGACCTTTTTCACGGCGCAAGTGGATTTCACCTATGCTGGCGATCTACTGGTGTTTGTCGACGAAGAAAGCATCCGCTCTCTCGAAGAGCGCATGAAAGAGCGTGGTTATCTGGAAGGCTCGAGCATGGCAACGGTCTTCAACCTACTGCGCTCCAACGATCTGATTTGGCCTTATGTCGTCAACAACTACCTGCGCGGCAAGCAGCCCTTCCCGTTCGACATTTTGTTTTGGAACTCGGACTCCACCCGCATGCCGCCGGCTAATCATTCTTTCTATTTGCGCAACTGTTACCTCGACAACAATCTCAGTAAAGGCGCGATGGAGATCGGCGGCGTCAAGATCGACCTGGGGAAAGTCACCGTACCGGTCTACAATCTGGCCACCCGCGAGGACCACATCGCGCCGGCGAAGTCAGTGCTGTACGGGTCAAGATTCTTCGGTGGGTCGGTAAAATATGTGCTGGCGGACTCCGGCCACATCGCCGGGGTAATCAACCCTCCGGGCAAGCCGAAGTATCGGTACTGGACCGGCGACACGACCGACGGTAGCGACGTCGATGCCTGGCTGGCCAAGGCGAGCGAGCACCCAGGATCATGGTGGCCCGACTGGCTTGAATGGCTCAAGTCCCAGGACGCAGCCAGCGTGCCGGCGCGCGCGATCGGCGGCGGCAAGCTCGAGCCGATTGAGGACGCGCCCGGCTCCTATGTGCGGGTAAAGAGCTGACGTTGTTTCTCGGCCTAGTCTCTCGATCGACCTAGGCCGCGACAAACGTCGAGCTATCGCTTATCTTTTTGGGTCTCAGAAAAGCAAAGGGGGGATGGAGATGTCCAGGGAACTGATGTGGTTGACGCTCACGGTCATCCTGACCGGCGTCATGTGGATTCCTTACATTCTCGACCGCATCATTGTGCGCGGGCTGATGGGCGCGATGGCCAATCCCTCGCGCAACGACAAGCCGCAATCAGCATGGGCGCAGCGGCTTTATTTCGCCCACACCAACGCGGTGGAGAACCTCGTCATCTTCGCCACGCTGGTACTGATCCTCGACTCGCTTGGACATTCGACCAAAAGTACGGCGATCGCCTGCGCAGTATATTTCTGGGCGCGGTTGGCGCACGCCCTAGTCTATACGATGGGCGTCCCGGTATTACGTACGCTTGCCTTCAGCGTCGGCTTCCTCGCCCAGGTAGTGCTGGCCATCGCGGTATTTGGCAAGCTTTAATTTGGCAAGCTTTAATTGAGCGGCGCGGCGCGTTTTGTAATTGCGTGCAGGTCGAGCCCGCGTGGCAGCGTTCCGAACACCGTTGCGCCCTGGCCGGCTAGTCGGGAGGCACAGAACGCGTCGGCCACCGCGGGCGGCGCGTGCTTGAGCAGAAGCGCCCCTTGCAGTGACAATACAAGATCGCGCACTAGCACCCGCGCCTGCGTTTCGTCGCTGCGGTCGGCGGCGCGCAAGCGCTGGCGCAGACGCCCGGCGAAACTTTGCAGCCGCGCGTCACCGATATCCGCCAACTCCTGCTGCAACACCTCGGTTGCCTCCGTCGTGCGCTCGAAGGCGCGCAGCACGTCGAGACACATCACATTGCCCGATCCTTCCCAGATCGAATTGACCGGTGCCTCGCGGTAGAGCCGCGGCATGATGCTCTCTTCGATATAGCCGGAGCCGCCGAGCACCTCCATCGCCTCGAAGGTGACGAAGGGCGCGCGCTTGCAGATCCAGAACTTCGCCGCCGGCGTCAACACACGGCGGAATACGGTCGCTCCTTTGTCGTTCTCGTCATAGGCGCGGGCGAGTCGCATCGACAACACGGTCGCAGCCTCGCATTCAAGCGCCAGGTCGGCCAACACGTTCGTCATCAGCGGCTGGTCGATCAGCTTCTTCTGGAAGGCCGTGCGGTAGAGCGTGTGATGGACCGCCTGTGCCACCGCCTGCCGCATCAAGCTTGAAGAGCCAACGCAGCAGTCCAGTCGCGTGTAATTCGCCATCTCGATGATGATAGCAATGCCGCGCCCTTCCTCTCCGATCAGCTGCGCATAGGCTCGGTCGAATTCCACCTCGCTTGAGGCATTGGCGCGGTTGCCGAGCTTGTCCTTCAGACGAAGAATGCGGATGGCGTTGCGCTCGCCGTCCGGTGTCCAGCGCGGTAAGAGGAAGCAACTCAGGCCTTTCGGCGCCTGCGCCAGAATTAGGAAAGCGTCGCACATCGGCGCCGAGAGAAACCATTTGTGCCCGGAGAGGCGGAAACTGCCGTCAGCGGCAGGCTCTGCCCGCGTCGTATTGGTGCGCAGGTCGGAGCCACTCTGGTTCTCGGTCATGCCCATGCCGACCAGCGCCGCAGATTTCTCACGTACCGGCATAAAGCGCTTGTCGTAGTCGCGCCCGAAAATTTTCGGCAGCCATTCCGCCGCAACCCTTGGCTGCCTGCGCAAGGTCGGCACGGAGCCATAGGTCATAGCCACCGGACAGTAGGCGCCCGCCTCGATCTGCCCGAACATGTATGTGCCAGCGGCGCGCGCCACGTGCGCGCCGGGCTTCGGCACCGCCCACGGCCCCGAATGCAGACCCGCCTTAAGAGCAATCGCCATTAGCGCGTGCCAGGCGGGGTGGAAATCCACCTCGTCGATGCGGTGGCCGAAGCGATCAAGCGGCCGCAAGACCGGCGTGTTCCGGTTGGCGTCAAAACCGAGCTGGATGGTCTCCGGTTTGCCGAGCGTCCCGCCGAGCGCGGTCAGCTCGTTGTCGGCCCACTCCGCTCCCTCGCGCTTGACCGCCTCATACAGCACGGCATCGCTCTTGAACAGGTTATACGGCTCAAGCGGCGGTGGCTGGTTCTGGACTTCGAACATGGCGTTTCCGGCAGATGTCGCAGCATTGTACCAGCCGAATCAGGGAAACAGCGCGACTTGCTGCAGCCCCATGACCTCCGGCCAGCCCATCATCACATTCATGTTTTGGATGGCCTGGCCGGAGGCTCCTTTCACCAGATTGTCCAGTGCCGAGATCACGATGGCGCGGCCGGGAATGCGGTCATTAGCGACACCGATGAACGTCATATTGGAACCGCGCACATGCCGAGTCTGCGGCGTCTCACCGAATCGCAAAACATGTACAAAAGGTTCGTTCATGTAGAACTTTAAAAGCAACGCATGAAGATCCTGCGGCATCCGACCGCGTCGTCCCCGCACGTATATCGTCGACAGGATGCCTCTATTCATCGGGACAAGGTGCGGGGTGAAGGTCACAATCACTTCGCGCCCGGCGGCTAGCGAGAACTCCTGGTCGAGTTCAGCCATGTGCCGGTGATGCCCGACCCCGTAGGCTTGGAAGCCTTCCGACACTTCCGAGAACAGCATCGCTCCCTTGGCCGCCCGCCCGGCGCCGGTCATGCCTGACTTAGCATCGACCACAATCTCATCGAGCTCGATCGCCTTGTTCTTGATCAGCGGGATCAGCGGCAGCTGTGCGCAGGATGTGTAACAGCCTGGGTTGGCCACAAGGCGCGCTTTCCTGATCTCGCGCCGGTGGATTTCGGTGAGCCCATAGACCGCCTCTTTCTGCAGCTCGGGCGCGTGATGTTCATGGCTGTACCATTTGGCATAGGCCGCGGGGTCGTGCAGCCGGAAATCGGCTGACAAGTCCACCACTTTGGTTGCCGGCGCCTTCGCCAAGAGCTCCTGGACCACTTTCTGCGTCGTGGCGTGCGGCAGCGCGCAGAAGGCGACATCCAACGCGGCTTGCGCCCAATCGAGTTCTTCGATGCCGACGAGTGTCGGCAGTTCGAACGGCGAGAACTGCGGAAAGATTTCCCGCATCGCCTTCCCGGCGTTGCGCTCGGCGCTGAGTAGAACGACCTGCGCGCGGGGATGTCGCAACAGCATCCGCACCAATTCCGCGCCGGTGTAGCCCGAGGCGCCGAGCACACCGATTTTCGCTTTGGTAGCCATGAGCCCAATCCTCATCCAGAGTCTTAAGGGACCACCGGAGAAAGGCCAACAGGGCGATATGGAAGACGTGCCGCGGCCTCATCCGGCGGCACGGGAGGCGATTAATTGCGCGAGGGCGCCCGTGCCGGGGTGACGCGGCGACGGCAGAAGCCAAAATTCGAGTCAATCGTCATGGGCGCGCGATATAGGCCCCCCTGTCTTGCTCGTCAACCGCGCCCCCGTTGCCGTAACGGCGGTGTTGCGTGCCGGCGTGGGATCGATGCCGCGCGCGCCGATCATATCTGTACCGTCAGCAACGATAACGTCGGCGTCCTGCATGATTTTCTGGCGCTTGTCGTCGTGGTGCAGGCCATGCTGGCGCCAACGACATCGAGGATGTTGACGATGTCGGCCTCGTCTCCCTATAGGCGAAGACCCATTGTTTCCCTAGTATTGGTCCTTGCATCATCCTGTGTCCGCGGGGGCCAGAGCAAGAGCGTTGCTAACGAACACAACTGTCGGGAGGAAAATTTATGCGTTCATTATCAGTGACCGTGATGGCGGCTGCCGCTTCCTTGATGTTTGCTACCGCGGTGTACGCACAGCCTGCGCCGGGAGCGCAGCCGCCGCTGCCAGAATATGGACCGAGCATTACGCTTGAGCAGGCCATGAAAATCGGCAATGCGGCCTTAGCCGAGGCCAAGAAGAAGAACCTGCTGGAAGCAATTGCGATCGTCGATAATGCCGGCCGCCTCGTTTATTTCATCAAGATGGACGACCTTCGGCAAATCGGCGGCGATCTTGCGCAAGGCAAGGCGCGCACGAGCGCTATGGCCAAGCTTCCTAGCAAGGCCTACGAAGACCGTGTCACTTCCGGCGGCGCTGGCCTCACGGTGCTCTCTTTCGGCATAACCGCCGCGGCGGGAGGTCTTCCGATCATCGTGAACGGCAAAATGATCGGCGCCATTGGCGTTGGCGGCGGTCCCAACGGCGTTGTCGACACGGAAGTCGCCCAAGCCGGCCTTGATGCACTGAAATAGATTTTTTCGTCGTTGAATTCCGCCGGGACCAAAGTTCCGGCGGAATTCGATTGCGGAGGCGATTTGGCCGCCTCGCCAAAGAATAGAAGCCCGCCGTTTCTCCCGCGGCTGGAAACATGCCAGTTATGACGCGAAAATGGCATAGTCAGTGGAAATCGATTCGCCCACAACCCATCTAAATCTCGCTGCATGGCCAAATCCGCGACCAAGAAGAAGCCCTCGAAGCAACCCGACCTGTTCGACCTGCCCGCGGCGATGCTAGCTGGCCGCAAGTCAACTGCGCGCGGCGCCAGCAAGGCCGCTCGCCGCGCCAAAGCCACGCGCTCCTCCGACGTGGAATCCGGCTATACCGCTAAGCATATCGAGGTGCTGGAGGGGCTCGAGCCGGTGCGCCGCCGACCGGGCATGTATATTGGTGGCACCGACGAGAAAGCATTGCATCACCTGTTTGCCGAAGTAATCGACAACTCGATGGACGAGGCGCTTGCCGGTCACGCAAGCTGGATCGAAGTCGAGATGGAGGCCGACGGCTTTGTCACCGTCACCGACAACGGCCGCGGCATCCCGGTAGATCCGCATCCGAAGTTCAAGAACAAGTCGGCACTGGAAGTGATCATGTGCACGCTGCACGCCGGCGGTAAATTCAACTCCAAGGTCTACGAGACATCAGGCGGCCTGCATGGCGTCGGCGTCTCGGTCGCCAATGCGCTGTCGGAACGCATGGAAGTCGAGGTTGCGCGCGAGCAGCAGCTTTACCGCATGGCCTTCGAGCACGGGAAACCGAAAGGCAAGCTGGAAAAGGCCGGCCAGGCGCTGAACCGGCGCGGCACCAAGATCCGCTTCCGGCCCGATCCGGAAATTTTCGGGCCGAAGACCGCCTTCAAGGCCGAGCGCATCTTCAAAATGGCGCGCTCAAAAGCCTATCTGTTCGGCGGCGTTGAAATCCGCTGGCGTTGCGACAAGGCACTGATCAAAGGCAATGACGAGGTTCCGGAGAAGGCCACCTTCCATTTCGCCGAGGGCCTGAAGGATTACCTTTCCAGCAATCTCTCCGATGCGACGCTGGTCCATCCGGATGTCTTCACCGGCTCGACCGGCAAGACCGGGCGCCACGGCGCGGTGGAATGGGCAGTGGCCTGGACCGCCGATGCGGACGGCTTCCTGCAGTCCTACTGCAACACGATCCCGACTCCGGACGGCGGCACGCACGAGTCCGGCCTGCGCAGCGCGCTTCTCCGCGGCCTGAAGGATCACGCCGCCCGCATCGGCCAGGAGAAGCGCGCGGCCCCGGTCACTAGCGAAGACGTGATGACCGGCGCGGGCTGCGTGCTCTCGGTGTTCATCCGCGAGCCGGAATTCCAGGGTCAGACCAAGGATCGGCTCGCCACCGCCGAAGCCCAGCGCATCGTCGAGACCGCAATAAAAGATCCCTTCGATCATTGGCTCGCTGGCAATCCGCTGCAGGCCAACAAACTCCTGGACTTTGTGATCGAGCGCGCCGAGGAGCGGCTTCGCCGCCGGCAGGAAAAGGACATTGCGCGCAAGACCGCGGTGCGCAAATTACGGCTCCCTGGCAAGCTTGCCGATTGCACGTCCTCGGCGGG
>Ga0207815_1000026_pt1 | contig 24770 bp, 23 predicted proteins | sample LuqExpMetagenom4_FD_187762 | JGI IMG/M metagenome (GOLD analysis project Ga0207815, IMG submission 187762) | Tropical forest soil microbial communities from Luquillo Experimental Forest, Puerto Rico - Sample 4 (SPAdes) | ecosystem: Environmental > Terrestrial > Soil > Tropical forest ... | reverse complement strand
AGTTGATGGCGGAGAAACACAATTTCGGCTTCCAGTCGGCTTCGCGACTTGAATAGATCGACGACGAGCTTTCTGAGCGCGTGCAGGATCAAGACCATCGCTTTCAATGATGCGATGATTCTGCCTTACGATGCGAACCCAAGACGGATGGTATTTTCGGAAAGGACAGCTTCCATATACATCTTGTCCCGACATGCGGCCGGGATAGTGATCTTCGTATTTCCGGTGGCGCCGATCATGGCAAAGCTGCCCGCGACGCTACACAGAGTTGAGGGCCAATGCTCGATAGGTTCGGATACAACGATGCAAGCGCGCGCAGCACGCCGTTGGTCCAGCCGAACCCGACCTGAACAGCATATTCCCCACCGCCGCCGGCACTCCCATTCACCAGGTTGTATTTCTCTACCAAGATACGAGACATTTGGTAGCCGTCTATATTTTCGCAGCTCCAGCGCTTGGCGATTGTCTCAGCCAACTGTACTTGGTTGTAGTTTTTAAGCCCGACGACTGCGATCCACTGCAGCGGGGCCCAGCCATTAGGGTGATCCCATTGTTGGCCGCTCACCACCAGTGTCGTCGCGATGCCGCCGGGCATCAGCAGCTTTCGGCGTACGGTTTGAGCCTCCATCTCTGCTTGATGCTGGTTCGCAACGTGGAGGAATAGCGGGAATAGCCCCGCGGCGGTAACCGGCAAAGCTTCGTGCCTCTGCCATGCGTAGTCGGTAAACGCATGGGACCGTTCGTTCCACATTAGCCTTCGAATCGCCGCTTCGCGACGAACTGCCAGCGCAACGAAGTGAGATGACCGATCGCCATCGCCCCTGATCCGATACGCCTTGGCAAGGGTTTGCTCCAGGTGAACCATGAGAGAGTTGAGATCCACCGGCAATACGGACGTGGTCCTGATCGTGCTGAGGCTATGGCCATCGGCGAGCCATCGGGAGCTGAAATCCCATCCCGATTCGGCTGCCGCTCGAAGGTTGCGGTAGACATCTCCCGGGTCTCGGCGACGCTCGAGGGCCGTTGCGATGTCCTCGCGATAGGATTCGTCGCGCGGCTCAGCTCGGTCGTCCCAATAACGATTAAGAATCGTTCCATCGCTGAGCCGGACCACGCGGCGGTAGCCCTGATCGCCCCGCACGACTGCGGAGCCATCCATCCAATACTCATATTCCGCTTCCAGCTCTGGAAGGTAGGTCACATAGGATGTGTCACCCTCTCGCTGAGCGATCAGGTCCACCATCAAGGAAAAAAAGGGCGGCTGAGAGCGGCTGAGATAGTAAGTCCGATTCCCGTTGGGCACGTGTCCGTAGCAGTCGATCTCGAAGGCGAAGTCCTTGAGCATGTTGAGCGCGAGGTCGTGGCGGCCGTCCGCTTCGAGGCCCAACATGGTGAAATAGGAATCCCAATAGTAGAGCTCACGGAATCGGCCACCCGGCACGACATAAGGGTAGGGCAGAGGTAGGACCGACGAATGGCCCGACATCTCGTCGCTTTGGTGTCTCAAAACGTTCCAGAGCCGTGCAATGTACGTATCAATCGGTTCGCCCGGCGACGCGGGGTGAACGGTTGGTCCCTCTGTCGGTAGTGAGAAATGTTGATGAATGAATGCGCCAAGATCAAAACCGGATTCGACCTTGCGGGCCTGATAATCAGCAAGAATTGCGTTAGGTGACTCGTCAAAATGCAAGTCAGCAAAGGTTTTGCTGTCCGGGAATATGCCCTTCAGCTGCACATTTCGGAACAGCTCGCCCAATTGTTCCGACGGAGGTACCTCCGATGCACAGGTCGCGATTTGCGCGCCGCCAGAGTGGGCATTGATGGCAGCGCCGTACAGAAAAACGACAATAGCGAACAAACCTCCTGATCCTGGCTGGGTCCCGCCCCGCAACAAGCGGGCCGGGAGCGATCGCAGGATCGCGCATGCGACCCTCAGTGGATTAGCGCTTGCGCCCAAAGAAGCCATTTCGACTACGCGCAACAATCAAATCCCGGCGACGCTGCGGCAGGCGCCTGCAATCGTACCAAATCAACAGCGGTTAGGAGATGGCCGACAGAACTTCCTCTGCTGCGCGCCGACCTGCCAGCAGCGCCCCCTCCATCTTTCCGTTCCAGATCGAGGCGGTTTCAGTTCCGGCCCAGTGAAGACGTCCGATCGGAGCGCGCAATGATGCCCCGTAGCCTGTCCAGACACCGGCCGGCCAGTAACCCCCATCCACGCCGCGACAAAATGCGTCGTCGCCCCAATTCTTCTCAAGATACTCCAACGGCTCGCCGGCCATTGGGCCGAAGTAGCGAACAAAAGCCGCGAGCACTTCCGCGCGACGCTCCCTAGGGGGAAATTTGGCGACACGGCTGGCCTCCGCCTCTTCGATGAAGCCCACCAATACCCCGGGTGTTCCCGATGGTGGCGAGTTGTCGGCACAGACCCGCACTGCGCCGGCATCACTGACGACTTGGCCCGAAAGCCCCTCGTCCGTCCAGAAACGCCGCCCGTACAGGCAATGGACCTTGATCGCCCACCGCATCGGAACACGTTGAGTCAGATGATCGCGCAAGGCCGGAAGCGCGGGCTGGTAGTGTATCCGACCCGCAAGCGCCGGCGGCATCGCAACCACGGCGCGCTGTGCCGATATTGAGCGCTGCGCGGCTGTGATACGGACGCCATCTGAGTCCTGTGCAATGGTAGTAACCGCGGCATTGAGGAGTACGCGCTCGCCGAGCGCATCGGCCATCCGCTGTGAAAGTTGCTGCGCGCCGCCATCGAATCGTCGCTCAGGTCCGGGATCGTTCGTCGTTAGAAATGGCGTCAGTGGGTCGCCACACCGGATCCAGAACAACGCGGCCAACAATGACGTCGGCATGCTGTTGCGGGCAAATACCCCCTCGATTGAAGTCGCCAGCACGCGGCGGGCCGGCTCCGAAGTGACATGGGTTGCCAGCCATGAATGCAGCGTCGTCCTATCCCACTGGGCCGATTCCGGCGCCGCCCAGGGCTCCTCGGGCGGAAAAGTCTCGGCCATCTCGGAAAGCACTTTTGCGGCCTCGTGCGTCGCTGCGGCCGAATTACCGTCCTCTGGAAGGAAAAGGCCATTCGATACCGCACGCACGCCCGCGCGCCAATGAACCATTGCCCCGTCGGACCAACTCGGAAACAGCCGAACACCTAGTTCGTCGGCTAATTTGACAATGCAATGCTGCCCCGGACTGATCCATTGGCCACCGTCATCGACGAAAGTACCATCGCCAAAGTAAGTCGTGAGAGTGCGGCCACCCACGCGGTTTTGCGCTTCAAGCACCATCACTTCGATGCCGGCAGACGCAAGCAGTCGCGCCGCGTACAAACCCGACAGCCCGGCCCCGACCACCACCACATCGCAGGGCGCTGGCATGGAGGCTCCTAAAGCTTCTGCAGTAGGTAAAGGTTGTTGCCGTCCGGATCCTTGAGACCGACCATCCGGGCGCCCCAGGGTTGGTCCTCGGGAGGACCGCCGAGCGCCACACCAGCAGCGTGCAATGTTGCGTACATCGCATCGACATTCGCCACGGCGAAGCTGATATGGTCAATGCCCAGCGGATTGCCAAACAAGCCAAGCTCGCGCCCCACGGGCGGCGGATCGCTCTGCCGCGTCGCAAAAATGAACAGATGCGCAGCTCCAGCAGCCACCAGCACACCGCGGTCGTTCCGGTATGCTTCCGAGAATCCCAGTCTTTGATAGAACGCGACCGATCTTTCGACGTCGGTCGTGCAGATGCCAATGTTGTCGACGCCTTGCACCATGCGCCACCTCCATGTTGCCGGCCTTTGCGGCCGCTAACTCGGCGGAATGTTATGATTGCAGCGGAAGAAATTAGTGGGATCGTATTTGGACTTGAGGGTTACCAACCGGTCGTAATTGCCACCGTAGGCTTCGCATACGCGATGGCCCTCTCCCTCATCAAGCGAATTGACGTAAACCTCGCCGGCGTCGAACGGCCGCATGGCAGCGAAAAAGTCCGTGACCCATTCCAAGTTGGCTTCGTCGCCATCAGCACGATCCCAGAAGCCCAGGATCTCGAAGTGATACGGGTTGCCACGCGGGGCAAACGCGGTCGCGTCTGAGGCCACCCGTGCGATCGCGCCATGGCAGTGCTCAACGATTACAGCAGAAAGTTTCGAGGGCGTCGCCATGAACCGCTCAACAAGAATGGCGATTGCGTCTTCTGGCAACGCCGCCATGAAATTTGAGCGCATCGCGCACCGGCGACCGGCGGGACGCGCTGCATCGAACAGCGACTGCAACTCGACGTAAGCCATGCTTCGCAGGTGGTCCGAGACGATCGTGCCCCATCGTCGAAGTGGCGCAATCACAGCTTTGGCGCGATCCATGGGTCCGGCGTAACAAGCCGCAATGGCTACGACCGGTTCGCTACCCTCGTAGATCAGGCAAGCAAAGACGGTCAGCGGATCCGGCACCGGCGACAATGTGAAATCGCGAAAATAGCGCAGTACCTTTTCGGCGTCCCTGTAGTCATACATGATCGCCCCACCGAGCACCGTTGGTCCAACAGGGTACAATCGGTAACGCAATGAAGTGACGATCCCGAAATTTCCGCCCCCACCCCGCAACGCCCAAAGGAGATCAGGATTCTGTGCCGAATTAGCCGTAACTACCGCGCCATCGGCCGTAACGAGATTAGCCGACAAGAGGTTGTCGCACGTTGCGCCATGGAGGCCCATCAGCCAGCCGTTGCCGCCGCCGAGCGTCAGTCCCGCAATCCCAACCTCCGAATCCGTGCCGCCAGGAACCGCCAAGCCAAATGCCTGTGTCGTGCGATCGAGATCACGCCACAATGCACCGCCCTGCGCATTCGCAGTGCGATCCGTGGTATTGACCTCGATCGCCTTCATGCGCGAGAGATCGATCACCAGCCCATCGTCACATACCGCCGTCCCGGCGGCACTATGTCCGCCGCAACGGACTGCCACGAGCAAGTCATGCTCGCGCGCGAAACGCACAGCGGCTGTAACCTCGCTGTCATCCGCACAGAACGCAATAAGAGCAGGCCGACGATCAATCCGTCCGTTCCAGACTCTCCGCGCTTTGTCGTAGCCTGCATCAAGTGGAGACGCGACGCGACCGCGCAGCTGCTCGCGAAAGGCAGCGACCACGCCATAGCCTAACGTTCGCGTCATCTCCGTGACTCTCCCTGAAAATTATAGCACACGCCTTGAAACGGATTGGTCTTACGTATGAGTACCGCAATTGTGATCGGTTGGAGTCTCGCTCTGGTTCTATTTGGTGTGTTTTTTGAATTCGTCGGCGACACCGTGTTCTACGCGCCTTCTCCTCACCTTCCGGATCATATGTACGGCCTAGGAAACGAACCGCGATGCCGAATGCGAGTGGAGGGCCATCGGCGAATCCGCCGGCAGTCCACAATTCACGCATATCTCTTTGGATGATTTTCGAGTCATTCGAGACAATCTCGCGGGGGGAAATCGGAGCACACGCGACCGACTGGTCCCGTATTGCCTCTTTACAGATCCTCAGCTCGCACACGTTGGCCTAACAGAAACGGAAGCGAAGCGCCTCGGTGTTGCGGTACGAGTTGCTAAACTACCCGTGGCTGCCGTGCTGCGAACGCGGACGACTGGGGAAACACGGGGATTTTTGAAAGCGCTGATCGACCCAAACGATAATCGCATTATCGGTTTTACGATGATCGGGCCTGAAGCGGGGGAAGTCATGGCCGTCGTGCAGATGGCCATGCTCGCTGGATTTCCCTACACCGTATTGCGCGATGCTGTTCTTACCCATCCGACCATGGCGGAAGGGCTAAACCCGCTTTTCTCGGTGTAGCCCACGTCACTAAGGACATGACGCCGCCTTACGTTACCCTTCAAACAGGCCGATGATCGAAGACACATTTTACGAACAGTCGACATGCGGCTTGGCGCGACATGGTGAATCGCTCTCATGCCGCGAAGTTCCCTTTCGTTTAGCGGCAGGGGAGTTTATCCTCGTCCTCACACCTCCGCGCGTGCGATAACGTCCATCAGTTCGGCGATTTTTCGTCGCTGATCGGCCTTGTTGCCGGACGCAATTGCGTGTGACACGCAATGCGACACATGATCGCGGAGAATCTCATCCTGGACGCGGCGCAATGCCGCACGAACCGCCACGATGAGCGTTACGATGTCGATGCAGTAGCGGTCTTCCTCAACCATCCGTGCGATACCGCGCACCTGGCCCTCGATGCGACTAAGACGCTTCACGCAGGATGCCTTGCTGTCTTTTTGCATGATTGTTATATACCCCCTATGGGTATTATTGGCAAGTTCCGGGAAGGACAATCGCCATGGCTGCGCAACATCCTCCTGCTACTCAAGAAAAAAAGAGCCCTGGATCGCATCAGCCTGGATCGAACCAAGCGGTGCATGATCCGGTTTGCGGGATGACGATCAATCCTAATACCAGCCGGCACCGATATGAATTCAAAGGACAGAACTATTACTTTTGTTCAGCCGGTTGCCGCGCAAAATTTACGGCTGATCCTCGAAAATATTTAGCGGGCTTGCAGACATCGAAGACTGAGGCTGCACCTGAGGGCGCGATCTACACCTGTCCGATGCATCCGCAAATCCGCCAACTCGGACCCGGCAGTTGTCCGATCTGTGGCATGGCCTTGGAACCGGAGGTAGTGAGCGCCGAACCGGCACGAAACCCCGAAATTGTCGACATGACCCGCCGTTTTTGGGTTGGACTCGTGCTTGCCATTCCTGTGCTTGCATTGGAGATGGGAGGTCACATCACCAACTTGCATATGTTTCTTAGCCAAATCTGGTCGAACTGGCTTCAATTTATGCTTGGCACGCCAGTGGTCCTCTGGGCCGGTTGGCCGTTTTTCGTGCGCGCTTGGCAGTCTCTAGTCACACGCAATCTCAACATGTTTACGCTCATCGCGATGGGGACGGGCATTGCTTGGTTGTATAGTGTGGTCGCGATTATCGCGCCCGGCATTTTCCCGCCAACATTTCGCGGCCCGGACGGGGCGGTTGCGGTCTACTTTGAAGCAGCCACCGTCATCACCGTGCTCGTTCTTCTCGGACAGGTGCTGGAACTTCGCGCACGCGAGCAAACATCCGGTGCGATCCGTGCCCTACTTGATCTCGCGCCAAAAATGGCGCGCCGCTTCAATGCCGACGGCAGTGAGGAGGAGGTTTCACTCGACTTGGTTATAGTCGGCGATCGATTGCGTGTACGCCCAGGTGAGAAGGTTCCCGTCGACGGCGAGGTAGTTGAGGGCCGTTCATCACTCGATGAATCGATGGTGACCGGCGAATCGATGCCGGTGACCAAGGAAAAAGGCTCCAAAGTGATTGGTGGCACGCTTAACACAACGGGAAGCGTTATCATGCGCGCCGAGAAGGTCGGCCGTGACACGATGCTCGCGCAAATTGTGCAAATGGTTGCGGCTGCGCAGCGCTCGCGCGCACCAATTCAAAGGCTTGCGGATCAGGTATCTGGCTGGTTCGTGCCGATAGTGATCCTTATCGCTCTGATCGCATTCGCGGCTTGGTCTATCTATGGACCCGCACCACGGTTTGCTTACGGGGTTGTCGCTGCGGTCACGGTTCTCATCATCGCCTGCCCCTGCGCTCTCGGACTGGCGACGCCTATGTCGATCATGGTGGGCGTGGGTCGCGGTGCCCGCGCGGGAGTCCTGATTAAAAATGCCGAAGCGCTCGAGCGGATGGAAAAGATTGACACTCTCGTCGTCGACAAAACGGGAACGCTCACAGAGGGTAAACCAAAGGTCATCAGCATCGTTCCTGTTGGAGCATTCAATGAAAGTGAACTCTTGCGGTTCGCTGCGAGCGTCGAGCAGGCAAGCGAACATCCGCTGGCGCAGGCCATCGCCGAAGCTGCCAATGAACGAAACATTTCGGTAGCCCAGGTTAAAGGTTTTGACGCACCAACTGGCAAAGGTGCCATAGGCGTTGCCGAGGGCAGGCGCGTTGTCATCGGCAACCCGAAATTCCTGCATGAATTGAACATTCAAACCACCGAACTAGATGCGGACGCAGAGCGGCTGCGTGGTGAGGGCGCAACGGTCATTTATCTTGCTGTTGATGGAAAGGTGTCCGGCATTATCGCAATTGCCGATCCCGTCAAACGGACAACGCCTGACGCGCTAAAGTTTCTCACGCAGGATCACGTCAGGGTTGTCATGCTCACGGGCGACAATAAAACGACAGCGCAGGCTGTGGCTCGACGGCTCGGCATCAGCGACGTGGAAGCGGAGGTTCTCCCGGATCAAAAGAGCGCAGTCGTCGAAAAGCTGCGTCACGAGGGGCGCAAAGTCGCGATGGCAGGCGATGGCGTCAATGATGCACCCGCGCTGGCGGCGGCCGAAGTCGGTATTGCCATGGGAACGGGGACGGATGTCGCAATCGAAAGTGCCGGCGTCACCCTGTTAAAAGGCGACCTCACCGGCATCGTGCGCGCGCGCCGGCTCTCTGCAGCAACGATGCGAAACATTCGGCAAAACCTTTTCTTTGCCTTCATCTACAACGCGGCGGGCGTTCCCATCGCCGCAGGAGTGTTGTACCCGCTTTTCGGTATCCTGCTCTCACCCATCATCGCAGCGGCGGCTATGGCTTTGTCGTCGGTCAGTGTGGTGAGCAATGCACTGCGGTTGCGCCATGTTCGGCTTTAGGCAGCTTGTGCTTGTGGTTTAGATTGCAGAGCGATCTTAATATCGCGGTTACCGCGATGTCCGGCTTGAGATAAAAAATGATAGCCGGGCGCACGAGAGCAGGCGTCTGGCAACACTTGAAGGAGGGATCACCATGAAACGGATTATTTTCGCGCTAGTTGCGGTTGGCGCGCTGGCCGGCGCGGTCGCCACCACGGCTCCTGTATCTGGACAATCGCACGGCGAGGCTGCGCCGATCTACGGGATCAAACTTCCTCAAGGATACCGTGACTGGCACTTGATCTCAGTCAAGCAACTGACAGGAAACAAACTCAAGCAGTTGCGCGCCCAATTGGGCAACGATATCGCGATAACGGCCTTTCGGGAAGGGAAGCTCCCGTTCCCGGACGGGTCAATCATTGCCGCGGTGCATTGGAATGAGGTCTCGTCGGATGCAGACAACAAGATCTTAGCCAGCGGTTTTCCCGACGCCGGCCTCGAATCTTCCTTCGCCGGGTCCGCCGTGAATGTTCAATTCATGGTCAAGGACTCAAAAAAGTACGCCGCGTCCGGCGGCTGGGGATACGCCGACTTCACGAACGGCAAACCTGGCGATGAGGCGCTGCACAAAACCTGCTTCCCCTGCCACCTGCCTGCCAAAGATCACGACTACGTTTTTACTCACTACGCACCTACGCCCTGAACTGAAGCATGCGCCGATATCTTGGCGGATCAATTTTTTGGATGCCGCAAACGCGGCGGTGGACAACTACTAAGGAGACGGCGACATGGATAGGCGTACTTTTGTGGGTTTGACGGCTGCGACGGCGGCAAGTTCGCTTCTGCCACCTGCCGCTTTCGCGCAGACTACGCCCAAGGCAAAAAATGTCGTGCTGGTGCACGGTCTTTTTGCCGATGGCTCGAGCTGGTCCGAAGTGATTCCGAGATTGCAGAGTGCGGGGCTCAACGTGACCTCTGTGCAAAACCCCCTGACGACGCTCCCCGAAGCAGTCGATGCAGCCCAGCGCGTGCTCGCGCGCCAGGATGGGCCGACGGTTCTAGCCGGGCATTCGTTTTCCGGAATGATCGTCACCGACGCCGGTGTGCATCCGAACGTCTCGGCGCTTGTCTATGTAGCGGCGCGAGCGCCGGACGCTGACGAAGATTATACAGCCTTGGCCAAGACGTTTCCGACGCCGCCGGCGTCGGCCGGCATCATATTTGACGGCGATGAGGGGCGCCTCAGCGAAGAGGCTTTCCTGCGTGATTTCGCGGGCGACTTGCAGGAAGCGAAGGCAAGGGCGCTCTTCGCGGTGCAGTGGCCGTTTCATAAGGCCCTGCTCACGGGCAAAACCGCCCACGCGGCATGGCGGTCAAAGCCTAGCTGGTACGCCGTGTCCACGGAGGATCGGACCATCAATCCTGATCTCGAGCGCTTCATGGCAAAGCGAATGGGCGCTAAGACGATCGAGGTCAAGGCGAGTCACGTTTCGCTGATATCGCAGCCTGAGACGATTGCGAATCTGATTCTGGAAGCGGCTGGTTGATGTCGGTCGCAGAACCAGGAGAGTGCCCTCATGCTACTGGATCTTCACGTTCGCACTCGTAATTATTCCGCGCCAGAGTGAGATCTCGCGCTCAAGATCGCGCGTCATCTCTTCCGGTGTCGAGGGAATGGCGACGGCAGCTTGCTGCAGGAAAGCTTCCTGCAGCTTGGGCTGAGCGCAGGCGCGCACGACTTCACGATTGAGCCGCTCGACGAGCGGCCGCGGCGTACCGGCGGGCGCTGCGAGTCCCCACCAGTAAGTCATGTCATAACGCGGCACGCCTGCCTCGATGAAAGTCGGTACTTGCGGCAGGAGGGGGCTGCGCTTTTCGCCAGAAACCGCGAGACCGAGCAGGGTTCCGCCCTTCACGTGCCCCAAGCCCGCAGCAAGACTAGCAATCGTCATATCGATATGGCCGGCCACCGTCTCTGTGATTGAGGCAGCGACTCCGCGGAACGGGACGTGCAGCGCCTTAATCCCGGCCACGTTGAGGAACAGTTCCATGGCAAGGTGTGCTGATGATCCAGGGCCGCCGGAGCCAAAAGTCAGCTTGCCGGGATTCTGTTTGCCGAACTCAACCAGCTCGGAGAGGGTCTTTGGTCCAAGACTGGGTCGCACCAAAAGAATGGACGGGGACACCGCAATGCGGCTGATTTGCGCTAAGTCGCGGACCGGATCGTAACCGAGGTTGGGATAAAGACCCGGAGAAATAGCAAGCGAGGTGTCGGTCAGCAGCAGCGTGTAACCATCCGGTGCCGAACGAACTACTTCCAAAGCTCCGATAGTTCCGCCGGCGCCACCTTTATTTTCGACAATTACGGGTTGGCCGATCTTTTCCGAGAGCTCATGCGCTATCAGGCGCGCAGATGTGTCGGTAAAGGCGCCGGGCACGAACGGCACCACGATGCGCACCGTACGGTTTGGCCAATCGGACTGACCAAAGGCGGAGGCGACAACGGCAAAGGGTGCAAAAGCGGCAGTACGAAGCAGGCACCGGCGATTCATGATCTTGTTCCTCGGGTACTGACGGCGGGGCCACCGACGACTGCACGCCAGCGCGCCAAAGGGCTGGCCCGCAACGTCGTGTCGATGAAACGGGTGAAGTTTTCATCCAGTGGAATCGAGGCAACCGTGTGCACTTGTGAAGTGTTGAGAGCTATCAAGCCACCCTCTACCATGCTGGCTTGGCCCTGCGGCGAGAGTACATAGCAAAGAAAGGCCCTCGCCGCCTCAGGGTTCGGCGCGTGGCGCGGAATAAAAGCTACGCGGCTCACGGCTAAAGCGGGCTGAGAGTTGCGGTCGGCGCGCCGGAACGAAGGAAGCCCGCCGAGCTGAAATTAAGCGGATGCGGAATCGGTTGCATTCAGCGTCCAGCGACCGCACTGGTAAGCGGGCTTAGTTTCTTACGACCGTCTTTAACGAAGATCCTGTTGCAGCTCGGTAAGTCCCGCGCCGAAGGCAAAGTGTCGATCGATTGCAGAGTCTCGAAAAGCCGTTTTGCGTCTTTCTCCGCATGCGTGCGCGCGGTGCAGCTTCTGAACTTCTCCCAAAGCTCGTCACGGTTAAGCGGGTCGTAAGCATGGCCCCGAATTCTCGCAATTGTACCACTGTCGAGCATTTCACCGCTGTTGAGACGGATCACCACTCGCTCGGTCGGCGAGTGAGCCGGATCCCGGGGGTCGTATTCGTCTACCGGATTGAGCTTAACCTTCGGGAAGAAGGACTGGATGTCGGAACGTTGCACCACGGCGTCAGTAAGATCGGCTACATCCATGTGTCCTAAAATAGCGGCGGCGGCCATCGCAAACTGCTCGCTGAACTTGGCTTCAAGACCCGTCTGCGGTCGCTCGTTGACCAACACGCTGGTCTGCCCCTTGCCCATGGTCACTTCAATTTCAGCGATGTCGTGTGGCTTCACCTTGCGGGCGGTCAGCATTTTCACTGCGGCATCGAAAGATCGATGCATGAAGTAGCAGGTCGGATATTTCTTGATGCACAAGCGCTGCCTCACCAGGTACCATTCTGTGCCGACGCGTGTCGGTGAATCCCGATCCGGCGTCATGTCCGGTGAAAATGCAGTAAGGAAGCCTTGCGGATTTTCTAACGCGTCGGCCCCTGCGGTCATTCCAGCCACCGCCAAGCGCGTCGCCACTAAGCCGTCACGGGCTGCGCGTCCTGCATGATATGGCTTCGTCATCGTTCCGAAATTTGCGCCAAGACCGCCGGCATGACTCGCTGCGATTGCCAGCGCGGTTGCGGCACGGTCCGCTGGCGGGCGATGCAGCACTGCGGTCGCGGCGGCGGCGCCTACCACGCCGAAGACCGAAGTCGGATGCCATCCTTTACGGTGATAATTCGAGCTACGCCGGAGCAGCTCGGCCCAAACTTCATACCCCGCAACATAGGCAGTCACTAGATCGCGGCCGCTTGAGCCGAGCATTTCGCCTTCCGCCAGCAGCGCCGGAACCATAACTGCACTCGGATGACCGGAGAGTGACTGATCGTCGTAATCGAGCGCGTGCGCAGCGACGCCGCCAATTAGCGCCGCGTTCGGCGCGCTGGCATAAACGGACGACAAACAGGTGCGCGCCTCGCGTCCGGTGTCTTGCTCGATGAACGTGCGGCGCGCGATTTCAACCACCGGCTCCTCGATGCCGACCATAATCACACCGATCGTATCGGTAAATGCGTCGCGCACGAGCGCCAATGAGTCGGTCGGCAAGTCATCAAATTGAATCTTTGCGAGGAATTTTCCCAAGTCAGCGGTCAGGTTGCTCATCTTTTCAGTCCACTATCTGGTGTGTTGAACTTCTATCGTTTGATGGCCTTGAAGCGGCGGACCTGTTCGGTGATTGCCCTTTCGACCGGAAGCCGTTCGATGCTGCTCGCACCATAGAAACCGTGACAATCGGGACATTTGCGTAAGATGTAGGAGACGTCGTCTGGCGTCGCGATTGGTCCGCCGTGGCAGAGGACGATGACATCGGTGCGAACCGCCTTTGCAGCCGCAGTCCAGTCGCCGATTTGAGCCGCACATTCGTCAAGGCTCATCGTGGTTTGCGCGCCGGTATGACCGCCGGCAGTAAGTCCGAGATGGCATACCAAAATATCGGCGCCTACCGCCGCCATCGCCTGCGCGTCGGCTGAACTGAAAACATATGGTGTGGTTAGCAGATCCGCCTTGTGCGCCAATGAAATGATTTCGACTTCACGTCTGTAAGAGAGGCCAGTTTGCTCCATCGTGGCGCGCAGATCGCCGTCGATGCGGCCGATGGTCGGATAATTCTGTACACCGGCAAAGCCCATTCGCTTCAGATCGTCGAGAAACGGCTCCCACACTACGAAGGGATCGGTCGCGTTGATGCCGGCGATGACCGGGGTCTCCTGGACGACCGGAAGGATCTCGTTCGCCATATCGAGAAGGATCCGATTGGCATTACCATAGGCTAGCAATCCCGCGCTGGACGGGCGCCCCGCCATGCGGAAACGACCGGAGCTATAGATGATAATGAGATCGGCTCCCGCCAATTCCTCGCACTTGGCCGAAAGCCCGATTCCGGCACCCGTGCCGATAACAGGTTCACCGGCGGCAATCGTACGCCGCAAGCGATCGAGGATTTTTGTGCGCGAAGGACGTGTCATTTCACCACACCGTCATGGCTAGAGACCAAGATACGCGCGGCGAACGAACGGATCGCCGCGCAAGGTTGCGCTCGGCCCTTGTGTCACGATCGTGCCCATCTGCAGAACATAGGCACGGTCGGCGATCTCCAGAGCGAGACGTGCGTTCTGCTCGACCAGCAGCACGCTGACGCCGAGACCGCGGATCCTCTTGATGATTTCGGCAAGCTGCGCGACCAACTTTGGCGCTAGCCCCATCGACGGTTCATCCAGCATCAGAAGCTGCGGCTTTGCCATCAGCCCGCGACCGATGGCGACCATCTGCTGCTCGCCGCCGCTGAGCGAACCTGCATGTTGACGGGAACGTTCGCGCACGCGGGGAAACAGATCGTAGACTTGCTCGAGGCGTTCCGCTAGCTCGCCCGGTGCGCAGGTATAGGCTCCGAGCAATAGATTTTCGTGCACGGTCATGTCGGAGAAAAGGCGACGTCCCTCGGGCACCTGCGAAATACCGGATTGCACGACCTCAGCAGGACGATTGCGCAGCGCGGCCCCCTTGAAACGGATCTCACCGTCGCGCAAAGCCACCAGCCCGGAAATCGTGCGCAGCGTCGTGCTTTTTCCCGCGCCGTTGCTGCCAATCAAACTGACGATCTCGCCGGCGTTGACGGTTAGCGAGATTCCGTGCAGTACGGCCATTCGTCCGTATCCGGCATGCAGCTCAATGACCTCAAGCATCGGCCGTCTCCGTACCGAGATAAGCCTCAATGACATCCGGGTGCGCCGCGGCCGCCGTCGGCGTGCCGTCGAAAATAATACGACCAAGGCTGAGTACGACAATGCGGTCACAAAGACCCATCACCATACGCATGTCATGCTCGATCACGATGATCGTAAAGCCTGCAGCTCGCAGCCGGCGTATCAAGTCGCACAATTCATCCGTTTCTTCGGCGTTGAGGCCGGCCGCCGGTTCGTCAAGCAAAATCAGTCCAGCTCCGGTCGCCAGCGCGAGGCCAATCTCAAGGCGACGTTGGTCGCCATACGAGAGTGCCGAGGCGGGAAGGTCGCAGCGGCTCTGCAGCCGTACAAGTTGCAGGATCCGATCAACCGTTTGATCGATAGCCGCCTCAGAATCACGGAATCGCTTGTTGCGCAACAAAGCCGCGAGCACGCTGCGGCACGAGCGCAGATGAGTCGCGACGCGGATATTGTCTTGTGTCGAAAGCTCGGGGAACAAGCTGGTGATTTGATAGGTGCGTGTCACCCCGAGCGCCGCGATCGAATAAGGCCGCAGGCCACCGATCTCGCGATTGCAATAGAAGACATCGCCGCCCGTCGGCGCCAACATTCCCGTAATAATATTGAACAGTGTCGTCTTGCCGGCACCGTTGGGCCCAATCAAGCCGACCACCTCTCCGGGCTGTACGTTAAGCGTAACGTCGCTGAGCGCGGTCAACCCTTCGAAGCGTTTGAATACGCCACCGAGCTTGAGTTCGCCAGTTTGCGTGGCCGGAGAAACAATTTCAGCCGCTACGTCCGGTACAGTTGCTACCGACGGCCTGTCGCTCGCCGCCTTCCGCTCTGGTCGCAGGCGGTTCCAGATTCCTGTCAGCCCCTCGGGCACCACCGCGATACAAAAAAGTAGAATGAGTCCGAGCAGCAGATTGCGCGCTGTTTCGGCGACGCGCAGAAGTTCTGGAAGAACGCCGAAGACGACTGAGCCAATGATCGGACCGGGCAACGTGCCGGCGCCGCCGGCGATCAGCATGATGAAGACAACGCCGATATAATGGAAGCCAAGCTCGGTTGGGCTGATGAAGCCGACATAGTGCGCGTAAAAACCGCCTCCCAGCCCAGAGATGACAGCACCTAATACGAAGGCCGCCATCTGATAATGCAGCGGTGAAATTCCCAAGCTGGACGCAAGGCTTTCATTCTCGCGCACGGCGTGCCAGGCACGCCCGATCGGCGAATGCAGTAAGCGATCGAGTCCGAAGATGATAATGGCGATGGTGCTGACGACGGCAATCCGGGTCTGCACATCGCGGCCGACCACGCCGACGCTCTCAGGCAACAACCTCAGCGGCGGCACCAGGGGAATTCCCATCGGCCCGTGCGTTAGCTCGACCCAATTCTGCGCAATGATGTAGATGACATAGGCGAACGCAATGGTGCCGACACCAAAATAGATGCCGCGCAAGCGAAAAGAAAAAAAGCCGATCACCGCTGAGACGGCGCCGGTGATGACGCTGCCGAATGGAATAGCCAGGCCGACGGGGAAAATTGCCTGCGTCGCGAGCAGCGCCGAAGCGTACGCACCCACGCCGAAGAAGACAGGAAAGCCAAAAGCGTGCTGCCCGGCATAACCGAAAATGACGTTGAGCCCGATCGTGGCGAAGGCCAGAATTAGTGATGAATTGATGACATATTGCACGTAAGCGTTCGGCATCAGCGAGGGCAACAGCGCCAGAGCAAGCAGCGACAGCAGCCAAATGCCAGCCCTAGACACGGGATTTACCCCACTGGGATAGGCCCTCAGGATGAACCATCAAAACTGCGAGCATGGTGACGAAGGCGACAAGATCGACGTAACCTGTTGAGAGGAAGCCCGCCGTCAGGCCTTCCGCCACCCCGAGGATCAGACCGGAAACAAAAACGCCAACGACACTGCCCATCCCGCCCATGACGACGAGAGCGAAGCCTTTCAGCAACGGCAGTTGCCCCATCGTCGGGTAGACATTGAACATCGCGCCAAGTAGCGCACCGGCGCCAGCCGCCAAGGCCGAGCCAAGGCCGAAGGTGAAGGATTGCATCCGATCCGCATCAATGCCCATCAACAGCGCTGCATCGCGATCACGCGCCAGCGCGCGTATAGCCATGCCGCTGCGCGTCCAGCGCAGGAAAGCCGCAAAGGCAGCGATCATTACCAGGGCGACAGCGAAGATGAACAGTTTCTGGCTCGTCAGAAATATTGGGCCGATGACAATGGGCATCGGCGAAAACGGCGATGGGATCGATTGCGGATCCGGTCCCCAAACCAGCTCAGCGCCGTTCTCGAGCATCATCGACACGGCGAAAGTCGACAGAAAGACCATGTAGAACGGCCGCCGCAGCAGCGGACGTACGGCCAAGCGGTCTATGATCACGCCGACGCCGGCGGTCGCGATCATCGCGAGGATGACGGCGGGGAAATAGCCGACGCCGAGCGTCACCACCGCGACATAACAGAAGTAGCCGCCGAGCATGTAGAGCTCGCCCTGGGCCATGTTGATGATCCGCAGAATGCCGAGGATCACCATCAGGCCCATCGCCATCAGAGCGTAGATGGCGCCTACCAAGAGACCGTTGACCACCTGCTGAAGAGCGAGCTCAAACATGCCGAGCCAGCGGCTTAGCGCACGAGGTGGTAGCGTCCATCCTTGAATCGCAAGACGTGCGCAGCAACGTTGGCCTCACCGTTGCTGTCGAACTTCACCACGCCCTGCGGACCGATATAATTAATATTCAACAGCGCCTTGCGGATGGATTCGCTGTCGGTGCCGCCGGCCGACTTGAGTGCGTGCGCCGCGACCATTACAACGGTCCAGCCAAGCGAAGCGGAATCGTCAGGCGTTTGCTTGAACATAGCCTCGTACGCGTTCTTGAATTCAACTGAAGCGGCATCGTCGAATACCGGAGCCCAGGCGACGGAAAGCTGCGCGCCTTCCATCATCGATCCTGCTTGTTCGGCGAGCTTGGCGTTGTAGAAATTGACGCTGCTAAACAGCGGTTTCTTCAGTCCGACTTCGACCATCTGCTTGAGTACAGTGATACTGGCCGGATAGCGGACGTCGATGAACAGGCTGTCAGGGTTAAGCGATTTCATCTTCAGCAGGATCGCGCTGAAATCGCTTTGCGTGCGCTCGTAATAGTCAGCATAGAGTACTTTGGGACCGTTGAGCCGTTCGAGCGCGGCGGTAAGTGCCTGGATAGCGCTGCGACCGTAATCGTCATTAGGTGCCAGCATGGCGATCGTTTTATTGTTTGGCTCATCGATGATTGAGCGCGCCAGCGCGTCCGCAATTAAGTCGGCATTAGTGCAGGCGCGGAAGAAATATGGATTGCCCTGCTTGACCGCCGCGGGCGCAAAGGTGAAGCCAGCGATCTGCGGTACTTTTGATTCCTTGGTTACCGCCTCCGCGGCAATTGCCACCGTGCTCGGCAGGTCGATGTCCACGATGGCGACCTTGTCTTCCTCGATCAGCCGCTTGGTCACCGCCACGGCCTCGGACGGCACACCCTTGTGATCGCGCACGACTAGATCGATTATGCGACCGCCGCCTACGCCACCCGATTTGTTGACGTTATCGACCGCCGCCTTCATCCCTTGCAGCATCTGTTGGCTAAGAAAGGCGAGCGGACCGGTCATGCTCAGTCCCACACCGAGCTTAACCGCCTCCGCCGAGTGCGCGGGCATCGCAGTTAGTACCAGTGCAGAAATTCCGCAGACCAACGTCATTCGACGTAAAAGAGAGTTTCTCATTGCGATTCTCCTCCGTGTGTTTCCTTTCCCTGTTGCATGCCTTTTCCGATACTTTGTGCGTTAAGCATGCGACATGGCTGCTCGTGGTGACCATGCCTGATAGAAGTCTGTGGGATAGGGATACCAAACGGATCGATAGCCCTTGACTTCGAGCGACACGTCAACGTCGATGACAGTCGGAGCGCGTTTATCGAGCGCCTGCCGGAGCGCTGGCGCGTAGTCGGCAGCGCGCCCGACATGTAACGTATGAGCACCCATGGCCTCGGCCCACTTGCCGATGTCCGGGTTCCACAAATCCTTGCTCGAATTCTTGCGGTAATCGCAGAAGGTTTCGCGACCGTAGAGACGGAACATCAATTCACGCTCGATTTGCAGCGAACGGTTGTTGAGCACGACCCAGGTAAGCGGCAAGTTCTGCTCGACGGCAGTAGCCACCGCCGTACCACCCATGATGAAGGAACCGTCGCCGATCAGCGCCAATGCCGGGCGATTGCCCAGCGCGATGCTTGCCCCGATGATCCCCGAGGCGCTCCAGCCCATGCGGTGAAAAAAGCCGTCATGCGCGATGAAGCGCGAGGAAGCCTTGAGGAAAGGCGGAGCAAAGCTCAGCAGATGTCCCGTGTCAAAGAAAATGGGCATTTGCGGATCCTTCGCGGCGACGACCTCCGCGGTGTCGTGACAAATGCGCGCATAGTGCAGCGGGGTGAGGTCGGATGTACATTGATCAGCCACCGATCCTTCCCAATTCTTGCGCTCGGCAGCGATTTCGGCGAGCCATTCGCTGTGCTCTTTCAATCCTGTGGTCTGGGCCGCGCCACTCAGCGCGGCGAGCCCGAGCCGCGCGTCGCAGGTCAGTGCAACGGTGGCGGGATAGGCGCGGCTAAGCTCGCTGCAATCAATGTCGAGATGCACGAGCTTCGTTTTGTTTGGAATGTCGAATAGCGTCCAACCACCCGTGTCGATATCGGTGAAATGCGTTCCGATGCCGATGACAACGTCGCAGCGTTTGGCCGCGTTGTTGGCATGGCCCGTTCCCGCCCGACCAATGCAGCCGAGCGATAGTCGGTGTGTTTCCGGGAAGCTCGCTTTCCCCGTCGGAGTGGTTGCAACGGGTATGCCGCCGAGTTCTGAAAATTTTAGCAGCTCGTCATAAGCGCGCGCATTATGGATGCCGCTGCCCACCACGATCATGGGCCGTTTGGCGGTGGATATGAGTTTCATGGCCTCTGCCACACCTTGCGGATCAGGCGCCGGAGGACGCGTGTTCAGGTAAGGCGCCGGATCAGGCAGGTCGTCCGAGATATTTGTGTGCTGAATATCGAAAGGAATCTGGATGACGACGGGGCCTGGCCGCCCTGAGATCGCGGCTTGATAAGCGCGTAGTATCATATCGATGGCGTTGTCTGGCCGGGTGATCAGGAAGGCTTTTTTGGTGATCGGTTTGAGCACCGCGACCCAGTCTTCCGGTCCATTGCGGTACGACTCCTCCATCCCTCCGCGATCGAACCAATGCGTCGCGCCGGCGCCCGCGATGACCAGCATCGCAATGGATTCATAGAACGCGGTCGCCACAGCCGGCACAATGTTCATATTGCCAGGACCAACACTGGTCGTGACTACGGGTAGCGGTGCGGAGCGGCGCATGCGCCAATACCCATCAGCCATTTGCACGGCCTGATCTTCGACGCGAGCTGGAACCCCCCGGATCTTCGTGTCATTGACCACCGCGTCGAGCAGCGCCCAATTTCCGTGGCCGTTCACGCCGAAAACGACTTCCGTGCCCATTCTTTCCAGTACGCGTGCGATCGCCTTCGCAAGGGTAATCTGCCCCATGTCATCCTCCTGATGTCTTTGGTTTCTGATAATCCCAGCGCCAGCGGCCTTCAGTGAACAAAGGAGACATCCTGCGGCTGCAGCATGTCCAAAAGACGTACAGCAGCTATTTCAGCACAGACCGCATCGTTGATATTGGCATCAATCCGAATAATTTCGCCACGATCGCCGAGGGATCGCGCAGCCTCTTCCATGAATGCCTGATCAGATCCCGGCGCATAGAATATTCCACCGGCGCGGTCGTAGATGGAGAATCCGCCAAGCGGCAGAATTAACACCGCCCGACGTTTGGCACGTGCAAGCTTCCCGCCTACCCAGCGTCCAAGAACAGCGTTTTCCTCGGCTGTGGTCCGCATCAGCGTTGTGTTTGGGCTGTGCGCGTGCAACAGCCGATTTTGGTACCTGCTCGGAACCGTATCTGGCGTTGTGAAGTTGACCATGTCGAGCGCTCCCGGCAGTACAACCTGCGGGATCCCCCGTATTCCTGCCGCTTGCAGACGCAGTGGACCGGCGCTTAAGAAACCCCCGCAAAGCTCATCAGCCAGTTCTGTCGTTGTGAGATCAAGCACCGCATCGATCGCACCCTGCTCGACCAACTCCTCCATAGCGCGGCCGCCGGTGCCGTTGGCGTGGAAGATCAGCGTTTCGCAACCAGCCTTCGTTAGCAATTCATGGCAACGCATCGCCGCCGGAGTTGTTGTGCCAAAAGCGGTGATGGCCACAGTCGGACGCTGAGGATCGTTCCTTACGCTCTCGATCCTCCAGCCCACCTCGACCATGCCGCAAATAGCTGCCGCACCATTCGCCATCACGCTACGCAAAATCGGGTTCATCCCGATGATGTCGGTGATCGTGTTGACCATGACGACGTCGCGAGTGCCAACATAGCTCGCCGCTTTCCCGGTAGAGGCCATGGTCGAAATCATCACTTTGGGAAATCCAACCGGCAGCGCGCGCATAGCCGCGCTCGCTACGGCTGTTCCCGAACCACCGCCGAGGCCGATGATGCCATCGAGCAAACCGTCGCGCTGCAGCCTCGTAACCGTCGCCACGGCGCCTGCTGCCATAACCTTAAGCGCGGCTCCTCGATCCTTTGCAGCTGCCAGCGCGTCGAGATCCGCGCCTGCTGCACCGGCAATCTCGCGGCGCGTGATCGTCGCAGCAAAGCCTGGCTCACCGAGCACGCCGATATCGATCAGCATGGCTGCATGCCCACGGCCTTCGATGATCCTCGCGACGAAAGCACCATGCTCGCTCTTGGTGTCGAGCGTGCATAGCACTGCAATTTGTTTTTGCTTTATCATCGACGCGGCTGATGCCCCGGCTAGGGCTGCGTGTACATCGTCTTGACCGTCGTATAGAACTCGACCGCAAGCATTACGGTGCTCTCGTTCCAAAACCGTCATCCTGGGTTAGCACAGCCGTATTCTCTGCTTGTGAGTTGATCCAAATCAATCTTGATCAATAATGCCATCCTCAAAGTGCCGGCCCGAGATTGGTTCGCAATTTAGTCGTCCGCGACTGTCCGGCCTAGCGGCAACGCCGCCCAGGTGCAAAGCCTGCTAGTTGCATTGCGCAGAACCGCCTTTCCAAGTTAAGGAAATATAATGAGCGACAGCACCTATGATCCCGATGCAGGACTCGCACCGGCATTCACGGCGCCACCGAACGCGTGCGACGCGCATTTCCATGTGTTCGGCCCGCCCGGCAAATACGCTTACGGCACCGACATTCGCTACACGCCGCCGCACGAACCCCTCGAAGCTTATCTGAAACTGGCGCGCCGGATCGGTTTCGCGCGCTACGTGTTCGTACAGCCGAGCGCCTACGGCTTCAACAATGACTGCATGCTCGATGCCATGCGCGAGCTCGACCCGGCGGTACGCCGTGGCATTATTGATCTCGACGAAACCAAGACCGACGACAAGGAATTGGCTGATCTTGATGCACTGGGCGTGCGTGGCATTCGTGTGAACGTCTCGCCGGTGCGCAAGCCAGAGGCCGGCTTGGCCGAATCGATGAAGCCGCGCATCGCGCGGCTTGCCAAACTTTGCAAGGAGATCGGCTGGCATCTCGATTTCCTCGCGCCCGGCTGGCTGGTGACCGAACTGATGCCGGTGCTGCGAGAGTTGCCGCTGGAATTTTCCGTTGCGCATATGGGCCTGTTTCCCGCCAAGGACGGACCAGGGCAGCCAGGCTTCCAGGAATTCCTGAAGCTTGTCGGCGACGGCTCAAAGCGGTGCTGGGTTAAGCTCACCGGCATCTATCGTTTTTCGACTGCGCTGGGCTTCACCGACGTGAAGCCGTTCACGGAGGCGTTGATCGAGACCGCGCCTGATCAATTGATCTGGGGAAGTGACTTTCCGCACCTGTCGTTTCACGACAAGGTTGGCTCCATCCAGCTTTACAATATGTTGCGCGAATGGGCGCCCGACCCAGCGATGCGGAAGCGCATTCTCACCGACAATCCAGCGCGTTTGTTCGGATTCAAGTAGTTACAGCGTCTTTGCGCAGCCGTTTTGTCGCGGTTTGCGTCGTGTCATTGTGCTCTACGCGGTCGTCCGCAGATCATACGCCGAGCGGCAGACTCGCGGCATTCCATGCCGTGGCGCTGATCGACGACCACGCCGGACGATCAAATTCGCGTTTGAGATCGCTGAGGATCGAATAAGTAGGGAGCTGCGAGCAGCCAATGAATAGCGCGTCGCAATCCGGCCCCATGGTTGCACGTGCGAGATTGCGCACCTCTTCAGCGGTTATGCGCCCAAGGAAGGCGACGTCGGGTGCACGAAAGGTCTCTAACCGGATGACTTCGACACCGCCATGCACAAGAAATGCCGTCAATTGTTCGTTCACGACATCATTATATGGCGTCACGACGGCAACCCGGCGTGCCTTGTCATGTTGCAGGGCGCTCACCATTGCGCGTGCCGTTGTGACTATCGGTAGTCCGGTTGCATCCGACAGCATCATTGAAAGAGCCGCGTCGCCGGATGGACCCAAGATAAAGCCGGCAGCCGTACAGCCGTAGGCGATCAGATCAAATTGGCCTTTTCCAAAATGTTGGCGGGCTAGAGAAATCGCGTTGTCACGATAAGCCGGTATGGTCTCCTGGGTCAGTAAGCCCGGACCTCGCGGGATCTTTACGGTCGTAACCGTCGAACCAGCTGGTAACCAGGCCAACAATTCGCGTTCCATCGTTGTGTTATTACTCGGCACCATCAGCCCGATACGGAGCGGAGCAAAGCGTAAGCTATCTGTCATTGTCGTGATCGCCGTAATCCTGCTGATCAGCCTATGTGCGCAGCTTCCAAGACCGACCGAATAATCGCAGCAGGTGTTATACAACGCTGCAGTTCACCTACCCGAAAAAGTCTCGCGTGCTTTTGCTCACGCGCACTACGAATCTTACTGTGGTAAGCGAGATCTTGACCCTGTTTGAACTATAATCTCACAATCGGCCAAACAATAACAGTAGAGCGTTTGTACGTAGGATAAAGGCCGATGCCTTTTTCAAGAACGCGCCGTCGGTTTCTGATGGGCGCAGTCACAGCTCCGCTTCTCGTTCGTTCCACTTGGGCGCAGACCTTTCCGAGCCGGCCCATTCGTATCATTATTGGGTTTCCGCCGGGCGGCGGCATTGACATTCTAGCGCGTCTCATTGCGCCGAAGATGAGTGAGCGGCTCGGCCAACCCGTCATCGTAGATAACCGTCCGGGCGCCAACGGACAAATTGCGACTCAAGCCGTTGCTCAAGCAGAACCCGACGGCCACGCGATATTGTTCGGAACTACAGGTAACCTAGCCATCAACCAGGTGTTATACGCGAACCGCCCTGTAGCGGACATTGAGCGCAACTTCACACCAGTCTCGGAAGTTGCCTCGTTGAGCTTTGTCCTGGTTGTCGGTCCCACGATGCCGGCAAAATCATTCAAGGAATTGATCGAGATCGCGAGGGCACGCCCAGGTCAGGTGCTTTTCGGATCAAGCGGTATTGGGGGGCTGCCACATCTCTGCGGAGAACTATTGAACCTCCAGGCCTCTATCCGCACCGTGCATGTACCATACCGCGGCAGCGCGCCGGCATTCACTGATTTGATCAGTGGCCAAGTTCACTATGTCTTTGATGCCCTTGCGATTGCTCAGCCTCATATTGCATCTGGGGCAATCCGTCCGCTGGCGGTCACGGGACCGCAGAAGGTCGAGGCGCTCCCCAATGTGCCATTGGCAAAGGAAACGCTACCGGATTTCGAAGTTGTGAACTGGTACGGCATGGTCGTGCGCAGAGGTACGCCGGTCGATGTCATCAGTCGTCTGCACCAAGAAGTGACGTTTGCATTGCATGAACCCGGCGTGATCCAACGTTGCGCAGCTTTAGGACTCGATCTCCTTGGTACTACTCCAGAGCAGTTTGGCGCGTTTCAGCACGCAGAGATTTTGAAATGGGGGGCGGTGATTAAAACTGCCAAAATTCAAGTCGAATGATTTTGCACGTGACATGACTGAGGTCATTCGGTGAAAATTCTACATGAACAAACACAAACATCTTGATGCTTTCAACATTG
>Ga0207815_1000015_pt1 | contig 27426 bp, 29 predicted proteins | sample LuqExpMetagenom4_FD_187762 | JGI IMG/M metagenome (GOLD analysis project Ga0207815, IMG submission 187762) | Tropical forest soil microbial communities from Luquillo Experimental Forest, Puerto Rico - Sample 4 (SPAdes) | ecosystem: Environmental > Terrestrial > Soil > Tropical forest ... | reverse complement strand
GCTCGCGGGCTTTGCCGGTGTCCTCTACGGTGGCATTGCGCTCGTCACCGGCGCCATCATGCTGACACTAGCCTGGCAGGTGCTCAACGAACGCCACCCGGCCGAGCGCGCGAGCCGTAATCTCTTCGCCTTCTCGATTCTCTATTTGTTTCTGCTCTTCGCGACGCTCCTGGTTGAGCGTGGCTGGGGCGGGCTCATTACCCGGTTGACGGAGCGAGTGTGAACGGGCCGGCCAAAGACGAGGGTATTGTGCTCACCGAGGCGCAGAAGCGGGCTCGCCGTTCGCGCTCGATCGCTATCGCGCTGTCGCTCGCCGCACTGGTTGTGCTGTTTTACGTGATAACCTTGGTGAAGGGCCCGATCGTTCTGGTTCGCCCGCTATGATGAGGATGGGCGCGCTCCGCAATAACAAGAAGCTAAACCGCGACGTACTGGTCGCCGGCGCCTGCGGCGTCTTTGTCGCTTGCATGGTCGGTGCGGCGTTCGCGGCGGTGCCGCTGTACAACTGGTTCTGCCGTTCTACTGGATTTGCGGGCACCACGCAGGTTGCCGAACGCGCCCCCGGGCAGGTGATCGACCGCACCGTAACCGTCCGTTTCGATTCAAACGTCGCGCCCGGTCTGCCGTGGCGCTTCGAGCCGGAACAGAATGAACTCAAAGTGCGCATCGGCGAGGTAGCAACCGTGCATTACAAGGTCATCAACCAGGCCGCGCACGCGATCGCCGGGCAGGCGTCCTACAACGTCTCGCCGCCGACGGTCGGCGCCTATTTCGACAAGATCAACTGCTTCTGCTTTACGGAGCAGCGCCTTAAAGCGGGCGAGACGCGCGAGATGGCGGTGGTGTTCTATGTCGATCCAGCGATCGTCAAGGACACCGAGCAGGATCATCTGAGCAACATAACACTGTCTTATACGTTCTTCCGGCTGCCCGAGCAGACGGCGCCAGTGGCCGACATGCCGGACCGGAATTTCGAGCAAGCCTTACGAGGTAACAAGCTTTAAGAGGTAACGGGCGCCGCGGCGCCGTCAGAACAAGGTTGAATGGAGATGATGATGGCTGAGGCTCATACCAAGCAACATGAGTATCACCTGGTTGATCCGAGCCCGTGGCCGGCAGTAGGTGCCGTGTCCGCCTTCCTCTTGGCCTTCGGCACCATCGCCTGGCTGCACCACATTTTCTTGGCCGCACCGCTGGTGTTTGGACTCGGCGTTATCGGCTTGATCTACACCTTCATCGCCTGGTGGAGCGATGTCGTGCGCGAAGCGCAATATCAAGGCTTCCACACCCGCGTGGTGCAGATCTCACACCGCTACGGCATGATCCTGTTCATCGCCTCCGAGGTGATGTTCTTCGTCGCCTGGTTTTGGGCCTATTTCAACACCGCGCTGTTCCCCGCCGACGCGCAAGACATCGGCCGTTTGGCCGCCATTGGCGGGGTGTGGCCGCCGAAGGGCATCGAGACTTTCAATCCTTGGCACCTGCCCCTGCTCAACACGCTGATTCTGCTCACCTCCGGCACCACGGTGACCTGGGCGCATCATGCGTTGTTGGAGGGCGACCGAGAGGGGCTGAAATGGGGCCTCGTGCTCACTATCCTGCTTGGCCTCACCTTCACCGGCGTGCAGGCCTATGAATATTCGCACGCTGGCTTTCATTACAGCGGCAACATTTACGGCGCCACCTTCTTCATGGCGACCGGTTTCCACGGCGCGCATGTGATCATCGGCTCGATCTTCCTGACTGTCTGCCTCGCCCGCGCGATGGCCGGTCATTTCAGTCCTACGCAGCACCTTGGCTTCGAGTTCGCCGCCTGGTACTGGCATTTCGTCGACGTGGTGTGGCTGTTCTTGTTCGCCTGCATATATGTGTGGGGTGCCGGCGTGCCGCATCCGGAGTGAGAAGCGCGCTCATTTCGTGAGGGGGCGGCGTGATCGCGCCGCCCTTTTGCTTTATGGGATGAACCAATGAACGACCAGCCGCTGCCGATCGCTCGAGGAGTGCGCTGCCGCTGTCCGCGCTGCGGGGAGGGCACGCTCTTCCATGGCTTCCTCAGCCTGCGGCCGGCCTGCGACCGTTGCGGCCTCGACTATAAATTTGCCGACTCGGGCGACGGCCCCGCGGTGTTCGTGATCCTGATTGGCGGCGCCATCGTGGTCGCCGCGGCGTTGATCACCGAGGTGGTTTATCAGCCACCTTATTGGTTGCATGCCGTACTCTGGCTGCCCCTGATCCTTTTGGTGACGCTGGTGCCGCTGCGCCCACTGAAAGGCCTGCTGATCGCGCTGCAATATCACCACGAGGCCGCCGAGGGCCGACCAGAGCACCGAGGCGGCGGGTGAGCGCAAAACGGTACGGCGGACTGCTCAACGCGACCATCGTTGGCGTTGTCGGGGTCATCATCCTGACCGGGCTCGGCATCTGGCAGCTCGACCGCAAAATCTGGAAAGAAAATCTGATCGCAATGATCAGCGCGCGGCTGGCGCAAGCGCCCGAGGATTTGCCACTGCCCACGAGTTGGCCGCAGCTTACGCCACAGACAGACGAATATCGCCGCGTGATCTTCTCTGCTGAATTCCTCGAAGGCGAGGAGGCGCTGGTTTACACTCCCGGTTCCGCCTTCCGGCCGGACCTGACGGGGCCGGGTTATTGGGTAATGGCGCCGGCGCGCTTGCCCGGCCGCAGCATCGTGGTGGTTGATCGCGGCTTTGTGCCGGCCGACCGCATGGCGCCCGCGATGCGCGCCGCCGGCATGCCACATGGCAGCGTCGATATCGTCGGCGTCATGCGCTGGCCGGAAACGCGCGGGCTGTTCACGCCCGCGGACGAGCCGCAGAACAATCTCTGGTTCGTTCGCGACCCTGCGGCGATTGCCGTGGCAAAAAAATGGGACAGTGCCGCGCCGTTCTATATCGAACAGGAGTCGCCGGTGCCGTCAGGCGGCTTGCCGCAGCCCGGCAAGCTGACGGTCAATCTGCCGGACAATCACCTACAATACGCGATCACCTGGTTTGGCCTTGCGCTTGGTCTTGCTGGCGTCTATGGGGTCTGGCTAGCCGGCCGTCTGCGGCGGCGAGCCGTTTGATTGTTACACCCAATCGGCGCGACGCAAATCACGTCCCCTGCGGCAATATTGACCTGGATCAAGCGGCCGCGGCGTGCAGCGGCCGTTTCTTGTGAAAGCGACCGCGCGACGCTACTGTGCGGCCCCAATCGTGGCCGTGCTGAACCAGAAAAGTAAGTTTTATCAATGCGTTATGTCTCCACCCGGGGAGAGGGCGCCCCGCTCGATTTTGTCCAGGCCATGTTCGCAGGGTTGGCCCGCGACGGCGGTCTTTACGTGCCCGAGACTTGGCCTTCGGTCTCGAACGACGCGATCGCCGGCTTTGCCGGCCGTCCTTACGCCGAAGTCGCCTGCGAGGTGATCCGGCCCTTCGTCGCCGGCAGCATCGCGGACGCCGATCTCGCGCGCATGGCGACCGAGGCCTACGGAACTTTCCGTCATCCCGCCGTCGCGCCGCTCGTGCAGCTCGGCTCTAGTCTTTTTGTCCTCGAGCTGTTTCACGGGCCGACGCTCGCGTTCAAGGACCTAGCGATGCAGCTGGTTGCCCGGCTGATGGACGATATGCTGCGGCAACGCGGCGAGCGCACCACCGTCGTGGTGGCTACGTCGGGCGACACCGGAGGTGCAGCGGTCGAGGCCTTCCGCGGTCGCGCCCAGGCCGACATTATCGTGCTGTTTCCATACGGCCGCATCTCCGAGGTGCAACGTCGCATGATGACCACGGCACCGGACGCAAACGTGCATGCCGTAGCAATCGAGGGTACTTTTGACGACTGTCAGGCGTTAGTGAAGGCGATGTTCAATCACCATGCCTTGCGCGACCGCCTGCGGCTCTCTGGCGTCAATTCGATCAACTGGGCGCGCATCGTGGCGCAGACCGTTTATTATTTCACGGCTGCGGTTGCGCTGGGCGGCCCGCACCGCAAGGTCGCCTTCACCGTACCGACCGGCAATTTCGGCGACATTTATGCAGGCTACGTGGCAAGTCGCATGGGCCTACCCATCGACCGGCTGGTTGTGGCGACCAACGTAAACGATATCCTCGCCCGCACCTTTGCGACCGGCGCCTACGAGCCGCGCGACGTGGTGGCGACGACGTCGCCATCGATGGACATCCAGGTCTCCTCGAATTTCGAGCGACTTCTGTTCGACGCCTGTGGCCGCGATGCCAAGCAGGTCGCCGCACTGATGGGCTCGCTAACGCAGTCGCGCCGCTTCATCGTCTCGGGGCACGCGCTCCAGAGAATGCGCGCGCTATTCTCCGCCGGCCGCGCAGACGAACAGGAAGCCGCCGCGGAGATCCGTGCTTGGATGCGCGAGGCCGGCTATTGCGTCGATCCGCACACGGCGGTGGCGCTTGCAGTGGCGGAGAAAGAAGCGCGCGACCCGTCGGTGCCCATGATTGTTCTCTCGACCGCACATCCCGCCAAATTCCCGGACGCGGTGAAGGCCGCCTGCGGGCACACGCCGATGCTGCCGAATTGGCTCGCCGATCTGCCGAAGCAGCAAGAGCGCGTCACCGTGCTGCCGGCCGATCAGACGGCGGTGGAGCGCTTCGTGACCTCGGCCGCGCGCGTGACGCGCGAAGGAGCGGCGGCATGAGCGTAGAAGTCACGCGCCTGCCTTCGGGCCTGTCGGTGGTGACCGACCGCATGCCGCATCTTGAGTCGGCCACGCTCGGGGTCTGGGTCGGCACCGGCAGCCGTAACGAAAGGCCTGATGAGCACGGCATTTCTCACCTCCTTGAACATATGGCGTTCAAGGGCACGAAGCGCCGCAACGCGCGCCAGATCGTTGAAGCGATCGAGGCAGTCGGCGGCGATCTCAACGCCGCCACCAGCATCGAAAGCACTGCTTATTACGCGCGCGTCCTCAAGGCCGACGTGCCGCTCGCGCTCGACGTGCTCGCGGACATCCTGTCCGACTCGACCTTTGAGCCGCAGGAATTGCAGCGCGAGCAGAACGTAATCGTGCAGGAGATCGGCGCTGTCGAAGATACGCCCGATGACCTCGTGTTTGAGCGCATGCACGAAACGGCCTTTCCCGGACAGCCGGTCGGCCGCTCGATCCTCGGCACGCCGGAGACGGTGCGCTCCATCGATGCGCCGCGACTGCGCGCCTATCTCGCGCGCAATTACCGCGGACCCAACATGTTGGTGGCGGCCGCCGGCGCGATCGAGCACGAGACGATTGTCGCCGAGGCAGAAAAACGTTTCGCGGATTTCAACGGACCGGCCGCCCCAGCGCCCGAGCCTGCGCACTTCGACGGCGGCACGCGGGTCGAGAAGCGCGATCTCGAGCAGGTGCATATTGCGCTGGCTCTGCAAGGCGTGTCGACCCGCGATGAGCAGCTCTACAACCTGCAGGTCTTCACCAGCGTGCTCGGGGGCGGCATGTCGTCTCGGCTGTTTCAAGAGGTGCGCGAGAAGCGCGGTCTCTGCTACAGCATCAGCGCTTTTCACATGCCTTATTCCGACACGGGTTTGTTCGGCCTCTATGCCGGCACCGACGAGCGCGATGCTCCCGAACTGATGAGCGTTGTTATCGATCAGATCGGCCTTGCAACCGAGCATCTCAGCGAGGCCGAGGTTGCCCGTGCCAAGGCGCAGATGAAAGCTGGGCTGTTGATGGCGCTGGAGAGCTCGGAGGCACGTCTCGGCCAGTTGGCGCGGCAGATGCTTGCCTATGGCCGGCCCATCCCGCTTGACGAGATCGTGGCCAAGGTTGATGCGGTGACGGTCGAAAGCGCGCGCGCCGCCGGCCGCATGCTAATTGGACGCGGCCGCCCCGCAATCGCCGCTCTCGGGCCCGGCTACAATTTGGAAAGCGCGGCCGCAATCGCAGAAGGCCTCGTGCGGCAGCGGCCTGATCGGTAATCGCATGGCTTTTTTCCGCACCGTCAGCGCCAACGACACGCTCCCGGCCATCGCCGGCAACGGGGTGACGCTACGCCTGCCGCAAAGCGGCGACTACGCGGAATGGGCGGCCCTGCGCGAAGCAAGTCGTACCTTCCTCGTTCCCTGGGAGCCAACCTGGCCCGCCGACGATCTCACGCGCGGTGCCTTCCGCCGGCGGCTCAAACGCTACGCTGAAGACGTGCGCAACGATCTCGCCTATGCTTTCTTGATCGTCCGCAGCGATGACAATGCGATGATCGGTGGGCTTACGCTTGCCAACATTCGCCGCGGCGTCGCACAGGCGGGCTCCATCGGCTACTGGATCGGCGCGCCATTCGCACGCAAGGGCTACATGACCGCGGCGATGCGTGTCTTGATCCCTTTCTCCTTCGGTACGCTGCGGCTGCATCGCCTTGAGGCAGCCTGCATTCCCGGCAATACGGCCTCGATCCGCCTCCTGGAGAATACTGGATTCCAGCGCGAGGGCTATGCGCGCAGCTACCTCTGCATCAATGGGACATGGCAGGACCATCTGCTTTATGCGCGGCTAAAGGACGATCCCGAATGAGGCCCGGCTGCCTTTGGGTTGCCACGCTTGGATTGCTATAAGGCGGACGGAAGCGGGGGAAACGTGAGCAAAAATGGGTATGGCAACGCACGGGTATTGCGGCCAGTCAGGCGCAGTGTATTGGCAGTTGGCTTGGCGCTGATGCTTGGCGGCTGCGGCAGCACCGATATCTTCAAGACCTCGGCACTCGATTTCTTCAGCACATCTTCAAAGGCGACCAAGAACACGCCCGATGCCGCCGGCACCAATGTTTCCGACGACGACGTCAATTGCCCGGGTGTGCAAGTACGCACCGGCGCTGCGACCCTGTTAATCGGTAGCAAGCCGGGCGAAGGCGAGCCGGCCGCGCTCGATATACGCTTTCAAGGGTCGATCCTGCGTACCGCGCGCGAATGTCACATCAATGCCGGTATTATGACTATGAAGGTTGGCGTCGAGGGACGCGTCATTACGGGACCTGCCGGCGGGCCCGGCACTGTTGATGTGCCGATACGCATCGCTGTGGTGCAGGAAGGCGTCGAGCCGAAGACGATCACATCGAAATTCGGCCGCGAGACGGTGACAATCAACAGCGCGATTGATCGCGTCACTTTCACCCACGTCGATTCGGACATCAGCTTTCAGCTGCCGCAGCCGCTGGCCCTGATCGACCGCTACGTGGTTTATGTCGGCTTTGACCCCTTGGGCGCACAGCCGGAGAAGAAGCCGCCGGTGAAGAAGAAACCGGCAAAGCCGCGTACCATTGCCAAGCCGAGGCAGAGCTGATTACCAGCCGCGCGGGTCGATGACCTGCCCTTGAGCGGTCAACGATGACGGCGCGCACCGGCCTCCCGCAGGTCAATGGCGAGCTGCGCGCCGGTGTGACGCTGTTGGAATCGAAAATGACCGCGAGGTACCTCGAGGCCTCCCCTCGTCGCGACCGCCTGCACGCGATGCAGCACACAATGCGAAGCAAAAACCGACCAACCAGGTTCGCATTGAATAGTGGGGAAAAGGACGATGGCAGCGAGGGGGCGGCCGGACGAAAAGCACCTGCTAATTCAGCTTTTTCCGCACGTCCTCGATGCCTTTGGCGATCAGGTCGGCGGCGGCTTTGCCTCTGGTTTCCTGGGCGAGCACGGTGGTGGCGGCGGCGACCGCGGCTTCGGCCGCGGAACTCCGCACGTCGGCGGCGGCCTGCGCCTCGGCCTGGGCGATCTTGGTTTCCGCCATCTTGGTGCGGCGGGCGACGAATTCCTCTATCTTGGCCTTGGCCTCGGCGGCGAGCCGCTCGGCTTCGGCCTTGGCGCCGGCGATAATTTCCTGCGCCTCATTCTCGGCCTCGTCGCGCTTGCGCTGATAGTCAGCAAGCAGCGCGACGGCTTCGTCTTTAAGCTTCTTGGCCTCGTCGAGCTCGGCCTTGATGCGGCCAGCACGCTCGTCAAGCGATTTGGCGATCATGCGATGCACGCCGATGTAGCCAAGCCCGGCCACGAACAAGATGAAGGCCAGCGCCACCCAAAATTCGGTTTCATGCAGCAGTTCCATGGTGCTCACCGTTTCAAGGCGCCGGCGACTGCATCAGCGACCGCCTTGTCGTTGGGCGCGGAGCCTGATAGCCGCTCGATAATGGCGCGCGCGATCTCCTCGGCGATCGAACGCACATTGGTCATGGCGGCCTGCTTGGTGGCTGCGATCGACTTTTCCGCGTCTGCGAGCTTCGTGTTGAGCTCATCCTCAAGCTGCTTGCGCGTGGCGTCGGCCGCCGCCTCATGGCGTTCGCGGGTCTCGTTGGCGATCGATTGCGCGCGGGCGCGGGCATCGGCGAGCGCTTTTTCGTAGTCCGCCACCGCTTCATCCGCCTGCTGCTTGAGCTTGTTGGCTTCGGCGATGTCCTCGTCGATGTGCTTTTGCCGGCTTTCAATGATTGAGGCGACGCGCGGGAGAGCTAGCTTCGCCATCAGGACGTAAAGCAGCACGAAGGCGATCACCAGCCAGACCAGTTGCGAAGGGAAGGTCTGCGACTGGAACGGCGGAAAACTGCCGCCGTGCTCACTCGTCGGCGGCTGCTCCGTAGTCGCCTTATGTGCCTGCTCAGCCATTGTCAGCCGGTTGCGCGTCTTACAGCGCGAACAAAAGCAACAGCGCGATTAACAGCGAAAAGATGCCGAGCGCTTCGGTAATAGCAAAGCCGAAGATCAAGTTGCCGAACTGGCCCTGTGCGGCGGAAGGATTACGAAGCGCTGCCGCGAGATAGTTACCGAAGATAATGCCCACGCCGACGCCGGCGCCACCCATGCCGATACAGGCGATGCCCGCACCTATGTATTTCGCTGCCACTGGATCCATAACCCACTCCTTTTCTAGCCTTGGCGGGCCTTTTAGTGGCCCGGGTGAATCGCATCGTTGAGGTAGATGCAGGTAAGGATGGCGAAGACGTAGGCCTGCAGGAACGCGACCAGAGTCTCGAGCGCGAAAAGAATGACGACCAGCGCGAACGGCAGCACGCTGGCGGCCCAGCCGATGGCGCCGAGCCCGGTGCCCATCAGGATGATGAAGCCGGCGAACACCTGCAGCGTGATGTGGCCGGCCAGCATGTTGGCGAACAGACGCACGCTGTGCGAGATCGGTCGCGATATGAAGGACAGAACTTCGATAAACACGATCAGTGGCAGGATGTAGATTGGCACACCCTTCGGCACGAACAGATTGAAGAAGTGCAGGCCGTGGCGGACGAGGCCATAGACAACCACCGTCAGAAACACGGTTATCGCCAGCGCCGCGGTGATAATGATGTGGCTGGTGACGGTGAAGGTGTAGGGGATGAGACCGATCATGTTCACCGTCAGGATGAACATGAACAGTGTGAAAATAAAGGGGAAGAACTTCATGCCTTCCGAGCCGGCGGTGCCGCGCAACGTCGTGGCGACGAATTCATAGGCCAACTCGGCGGCCGACTGCAGGCGCGTCGGCACTAGGCTGCGCTTGGTGGTGCCGATCAACAGGAAGGCGGTGATACCGGCGACCGCGGCCAACATGAAAGCGGCGGAATTCGTGAAGAAGATCTCGGTGTGACCGACCGTAGCGACCGGAAACAAATTGTGGATCTGAAATTGCTCAATTGGGTCGACGGCCATGATTTTAATCGGTCATAGTTGCCTGTCGCGAACGACCCCTGCCGCACGCATCACGTTCAGAATGCCGGCCGCGAAGCCGAACAGAAGAAACACAATCAGCCCCCACGGCGATATGCCCAGCCAGCGGTCGAGTAGCCAGCCGATCAGTGCGCCCACGACCACGCCCGCCACCAGCTCGGTCGAAAGCCGGAAACCACGGGCGAACGCCGACATGTCGGCGGTCTGACGAGGGCTGGTCGCGTTTTCGGATGCTCGGCTCGCATTGCCGAGTCGTTCGCCGAGACGCTGGAGCCTCGCAGAGAGTTGTGCCTCGTCGTCCGGTGGGTCTTTGCGATCGCCTGGTCCGTGCGTGCCGTCAGCCATGCTTTCGACTCGCTCCGATTTAAACGCCTCGCAGTTCCCCCGCCGCCCGAAAAGCCGCGCGGACCATACTTGATCGGGTTTTGCCGAGTCAAGGAACTGGCACAGACGATAAGTGTTTGAGATCTGGTGCTAAAGTATAAATCTTTCGCGAAGTTTCAAAGCCGGTGCGTGCACGGCGATAAGCGACAAAGAGTCGGCGCGCCGCCTGCGCGGGTGGTAGTCTGCTGCGCCCAGTGTCGGAACGGGAGGACAACACCATGCGGAACGTGACCATCGCGGCCGTGCTCACCTGTTTGGCGTTGCCGGCGGCAGCCGATGAGACCACCCAGGCCAATCCACCGAGCCGCTATACCTTCAATCACGTCGATGACGGGTTCCTGCGCCTCGACAGTGTAAGCGGCCAGGTCGCCTTCTGCCGCGCGCACACCGTCGGCTGGGCCTGTGAGGCGGTGCCGGAAGATCGCGCCGCGCTAGAGAAGGAGATCGCGCGACTGCAGGACGAAGTGGCGCACCTGAAGCAGGAGCTCGCCACCTTACGCGAGCCGCCGCCTCCGCGTCCGCCAGTCGACCTAACGCCGCCAACCAAGCACAGCGAGGACGCGGCTTCCTTGCGCGAGGACTTGACGCGGGCCCGCGTCGCCTTGGAGAACGCTTGGCGGCGGCTGGTCGAGATGATCATCAACTTCCAGAAGGACATGATGCGCAAGGGCTGATGCGGCCCCGCGCCGTGCGCGCAACGTGACGGCCCGTTTGTCAGCAATTACCAAAGTTACGCCGCAATTAATCGCGACCGCGACGCTGCACGTCGAGACGGTCGGCGCCGGCTTCACCGACATCACCGAGCAGACGCTGAACTTCCTGAAGCAAATCGGCGCCGAGGCAGGGACGCTGCAGATCTTTCTGCGCCACACCTCGGCTTCGCTCACCATCCAAGAGAACGCCGATCCTGACGTGCAAACCGACCTCATCTCCGCGCTCGACCGGCTGGCGCCGGAAGACGCACCCTGGATCCACGACGTCGAAGGTCCCGACGATATGCCGGCGCATGTAAAGGCGATGCTCAACGGCGTCTCGCTACACGTGCCGGTGATCCGCTCCGAGCTTGCGCTCGGCACCTGGCAGGGCATTTATCTGCTTGAACACCGGCGTCAGCCACATAGCCGCGAGGTGGTCTTGCAGTTCATTGGCAGCCGCAATGGGGCCTGAACAACTATTGATGCAGGACAATGCGGCGACGCATTATATATACGCATTCACGAAACCGCCGTTGAGAGGTCTTTTCGGTTGAACGATGCTTCGCATTACCGGCTGGTGATTGCCGACGACCACCCTTTGTTCCGCGGCGCATTGCGCGAGGCGGTCGCTGGTCTGTTCGAACGTGTGGATATTGCGGAAGCCGGAACCTTCAACGAGGTGACCGACCTGCTCGAGCGGGGCGCCAGCGAGATTGACCTTGTGCTCCTCGATCTCGCTATGCCGGGGGCGCGCGGCTTCTCCGGCCTGATGTATTTGCGCGCACAGTATCCGAGTGTTCCGGTGATCGTGGTATCGGCCAATGATGACGCGGCCGCGATCCGCCGCTGCATGGAGTTCGGCGCTTCCGGCTTCATCCCGAAAACACTCGGCACCGAGGCGATGCGCGCGGCGATCTCACGCATCCTTGACGGCGGCGTGTGGACGCCGCCCGACGTCGATCTCACCGCCGGCTCCGACACCGAGACCGCCGAATTGATGGCACGCATGGCGACGCTGACGCCGCAACAAGTGCGCGTGCTGATGATGCTTTCGGAGGGGCTACTTAACAAGCAGATCGCCTATCAGCTCGGCGTCTCCGAGGCGACGGTGAAAGCGCACGTCTCGGCCATCCTGCAGAAGCTTGGCGTGGAAAGCCGCACCCAGGCGGTGATTGCCGCCGCCAAGATTGAGACCGGCCAGTGGCCGCAAGGCGCGGCGACGAAAGGCTAGGCTACTCTGCTGCGGCTACCCGCAGCACGCGCCATTGTGCCAGGAGCGCGCGCAGCGCGGCCGGCTTGAGCGGCTTGTGCAGCACTTGGATGCCTTCCGCGCGCGCTTGTTCGCGCACGGCGGGCGTGCGGTCGGCGGTGATCAGGATCGCGGGCAGACCGCCGCAGGCGCGGCGCAGCGTCCTGATTGCCTCGATGCCGTTGCCGTGGTCGAGATGATAATCGACCAACAGCCCGTTTGGCATGAGGGAACTCTCCGCGACCGAGGCCAGCGCAAGGGCAAGATCAGGCGCTTTGATTACGCCGCAGCCCCAGCCGCGCAGGAGGGTTTCCATGCCGTCGAGCACCGACGGCTCGTTGTCAATGCACAGCGCGGTGATGCCGATGAGTTGGCTCGGATCGACCCGGATTTCGTCGCGCGCAGGTAGATCGATCGCCACAGCGTTCGACAGCGGCACGCTCACCGCAAAACGCGAGCCGCGGCCGACAACCGAGTCAACCTCGATGTCGCAGCCGAGTAGCCGCGCCACGCGCTCGACGATCGACAATCCGAGACCCAAGCCGCGCGCGATACGGGCGCCCTGATCGAGCCGGTGGAATTCGACGAAGATGTCGCGCTGCTGCGATTCCGGAATGCCGACGCCGGTGTCGTAAACCTCGATGCGCAAGCGATCACCGCGTCGTCGGCAGCCGACCAGCACCCGGCCCACCGGTGTGTACTTGATAGCGTTCGACACGAGATTCTGCACCAGCCGGCGCAGCAGACGCCGGTCGGAACGCACCACCAGCGAACAGGCCACAAAGGCAAGGTCGATATCCTTGGCGCCGGCGAGTGGAGCGAATTCCAGCTCGATCTGGCGCATCAGGTCGTCGATGCGGAAGCTCGCGAATTCCGGACGCATCGCTCCGGTGTCGAGCCGCGAGATATCGAGCAGTGCGTTGAGGATCTCCTCCACCGCCTCGAGTGAAGCGTCGATATTGTCGATCAGCCGGCCGTCGCCGCGGCCGCCCTGGCGCTCGATCAGGCTCGTGACGTAGAGCCGTGCCGCATTGAGCGGTTGCAAGATGTCATGGCTGGCGGCGGCGATGAATTTGGTTTTCGACAGGTTGGCTTCGTCGGCCTCGCCCTTGGCAAGCTCCAGCGCGACGTTCAGGCGCGTGAGCTCCTCGGTGCGCTCGCGCACGCGGCGCTCGAGCGTCTCGTTGGCGCGCTCCAGCGCCTGCGCCGCTTCGACACTGGCGGTGATGTCAGTGAAAGTAGTGACGATGCCGCCATCGGGCATATGGTTGGCACGGACCTCAATCACCTTGCCCGGCTCGGCGAAGCGTTCGAGGAACGGCTCGCAGCCGGACACGTAGCGCTCGATCTGCGTCTGCACGAAATCGTCGATTTTGTTGAGCGGCGCATCGCTCCGCCGGGCATTGAAGTAGAGAATATCGGCAAGCCCGCTGCCGACTCGCAATAGATTGGGCGGCAAATCGAGGATTTCGCCGAACTGCCGGTTCCAGCAGATCAGCCGCACCTCCTTGTCGAACACCGCGATGCCCTGGCGCACGTGATCGAGCGCCGTCTGCAGGATTTCGCGGTTGTACTGGATCGCCGCGTTGGCGTCGTCGAGCAGCTTTAAGGCGGCCTTGGTCGAGACCGTGCGCTTGCGCAACAGCAACGACAGCACAAGCCTCGACGATGCCGCGCCGATCGCCGACGCCAGGATATGCTCGGCGTGCCGCACCATGCGGAAATCGGCTTCGTCCTTGGGTTCGAGGCTGATGCGGTACATGCCGGCGAAGCTCTCGAACGCGTTGCGCGTGCGTCCTTCGCCCAGATAGCGTGCCACCGTGCCGGTCAGTTCCTCCACAGTCACTGAGGAGCGCCAAAGCCGGAAGGTCGGCGTGATCGGTGCGAGATCCGAGGGCACGAACAAATTGGCCTGCAGCCGCTCGATCGGCGTGGGCGTGCGCCACCAGGAGAATCCGGCATAGCAGATGAAGTTGGCCGTCAGGCTCCACAGCACGCCGTGCACCAGCGGCGGCAGGCTCAGTCCAAACAGGTTCTGCGGCCGCAGCGCGGCCATATGCCAGGGGCCGTCGGTCAGGATGTACTGGCCAACGATGCCGATGTCGGCAAAGCTCGGCAGCAGCAGCGTGTAAGCCCACATCAAGACCCCAGCGCTCATGCCGACGATGGCGCCGCTTGCGGTGGCCCGCCGCCAGCACAAGCCGCCGAAAAAGGCCGGTGCGAGCTGCGCGACCGCCGCGAACGAGAGCAGGCCAATGGAGGCGAGCTGTGCGTCGCCGGCGGTGCGATAATACATATAGGCAAGCAGCAGGATGGCGAAGATCGCCAGCCGCCGGACGATGAGCAGCAGGGAGCCGACGTTCTCGCGACGGCCAAAAGCCTCGCGCCGCTGCAGCACGAGTGGCATCACGATGTCGTTCGACACCATGATCGACAGCGCCACCGTCTCCACAATCACCATGGCAGTCGCTGCCGATAGCCCACCGACGAACGCGGCGATGGTGAGAACATCTGAACCGGCCTGCAGCGGCAGCGCCAGCACGAACATGTCGCTGTCGACCGCGCCGGTCGGGAAGGTCAACAGACCGGCCAGCGCGATGGGGACAACAAACAGGTTGATCGCCAACAGATAGAGCGGAAACAGCCACGCGGCGCGCTTGATCTCGCCTTCATTGTTGTTCTCTACCACCGCGACATGGAATTGCCGCGGCAGCAGAATGATGGCGACGAACGATAGAAGCGTGGTCGCCAGCAGGGTTTCCAGTGGCGGCTCGCGCGTGAAGATGTCGGCGGTCTGCGGCTTCTGCATCGCCGCCTCGATAAGCGCGCTAGGCCCTCCATACATCCAGAAGGTGACGAAGATGCCGACCGCCAGAAACGCGAACAGCTTGACGATCGACTCAGTAGCGATCGCCAGCATCAGGCCATCCTGGTGCTCGGTGGCATCGATATGGCGAGTGCCGAACAGCACCGCGAACATCGCCATTGCCAACGCCACGAACAACGAGATGTCGCCGAATAGCGGACGCATGCCGCCGCTGCCCGCATTGAGATGCGACAGGATGGTTTCAAGCGAGGCCGACACCGCTTTAAGTTGCAGCGCGATGTAAGGCACGGTGCCGACGATGGCGATGAGCGCGACGGTCGCTGCCACCGCCTGGCCCTTGCCGTAGCGCGCGGCAATGAAGTCGGCGATCGAGGTGATGTTCTGTGTTTTGGCCAGGCGCACGATGCGCACCAGCAGCGGCGAGAACAGACCGATCATCAGCACTGGGCCGATATAGATGGTGAGGAACTCGTAGCCGGTGCGCGAGGCAGAGCCGACGGAGCCGAAGAACGTCCAGGAGGTGCAGTAGATCGCCAGTGATAGCGGATAGATCAACAGCCGAGTACGGCCGTCGCGGCCGAGGCCGCGCGTGCGGTCGCCGTAGCTAGCCACCAGGAATAGGAGCCCGATGTAGCCAAGCGCGACCGCGATGACGACCCAGCCTTGCAGCATACGCCCTCCGAAAATGGGCAAACTCCCGGCAGTTGAAGGAATTTACCCCTTCTTACTCAGGCGGAACAGCTGCCGGACGCCAGGTTCTTGCGTTGACGCGCAGAGAACCGCGCGGCATATCGCCGACTAACGGGCCGCCGATGAGAATCGTGCCGGCCCGGCGAAAGCCGCCAGCCCTTGTCCGCACGTCCCGTTATCGAGAGCTCCGTCGCCCGCCAGCTCGGCGAAACGCTGGTCATTGCAACTATCGGCGGACTTACCCTCGGCCTCTTGGGAATGCCCGCCGGCTTTCTTTCCGGCTCAATTCTGGCGGTCGCCACCGCTTCGCTGATCGGCCGCCCGATGCTGATGACGACGCTGCTGATTCGCGTTCTGTTGGTACTGATCGGCATTTCGCTCGGCGCCGTCGTGACGCCGGCGACGTTGAACGGCATCGCGGCCTATCCGCTCAGTATCGCCATGCTGCTCGCTGCCATGGCCGCCATCAGCATCACGGGCGCCGCCTATCTGCGCATCGTACACGGCTGGGACATCCTTACCGCCTATTTGGCCGCAGCACCCGGCGGCCTTTCGCAGGTGCTGGGCTTGGCTGTCGAGCTCGATGCTGATGTGCGCGCTATCGCCATCGTGCAGACGGTGCGGGTGGTGATCGTCGCGGTCGGCTTCCCGGCGGGCCTGTCGCTGCTCGGCCTCGTCGGTCACGTTACGCGCAGTGTTGGCGGCATATTAGATCCAACGCAGCTCGGCGAATTGGCCGTTCTGGTCACCGCGTCGACCGCCGTCGCTCTCGCTGCTTACTTCATCCGCTTTCCTGGCGGCCTGTTGTTCGGCGCCATGCTGACCTCGGCGGCGCTGCACGGCAGCGGGCTGATCCACGTGGTGATGCCGTGGTGGGTGACCAACACCGTGATGATCGCCTTTGGTGCGGTCACCGGCTCGCGTTTCGCCGGCACGTCGCTGCGGCTGATGGTCAATTTCCTTGGCTCGGCTTTCGGCTCATTTGCAGTGGCGGTGGTGGTGGCCGCGCTCTTCGCGGCCGGGCTCGTCGGCATCCTGGCGCTGCCCGTCGCCGAGGTGATGATCGCCTATGCCCCTGGCGCGGTTGACGCCATGATGTTGCTCGCGCTCGCGCTCAACTTGGACCCGGTATACGTCGGCGCGCACCACCTCGTGCGCATCTTCTTCGTGTCTTTGACCATGCCGCTGATCGCGCGCCGCGTCGCCCCGGTGCGCAAGCCGTCGGGCAGGAAGCCGCCTCTGAAGCGGCCGACCTTCGAGGATTGAAAAAACGTCTTGGCCGGCGCAAGGCCGGGCATAACGCAGAATTCGATTTTCGCTGGCAGCTTATTCCGCCGCCAGTGCCTGATTGCGAGCTGGCAGTTCGAGCCGGTCCCAGACGTCGACGAGGGCTTCCGCTAGGGCGTCGATCAGCGCGTCGTCATGATAGGGAGACGGCGTGATGCGAAGCCGTTCCATGCCGCGCGGCACAGTCGGATAGTTGATCGGTTGGATGTAGATGCCGTGCTCGGTGAGCAAGAGGTCGCTCGCCGTCTTCACCTTCTCCGGGTCGCCGACCATGATCGGCACAATATGCGTCGTCGACGGCATCACGGGCAGGCCGGCGGCATTGAGCACCGACTTCACGCGCGCGGCGCGGTCTTGGTGCCGTTCGCGCTCCCAGCTTGAGCTCTTAAGATGCTTGATGGCCGCGGTCGCTGCCGCGCAGATGGCAGGCGGCAGCGCGGTGGTGAAAATGAAGCCGGGCGCATAGGAGCGCACCGCGTCGACGATATCCTTGCTCGCCGCGATGTAGCCTCCGAGGCAGCCGAAGGCCTTGGCTAGCGTGCCCTCGATCACGTCGATGCGCTGCATGGCGTTGTCGCGGTCGCAGATGCCGCCGCCGCGCGAACCATACATGCCGACCGCGTGCACTTCGTCGACATAGGTCATGGCATTGTAGCGTTGCGCCAGGTCGGCGATCGTATGCACTGGCGCGACGTCGCCGTCCATGGAGTAGAGGCTTTCAAATGTGATCAGCTTCGGCCTCTTGGGATCGGTGGCCGTGAGCAGCTCTTCCAAGTGACCGATGTCGTTATGCCGCCAAACGACCTTCTCGCAGCCGGACTGTCGGATGCCTTCGATCATCGAATTGTGGTTGAGCGCATCCGACAGGATGAGGCAGTTCGGCAAGAGCTTGGCTATGGTCGGTATTCCGGTCTGATTCGACACGTAGCCGGAGGTGAAAACCAGCGCGGCCGGTTTGCCGTGCAGGTCGGCGAGCTCGCGCTCCAGTTCGACCAGCGGATGATTGGTGCCGGCGATGTTGCGGGTTCCGCCGGCCCCGGTGCCCATCCGGGTGGCCGTCTCGACCATGGCGCCGATGACTTTGGGGTGCTGGGCCATGCCCAGGTAGTCGTTCGAGCACCAGATCACGACTTCCTTGGTGCCCTGCGGCGAATGCCAAAGGGCGTGCGGGAATCGGCCGGCGATACGTTCCAGATCAGCGAAAACCCGATACCGGCGTTCTTTCCTCAAAGTAACGAGCGCCGATGCAAAAAACCCGTTGTAATTCATCTGTAATTGCTACTTTACCAGCCCCACGTGGCCCCCTTTTTTAGAAGCCTTCCAGGGGGTTGTCGAGGCGAGTTTGGTGAAATCCGCCTAACCAACATTGATGAATATCAAACCGCTGTGGCGGCTGCATTTTTCCACAGGTCAGAGTTTAGCAGGGTTCTTTAGGGCAGCGAGGTCGAGGTAGCCAGATAGGCCAGCCAGTAAGACAGCGCCGATATGAAGTTGCATCCCGAATTTGCCCGCCAGGATCAAGGCGCCCAATTCGGCCGGCGTCACCAGCCCTACCTCGATACCCGCCTCGCCTTTGTGCGTTTCGGCTCGCTCACCGGTGTCGACGAAAAAAGAATGGATGCGGTTCGATAGCCGCGCGCTGCAAGGTCCATAGGTTCCAAGCGCGTACAGCGTGCGCGCCTGATAGCCGGTCTCCTCCATCAGTTCGCGGCGGCACGTCTCGGCGGGGTCTTCCCCGATCTCAACCATGCCGGCAGGCAATTCCCAAGTGTAGCCTTCCAGCGCGGGACGATACTGCCGCACGATCGGAATTCTGCCGTCCGGCGTGCGCGCCACGATTGCGATGTAATCCTGCTGGCCGACCGCGTGATAAAGCTCTGCTACCGCACCGGGTGTAAATTCCACCTCACGCTCAATTATCTCCACCCAGGGCGAGATCTTGGTGGTGCGCCGCGCCTTGATCTTAGGCCAGTCGCTCATGGCCTCAAATGTAGCGCGGCAGCGGCAGCGGCGTCATCAGCCTGCCGCGATAGCCCTTCGCCTTGAGCTTGGGCGCCAACTCATCAGCGATGTGCCAGGAGAAGATCACCGCGCATTCTGGCTGATCGGTAAACAGCTTGGATTCTTCCACCACCGGGATCTGCGTACCCGGCATGAATTTGCCGATCTTCAGTGAGCCTGCGATCTCGCATACATATTCGATGATGCCCTCGTCGAGCCCGACATAGTTCACTATCGTGCTGGCGCGTGACGGCGCGCTGATGCCCACGATGCGCGCGCCTGTTTCTTTCAGTTCGCGCAGCATAGACATCAGTCGCAGCTTGGACAGGACCACGTCGCGGCGGAAGGCGGTGAGGCGCTTGCTTATGGCTTCGCCGCACGGCTCGCTCGCCAGCATGCGGCGAACGCTCTCCTGCACTGTATGTACGCCGTGGCGCGCGGCATAGACGCGGATCGAGCCGCCATGGCTCGGGATCGGCCGTGCGTGGAATATCTCGAGATCGTGCAATTCGAGCAAGTGCTTGAGGCTAGTCACCGAATAGTAGCGCAGGTGCTCGTGATAGATCGTGTCGTATTGCAGCGTATCGAGCAGGCCGATGAGGTAGTGCGATTCCGAGATGAACGCGCCATCTGGGGCCAACATCTCGACGATGCCATCGACGATTGCGTGCACGTCCTCGATGTGTGCGAAGCAATTAGTGGCGGTGACGATGCGCGCCGGACCATATTTTTCCTTCACCTCACGCGCCACCTCGGCGCCGAAATAGCGCTTGATGGTGGGAATGGCGCGCGAGTTGGCGATATCGCCGACGTCAGTCGGCTCGATGCCGAGCACGCGGCAGCCGCCGTTCCTGAAGTTCGACAACAGCGTGCCGTCATTGGAACCAATATCGACTACCAGATCCTTCGCGCCGAGCCCCAACATGGCGGCAGCTTCGCGGTGCAAGTCGGCAAAATTGTCACGCAGCAGCTTGGTGGTGCCGCTGGTGTAAGGATATTCCGGCGGGAAGATAATGGCCGGATCGACGGCGAGACCGAGTTGCACCAGTTCGCATTTCGAACAATGCAGGAGATTGGTCGGGAACCAAGGCTGCTGGTGCGGAACCTGGCCGATCGGCACCATCTGGTTCACAGGTGGCATGTAGCCGAGCGACAGCACAACATCGAGCGGCGCGTGGCCGCAGACCTGGTAGCATTCGACTGGAACGCTGGCGCCGGTACCAGCTGCGCGCGCGACTTTTGTGGGATCCAAAGGGCTTGTCTCCAATAGCGAAACGGGCGCTGGCATACAACGTTAATCGGCCGGCGTCATTAGTTCGCGGCCACCTTGGTTACCGTCATATTCTTCGCTTTGGAAAAATTGATGCTGCGTTTGGCGGAGCGCCCGGCGATCAATTAGGATCGCCAGGCCGGGGCCGGGATCGATTATGGCTACAGGACACAAAAAACCACGTGCGTTGAAGCGCAGCATGCGGGTGATCGGCACACTGCTGCTGACACTTTCCGCGGTGACTCCGGCTTCCTCGGTATTCGTGATCGTGCCGGGTGTGATCACGCAGGCCGGCAGCGGCGCCTTCCTCAGCATGGCCGCCGCGGCGATTCTTGCGATCCCAATCGCTTATGTTTATTCCGAGCTAGCCTCGGCCTTTCCCATCGCGGGCGGTGAGTATTCCATGGTCGGTCGCTCGGTTGGCGCCGCCGCGGGCTTTGCCACTTTCGGGCTGACGATCACTAGCAACATGTTGGCCCCCGCGGTGCTGGCGCTCGGCGCCAGCACCTATCTTGCTGTCGTCGTGCCCGATCTCAATCCGATCGTGGTGGGCATGACGATCATAGCGGCGACGACGGTGCTCGGCATCTTGCACATCCGAACTAACGCCTGGGTCACCGGCGTCTTCCTGCTGCTCGAATTGCTGGCGCTCGCCGTGCTGGCCGTGCTCGGCTTCTTGGACGTCAAGCGCTCGCTGTGGGAAATTATCACGCATCCGGTCGTGGTGAGCCAGTCAGCGCTGCATCCGACGCCGCTGGCGGCAATCGGCGTGGCGACGTCGGTGTCGATCTTCGCCTATAACGGCTATGGCGCCGCGGTCTATTTCGCGGAGGAAATGCATGAAGCACCGCGGCTGATCGCACGCACCATTCTTTGGGCGCTGGTCATAACGGTTGTTACCGAGCTTGTGCCGCTGACCGCGGTGCTGATGGGCGCGCCCAACCTGCAAGCGCTACTCGGCTCGACCAGTCCGTTCAGCGATTTCATCACGGCCGTCGGCGGCTACGCGCTCAGCGTCGTCATCGGCTTGAGCGTCGCGCTGGCCATCCTCAATGCGGTGCTGGCAACGCTGTTGCAGAATGCGCGCTTTTTCTACAGCACCGGGCGCGACGGGACCTGGCACCCGCGCATTAACGATGCCTTCCTGGTGACGCACGACCGGTTCAATTCGCCGTGGATCGCCACGTTGGCGGCCGGCATCTCGTCAATGGCGATGTGCCTGCTCGGCTTGCAATGGCTTTTGGTGATCACCGGCACCGGCATCGCGCTGATCTATGCGGCGGTCTGCATTGCAGCGATTGCCGGCCGCACTACGGGTACGACCAAACACGCTGTCTATCGCATGCCGCTCTATCCGTTGTGGCCGGTGCTGGGTCTGCTAGCTCTCGCCTATGTCTTCTATACCAGCGCGATCGACCCGGACATCGGCCGGCCAAGTCTTCTGATCAATAGCGTCGTGATGGTGGTGGCTCTTGCCTATTATGGCCTGAGGGTCCGCCGCAAAGGCAATTTTGCCTTCCGCGATCCGGCGAGCTAGGCGTTCGGTGTCAGGGCGGCGTTTTTCCAGTACCAGTCGAGCGTAGGCTTCAGGCCGTCTTTCAACGGTACCCGCGGCTTATAGCCAAGCTTGCTCAGCTTGGATATGTCGGGGCAGCGCCGCAGCGGACTGCCGGCCCTAGGCTTGCCGGCAACAAGCTCGATCTCGCGTCCAGCAATCGCGGCGATGCGGTGCGCCAGGTCGCCGATGGAGACTTCCTCGCTGGTGCCGATGTGATAGATACCGAGATGCTCGCCTTTCTCGCGAGTCACCATGATGCCGGCGACCAGATCGTCGATGAAGCAGAAGCTGCGTGTCTCCTGGCCGCTGCCCTGAATTTCGAAACGCAGCTTGCCTGATGGCTGCTTTTTGCCCGCGGCCTGCAGCCGCGACGCCAATTGCGGGATCACGTGCTCGAAGCCCATGTCAGGGCCGTAGACATTGTGCGGACGGAAGATCAGCACGCGCTCGAAATGCTTGCGGCCGAAATTGATCGCCAGTAGTTCGCTGATCAATTTGCCGCCACTGTAGGAGTAGCGCGGGTTGAGTACGTCCGGCACGGAGAGTGGCGCGCTTTCGTCAGTCGGAATCTTCGGCGGCGTCTGATAGACCTCAGACGAGGATGCTAACACGAGCTTGCCAATGTTCTGCTTGCGGCAGGCGTCGACGACGTTGAGCATGCCGCGCACTCCGACGTCGAGAACCAGATCGGGCTGGTTGTAGAAGAACTCGGTGCCGTTAACGAAGGCGAGATGGTGCACTTCCTCCATGCCTTTGGCCGCTGTCTCGACGGCCGCCGCATCGCGGATGTCGCAGGCGATGAACTCAATGTCCTCGGCCACCTCGGCGAGGCGGCGTGGACTGCCGCGCGAGTTGTCGTCGAGCACGCGCACGCGATGGCCGGCACGCACCAGGGCTTTCACCAGACCGGAGCCGATGAAGCCGCTGCCGCCGGTAACTAGGATGCTGCTCACCGCGCGCTCCCCTGCGCGTCTTCTTTGCCGAAGTCGACCCAAATCCCTTGTTGGTACGAGCGGCGCGCGGCGTCCATCTGTAGTTGCACGCGGTAGCCCTCAGCAAACCCCGGCGTCGGCGTGCCGCCTTTTTCGATCGCGTCGAACCAAAGCTTGGCGAGCCGCGACACCGGCGCGATGCGGCCGTCGGGATATTGCGTATCGATCGGATCGATCACCGCGGTGCGTTCGAGTGGTCCCGGCCGCTTGGCGTAAAATAGTTCGAAGCCGCGCATGTAATCGGCGCCCGGGTTATGCAGCACCAGCGTGCCCTCCTCGCCGAAGAATTCGAGGCGGTGGCCGATGCCGAAATAGGACGCGCAGCTCATCGACAGGCTGGCCAGCGCGCCCGACTTGAACTGCATCGCCATCACCACCGTGGTCTCCAGCCCGCCGTCGTCGGGGACGCCGCCGATGCGCGCCGACATGCCAGCAATCGGGCCGCAGAACCACTCCAGGTAATGGAAGCAGTGGCTGATGAAGTTGCCCAGCACGCCGCCGCCGTCGTCGCCCACAGTCTTCCAGTTGCGCATGCGCAATTGCAAGGCGCGGCTTTCGACGTGCCAATGCACAGTGACATGACGCAGCTTGCCGATCGCGCCGTCGTCGAGCATCGCCTTGGCGCGTAGCCAGGTCGCAATCTGCGTGAAGTTGAAATCGATCATCGTCGGCAGGCCGCTTTGCTTGGCCCTCTGAAGCATGGCCTTTGCGGCGGCGAGGTTATTCGCCATCGGTTTCTCGATGAATACCGGCTTGCCGAGCTCGAGCGCGCGCAACGCGACGTGCGCCTGCAGGCTCGGCAACGTGGCAACGCCGACCGCTTGCACATCGGGGTCCTCGACCAGCGCACGCCAATCGCCGTAGCCCTTGAGTACGCCTGCTTCACGCGCTATCGCCGCCGTGCGCGCGGCATCGCGGCCGGCGAGCGCCACAACCTGGCAGCGCAAATCCGCTCGGAAGGCCGGCAGCTGCACGGTGCGCCCGTAATTGACGCCCACAATGCCTAGGCGGATCAAGCTCTAAATCCCTGTAAGAATGTTGTTTTCGCCCGCGCGGCATGGATTTGAGCCAAATCGATATGCTACGCAAGGGCGTTCTGACGCAAACCTCGGGGCCGCCTATGAGCGTAACGCGCGAGTGAGCACGCGCGGGCGTGATTGGGCCGCGGCGGTTGCGATTGTCGCGCTCGCTGTCGCCGGACAGCTTGATGCCGCCACGCATCGATGAAGGCCACAAGGTTTTCCTGCCGGGCGCGCCAGGCGTGCTCGAACGCGAGCTGCCCGCCGATGTCTACCGCCGGTTGGAAGTAATACCCGCCGTCGCCCGATATCACTTCTTGAGCCGGTTTCTCACCATGCTGGTGGTCATAGTCTTCATGCACAACATCGGCATCAACTGGATTAAGCGGCGCTATCAGGGCCTATCGGAGCGCGTTGTCCGACGTCCCTTCGCGTAATCGGCTTGCATCCGGCCTCACCCGGCTGCAAGACTTGGCGGCATGAGCAATGCACTCACCGGCATCGCGCTCGGCCTCACCAATTATGGCGACCGCGATTTCTCTCTTTATCTGCGACGCTCATTCGCCCAGTCGATGGGCTATTCCCGCAGCCTGCTGGACAGGCCGGTGGTCGGCATCGCCTATACGCCATCCGGCTTCAACAACTGTCACCGCCACTTCCCCGAAATGCTGGAGGCGGTGAAACGCGGCGTACTGACAGCCGGCGCGCTGCCAATCGAATTTCCCACCATTTCGCTCGGCGAGGTGTTCCTCCATCCGACCAGCTTGAAATTCCGCAACCTAATGTCGATGGACACCGAGGAGATGGTGCGCGCGCAGCCCATGGACGCGGTGGTGCTGATGGGCGGTTGCGACAAGACCGTGCCAGCACAGTTGATGGGCGCGGTATCGGGCGGGCGGCCGGCGGTGATGTTGGTCGCCGGGCCGATGATGACCGGACGCCATCATGGCGAACGGCTCGGCGCCTGCACCGACTGCCGCCGCTTCTGGGCGCAATACCGGGCCAGCAAGGTCGACGATAAGGAAATCTCCGAAGTCGAAGCTAAACTCGCCACCACTGCCGGCACCTGCGCGGTGATGGGCACGGCCTCGACTATGGCCTGCCTCGCCGAGGCGCTCGGCATGATTCTTCCGGGTACCGCCGCGATTCCTGCGGTGCATGCCGATCGCCTCCGCGCCGCAGAGGCGACCGGCGCCGCGGCGGTGAAGCTGATCGGCTCCAAACTTACGCCGGACAAGATTATTAATCAGAAGTCGGTCGAGAACGCCCTGCGGGTTCTTCTCGCCATCGGCGGCTCTACCAACGCCATCATTCATCTGACTGCAATCGCCGGACGCGCTGGCGTTCCGGTGTCGCTGAAGCAGCTCAACGAACTGTCGGACTCAACCCCGGTTCTGGTGAACCTAAAGCCGGTCGGCAACGGCTACATGGAGGATCTGTTCGCGGCCGGCGGCATGGGCGCGCTGATGCGCGAAATCAAGGATCTGCTGCATCTCGATGCCATGACGGTGACAGGCGAAACGCTGGGCGAACGCCTCGAAGCCGACGGCGCGGCGTGGGTCGACCGCAACATCATCGCCGAACGCAACAAGCCACTCGAACCGCACGGAGGCTTGGTGGCGCTGTTCGGCAACCTGGCGCCGCGGGGCGCGATCCTCAAGCGCTCGGCCGCCGATCCGAAATTGTTCGAGGTCGAGAGCAGGGCAGTGGTGTTCTCATCGCTCGAAGATCTCGCCGCCCGCATTGACGATCCTAAGCTCGACGTCGAGCCGGACGATATTCTGGTGCTGCAGAACGCCGGGCCGCATTCGGCAGCCGCGATGCCTGAAGCGGGCTATCTGCCGATCCCGAAGAAGCTTGCGACCAGGGGAGTAAAGGACATGGTGCGGGTCTCCGACGCGCGCATGAGCGGCACGGCCTTCGGTACTATCGTGTTGCATGTGACGCCGGATTCAGCTTCCGGCGGGCCGCTCGGGCTCGTGCGCAACGGCGATCGCATCCGCCTGTCCGTGAAGAGACGCAGCATTGAGCTCGCCGTGGACGAAGCCGAACTCAAGCGCCGCGCCACCGCCGCTAAATCGAGTACCGAACAGCCGCAACGCGGCTACGCCAAGCTTTACGCGCAGGAGATCCTCGGCGCCGACGAGGGGTGCGACTTTGCCTTCCTGAAGCCGTGCTGAAAAATCACGGTCATCGCTGACGTTGATTTTGCGCCTGAATTTTGGCTGACTTGCTGTTTTCCACGGATTCTCCACCGCGTCGCGCGATCAGCTTCAAAATCAGGATGCGCCGGTTATCGAGATTCGGTTCGCGATACCAGCGGAAGCCCTCAAGCTAGACTAGCAAATTTTCTTGTCGCTCGCTGGGGTGGGAAACACCACGGTCTCCTCACGCGTTGGCCGTTCCAATCCCAGGCAAAATGCAGTTGTCAGTGTGTCGCTTTGCCCAAGGCGGCTATGGAGCGTAACAAAGAAGGATTAGTCTGCAATTCTGCTGGCCTTGATTCGGATCGACATCGCGATGGTCTCGAAGCGGTTTCCCCCATTGGATCGGATCGACATAAAAATCCTGGTCACGCTGCAACATGACGGCCGGTCCACCATTCAGAAGCTCGCTGAATCGGTCGCGCTGTCCTCGCGGGCCTGCCTTGAGCGTGTGCGCCGGCTCGAATCCGCCGGCATCATCTCCGGCTATCAGGCGCAAATCGAACTGGGAATGTTGTCACAGCCAGTTCAAGTCGTTGCGGAAATCGTTCTCGAAAAACACGGCCGACAGGAATGCTTCGAACAACGTCTCTTGGGGATTGAGGAGATTGTAGAGTGCTGGGAAGTGTCCGGCGATGTTGACTACGTCGCGCGGTTTATCTGCCCCGATCTGGCGCGATATGAAGAACTAACCGCTACCCTCATTGATGATCCGCAGCTCGGAATCGCACGCATTGTCAGTCACATCGTGCTTCGCCCGGTGCGCAAGTTTACCGGCTATCCAAAATCGCTGCTCTTTCGCAAAACGGACTAGCACTACTTTGGCAGATTTGGAGCGGCAAGGGATTCCCAAATCAGTTTTTCTGTGACTCATGGCTGGTCGGCTATTGGAGGGGCCGACCATGGCTTGCGGCGCATTGGGTTGGGAAGAAGAGCTTGGACGTTTTCTGGCACGAAAGGAAAGCTCAAGGCTCGTTTCGCCGCTGTCCGTGTGCGGGTGGCCGACGGACCACCGCAGCGGATCAGGGACAAGGGTCAGCAACATCTGCCTGGGGACGAGGCTTGGCTCATCGGCGAGCAAAGGACATCGGGAGAGAAAAAATTCTATCTCGCTAACCTACCAGCGCAGACTGACTTACGCACTCTGGCGGCCACCATCAAGGCGCGATGGGTTTGCGAGCAGGCTCACCAGCAACTGAAAGAAGAACTTGGTCTCGATCACTTCGAGGGACGATCCTGGCAGGGTCTTCATCGTCACGCGCTCATGACAATGATCGCTTACGCCTTCCTCCAGCATCGCCGCCTCGCAGCAGCAAGACGGAAAAAAAAGAATCGGCGGACCGCCCCCTCAACCAACTCTGCCCGCCGTTCGCCACGCTATCCTCGAACTCTTCGCTCGACCACCGCCGCACCGATGTCAGCAATGCCGACGATGGATTCGCAGCGAGCCCCTGCGTGAGTGAATCTGCCAAAGTAGTGCTAGGCCCTGTAGTCACAGTAAGCAACGGGAGATCAATGTCTGCTTTGCCCCCGAAAGTGGAAGTTTCTTAAGTCTGCGTGGCATGTCCGAGATGGGCCAATGGCGGA
>Ga0207815_1000011_pt1 | contig 28615 bp, 25 predicted proteins | sample LuqExpMetagenom4_FD_187762 | JGI IMG/M metagenome (GOLD analysis project Ga0207815, IMG submission 187762) | Tropical forest soil microbial communities from Luquillo Experimental Forest, Puerto Rico - Sample 4 (SPAdes) | ecosystem: Environmental > Terrestrial > Soil > Tropical forest ... | reverse complement strand
CGGCCGCGCTACTCGCGCGCGAGCGCGGCAAAGGACGGCCGTACGTATCGCTATTGCAAAGCCGCAAGCACAATTTCTGGACCGACGGCGCGCGCGAACTGTTCGACTGTGCGGGACAGGGCCGCATCGACGTGTTTTTTCTATCGGGCGGACAGATCGATGGCCATGGCAACATCAATCTGGTCTCGATCGGCGACTACGCGCATCCGAAGGTGCGTTTTCCCGGCTCGTTCGGCTCGGCCTATCTCTACTACGTGGTGCGGAAGGTGATCCTCTTCCGCACCGAGCATTCACGCCGCACGCTGGTGCCGCGCGTCGACTTCATCAGCGCGCCCGGCGCGAGCGAGTCGAACGTGTTCCGCACCGGAGGGCCGATCGCGTTCGTCACCAACCGCTGCCTGTTCTCGTTTGCCTGCGGGCGCTTCACGCTGACAAGCGTGCATCCGGGACACACGGTCGAGGAGGTGATCGAGAATACCGGTTTTGATTTCGGGCGACCGGAGAAGGCGCCGGAGACCCCCGCACCCTCTCTCGCAACTCTCAAGCTGCTGCGCGAGGTCGTTGCGCCACAGCTCGCGGAGGTTTATCCGCAATTCGCCGCTCAGGTTTTCGGTGTCGACGTCCCGGTCAGAGTGGACCGAGATACCTCTGTTCCTCCGGCCGCGCGTTAAGGCGGCACGCACAAACACTTTAGGTGAGTGCCGACTTAGCATAGTGTACGGGCCGTGGCCCTCCAGCCGAGAAATCAAAATTGCAATAGAAAAGGATTCCTGCGGTGAAACGAGTTGAAGTAGCGGTAATCGGCACCGGCTGGTGCGGGGGCATCCGGTCGGAGACGCTGTCGCGCTCGGCGCTGGTGGACAAGCTTCACATCTGCGAGATCCGCCCCGACCGCCTGGCGGAAGTGAAGAAGCTGACGAAGCCGGCGACGGCGACGCTCGATTATCATGACATCGTCAAAAATCCGAACATTTCGGTGGTCTACATTTCGACCACGCCGGAATCTAACCACTATCCGATCGCCAAGGATTGCCTGAAGGCTGGCAAGCACGTGCTACTGGAGAAGCCGATCGCGCTCGAATTGTGGGAAGCCGACGAGCTGATCGAGATTTCCAAGCGTAACAAGGTGAAGTTCACCATAGGCTATTCGCAGCGCTTCAACACCAAGTTCGCCTACGCCAAGAAGAAGATCACCGACGGCACGCTCGGCAACGTGGTGTCAGTGCTGGTCAGCCGGCATCTGTCGCGCAACCTCGGCAAGAAGATCGCGAGCCGCGTGCGGCTGTCGCCTGTAGTGATGGAATCAACGCATGACCTCGATTTTGTATTCTGGCTGCTGGAGCCGGCGAAGCCCGTGCGTGTCTACAGCCAGGGGTCATACGGCTATATGAAACCGGTGAACGGCTCCTACGACGTGATGTTCTCGATCGTTACCTTCGACAATGGCCTGGTCGCCACCATCTGCGGCGGCTGGAACCTACCGCCGAGCTATCCGAACTATTGCGCCACCTGGGTCGAGGTGCTCGGCACCGAGGGCTCGCTCATCCTCGACGACACGCAGCGCGACAATTGGCTCAACACGGTGCAGGGCGGCCAACAATTCCCGATGTCCACCATGCCGGGCGAGCAGGTCGATCACGTGTTCGCCGGCCAGATGGGACCGGAGACGCTGCATTTCCTCGAGGCCTGCATTCTCGACAAGCCGCCGATGGTGACGCCGGAATCTGCGCGCATGGTGATGGAGACCTACACGGCTGCCGATCTCTCGGCAGAACTAGGCGAGCCGGTGGACCTGCCGCTGTCGAACCAGGCGGTTTCGGCCGTTGCAGAAATGAAAAGGAAAAACATGGCGGGCGTGAATTCATAAGAATTCTACAAACGCTGGCTGCGTCATCAACAGATGAGCATCGCAGCCGCGATGCGCGCGCATCACTCCTTTGACCTGGATCAACGGCCGGATTGCAGAATTCCGTCAGCTTGACCGAGCCAGGAATAGGGGTGGCAATCATGACAATGCTCGATCAAGTGCAAGCGACTGCTGGCGCTCCGGCCGCCGCCAAAGTCGCAAAGCGAACCGGCTATCGTTGGGTCATCCTCCTGATGCTGGGTCTGATGGCCCTCATCACCTTTATCGACCGCACCAATATCTCCGTGGCAGCGCCAGAAATCGCCAGAGAGTTCGGCTTTAGCAAAACACAACTTGGGACGATCTTTGCAGCCTTCGGGTTTGCCTATGCCCTCGGCCAGATTCCCGGCGGATGGTTTTCCGACACCTATGGTGCGCGCAAGGTGCTCACCATCGTGGTGCTGTTCTGGTCGCTGATGACGATGGTGACCGCGCACGCCGTGGGCTTTGTGTCGATGGTGGTTATACGATTCGTTTTCGGCATCGGCGAGGCAAGCGCCTGGCCAGCTGCAACGCGCTCGATGCAATACTGGTTCCCCAAATCCGAGCGCGGCCTGGTGAACGGCGTGACGCATAGCTGCGGCCAGTTCGCAACGACCCTAGTCCCTATCGTCGCGGTTGCCATCATGACCATGTGGGGCTGGCGCGCCGTGTTCTACGTCTTCGGCGCGGTTGGAATCGTTTGGGCAATCGTCTGGTACTTCGTGAATCGCGACCGGCCCGAGGAATGCCGGGCCGTCAACGCCGCGGAGCTTTCCTATATCGAGGATCGAACAGTGGTTGGTGAAGCCAAGGCCGAGGCGCCGGCTGCGGAAAAGAAGATCCCGTGGTTCCTCATCCTAACGTCGAAGAACATGTGGTTCATCGCGCTGGCCTACTGCGGCTACACCTACGGCAGCTATTTCTTCTGGTACTGGATGCCGACCTATCTGATGGAGTTCCATCATATTTCGCTGGTGAAAATGGGCGCGCTCGCGCCGCTACCGCTGTTTGCCGGCGCCCTCGGCGTGCTGACCGGTGGGGTTGCCACCGACTTCGTTTACAAGCGAACCAAGACGCTCAAATGGTCGCGCCGCGCGGTATGCATCGCCAGCATGCTGGGCGCGTCGGCATTGATGCTGCCCTCGGCTTTTTCGGGAGATCCTGTGGTCACGGTAATCTTCCTCGCCCTCTGCAACTTTCTCATCTCGATGAGCCTGGCGCCGTCGTGGGCGGCTGCGATGGACGTGGCTGGTGGGTTCAGCGGCTCGGTTTCCAGCGTGATGAACATGGTCGGCCAGGCGGCAGGTTCGGTCTCGGCCATTATCTTCGGAGCCCTGGTCGAACATGTATCCTGGCTGGCTCCATTCTATGTTATCTCCGGGGTAATGCTGGGCTCGGCCTTGCTGTGGGCCTTCCTGATCAATCCTGAGCGGCTCGTGATCGATCGATCCTAGAGACATCATCAGTAGGAGTGCACCCATGAAAAAATCTGCCAGAGGCCTTGGCCTGGCGATCATAGGCGGCGGCCGCGTCGGCCTGTTCCGCGGCGAGGTGGCGGCGCGCCATCCGGCAGTGCAGTGGATCGGCCTCGCCGAGAGGAACCCCAACCGCGCTGGCGAAGTCGGACCGAAGATCAGCGCCGATTTCGTCACGCAGAGTCACGTCGAACTGCTCAAGCGCCCGGAAGTGAACTGCGCCATCATCGCCACCGACGAGCATCTGCACGTCGATCCGATCATGGTGGCGCTCGAACGCAGGATCCCGCTGCTTATCGAAAAGCCGCTGGCGACGCGGCTTGAGGAGTCCGCGAAGGTGCTCAAGGCTATCAAGGAAGCAAAGGTCGACGCCGTCGTCGGTTACACGCAGCGCTTCCGCCGCCGCTGGCTGGCGGCCAAGGAGAAATGCCGCACCGGCGCGCTCGGCGAAGTAACTTTGGTTACCTCGCGTGCTTTCATGAACCGGCTGGTAGCGATCGACAATTACAAGCGCACCGACGATCCCTCCACCATCTCGCCGATGGTGATCTCCGGCACGCACGCGCTCGATATCTGCATGTGGTGTTTAGAGGGCAAGACGCCGGTCGAGATCTATGCGCGTTCGATCGATAAGGTGCTGGGCCCGCTCTATCAGGGTATCGACGCCACCGCCGGCATGATCACGTTCGATGACGGCACGCTTTATCATCTCAACATGTCCTGGGCGCTGCCGATCACCTGGCCGCCCGCAGTCTACTCGCTCGAGGTCGGAATCGTCGGAACTACCGGTGCGCTCACCATCGACGATACCCATCGCGACATCGTGCTGGCAGTATCGAAGCCGCAGTCGGAAGGCTACAACCCAGACGCTACGCGGCTCGTCGATTTCATGGGCAGCTATCCGCCTGGCGACATGGCGCTCGGCGAATTGCGTGGGCCGATGGCGGAGGAGACCGACAGCTGGCTCAACCGCGTGGCGCTCGGTCTGCCGACCGCGGCGGCGACCGTCGAAGAAGCGCACCGCAACCTGATGCTGACCAAGGCGCTCGACCTGTCGGCCAAGCGCAAGAAGCCGGTGGAACTGCCGCTTGATCCGGGCGATATGAAAGCGGCGGCATAACGCCGCTTAAGGAGCGGTACGATGGCGGCGGCTAACTATGGGCCGCGTGTGCTTGGTACGACGCTCTGTCTGCTTGGCGCGCTGCTTGGCGCCGGCGATGCGGCCACGGCTGATAACATCGCCGCTTACCCGGATAAGCCGATCCACATCATCGTGCCCTTCGCGCCCGGCGGTGCGTCGGATTACGCCATCCGGCTCATCCAGCCGGGCCTGACGCAGGCACTTGGCCAACAGCTCGTCATCGACAACCGCTCCGGCGCCGCCGGTAATGTCGGCATGGAAGCGGCGGCGCGCGCGGCGCCAGACGGCTACACGCTGTTCTTCGGCAATGTCGGCACCATATCGATCAATCCGCATTTCTTCCCCGAGCTGAACGTGGCGCCAGAGCGCGACTTCATTCCAATTTCAATCGTGGCGGAAACGCCCGGCATCCTTATCGCCAGCCCGAAATTTCCGGCGAACTCGCTCAAAGAGATGATCGACTACGTGAAGGCGCACCCGGGCAAGATCAATTATGCTGCCGCCGGCATCAGCACGCTCAACACCCTTGCGATGGAGCAGTTTCGGCACGTCGCCGGCTTGCAGATGACGCAAATTCCCTACAAGGGTGGTGCTGGCCCGGCCGTCGTCGACCTGATGGCCGGCAACGTCGATTTGATGCTCGTCACGCTGTCTTCGGTGGCGCAGCACGTGAAGGCCAGAAAGCTGAAGGCCTTCGCGGTGAGCACGCGCGAACGCGCGGAATTGCTGCCCGAGGTGCCGACGCTGCTCGAACAGGGCTTCCCGGAAGCAGTGAGTTCGTCATGGCAGGGGCTGTTCGCGGTGGCGGGAACGCCACAGCCGATCGTAGCCAAGCTGCACGCGGCCGTGCTCAAGGCGATGGCCGATCCGGACGTGCAGAGGCACATGCGCACGGCGGGCATGTTGCCGACATCGAGCCAAACGCCGGAAAGCTTCAAGCAATTCCTCGCCGCTGAATCGACGAAGTGGCGAGAGGTAGTCGAGCACATTAAAGCCGTCGAAAAAGATAGCCACTAACGCGAACGATCAGCGGTCCCGCAGCAGCTTGATCGAAAGCTCCGCGGCGAGCTTGTCGAGTTGCGTCAGCAACTCGGGCGCCAGCGCCAGGCCGTTGGCGAGCCGGTCGGCGCGGCGCTTGGCGCGTTCCTCGCCGGGCAAACGCACGCTTTGACCGGGCAGCGACTTCGACTTGCGCAGCTCGCGCATGTGGCGGTCAACTTCCGCCTTGAACTGCGCCAGGGGCTGGAAGCGACTGGGATCGAGCGCCAGCACGAATTGCCCAGTGTTGGTGACCTTGCCAGGCTCGGCGTTGAAGTCGACGCAATCGCAGCCGAAGAGCGCCCCGTTGAGCGTGCCGGCAAGCAGGCCGAGCACCAGCGCGAGGCCGGCGCCCTTGTAGCCGCCCATCGGCAGCAGCAGTGCCTCGCCGCTCTTCTGCGGGTCGGTCACCGCCTCGCCGGTCTTCGGGTTGATCATCCAGTCGCCCTTAAGCGGGCGATTGAGCAGCTTGTGGTTCTTTATGGTGCCGTAGGACACGATCGAGGTGGCGATGTCGAGCACCACCGGCGCTTCCTCGCCCGCGGGAATCGCGATTGCCAGCGGGTTGGTGCCGAGCAGCGGCTCGGCGCCTCCGGCAAGCGGCATATGGTTGGCGTTGGCCACCGCAGAATAGATGCCGACCATGTCGGCCTTCAGCGGCAGCGCTGCGTAGACGCCGGCGGCGCCGGCATGGCCCGACATGTGACAGCCGGCCCAGGCGACGCCGCATTCGCGCGCCAGCTCAATCGCGGTCTCCGCCGCGCGCGCCACCACCAGATGGCCCATGCCGTTGTCGCCATTGATAAGCGCGGTCGCCGGCGCGGTGCGCTTGACCCTGATGTTCGGCTTCGCATTGGTCGAGCCGAGCTTCAGCCGCTGCACATATTGCGGCAGACGGAAAATGCCGTGCGCGTCAGCGCCGACGAGATCGGCTTCCAGCATCAGCTCAGCGATCTTGCCGGAATCGTTCGATGGCACGCCGCAATTCACCATGGCATCGGCGATGAAGCCGGTGATCGCAGCGGTCGGAATACGACCGGTCGTGGCGGCGGCTTGCACGTGCATCAAGGTTTTCCTGACAGCAGCATCTCGGCGCGGCCGCCGAGAATGGAGTCCTTGTCGGCGTCGGAAATCTTCAGTGAGCGGACATGCGCGACGCAACCGAGCATCGCCATGTCGTAAGGATAGTCGCTGCCGAGCAGCACGTGATCACTGCCGACCAGCCCGATCATCGCCTCGAGCGTGCGGTCGGAATGTAGGATGGTGTCGTAGAAGAAGCGTTTGGCAATGCCCTTCGGTTGCGCCTTGATGTTCTTCTTCGGCTCGTTGCGCACCTTCCAGCCGTGCTCCCAGCGTGCCGCCTGATAGGGCGTGAAGCCGCCGCCGTGCGCCAGCATGATTTTCAGTTTCGGATAGCGGTCCATCACGCCGCCGAAGAAGAGCGAGGCCGCGGCGATGGTGGTGTCGAGCGGATTGCCGATCAGGTTGCCGAGATAGTAGGACTTCAGGCGATCGGCGCCGGCGACGTTGTTGGGATGTACGAACATAAAGGCGCCGAGCTCTTCGGCGATCGCCCAGAGCGGCTCGAACATTGGATCGTCGAGATTGATACCCTTGACGTTGGAGGCGAACATCGAGCCGCGCAGTCCCAGCTTTGTCATGGCGCGCTTGAGCTCGTCGGCGGCGCGCTTCGGCTGCGCCAGCGGCAGTGTTGCGATGCCCCAGAAGCGATCGGGATGGGCGGCGATGTGCTTGGCCATCTGGTCGTTCTGGATCGCGGCGACGGTGGCGGCGAGCTCCGGCTCGACATTGTAGAGATAGGTCTGCGGGGTAGCGGACAGCACGTGCACGTCAACACCGGTCGCGTCCATGTCCCTCAGGCGGCGCGCGATGTCGAAGCCGCCGGTCGGAAATGGTCGATAGACCGTGCCATTCACGTCGAAGGCGGCGTTCTCGACACCTTCCGGCGTGATCGTGACCTTCACGCCCGCCTTGGTGATCAGCGCGGCAGTTTCCAGCGTACAGATGTGGGTGTGGGTGTCGATCGTGCGTTGTTTGGCCATTCGTTCCTCGCGTTGTCCGCGCTCAGTGCCGCAGCCCGCGGCCGGACGCAAGCCCCTGTTTCACGCATTTTCTTGGGCTATAAAAGCGGTCCCGCCAATTCCACTGAACGGATCTACATGACCAGTCCTGCTCGTACCCGACCCAAGCCACGTGTCGAGGACGATGCTTTGGTCCGCGGCCGAGGCCGCTTCATGGACGACCAGCGATTGCCGAACCAGGCCTTTGCCGCCTTCGTGCGCTCGCCGCATGCCCACGCCCGCGTGCTTGCGGTGAAGACCGACGCTGCGCGCGCCGCCAAGAAGGTGCTGGCGGTGTTCACCGCCGAGGACATCAAGGCGGCCGGGATCGGTGGCATCTCGCGGCATCCGCCGGTCACCGGCCGCGGCGGTATAAAGTCGGTCATTCCGTTCCGTCCCGCACTCGCCGGCGAGAAGGTGATGCACGTCGGCGATCCGGTGGCCATGGTGGTAGCCGAGGACACCGCTGCGGCGCTCGATGCGGCTGACCTGATCGAGGTCGATTACGAGGAACTGTCCGCGGTCATCGACCTCGACGCAGCGATGAAAGGCAAGACGCAGCTTCACGCGGAAGCGCCGGGCAACCTCTGCGTCGATTGGCCGGGGCCGGTGCCTAGCGAGGAGAACGAACGCGAAGTGGCGGACATCATCGCCAAGGCGCCGCATGTCGCGCGCGTCAGCGTCACGCATCAGCGCCTCATCGTCGCCTCGATGGAAACGCGAGGCGCCACCGGCGAGTACCACAAGGAGAGCGACAGCTATACGCTGCGCGCCTGCTCGCAAAGCGCTGACAACCTGCGTGCCCAGGCCGCCTCCATCATGGGCGTGCCGAACGAAAAACTACGCGTGATAACCGAAGACGTCGGCGGCGCCTTCGGCATGAAGACGACGGTCTATCCGGAATACATCGCGGTGCTGGTGGCCGCGAACAAGATCGGCCGGCCGGTGCACTGGCAATCGACGCGCTCGGAAGCCTTCATGAGTGACTGCCAGGGGCGCGACGCGCTGACCCATGTCGAGCTCGCGCTCGACGAGAAGGGTAAATTTCTCGCCGTGCGCATGCGCCACTTGTGCAACCAGGGTGCCTATGTCGGCAACGCCGGCATCAACATCAACACCAACAATTTCGCTCGCTGCGTGCCCGGCATGTACCGCATCCCGAAGGCCGATGTTGCGGTCGCCTGCTACTTCACCAACAAGGTGCCGATCGCCCCTTATCGCGGCGCCGGGCGCCCGGAGGCAAATTACGCACTCGAACGGGCCGTCGAGGAGGCCGCCCGTGTCGTCGGCGTGGATCCGGTACGGCTGCGCAAGAAGAACCTGATCCCGCCGTCGGCCATGCCGTTCAACACGCCGATCAACACTTATGACAGCGGCGATTTTCCCGGTATCGTCGACAAGGCGCTCACGCTCGCCGACTTCGACAATTTCAACAAGCGCAAGCGCGAATCGGCCAAGCGCAAGAAGCTTCGCGGCATCGGTATCTCCTGCATGCTGGAGCATTCGGGCGCGATTCCCATGGAGATGGCATCGGTGGCGTTTCCCGGCGGCGACAAGTTGATCCTCGGCTGCAACGTGCAATCGACCGGGCAGAGTCATGCCACGGTATTCAGCCGGCTGCTGGCCAACAAGCTCGGCATCGATCCGGTCAAGATCGAGCACCGCCACGGCGACACCAATTTGGGCCTGACCGGCGCCGCCTCGGTCGCATCGCGTTCCGCCATGTGCGCGGGCAACGCGGTCGCGCATGTCGCCGACGTGATGCTGGTGAAGGGAAAGAAAATCGCCTCCGCAGCGCTGGAAGCCTCGGAGAGCGACATTCAATATCGCAACGGCGCTTTCGAAGTGGTCGGCACCGACCGCAGCATTTCGCTGTTCGACACGGCCGATCGCGCCAAGGTAATGGGCGAAACTCTCGACACCAAGGAAAAGACCGACACGCCACTCACCTTTCCGAACGGCTGCCACGTCGCCGAGGTCGAGATCGATCCCGACACCGGCTTTGTCGATCTGGTGACCTATACGGCGGTGGACGATTGCGGTAACCCGCTCGACTTGGTCATCGTCGAGGGTCAGGTGCACGGCAGCCTGGCACAGGGTCTCGGCCAGGCGCTCACCGAGAACGCGGTCTATGACGCAAACGGTCAATTGGTGAGCGGCTCGTTCATGGACTACGGCATGCCGCGCGCGCACCATATGCCCGTCGAGCTGCGCGAGGCGCTGCATCCGGTGCCGGCGACGAGCAATCCGCTGGGCGTGAAGGGGACGGGCGAGGCGGGCACCACGGCGGCGATTGCCGCGGTGATGAACGCAATCTCGCATGCAATCCCGAACGGCGCCGCCGATCACATGGACATGCCGGCGACGCCGGCCAAAGTGTGGGAAGCCTGCCAGAAGGCGATGACGAAATAATCCGTCGCGAGAAATTCTACGACGTGCAGCGAAGCGAGCTTCGCCTCAACTACGTGCTGAGCGGGCGCGTCCGATCTACTTGCTTGGCACCACCAGCGAATAGCGACCGTCGGCGGCGAGGGATTCGGCCTGCGGCAGACCGAGCTCCTTGCGCACGATATTGGTGCCTAGTACCAGCGAGACGATCTTGTAGTAGGCGTGCCGGCGGCTCATGCCCTCGCGGCCCATGCCGCAGTCGGACGAGATCACCAGCCGCTCGGCCGGGATGGATTTGAGCGCGCGGCGGATGTGATCAGCGATCTCCTCCGGTCGCTCGACCTGCAGCGAGTGATGGTCGATCACGCCGATAGCGATCTTCTTATCCGTGATAATCTTGCCGAAGGCTTCAAGGTCAGCGCCGCCGGCGCTGACCGACTCGAAGGTAATCACGTCCGCGTCGACCTTGTTCAGGGTCTCCAGCGCGTTGCGGTAGCTCTGCACTTCCTTGAACATTCTTTGTTGGGACGGATTGCCCCAGCAGGTGTGGCACCAAACCTCGGTCTTGGCGCGCAGGCCTTTCACCGTGCGGTTGAACACTTCCAGGCTGAAGGCCGGGTTGATCACGTCGTCGACAACGTTGCGTGCCGCCAACATGTGGATCTGCGGCTCCTCGAACTGGATCACCCGGCAGCCGGCATCGGCGAGATCGTGCAGTTCCTCGTTCAACGCGTCGGCGATCGCCAGGATGCGGTCCCTGATGTTCTTGTAATGAGTGTCCTGCACAGCGAAGGCGACCAGCTCCGGTCCGATGGTGCCGAACTTGACCGGCTTTTTGGTCATGCGTTGCGCCGTCTTCCACATCGCAGCGTATTGCAATTCGCCGCGGGTGACTGGGCCAACGATGCCCGGCATCACGCGCGCTTCCAAATAGTCGTGCAGGATGTGGCCGGGCGGGAATGCCAGGCCGCCCTTGCCGGCCGGCGTTGGCTGCGGCTTCTTGTCGAAGCCGCCCATGTGGCGCGGCGGATAGTTGGTCCAGCTCTGGCCGCCGACGTCAGAATCAAAATGCGCGTCGCCGTCGGTGACGATGTCGAGGCCGGCCATCTCCTGCTCGTGCAGATAGACCGCGACGGCGTCCACGTATTGTTCGCGGAACTGGTTGTTCACCATCGCATCAAGGAAGCTGCGCATGCCGAGATTCTCCTTGTACCAGCTCGGCCGCGGCAGCGATCCGGTGATTGTGGTCGGTAACATGATGTCTTTGGTGGCGCGATACATCGTCGATACTCCCCCTAAAATGTCAGAACGAGCCGTTGGCGGCTCGTCACCCGTGACCCATATTAGAACCGCGGCGGTGCAGATGGAAACTCCTACTCGCGTAGCGCTTGCGCGGAATGCAGCTGCTGAACGATGTGAGCACGGTGGAAACTTGCTATAGTCGCGCTATGGACAAGAAAACCGACGGCCTCGTCATCCGGCCCAATCCGCTTGACCCGCGGTTGACTGAGCGCGTCGCTGGTATCGACCAAACCGGCGCGCGCATCGCGACCTCCGTGACCGTCGAGCGCGCGCTGACGATTTTCCTCAATGGGCAAGAAATTGTCACTGCCATGACCATCGGCGATTATCCGGATTATCTGGCGATCGGCTTTCTGCTCAACCAGAACATGCTGAAGGCCGACGATGTAGTCACCGGTGTCGATTACGACGAGGACCTGGGTGTCGTTGTCGTGCGCACCAAACGCAAAACCAATTTCGAGAAGAAGCTGAAGAAGAAAGTGCAAACCTCGGGCTGCGCGCAGGGCACCGTGTTCGGCGACCTGATGGAGGCGCTGGAAGATGTGAAGCTGCCGAAGGCCGAGCTGCGCACCTCGTGGCTTTACAGGCTGACGCACGCAATCAACACCACGCCGTCGCTTTATCTGGAAGCTGGCGCCATCCATGGCTGCGTGCTGGCGAAGGAAGATCGGCCGCTGGTCTACATGGAAGACGTCGGCCGGCACAACGCGGTCGACAAGATCGCCGGCTGGATGTTCAAGGAGAAGGTGACGGCCGCCGACAAGATCTTCTACACCACTGGACGGCTGACCTCCGAGATGGTGATCAAGACGGTTCGCATGGGCATCCCCATCCTGATCTCCCGTTCCGGCTTCACCGCCTGGGGCGTCGAGTTGGCGCGCAAGGCGAACCTGACCTTGATCGGACGCGCGCGCGGCAAGCGCTTCGTCGCGCTTGCCGGCGAGGACCGCATCGTGTTCGACCAGGATCTCGCCTTCGTCGAAGAGGAAAGCGCCAAGCACCGACGCAAGGCGGCGGTGCACGATGACTGATGGCTGAATTCCCTCCAACTCCCCCTACCCTCGGCCTGGTGCTTGCTGGCGGGCTGGCGCGCCGCATGGGCGGCGGCGACAAAGCGCGCATCGAGATCGGCGGCGTCAGCATCCTCGACCGCGTGCTTGGCTGCCTGTCGGGACAATGCGTCGACATTATCATCAACGCCAACGGCGATCCGAAGCGCTTCGACGATACCGGCTGCGCGGTCGTCGCCGACAGCCTGCCGGGCTTTCTCGGGCCGCTCGCTGGCGTGCTGGCCGGACTCGATTGGCTGGCGGCCGCGCAGAAGGGCGTGGAATGGCTGCTCAGCGTGCCGGGCGACTGCCCGTTCCTGCCCGACGACTTGGTGGATCGTCTGCACGCTGCACGCCGCAAGGAGGGCAAGTCGCTCGCCTGCGCCGGTTCCGGCGAATGGCGCCATCCTGTTGTGGGTCTCTGGCCGCTGGCGTTACGCGATAGCCTGCGCAAGGCGCTGGTTGACGAAGGCTTGCGCAAGATCGATGTGTGGACGGCGCGCCATGGCGTCGCGGTGGCCGCATGGCCGGCCGATCCAGTCGACCCTTTCCTCAACGTCAACACACCCGAGGATGCCGAAACCGCCGCGCGCATTGCGTTGCAGCATCATGGCCTCTAGCGGCTCGACCGCTCACGCAGGGCGACCATATCCCTTATAATTGCGAAGCCAGGAAGACGGATCATGAAAGCATTTATCACCGCCTGCGTGACGGCCGTCGTCATTGCCATCATCGGCGGCATCGTTCTCAACAGCGTGCAACAGCCAGTCGACAAGGCGTTCAGCACCGAAGGCGTGCGGCTCGGAGCCTGAGTTATCCGATCAGCGAGGCGTAGGAGAGGAAGCCGACACGCGCACCCGGCTCGATTCCGGTCACATCTTCCGACAATTCCAACAATCCATCTGTCTCGGTCAGCGACGTCAGAATGCCGGCGCCGTCCTGCGGATGCTTGACCGCCTCGATCTCGTCGTCGTCGCCGCGGCGCAGGGCCACCCGCACATACTCGCGGCGATTCTTCTTCTTCTTGTATGCGAAGGTAACGCGCACCGGCAGCGGCACCAAAGTCTGCGGCCGCGCGCCAGCAAGCCGGCGCAGCAATGGCCTCACCACACGCACAAAGGTCACGAACACCGCCACCGGATTTCCCGGCAGCCCGACGAAGGCTGCGCTGCGGTCCGCCGAGTCGCGGATTACCGCCATCGCCACCGGGCGGCCCGGCTTGATGGCGACGCGCCAGAACACCAGGCTGCCGATACGCTCAACTGCGTTGCGCACATGATCGGCCTCGCCGGTGGAGACCCCGCCCGAGGTCACGATCAGGTCGTGGCCGGCAACCGCTGCCTGCAGCGCGCGCGCGAGCGTCTGCGGCTCGTCGGCCAGAATGCCGAGATCGGTTACCTCGGCGCCGAGCCGTTCCAGCAACTCGCTGAGCAGATAGCGGTTCGCGTCGTAGATCGCCGCGCCGCATCGCGCGGTGCCCGGCTCCACGACCTCGTCGCCGGTGGAGAAGATCGCCACCTTCAGCCGCCGCCGCACTTCAATTTCGGTAATGCCCAGCGCGGCGGCGAGCGCGATATGCTGCGGCTCCAGCACAGTGCCGGCCGGCAGCGCAACGGAGCCCGCATGCGCGTCCTCGCCGGCAAGCCGGCGGTTGGCGCCGAGCTTCAGTCCCGCCGGCACGATCACGCTGTCGCCTTCGGTTCGCACGTCTTCCTGCATGAACACGGTGTCGGCGTCCGCCGGCATAGCGGCGCCAGTGAAAATGCGGATGGCCTCACCCGGCTTGAGCGCCACTTTCGCCGCCGCGCCGGCGGTCAGCCTGCCGGTTACGGCGAGTTTGGTCTCGCCGTCGGCGCGCAGATCCGCGTGACGCACCGCGTAACCGTCCACAGCGGAGTTGTCGAACGGCGGCAGGTCGACCGGCGCCTTCACGTCCGCGGAGACGATGCGGCCGCGCGCCCCACGCAGTGGCACGCGCTCGGTCTCGGCAACCGCCGTCACGCGCTCGCCGAGCAACCGCTCCATGTCCGCGATTGGTAACAGCGGACCGGAAAAGGCGAAACAATCGTCCGTCAGCTGCGCCATTACGCCTTCTCCGCGGCAACTTCGACCGGCACCGCGTGCTTGAGCAGAAGATCGGCGATCAGCTCGATGTCGTTGAGGTCGACCACCGGCACGCGCGCCGCCGGCACCGCGCTGTCGGAAGCCACCGCTACGATGTGCGGATCCTCGGTGTGCAAGAGCGGCTTGCCGTTGGCGATGCGGTGGATCTCGAGCTTGGGGAACTTGTCGCGTTTGAAGCCCTCGACCAGCACCAAGTCGACCGGCGAGATCTTCTTGACCAACGCCGCCAAGTCCCATTCAGGCTCCTCGCGCAGCTCATGCAGGATGGCCCAGCGCCTGGCCGAGGAGATGATTACTTCGGTGGCGCCGGCGGCGCGGTGGAAGAAGGAATCCTTGCCGGGCAGGTCGAGGTCGAAGCCATGATGCGCATGCTTGAGCGTGGACACGCGGAGGCGGCGCGCAACCAGCAGCGGGATGAGCTTGGTGATCAGCGTGGTTTTGCCTGACCCACTCCAGCCGGCGAGACCGATGATACGCATGGCTCCTTTATAGCAAAACGCCCGGCCGTAAGGCCGGGCGTTGCATCGCAGAACAAAACGGCCGGTTATTCGGCCGGCTGCTGCACCGCGCCGCCCTGGGCAGCACCCTCCCGCATCTCTTCTTCATACCAGAGCAGATGGCGCTCTTTGGCCCAATTGACGTCGACCGTTCCATCGTTCATCGCCTCGAAGGCGCCCTCGACGCCGATCGTACCCATGTAGAAATGTACGAACATGGCGGCGATATAGAGCACAGCTATGGTGCTGTGGGCGACCTGGGCTAGTTCCATGCTGGTGATATTGGTCCCGTAGAATGGGAACAGCAGGACAAAGCCGGTCACCGCGATTCCGGCGCCGCCGAACATGGAAAGCCAGAAGATCAGCTTTTCGCCGCCGTTGAACTTGTGCGCAGGCGGTTCTTCGCCGCCGAACATGCCGCCGCCTGTCTTGAACCATTCGACATCGGCCTTGGTCGGCAGATTGCGCCCGACCCACAGGAAGAACATCAGCACGACGCCGATGGTGAAGGCGAAGCTGATATAATTGTGCACGAACTTGCCCCACTCGGTCCATTCGCTGAACGTCGACGGCCCCATCCAAGGCAAGATCAGGCTGCGCCCGAAGGTGATGTTGAGGCCTGTCAAGCCGAGGATGACGAAGGTGACGCCGGTCAGCCAATGCACAAAGCGCTCAAACGCGTTGAAACGTTGGATCTTGCGGCCTGACCGTCCGGCCTTGATGGGCATGGCGCCGTGCGTGACGTAATAGAGCGTGAGCAGCGCAAGGATGCCGAGGATAGCGATGCCGGCGATCCATTTCAGCGTCACCATGCGATATTCGCGCCACTCGCGGCCGGCCGGATGCTCGAGCACGTAGGACTTCACGTCCGGAATGGTGCCGAGCCCCTGGATCATCTTGAACTGCTGCAGCAATTGCTGCTCCTTCACCGCCGCGGCGTTCGGGTTAACCGAGCTCGGCTGCTGCGCGACAGCCGGTATCGCCATCGCCATGACGAAGGCGATCCCCAGCGCACCGGCGATCAAGCGCATCTCCAGAAAGATTTTCGCCATGCTATGTCTCCTTAAATTCAACTTTTCTTCACCGGCGAAATCGGCGATGCAGGGGCCCGCATCGCCGTAATGCAATCAGGTCGCGATCGATTCGCGATAGGCGGTCTGCCAACCCCAGGCGCCAGAGCCGTAGCCGCGCCTGGCCACGCGCTCCTTATAGATCTGCGCAATGACGTCGCCGTCACCGGCGAGCAGCGACTTGGTCGAGCACATCTCGGCACAGAGCGGCAGCTTGCCTTCGGCCAGCCGATTGGCCCCATATTTCTCGTACTCTTCCCTGCTGTTGTCGGTTTCCGGGCCGCCAGCGCAGAACGTGCATTTGTCCATCTTGCCGCGTGAACCGAAATTGCCAATCTTGGGATATTGCGGCGCGCCGAACGGGCAGGCGTAGAAGCAGTAACCGCAGCCGATGCACAGATCCTTGGAGTGCAGTACCACCGCATCTGCCGTGGTGTAGAAGCAGTTCACCGGACAGACTGCCGCGCAGGGCGCGTCAGTGCAGTGCATGCAGGCCATCGATACCGAGCGCTCGCCTGGCTTGCCGTCGTTGAGCGTGACCACGCGCCGGCGGTTGATGCCCCAGGGCACCTCGTGTTCGTTCTTGCACGCGGTGACGCAAGCGTTGCACTCGATGCAACGATCGGCGTCGCAGAGGAATTTCATACGTGCCATGGTCGTTGCTCCTTATGCCGCTCTGATCTGGCAGAGGGTAACTTTGGGTTCCTGCATGCCCGTCGCCGGGTCATAACCGTAGCTGGTGATGGTGTTGGCGCTTTCGCCGAGCACATAGGGGTCAGTGCCCTGCGGATAGCGGCTGCGCAGGTCGTCGCCCTCGAACCATCCGCCGAAGTGGAACGGCATCCAGGCGACGCCCTTGCCGACGCGCTCGGTGACCAGAGCCTTCATCTTGGCCTTCGAGTTGTTCTCGGGTCCGGTGACCCAGACCCAGGCGCCGTCCTTGACACCGCGCTCGGCGGCATCGGCGCTATTGATCTCGATGAACATGTCTTGCTGGATCTCGGCTAGCCACTTGTTCGACCGGGTTTCCTCGCCGCCGCCCTCGTACTCGACCAGCCGGCCGGAGGACAGGATCAGCGGGAACTCCTTGGCAATGCCCTTGTCCACCGCGACCTTTTGAACCGTGAAGCCGATGTTCGGCATCCGGAATTGTTTAGCATCCGCCAAGGTCGGATACTTGCTGATGAGGTCGACCCGCGGCGTGTAGATCGGCTCGCGATGCACCGGGATCGGATCCGGCAGGCCGAAGGCGTTCATACGCGCCTTGGCGTTGCCGTAGGGAACGCAGCCGTGCTTCAGCGTGACGCGCTGGATGCCGCCCGAGAGGTCGAGCGACCAGGACACCGTGTCCGGCGTCGCCGGATTGACCTTGTTGATCACCGCCAGCTCGGCTTCGGTCAGGTCAGTGTCCCAGCCAAGCTTCTTGAGCACGGCGAGCGTGAATTCGGGATAGCCGTCCTTAATTTCCGAATCCTTGGAATAGGAACCGTCGGCCAGGAGGCTGATCTTTACGGTCGAGCCGTCCGGCCTCTTCTCTTCGCGCTCCACGCCGAAGCGGGCGCGGAAGCAACCGCCGCCGTCCATCACGTGCAAATTTGTGTTGTAGAGCAGCGGCGTTCCCGGATGCTTGACCTCGGGCGATCCCCAGCACGGCCACGGCAGGCCATAATAGTCGCCTTTGCAAGGACCCGTGCTGGCGCGCTGCGTACGCATGTCGAAGTCCTTCTGGTTGGCCATATGGAGCTTCAGCCGCTCCGGCGACTGGCCGCAGTAACCGGTCGACCAGGAACCGCGGTTCATCTCGCGCAGGACATCCTCGGCGATCGGCAGGTTGTTCTCGACCTTGATGTTCTTGAACATCTTGTCTTCAAAGCCGAACTTCTTCGCCAACAGATAGATGACCTCGAGATCGTCCTTCGACTCGAAGATGGGCTTGACGATCTGCTCACCCCACTGCAAAGCGCGGTTGGAGGCGACGCGCGAGCCCTTGCATTCAAACTGAGTCGCGACGGGCAACAAGTAGACGCTGTCCTTGCGGCCGGCCTGCACCGCAAGCGAGGCCCAGGTGGTCGGATGCGGGTCGGCGACGACCAGCAGTTCCAGCTTCTGCAAGCCGTTCATCGACTCAGGAATGCGCGTGATGCTGTTGCTGGCATGGCCCTGCACGAACATCGCCTTGACGTTGTCCTTCTGGGCGACTTGGTCCTTCGGCAGCAGCACTGCGTCGAACCAGCGGGTGAGCGGAATGCCCGGCGTTTCCATGATCTGCTTGGAGTCGAAGCGGCTCTTCAGCCATTCGTAGTCCGTCTCCCAGACACGCGACCAGTGCTTCCAGGCACCCTCGGCCAAGCCGTAGTAGAAGGGCAGCGTCACAACATCGAGCCCGACGTCGGTGGCGCCCTGCACGTTGTCATGGCCGCGGAAGATGTTGGCGCCGGTACCCGGGGCGCCGACGTTGCCGGTCAAGAGCAGCAACATGCAGCTCGCGCGCACGTTGGCGGTGCCGACAGTGTGCTGGGTCTGCCCCATGCACCAGATCAGCGTCGAAGGCTTCTCGGTCGCGAACATCTTGGCGACGCGCTCAAGCTGCGCGCCGGGAACGCCGGAGACGCGTTCCACCTCCTGCGGATTCCACTTCTCCATTTCCTTGCGCGCGTCCTCGAAGCCGTAGACGCGCTGGCGGATGAATTCCTTGTCCTCCCAGCCGTTCTTGATGATGTGCCACATCATCCCGTAGAGCACCGGGATATCGGTGCCGGGCCGCAGGCGCACATATTCGGTGGCATGCGCGGCGGTGCGGGTCAGGCGCGGATCAATGACGATCACATTCGCCTTCTGCATCTCGGCGCCTTCGATCAGATGCTGCAGCGACACCGGATGCGCTTCAGCCGGATTGCCGCCCATGATGATCTGAGTCTTCGAATTGCGGATGTCGGTGTAGCTATTCGTCATCGCGCCGTAGCCCCAGGTATTAGCCACGCCGGTGACGGTAGTCGAATGGCAGATGCGCGCCTGATGGTCGGTGTTGTTGGTGCCCCAATAGGCGCCGAACTTGCGGAACAGATAGGAACCCTCGTTGGTCATCTTGGCCGAGCCGAGCCAATAGACCGAGTCACTTCCCGACTTCTCGCGGATCGCCATCAGTTTGTCGCCGATCTCGTTGATGGCCTCGTCCCACTTGACGCGGGTCCACTCGCCGTTGACGAGCTTCATCGGATATTTCAGGCGCCGCTCGCCCATCACCAGTTCGCGCACCGCGGCGCCCTTGGCGCAATGCGAGCCACGGTTGATCGGCGAATCCCAGCTCGGCTCCTGGCCGATCCAGACGCCATTCGAAACTTCGGCGGTGACGGTGCAGCCGACCGAGCAATGCGTGCAGATGCTCTTGCGGATAGTGACACCGGCGCCCTCGGCGGGCGGCGGGCCGGCCTTGGCCTGCCGTACGCTGGCGAGCGGCAAGGCGCCAAGCGTGGCAAGGCCGCCGACGGTGAGGCCCGAACGGCGTAGGAAGCTGCGGCGGTCGAGCCCGCCGGTACTCTGGCTGGTAAGGGCGGCGAGATGTCCGCGTCGCGCCTGGCGGTCTGTTCTCTTGATCAGCACGGCGGGTCTCCCTCAGCTCGGATAGCGGTTGACGCGATAGAACGTCTTCACCTCGTCGGAGTCGGCTTTGTAGCGGGCCTTGCGCTTTTCATCGTCGTTTTCGCTATCCGCTGCGGCTCGCGTCCCGAGGACAGCTGGCGTCGCCGCGACACCGGCTCCGACCCCAAGTGCACGCAGAAAGTTGCGGCGGGCAAGATTGGCTTTTGGTTCTGTTTTCATTGCCAGTCCTCCTTGAAGACCTAAATTCCAACGCAGGCGGTTTATTCCGCCAGTGCAAAGGCCTCCGATTCGATATCGATGAACACCCGGCCGAGCGTTCCCACGCGCCGGTAGAAATCGGCAGCCTCGGCCCGCTCCAGGTCGGTGAAGAAGCGGCCGATCCAGGGCGCCAGATGCTTCTCGAACATCTGCCGGTCGGCGCCGGCGGGCGCCGGAAATTGGCGGCCGGCTATACCGGACATGATTTCGCAGAGGATCGCCGCGTGATCTTCCGATTCGTATTGACCCTCGACGCGCTCAATGCCGAGCGCGGCGAGATCCTCGCGCAGCCGCGCCAGCGGACGCTCGTGCAGGAAGCCGGCGATGTAATAGGAGCCGTACGGCATCAATTCGCCGCGCCCGATCCCAATGAACAGCTCGAAGAATTCGCGCTCGACTTCACCGGCTGCCGCGCCGGCCGCTGCCTCCGCAAGGTCGACGTGGGCGACGCCGAGCAGCGTCGGATCGCCGCGGAGCTCGGCCAACTGCTGTAGGAATGCCTTATCCGGTGCGCGGGTCAGCAGCGCCGCTAGCAACGCATATTCCTGCGCGCGGGCGAGATCGGTTTCATCGACGCCGGTGGCCTGTTGGTTTTCGCCGCAGAGATCGAGACGCGGGATGACGCGGGCAATACCCGTCACCGTTTCGCCCGTGAGGATGCGTTCCGCCGGGATGCGCGACCGGTTCACACTATCGGCAGCGCGAATCGCTTCCTCAAGTCCCCGGTCCGTCATTTTTCGTTTCCCTGGGCCGTTTCTTATTAATTTTTGTCGCCGTCACCGGCTCTAATCGGCCGATTTCCCCGGATTTTCCCGATGCCAAAAGCTATCGCCGAGGGGACATAGGGGCAATAGTCGAAAGTACTAAGCCACCTCGCTATTTAGGTAGTGCGCCGCCGTGCCGGCGTCCGCGGGATGGCGGAAAATATTTTTGCGTATCAAAATCGTTTTGCGATGCAGCATCACCATCGTTGCGCTGCACGAAATCTTTTTGCGTCGCAGCCTCTTTCGTTGACGCGGGTTTGTCTTGCGGCAAGTGCTGCGCCGCATCCGCGGGTGCCGTGCCGCGCTCGCTCTCAATCAACGCAACTTTTTGCGCAGCAGCTGGTTCCGGCGGTGCGCCTATTACTTGCGTCAGCAGCCTAGCGACGTCGCCCGCATCGATTGGCCCAAACCCGGGGATCCCGCTGGGATCGTTGAAGTCCCAGCCGTTCTCAACCGGACCGATAAAATCGCGAATCGCCGGATCGGTGGACCAGACGCGTCGCAGCGCCGCGCGTGCGAGATCCGGCGGGACACCGGGTTTGAGAAAGGCGCTGATGTCAGTTTGCGCGGTGATGGAATCGAGCGGCGGAAGGCTCGCCGAATCAAACGAGACCTCCTCCGTTTTGCCTTCACCCGGCGGCGCAGCCGTCGCTTTGGAGTCAGCCGACGCGGATTCCCCGGCGGCTTCGCGTTTGCGCCGCGACCAGCGATCGAGGAATTTTTCAGGCTCGCTCATCGTCGCTCATCGTTAGGTAGGCGCCGTCCAACCTTTTCCGGGTCGGCGCGGTCACGCTCGCGTTTACTGAAGCTACGCTCGACATGGTGTTCAGCGACGAAGCTGGCAAGGGTCTGTTGCACCGCCAGCGGCATGGGAACCGTGTCGACGAGATTGTTGCCGGCCTCGGTCATGGCCTCGCCTTCGGCAGGATCGGCCGTCACCATCAGCAGCTCGTACGGCATGCTGGTCTCGCTTGGGCGCAGCACCACCCACAGCAAGGGCTGTTCGCTCAAGAGATTGCTTTGGTAATTGGCGGTTTCGGTCCGGTGCAACGCGATGTCGGCAACGCCGGCGAAATAGCGCGTGTGCTCGCCGTCGTCGGACAGCTTGCTCCACGGCGCCGTCGCCGGCGCTCCGACGATCACGCTCAGCGGCCGCCAAAGGTAGTCGCTCCAACGGCTCGCGGCCTTGCTGCGCTCGACCACCACGCCGACCGCGACGGTTTGCTGCGGCGCACTCAACTGACCACCTCCAGGTGCTTGATCGGCAGGCCGGTGATCAGATTCTGTGGCTTCATGCGGATGGTCTTGTCGGCTGTCATCGCCAGAATCAGATAGACGGGCTCGCCTTTCACTTTGTCGAGCATGACCGAGGCATCGCAGAATCTGAGCGCAAACAGCCCTACCACGGCCGACATGGCAGCATTATCAAGCGTCTCGCCGTTCCACAGTCGGTCGCCGAGCCTGGTGGAGGCGGCGTCTAGCCCGACATACCAAGAGAGCGGCGCCTCGTGTAGCGCGGTCAGCGGCTTGATCGTCACCTCAAGGCCGAGCACATGCGCGATCCAGCGCCGCATCGCTTCACCGAGCGCGGCGAGCCCGGCGCGGCCGCCGGTCAGATCGAGCGCCATGTCGAAGCGGTCGCTGCGTTCCCAGTAACTCGCGGCGTTGTCGTCGTTGAGGATGTCGATCTCGGCTTCGGCCGGAATGCCCAACATCGAAACCAGTGGCGTCACTGGCACAGGATTGATGCTGCCCACCGTTTCCTCGTCGGCGACGAGCAAGGATCCTTCGTGCAGGGTCACGCGCTGAGTGCGGAAGAACAGTTCGGCGGCGCGCACGACGCGGGCGTCGTCGACGCCGTCGAGCGCGTTGCGCAGAATCACGTGCACGAGCTGGCTGATGAACAGCGGCGGCGTCTTGCCGACGCCCTTGCGCACCAGGTTGGCATAGGCCGCTTCCAGGGTCCTGTGCCGCAGCAAGTGGTCGCGAAAGCCGATCAGCAATTGCCAGTTCTCACGTGCGTCGGCATCGGCGACTGCCGCAGTCTCGGCCGCCGTCACCGGCCGGCGCGGATCGGCGAGCAGCGCGGCATGCAAGCTGCGCTCCGCCGGGCACGCTTCCGCCGGCGGGATTACTTCCGGCCGCGCGAAATAAAGCTTGAGAAACTCGTCGGTCAGCAGCAAGCAGCCGCCTGGATCGCGATCGAGCAGATGATGGCCGCAGGAAAGCCAGAAGTCCTTCATTTGCGTCCCCGCTCCGCCATTCCGATCACATCGACGACGTCGCCCGGCTGCTCGTCCGTTTCTCCTTCGACCTCGAAAAAGGAAAAGGCGCGCGCCAGCTTCTTGCCAGCCCGCGGGCGCAACGTGCGAAACGCTTCATGGATGCCGTCCCCCTCCGACGTGCGATGTACCGCCACCAGCGTGTCGACCGGATGATCGCAGAGCGAGGCGGCGAAGGCGAATTCCTCTTCCGCGGCGGCGACCGCATCCTCCACGGTCGGGGCGCCGAGCTCTGCTACGAGGTGCTTCCCCAGCATGTCGACTGCGGCAAGCCGGTCGTCCTCGCTCGCCTCCACGATCTGCACCAGCGTCGACCAACCGAGCGAGGCGACGCCGAGGAACCCGGCGCGGAAGGCGGAGCGCGCCTTGCCTCCCAGTGCTGTCAGATCGCGATCCCAGAACATGAAGGCCCCCGACACCGCCCACTCGCCCGGCTCGGCCGCCTTTTCGAAAATGAAGGTGTCGGAGGGATCAAGCCGTATGGTGCGCAACAGCTTCACGCCCGCGGTCCCCGTCGTGCCGGATCGTACCAGGCCGGCGCGGCCAAACGCGGCAACAACTGCTTGCGCTCGACCTTGGCCTTGCCCATGCGGCGCACCAACAGATCGCCGTTATCGTCGATGTCGCGGCGCAGCCCGCTCTCGCGCGGCAGCTGTTCCAGATAGCTCTGCGCTACCGCGCCGAAGCCCTTCTCCTGCCAGCTGTCAACGGCAACCATGAAATGCCGCGCGAAACTCTCCAGCACCTTGTCGGACATCGCGTCGGTGAAACCTTCTTCCTCGAGCGCGGTGACCAGCGGATTGAGTCCGGGCTCGATGCCACTCACGGAAACCGTGCGGATCATCGCGCCGAACACCAGCCACGGCGGCGTTTCATCTTCTTTGATGCCTTGCGGCCAGGCTAGGCGGCCGCCGCCCACAAGGCCGGCATTTACCGAAATCGAATCCGGCCAGTCGATGGTGATGGCGGTTTCCGGCTGCGCGTGCACCGCGAGCGCGTCTGCCAATGCCGTCATGCCGGCGTAGAGCGTGCGCCGCGCTTTGCGCAGGGGTTCGTCCGGCTCCAGCACCATGGCGAATTCGGCGAGGTCGAAACGGCCGACATAAACCAGCGTGCCGGCGCCTTGCTCCGCCGCGATCGATTGTGCATGCGCGAAGGCATCGCCCAATTCACGCAGACGCACCAGCGTGAACAGTGGCGGCAGCGTAAGTTCCGGCGTCAGTGCCCGCGGCTCCAGCGGCATTGCTCCCTGCTCTTACTTTCCCCTGTAATTACTTATAATTATAGCAACAGGAGATCTCGAAGCCCAATCCCGCGGGCGCGAGCATTAAAGCGGAAGCGGCGGTGTTCCGCCGAGAAATGCGGGTCAGCAAAAAGGTTACAAGCCGAATGGCCGAACGGCCGCGTAACATTCTCATCTGTTCCTGCGAAGACAGCATGCCGCTCGATGGAGCGGCGGTGCGCCGGCTCTGCCGCGGTGCCGAGGTGCTGGAGGGCCGCCAGTTTTGCCGCGCTGAGCTCGAGCGTTTTCGCAAGCTCGCTGCTAGCGGCGAGCCGACGCTAGTCGCCTGCACGCAGGAAGCGCCGCTTTTCGGCGAAATCGCCGGCGAGATCGAAGGCAGTGGCGCCGTCAGCTACGTAAACATCCGCGAGACCGCCGGTTGGTCGAGGGACGCGAGCGCCGCTGGCCCGAAAATGGCGGCACTCATCGCCGCGGCGTCGGAGCCCGCGCCGGACATCGCCTTCGTGCCGCTGAGCAGCGAGGGCGTAACGCTGGTCTACGGCAAGGACGAACGCGCGCTCGAAGCCGCCGAACTGCTCAAAGAGCATCTCGATCTCACCGTGTTGATCAAACCGCCTGCCGATATCGCGCCGGTGCGAACGACCGACTTTCCCGTGGTGAAGGGGACTATTCGGCAGGCCAAGGGTTACCTCGGCGCCTTCGAGCTGATCGTTGACGACTACGCCACGCCCCACCCCTCCTCGCGCGGCACGCTTGCATTCGGGTCGGCGCGCAACGGCGCGGTTTCGCGCTGCGACATCGTACTCGATCTTTCCGGCACGCCATCGCTGTTTCCCGCCTCCGATCTGCGCGACGGCTATTTGCGAGCCGATCCGAGCGACACCGCCGCTGTGCTGCGCGCCGTGCTGAAGGCGCGCGATCTCACCGGCACATTCGACAAACCGCGCTACATCACCTTCACCGCGGATCTCTGCGCGCATTCGCGCTCCAAGATCGTCGGCTGCCGCCGCTGTCTCGATCTTTGTCCGACCGGCGCGATAACGCCGGCCGGAGACCACGTGGCAATCGACGCACAAATTTGTGCCGGCTGCGGCCAATGCGCCGCCGCCTGCCCAACCGGCGCCGCGGCCTACGCGCTGCCGCCCTCCGACGCGCTCATGCGCAAACTGCGTGCTTTGCTTGCCGCCTACCGCGAGGCCGGCGGCGAGCGGGCGGTGCTGCTGTTCCATGACGCAGAGCACGGCGGCGCGTTGATCTCCGCGCTGGCGCGGCACGGCGACGGGCTGCCGGCAAACGTGCTGCCGGTCGAGGTGAACGAAGTGACGCAAGTCGGATTGGAGTCAGCGGCAGCGGCCTTCGCCTTCGGCGCCTGCGCGATACGCTTCCTCACGCGCGGAAAGCCACGCCACGACTTGACCGGCCTGGTGAAAACCATCGCGCTGGCCGAGCCGATCCTTGCCGGGCTCGGCTTTGCCGGCGCTCGTATTGCCAGCATCGAGACCGACGATCCGGATGCCCTTGGCGCTGCCTTGGCCACCGTCGTGCCACTCCAGGCCGTCGCCAAGCCCGCCACTTTCTCCGCCGTTGGTGGCAAGCGCGACGTGGTGCGGCATGCATTACGCGAATTGCACGCCGTGGCGCTGACACCCGTCGACATCATTGCCCTCCCCGAAGGCGCGCCGTTTGGTACACTCGACGTAAATGTCGAAGGCTGCACGCTCTGCCTGTCCTGCGTTTCCGCCTGCCCGACTGGCGCGCTGTCAGACGATCCCGAACGGCCGACGCTCCGCTTTGCCGAGGACGCCTGCGTGCAATGCGGGCTGTGCAAGGCGACCTGCCCCGAGAAAGTCATCGCGCTGAAGCCACAAATTGACTTCCGCGCCGCCACAGTGGCGAGCCGCGTCATCAAGCAGGAGGCGCCATTCGTATGCATCCGCTGCGGCAAGCCGTTCGGCACCAGGAGCTCGGTGGAGCGCGTCGTGACCAAGCTTGAGGGCCAGCACTGGATGTTCAAGGATTCCAAGAAGCGGCTCGACATAATCAAGATGTGCGCCGACTGCCGCGTGATCGCGGTGACGGAGGATAATCTCGATCCATTCGGCGCGCCCAAGCGCCCGACGCTGCGCACCACCGACGATTATCTGCGCGAGCGAGAGCAGAAGCGCGAGGACTAGTTCTTCTTCCTAGTGGCCTTCGCCAGGAAATCCACTAACGCTTTTCGCTCCTCGGGCGACCCGATCTTCTGCTCGGGCATCTTGGTGCCGGGCGTGTAGGTCGCGGGCCCGACCTCGAACAATTTGCTCAACGTCTCCGGCGACCACATGATGTTGAGCTTCTTCAGGGCCGGCGAGAAATTGTAGCCGGGCAGCGTGGCGATGCGGCGGCCGAAAATACCCGCCAGCGTGGGGCCAGCTTTGTTGCCCTCGTCGGGCGAGAGCGTGTGGCAGGCGACGCAGGCGCGGAAAACCTGCGCGCCGCGGTCGCCGGCATAGGCGGCGAGTGGATCGTCGGGAGCGCCCACGACCACCGAGTCGATCGGCTCGCCGCTCACCGCATTCCAGCGGCGGATCACGCGGTCGGCGCCACCGGTCAACAGCGTGCGGCTGTCGGGGAAGAAGGTTACCGACCACACCGGTAGGCCGGGGCCGACGAGCGTGTGCTCGACCTTGCGCGTGCTGCGCTCGATGACCGCGACCGAGCCGCGGATGCCCGCAGCGGCGACCAACTTGCCGTCGGGCGAGACAGCGACCGCGATGACCGGCGTTGGCGAGGCTTGAACGTCGCCGCGCGGCTCGCCCTGCGCTGAGAGGAAATAGACTTTCCCGTCCGCTGCCGCTGCGATGATCTCTCCATCGGGTGCAACGGCGACGCTGTTCATCGGACTCGGCACGCTGTGAACGCTCGAATTGCCGTCACTGACTCGCCAAAGGCGTAGGGTCGCATCATAGCCGGCGCTCACCAGCACGCGCCCGTCCGGTGAGAAGGCGACGCCGTTCACATTTTGTGTATGGCCTTCCAGCACGCGGTTTGCACCGGATCGCGGCCACAGGCGAACTGTATGGTCCCACGACGCCGAGGCAAGCGTGTCGCCGTCCGGCGAGACCGCCAGCGCGGCAATCGGTCCGGTGTGTCCATCGAGAACCGCGTCGGGCTCGGGCTTGCCCTGCGTCCAGATCGCGATGTTCCCGTCAGCGCCGCCACTGGCGACGTGACCATCCTTCAGCCAGGCCACTGCGTTAACGGCGCCGTCGTGGAAGCGCATCACCTGCTCGGCAACATTGCGCGTGAGCGACCAGCGTATCAGCGAGGTATCGAAGCTGCCGGAAATCGCTTGGCTGCCGTCCGGCGAGATCGCCACCGCGCGTACCGGGCCGCCATGGCCGCGCAATTGCGCCCGTGCAGCATCGAGCGCGAGCGGCACCAACAGCAGGCCAATGCAAAGGCGTTTGATCCAGAGCGCCATTGGCCGGTCGAATATGCCAAAGTGGCGGCGGAATTTAGCCATCACTCGGCGTCATGCCGAGTGCGCGAATACGCTCGCGCGTCTTCTCGTCGCTCAGTGTCGCCAGGAAGGCCTGCACCGCCGGCCGCTCGCTGCGGCTCTGTACCACGAGAAAATCGTAGTGCTCGGGGGCAACGGGGAGGAATTCGAGTCCGTAGAGCTTGGACACCGGCTCGATGGCGAGGCCCCAGTCGGCGCGGCCTTGCGCGATCGCGGCGGCGACCGCGTTGTGCGATTTCGGCTGGTTGGCGTAACCGGGAGGCCGCGCGCCCTTGAGCAGCTCGTCAATCAGCACACGCGTACCGGCACCGGCGTTGCGGTTGACCATCAGCACCGAGGGATCGCCGAGCGCGGCCTTGAGCGCGTCTTGTGCGCGGCGGCCCTCGAAACGCTTGTCGCCCGGCCGGAACAGAATACCCTGCATGCGCTCCCAGCCGCGCACCAGGCGCAAGCCCGGCGTCGCGAGATGCACATTGTATTGTCCGCTGTCAGGATCGATCAGATGCACCGGCGCGATGTCGCATTCGCTGCGCGTCGCCGCCGCGACGCCGCCGAGGCTGCCGATGGCGAGCGTGCGAGCTGAAAAGCCGCGGTCGGCCAGCGCGCCCACCACCACATCGAGCGCCACATCATGGCTGCCCATGATGACCAGGTCAGGAGCATGCGTGGCGCTGCCAATCAGGGTCACCTGCGCGGAAGTGCCGGCATCGAGCGCGGCAGCGAGCGCGTCGATCTCGAGAAAGCCGTCGGCCTGCGAGAAGCTGGTCACCGCGCCGGAGCCCTTGCCGGTCGGGAACGCGACGGTCCCGTTGTCGGTGTCGATCAGCGACACCAGTACGAACTCCTTGCGGCCGAGCTCGGAGGCGACGCGCACCGGCACGCGCGCGATGAGCTTTCGCGCGTCTTCCGACGG
>Ga0207815_1000002_pt1 | contig 45908 bp, 57 predicted proteins | sample LuqExpMetagenom4_FD_187762 | JGI IMG/M metagenome (GOLD analysis project Ga0207815, IMG submission 187762) | Tropical forest soil microbial communities from Luquillo Experimental Forest, Puerto Rico - Sample 4 (SPAdes) | ecosystem: Environmental > Terrestrial > Soil > Tropical forest ... | reverse complement strand
CATCGGCTTCTCCTCTGGCCTGAACGTCATCCGTACCATCCTCAACAAGCCCGCCATGGCCCTCTGGCCCTCTCATCAAAACGACCTCCGCAACTCTTGGGCCCCTCCCGAAATGCTAGAGTCCCGCCGTTATGTCTCGAGCCTCTACCACCCCCTCGACTACGTCTGGGCAGTGGCCCGGCGCTTCTTGAACCAGTGTTCCCACGAGGCCGCACTTGCAAACTCAGGCAACGGTATTCTAGACTCCCCGCCACAACTGGAAGGGGTGTCTGATGAGCAAGCTACGACATCTGGTGGGAAAGGCGAGCTATAACGCCTCTGCCAAGCACAAGAAGCGCGGCTATGTCTCAGGCCAAACCAACACCGCTCGCGTCTCCAAAGACGCCATGCGGATGGCCGCTGGCAAGCTAAAAGTCGCCCAGCGTGGCATGGGCACCGTGAAGTCTCCGGGCGGCTTCGCTTAGCCTCGTGCCCCTCACCGGCACAGAGCGCCAAATCATGTCCGACATGAAGAAGCGCTACGGCAAGAAGAAGGGCAAATCCGTCTTCTACGCCACTGCCACCAAAGGCAAGCTCGGCAAGGCCACCAAGAAGCGTCACGGCTCCAAGAAAGGCAAGCGCCGCTCGAAAAAGAAGAAGGCCAAGCGCTGATGCTCAAGCGCTCTGAAGTCCGCTTGGTGGCGCGAGAGCGCAAGAAGGTCCGCGATCGGCCCCTCCAAACCGACTGGGGTGAGCGCGAAAACCTCGCCACCCCCTACCACAAGCGCAAGCAAGTGAAGCCACGCCGGTGAGCTGGTGTCCTACCCCCGTTACCCAAAAGTCAACGACTACTGGGGCAAGTGCGGCACCTGTGGCTTTGACGTTCCTGTTCGCTTCCTCACCCTAACTCGCAAGCACGGTTGGCAATGTCTGCCGGGGAGCCCCACCACTCGAGGGTGCTTTGACGGCAACTATGACCGTGATGACATCCAATTTGCCTACCCAGCCGGTGAGGGCGCGCGCGAGACCTCTGCCCCCCTGACCCAAATCCTCACCGAGGGGGTGGGCCCCGACTACACCAACACCTTCTGGATGCGCGACCAAGCCACCGGTCAAATCTGGCAAGTCACCATCGACCCCATCGCGCTCACGGTGGTGCTCGTGCCCAGTACCTTGCAGAGTGCGCTCGGTACCATCCTGAACGGGGTCTCCATCGCCTCTGCCCAAGAGTTCACTCTCATCATCAAGAACGGGGCCCCCGGCATCGTCAACATCCCAGTCGAGACCACCTCGCCACCCACTGCCATCATCAGCGTCATCCCACCCGGTGGCATCGTGGGCCCTCCAGGCGGCGGGGGCACCGTCATCCCGCCAATCCCGCCTCAACCCATCATCCAGTGCGTGATTGGCATCCGCTTCACGACCGAGATGTTCGACTCCCAATACTGCGCCACTCCTCACTTTGCCTTCCAAGAAATGTTCACGAGCTGATGCCCTTCGCCGACTACACCTTTAGCCAAGACTCTGGCGACGCCACGGCGGCACTCTCTGCCATCTCTCCCATCTCCGGCATCCAGTCTCTTCGCATGACTATGCCCATCAACTCCACTGCCTACTACGTGATGGGGTACACCGCTGGCCTTTCCAAAGACTGCGTCGAGGTGCGAGTGCTCTGGCGTCAGAGTCAAGGTCCCTTCTCCATCGGTGTCTTCGCTCAGATGCAAGGCGGCGGCGTGAATGTCAACAATACGGCCTATTGGTGCACCCTTCACGGTGGGAGCTTTGGTGGCACTTCAAATCTCGTCCTCAACAAAACAAACTGCCACAACGCCATGACCAACAACGTTGGCCTGGCCTTCGCAACAGTGACAGACCCCGGCATCAACGGTGTCTGTGCCATCGGTCTCCGTTGTGAGCACGACACGGTGAGCGGTGCAGTTCAGCTCACCGGACTCTACAACGTGGGTCCAGTCGGCATCCCCGTTGACACCACCTATACCTACTCTGGCTTGGCCATTCAGGTCCAATATCTCGACACCGTCTCGCCCTACACCAGTGGCAGCTTCGGCATGGGTGCTTTCATCCAAATCACTGGGTCCACCCAAGACTTCGGGGCCCTCTACGTAGACACCGACTAGGAGACTCCCATGGGAATGCGCGTCCGGCTCTGCAAGCTCACCAACGTTACCCAGCCCTCGGTGAAGATCCGAAATGACGACCCACCCTTCAACTTCGTCGTCACTGGGAGTTGGACGGGCTCTGTCACCGTCGAGCAATCCGTCGATGACCCCACGGTGGCCGACGCCGCCGCCACTTGGATCACCATGCTCACCTTTGCCGCGCCGAACGACAACCAGAACTGGAACAACCCCATCTACCGCGTGAGGGCCAATTTGAGTGGCCTCCTCACCGGCGTGGCCACCGTAGACATGCTCGTCGGCATCCGCTCCCTCAAGAACCAGGTGCGGCCCGGCCAAAAGAACCGCAAACCCACCCAGCAGCAAGTGCGCCGCGCTCTGGCTTGAGCTAGCCCATGAACCCACGCATCAAGTGGTTGGCCGGCCTGGTCCTCTTCATCTGCGCAACCGTAGCCTTTGCCCAGTCTGTCGGAGACAAGATCCTCCAGCAAGTCTACGACCCGACCACCAACTCCTTGCGTGTCATCGTCATTGGAGCTTCACCGCCGACCCCAACTCCAACTGGCACTCTCGTCCCGACCAACACGCCAATTCCAACTTTCACCCCGTCGCCAACCCCAACCAACACCCCGACAGCGACGGCCACAGCGACCAATACTCCAACAGCCTCTCCCACGGCGACCCAAACACCTCAGCAGCCCCCGACTCCGCCGCCTGGGACAGCAACCTTCACCCCGACCAACACGCCGACGTTGACTCCGACTCCAACCAACACCCCAACGTCAACGCCGACCAACACGCCGACCAACACGCCAACTGTGACCCCGACATTCACCGCGTCGCCTACGCCGACCTTCACCTTGACCCCAACTCCAACTGCTGCGCCGAGCGCGACGCCGACCTTGACCCCAACTCCAGCAGCAGCAACCCCGACCTTCACCCCAACAGGGTTGCCCTTCGTCTCTCCAGTGCTGCCTCAGTCCACCGTGGACACCACTTTGACCTCGCCCCCCGGTGCAACCATCAACGCTACCTGCGCGACCCTCCAGGCCAACATCAACACCCTGGCCAACGGAACTCTGGGTGGGACCATCGTGCTGCCCGCAGGCTCCAACTGCTCCGGCCACTTCCTGCTGCCCATCAACCAGGGCGCGCCAAACTGGATCAACATTCAAACCGGCAACTACAGCTCTCTCCCTCCCGAGAACAACCGTGTCACCAAGGCCCAAGCGGTCAACATGCCGACCATCACCGGTGACGCCGCAGCCAACCCGATCTTCGACTTCCAGCCCAAAGCCTCCTACTACCGCGTGATGGGCTTCCAGTTTGCCTCGAACCCAACAATCAACACCTTTGACCAAATCCGCCTCGACAACCTGACCAGCGCCACCGACGCTCCTCACCACGTCATCTTCGACCGCAACATCATGCATGGCGCTGGCAACGCCACAGTGGCCTCCCGGCGTTCTGTCCTCGGCGGTGGTGCCAACATCGCCTTCGTCAACAACGTCTTCTACAACTTCTGGGACGCTGGCACCGATGGCCAGCCCATCGCCATCATTGACGGCCCTGGCCCCTGGCTCATCCAGAACAACTACTTCAACGGCGCAGCCCAGAGCGTCCTAGCCGGTGGCACTTGTGCGCACTCGACCACCACCATCCCCTCTGACATCACAGTGCGCGGCAACTTCGCCTACAAGCCCATCTCGTGGTGCCCGAGCTGCGGGAGCTGGGACGGAATCCACCGCCTCGGCAAGAACCTCTTTGAACTCAAGAACGCCAACCGCGTCTTGGTCGAAGGCAACGTCTTCGTGGGCAACTACGCCGATGCCCAGAACGGCTACGCCATCCTCTTCACTCCACGGGGCCAAGGCGGCTGCACCGACAACAGCGTCAATCCGCCTCAGTCCTTCTTGCAGCAGGTGCAAAACGTCACCTTCCAATACAATGTAGTCCACGACGTAGAAGGCGGCTTCAACACCCTCGGCACCGACGACACCACAGCCGGGTCCAACGTCAACACCGTGCTCATCAAGTCGAACCTCGGCTACAACATCCAGAACTTCGGCGGCGGCGGAGCAGCTCGAGGCAACCAGGTCCTCATGGGGCTTGGCCCGCCCACTGGCACCCCGTTCAACATGACCTGGTGGCACAACACCATGATCATGACTGGCACCACGAACTACTATGCAAGCTCCGGTGTCAGTACCACCTATGTCTTCGACAACAACCTCGAGGCCGACCAGTTCAACGCTCTCTTCGGAGACAACTTCGGCGGCGGGCCTCTGCCTGGCCAGCACTACACGCCGAACACTCTCTACAAGGCCGACCTCTTCTACGGTATCCCTGGCTTCCCGAACACTGGCGGCGAGAACTGTTCAGGCTATCTCGGCACCTACCCGCTAATGGTCTGCGCGGCCAATCAAGCCGCCGTCTTGTTTGTCAACCCTGGGGCCAACAACTATGCCTTGCAGGCCGGGTCTCCTGGCCACGCTGCTGGCACCGATGGCGCTGACATCGGCGCAGACATCGCCACCATCAACACCAAGACCGCAGGCGTGGAGGTCCAACCTTGAGCTACAGAGCCTTCGTCCTGACCTTCTTTGGCTGCTTGCTCTTCTCTGCGGTGGTCTTGGCCCTGACGACTGACCAAATCTGGCAAGCCGTCTACGACTCTACCAACCAAGCTCTGAGGGTGCGCACACCGTGAACTACAAACGCACTGCAATCGGTATTGTCACCGGCTTGCTCGCCTTTGGCGTACTAGCCATCACCACCGATCAAATCTTCCAAAATGTCTATGACGCCGTAAACCTGGCCCTGCGCGTCAACGTGGTCGCGGGCTCAACTGCAGGAGGGGGCTCAGCAGGTGGTGGCGGTGGAGGCTCGGCTCCTCCTGGCACAGTCGGCACCGCTTTGACCTCCGGCTGTGGCGTGGCCTGGAGCGGCTCAGGCTACGTCTACAACGTCCAAGCCTGCTCCTACTCGATCAACGGCGCATCTTACAACTCACCTCAAACCACCCTAACTCTAGTCGCTCCTGACGCCACCTTGGACCGCATTGACTCCATCGTGGTCAACACCTCGAGCGTGGCCACCACTATCCAAGGCACTCTCAGCAGCACGCCCTCTCAGCCAGCCATCGACCCGACTACCCAACTCAACATCGTCTTCATTCTCGTCACCCACAACACTAGCAACCCGGTCTCAGCCTCCAACGAGACCATCTACGACGAGAACGTGGAGTGGACCGGCACCGCTGGCACAGGTTGGGTCCTCAACGACACCTCGAACCCCCACACTGGCACCATCAACATCAAAGCCACCAACCTCATCGCCAACAACTTCACCAAGTGGATTCGCTCAAGCTCCATAGGCCCTGGTGGCTACCAACAGCTCAACCTCTGGATCAGTCCCATCGCATGGCCGACCAACCGTGCCCTCTCCCTCCAGTTCAGGCTATCCGGTGTGACCAAAGGCAACGCCGTCACCATCCAGAATGGCTCCTTTGGCTTCTCTCGCACCGCTCTCTTCTACCAACTCGTCGTCATCCCTCTGAACCTCTTTGCCCTGCCGGCTGGCAACGTCGACGAGCTTCGCATCAACCCCACAGGCGGCGGTGGAGCGGCCTCTCTTTCCTTCTACATGGACTCGATCGTCCTCCAGACCACCACCAACTCTCAGCCCGCTCAAGGCATCTCTGTAGCCCAGGCCGACGCGCGCTACATGCAGCAGGCCGCTCCCAACTACTTTGGCCCTCTCACCCTACCCAAGCCCATCCCGATGTCTGGCAACCTGACCGCCGATACCTCATCGACCAACGGCACCGGCGTGCCCGACCGCTGGGTAGACTGCACCTCTGGCTCCTCCACCTTCACCTATACCTTGCCCGCCTGCGTGGTCCCAGCCACGAGCAGCGTCACCGGCACGCGCATCATCGACCTGACCAAAGTGGACACTGGCGCAGGCTCTTGCGTTGCCCAAGCTGCGGGCTCGGACAAGATCAACAATGCCGCCACCACCCGTACTCTCGCAACCACCATGGGCAAGCATGATACTTTGAGCTGCCACTCGACTGGCCAGTGGTTCGCCTCTGGAGATGGCACGTGACCCTGCGCCTTCTCATAGCTCTTCTCTTCTCCGCGAGCCCCGCGCTAGCCTGCTCTGGCTCCGACACCTACGCCACGCTCGCCTGTTCCTTCAACCCAGACTACTACTGGCGGTTGGATGTATTCAGTTCCAACCACAACGCCAACAATGGCTCGGTTGGTGGCAGCAGCTTTATGAACATGGACGATGGTGTCGGACCTCCTTGCGGCACAGGAGTCTCAGGCATCGCGGGCTCTGGTGGAAACCTTGCCGTCTCATGCAATGGCACTATCCACCAGCTCGGCCAGCAGAACAACGTCACTACCAGCTTTATGTCCAACAACAACTACACCGTCATTGCCTGGTTCAGCACCTCCGATACCTCTTCGACGATGGCAGCCATTGGCCAGGGTGCCACTGGTAACGTCAACTACTCTTACACAATGGGAACCACCACAGGTAAAGCCTTCGTCAACATGTACCAGTGCGGCGGTGGCCTCTATGGCCAAGTGGTTGGTGGGACCGCCTATACTGCCAGCACCTACCAGATGGAATCCTTCACCTATAACACCACTGGCCCAGTCGAACTCATCTATCTCAACGGCTCTCAAGACGGCTCCAAGAGCAGTGGCTTTGTTAGCACTCCATGCGCCACCTTGACTGGCCAGCAACAGACCATGGCACAGGAAATCGGCACTCAACGCTGGTTCTTCAACGGCAAGCTCGACGAAGTGATGATCATCACAAACTCTACCATGAGCGCAGCCAACATCTTGGCCCTCTGGAACGCTGGCAATGGGCCCGCTGCGGGCTCCAGCGTGGTCCCTTACACCGTCAAGCGTCCAGAGCTTCCACACTTCCGCGACGATGGCTACCTCGACCGCTTTGTGTCTCTTGGCTACAACACCGGCCTTCTCGCCGAGCGAGTAGCCCTCCCTCGCTTCTTCGGCTTCTGGCCCACCCTTAACCTAGTCCCACGCGGCAACGTCCGGTGACCCCACAGGAGGCCCCATGTGGTTCATCGCCCTCTTAGCTCTCCTAGCAGTTTCATGTGGCGGCAACGGTGGCACAGCCGAGAACATCAACGCCCCAAACGAGCCAGCGCGGCCCATCGCTTCTCCAGGCCAAGGACTCCATGACTGCACCTCGAGCGATGTCCTCCCCTTCGGCTCCGAGATCATCAAACAGGTGTGCGTCGATGCTGCTGGCAACACGATCACTCAGTGCTTCAACTCTGATGGCGCTGAGGTTCCTTGCCCTAGCTAACCTTCTCGGCTGTGGCACCGGCAAGGACGAAATCCTCATCGAATGCACCAACACCAATGGCGAACAAACCTGTTCAGCCTCCGGTGGTCCTGTGATAAACCCTCGCCCAACTCCGGTGAACTAATGGTCTGGGAAACTCTAGGCTGGATGAAGCAATGGCTCTGTGAAGGCGACACCATCGAGTGGGGCTGGTAAGCCGTGCCCCTCTACACCGTCTACTCCTTCGGTGAAGCAGCCATCGAGCTGCAACTCCGGCTTGGCGGGCGCACCGACTCTTCGCAGGGAGTGCCCTTCATCAACCGCTGCTACAACTGGCTAAACCAAGCCCAGCTCTTGATCGCCAGGGCCCCCGTGGCCATGTCTGACCTCGACTCCACGACTGCGACCTTGCCCCTGGTCCAAGGCATCAACCAGTACATGAGGGGCCAAACCCTCCCGCCCATGACCGACATGATTGGCATCGTCTCAGTCCGCATCCAGGGCCCCACCAACTTTCGCATGCGCCGGATGCCATTCATCGAGTACCGTGCCCTCTCCCAATATGCGACCGGCCAGCCTGCGCGCTGGACTCGCCGGGGCAACATCTTGGCCTTCGACGCCTTCCCCGACAACCAAGGCCCCTACACCGTCCTCTACGACTACCGGGCCCGGCCCATCCAGAACACGGTCTCCATAGACGCCGAGTACCAAGACGCCTGGATTCAAATCGCCAAGTACTTGGGCTGGAGCGCGCTCGACCAAGAGGCCAAAGCCAAGACCGCCCTCTCCGAACTCCCAAACCTCTGGCAACAGTGGGTCCAACAGCCCCTCGACGAAGAGCAATGGGAAGCCATGAACGACCCCGACCTGGTCATCGCCCCAATGGGCTGGGACCGTGGCTGGTACTATATAAGCTAACCCTATGGCCATCACCCGCCGCAAGCGCCCCGACCAGACCACCCTCATCACCTGGCCGAAGCTCCCCCAGGAGCCTCCCAAGGATTGGCCCCACGGTCTCTACCGCTTCTTGTCTGACCTCATGCGCACCATCGAGCAGCAGCCGAGCGTGATCATCGGCGTCCAGAAGAACGGCACCGACGTGCCAATCCGGGCCAAGCTGAACTTCCTGACCGCCACCATCGCCGACGACCAGGCCAACGACGCCACCAAAATCACCACCTAATGCCAGTCGCCACCCCAGGTCTGCCCATCCAGGGCTTCGATGACCACGATGCCATCTCCCTGGAAGAGACCCACTGTCCGAACCTTCGCAATGTGAGGTCCGACAGGAGCCGCATCGTGCAGGCCCCCGGCGGCACCCTCTTGGCCCCACCGCCTCCACCTTCGGCTGGCTTTGGCATGATGACCGGGACCTTCACCATCCCTCTCGTCACCGGCAGCCAGACCATCACCCACAACCTTGGCGCGACCCCCAAGGCTCTCATCGTCTTCTTGTCTGGCCCCGGCCACAACACTGGCTCCGACACCAACTACCACTGGACCATGGGCATGACCGATGGAACGACGAGCCGGAACTGCTCCATGGCGGCGAGCAAGGACTCCAAGCCCACCACCGCGCGACGCTATGACAACGTCCTGCTCACCGTTACCGACTCTAACGGTGCCATCCTCTCTGAAGCCTTCTTGGCAGCTTGGACTTCCACCACGATGACATTGACGTGGCTGAGCGTCGATGGCGGGGCCCGCATCGTCAACTATTGCATCTGGGGCCACACTGCCCTCTCTGCCACGGTCCTCGAGTGGAACACCGGCACCACACCCGGCGCTGTGGCCGTCACGGGCGCGGGCTTCGACATGACTGCCAGCGCCTCTGTCCTCATCAGCATCTACGCCGACCTCACCTCGGTGGGCGGGGGCTCTGCCAATGCCAAGTTTGGCTACTCCATGACTGCCAACACCGGGGCCAGCCCAACCAGCGCCTTCGCCTGCGGCGTCTCCAGCCAGAACGGGGCCATGGGCCGCAATGGCATCGTCTACTCCACCGGCGTCTATGGCCGCACCGCCGACTTCTTGTTGATGCCCACTGTCACCGCGCCCAACGACACAGACCAGCGCGCGGCCCAGTTCAGCGCCAACATAGCCTCCTTCGACGCCAACGGCTTCACCGCGACTCTGCTGACCGCGCCCCCCGTGGGAACCTTGGTCGCCACGCTCTGCATGACCGGCTTCTCCTCCACTAGCTGTCCCACGATCACCTCCCCCGTGACCATGGTGCCCTCTCGAGTCTCTGTCACCGGCGTGGGCTTCCAACCCACCGGAGCCTTCTACTGCTTCGCTGGCATCTTCCCCGGCAGCCAAGGCTTCCAGATGTTCGAAGGGGCCTACGACGGCAACAACCAAAACGCCATCGGCATAGACGACGACGTGCAGAATGATGCAGTCGCGCATGCCTTCGTCCGCAACGGCAACTTCGAGGTGGGGAGGGACCGCCTCTACAACGTGGTCTCCCTCGACTCCGATGGCCTGACCTTCAACGTCTACCAAGGCAACTTTGCCCAAGCCTTCCCTCTCTTCTTATTCGCTCTACCAGGCTCCCCCCAGATCATCCGCAACTATGGCGACCTCATCGTAGGGGGCTCCACGCCCACCGAAGCCATCGTGATGCTCACCCAGACCACGGCCTTCGTCTACTCGCCAAGCACCCCTCTCACCGGCGTCTGGGGAGCCACCGCCGAAGTCTACACCGGCAACCAGTTCCAGCGCTTCTCGATCGCCAATGGCACCGACTCTCGCTATGGCGCTGTGGCAGCCTGGTCGCAAGGTAAAGACAACATCCGCTTCTTCGATGGAGTGACGCCCTTTGGTGCTTTGATTGCGGTGGGCACCAACTGTGCAGCCCGCTCTCTCGTCTCCTTCAACAACAGGATCGTGGCAGCTCGCCCGTTCTTCGGCGGCATCGACCACAAGACCCAGATCCGCTGGAGCGTCAACGGCGACTATGGCGACTGGTCAAGCACAGGCTCAGGCGCTCTCGAGATCGTCGAGACCTCCAACCAACCCTTGACCGCCATGTTCGTCAACGGCAACCGCTGCTTCATCAGCCGCGCGCGCGAGATGATTGAGTTGATAGCCACTGGCAGCCTGAGCCCGGTCTTCATCCCAGAGCCAAGGGTACCTGGCGTGGGCTTCATCGCCACCCACAGCGTGGCCTCCGGCGACATCTACACCTTCGGCTTGGGCCCCGACGAGGTCTATAGGTTCGATGGAAGCCAGATGATCGCTGTAGGAGGCCGAGCCTACAACACGATCACCCAGCTCATCGGCCCAAACTACGAGAACCTCGACATCGTCCAGGCCACGGTCTACGAGCCCGACTCTCAATACTGGCTCGTGATCCCCCCTTACATCTTCATCTACGACTATCGCCGAGACATCTGGGACTGGGACGACGCCAGGGCCTTCGAAGCCATTGGCCGCCTCTACATCCAAGACCTCGTCACCGGCAACATCAACCACTCTGAGTTCGTCGTCATCGGCGATGCTTCGGCCAACACCATCCGCATCGACCCATCGACCAACACTTACCTCGGCACGGCCATCGACTCCTACTTCGAGACCAAAGACTTCATTGCCTTCGCCCTGGGTGGCCGCTCTGGCACCACGGTCTCGGTGAGCTACGACCGCTACAACTCCTGTTGGCGCTTCTGGTTCAGAGGCACCCCCGGCCAGACCTACGAGATTGGCATCTCGGTGGACAAAGGCCTCACCTATCCCGTGCTCCAGCTCGTCACCGTGAATGCAGCCGGAGTGGGCATCGCCTTCTTCGACGTACCCTACAACGTGGTCCGCTTTCGCGTCAGGTCTCAACCCAACTTCTCCTATCTCGTCCAAGGCCCTCTCCAGTACGAGTGGACCGAGACAGGCATCATGCTCCCGCCTTGACCTTTGCAACCCCGGAGGAGTAATGGAACCCAAACTCGACCCAGAGGCCCATCTTGCAGACCTCCACAAGCGCATCATCCAGCACCAGCGAGATGGCGAAGAGGTTGTGCAGTTTGCCTACGACCGGCTGTGCTCCAACTGCCAGGCTGTGGTGCGCGACGATTTGTCACCATGGCTCTCCGGCGTGCGCGCGCACATGGCCGAGCTGAAGGACCTCGAGCGAGAACAACTCCCACCACCCAAGCCAGAGCCAGAGCCCAATGCCGACCTTCAAACTAGTCCAAGGCGACGCTCAAGTCCTAGCGCTCGCGTACAGCCATCTCCGGCAAGGAAAAGGGACCGTCACTGAGGCCACCCTGGAGGAGTTCTTGGCCTCCTGGTCCAAGCCCGGCGTCTGTGCCTTTGCGAGCGAGAGCGGCTTCGTTGGCCTCACCACCGATGAGCACAAGCGCGCCTCTCTCACCGTAGTCCCTTTTGGCGAGAACTTCGGCCCCGACGCTGGCCGCATGGTGAAGCTCTTACTCAAGACCATGAGCCTCCAAGTCGTCCGGGCCTCCTGCGACAACACCGGGGCCGACGCTCTGCTGGAGTCCATGGGCCTTCGCTACGATGGCTGCATCCGGCGCTGGGCCGCTCACCAGAACGGCAACGGCACTCAGTTCCTTGATGTAACCTTCTGGTCCATGATACCGGAGGAGGCCGAGATAGGTCATTGATGGTCTACAGAATCAAGCGCGAGCCCCCTGCCAGACCCCCGACCTACAACGAGCTTCACGCAGCGCTCGATGCCATCCTCTGGTCCTGCGACACCACGGTGCAAGGTGAGATGCTGGTAAACTTCAAGAAGGCAGAAGAACTCCTTTATGGTAAAGTGATAGCTCCAAAGGAGTAACTCGTGGCTGGTCTCTCTAGCCTCTTCTCAACCCCTCCAGTCTCAACCACGCAGCAGCCCGGCGCTCCCTCTCCCGCCGATGCAGCGCTGCGCCTCTTCATCATGCAGCTCTTGCTCTCCGGCCTAAGCTCGAGCACCGGCAAGCCCCAGACCCTCAGCGACTATATGAGCAAAGGCCCCCCGGCGAGCTTCGACCCCAGTGCGGTCGCGAGCGCTGCCCCTGGCCTCATGTCTGCTCTCCAGAAGCCCGGTGCCTTCACCAAGGGCCCCACCACCACAACTCAAACCGGTGGTGGCTCCTCCACCTTCGAAGACATCTCCGGTGCCGCCATGTTGCCCCTACTCCTGCTCTCGGCCATCGGCGGGCCCAGCAACATCTTGACCGGTGGCGGCGGCGTCCCTGGTGGCATCAACACCGTGGGCGGCTGGCTCCAAGCACTCAAGAACAAAATCCCTGGCCTTGGTGGCGACACGACCCCTGTCTCAGCCACCGGTATCGGCGATACCTCGAGCACCTCTGGCACCCAGCCCGCGAGCTACGACCCCAACCTTGGCATGAACGTCCCAGTGGACTTGGCCCCTCTGATGAGTTCGCTCATCAACCCCCAAGGCGGCTCGCTCGACCTTGTCAATTCAGGCTTAGGACCCTTCTCCGGCGGATTCGGCTGATGCCCAACCCAGCCAACCTCGACAGCTTCATGTCTTCCCTTGGTGGGGGCGGGGGAGCTGGCATCGACCGCTTGACTCGCCTCCTCGGCCTCTGGGGTAACCAATCTCAAGGCATTCCCGGCCTGAGTTCTGCGGCACCTCCGACCGACCCCATGCAGATGATGAGCATGAAAGGCATCGACCCTTCCACCCTCATCCGTCTCCTCCAACTCAGCTCCATGATAGGAGGCCAAAAAGGCAACCTCGCCGGTGGCGGCGACATCCTGACCCAGCTCATCTCTGCTCTCCTCTCCAAGCAACCCGCCGCGCGATGACGTGGCAGCCCAAGACCAGAGTGCCCTCTTCTCATCCCTGGTGGAGCGCTATGGCTTTGGCACGGCGATGGCCCTCTGGGGCATTCTTGGCGGCAACGAGAGTGATGTCTCCAAGGCTCTCTCTGGCGCGTCTACAGCGGGCTCCCTTGCAGCAGGCGCGGGCACTCTAGCCGGTGTCCCTGCACTCTCGACGATTGGCGGCGGGCTGGGTACGGCAGCAGGCCTTGGCGCAACCGGCTACAACCTCTACAACATCGCGACCGACCCCAACCTCTCCACAGGCCAGAAAGCCGGACACGCTGGCGTTAGTGCTGGAGAAGGTGTTGCTGCCGCTTATGTACCTTATCTTGGGCTGGCACTTGCTGCGAACGCGCTTGGCAAGGGCCTCGAAGGCTCTGGCTCCCCCCAGGTAAAGAGCGCCGGGACCTTCCTCGACACCCTCTCCGAGCCCCACGGCTTGCAGGGTGCACTCAGCGTCATCCTAGGCGACAAGAGCCCCGCCGCTGCCTTCAAGGACCAAGGTGGTTGGCAAGGCGTGGCCTACGACATCACCAACGCCCTGGCCCCCGGTGTGGGCTCAGCCTTCGAAGCCATGGGCATCAAGCTTCCCTTCCTCACTCACACCCCGACCACCGGGACCATGATGCGCGACGAGTCCGCGAGGTCCGCCGCCAGCCTTGGCATCAAGGGCTTCGACCCTACTGCCGACGCCCTCACCACGGCCCAATACAACGCCATCCCAACCGCCCAACAACAAGCGGCCTACAACCTCGCAACCATCATCGGCGCGCGCTCTGCCGACTACCAGAAGAACCCCAAGGCTTACCAGATCCAGCTCGGCAACTCTCTGCTCAAGCAGTTTGGCCCCAACGTGATCCCTCTTGCTACCATGGTTGCTCAGCGCCTCTTACCCACCCCAGCGGCTCCAACGCCCACCGCTGGCGACCCCAACCTCTTAGCGGCGTCGCGAGCCAAGACCTTGCCCTTCACCTTATGACGGAGTTATAAGCCGCCATGCCCGCAGCCAGCGGTCTGCCTTTCCAAGTCATCAACGGCCAGCTCACCTACACGGGCGGCCCCTCGAGCGGCAAATCTCTCGTGGGCGTCACCGGCACACCTGACCCCACCGGTGTCATGGGAGGGCCCTCTCCCTGGCTCAACCCCGGCTTGGGCATTGGCGGCGTGAGTCCAGGTAGCAGTGGCCAGATAGATTGGAGCAAACCCATCTACAGCGGCGCAAAGACTCCACCTTACACTCCACCATCCACCGATACCTCTCAACCCGGTGGCCCCGGCGTCGTCCCATACAAGCCCGGCCCCATCACCACTGTGGTGAACGACTTGCTGACCTCATCTCTAACCGGCAAAGGCAACCCGCTCGGCCAAACCCTCTACCAGCTCGGCACCGGTCAGATCCCTCCAGCCATCGAAGCCCAGTTCCTCCAAAACCTTGGCATCTCCAACGCCAACATCATGGAGTCCATGGGCAAGGTCGGCAACCGCTTTGGCACCGACATCTCTCGAACCCTGGCCACGGCGGCGGACCAAGCCGGAGTGAACTTGAGCGCCGACGCAATGGACCGCGCCCTCTCCGCCATCCAAGAAATCATCGGCTTGGGAGGCCAGCAAGAGAACCTCGAGTTCGCAGGCAACCAAGCCTCACTCGACCGTGCCAACCAAGACTTCCTGGCTGGGGGCTCCGGCTCCAACCTCTTGACCCAACTGCTCCCGGTCCTGCTCGGCTTGAGTGGAGGATGACATGGCCGACTCCACTGACCCGCTCGGCTCTGCTCTCTCTGGCGGTGACCCTTCTGCCCTTCTCCCCCTCCTTCTCACCTCTCAGCTAGGCAGCAGTACCCCAAGCGACGACCCTGCAACCGCTGGAGCTTTGACTGGCCTAGCTCAGATCGCTCAGGGCCCAGCGGACCCCCGCGAGCGCCGCTCTCCCATTCAGCAGATCGCTGGGGCCTTCATGCCCTTTCTCGCGATGCGCCAAGCGACCGCTCAAGCCAAGCAGAAGCAAGAACTCGACAAGGTGAAAGTGCTAGCCACCGTGATGACCATGGCCAAAACCTTTACCGATGCCGAGATCGCTCACATGAAGCTCGACTTGGCCCAGCATCCTGAGCGCGCCCCCGTGATAAAGCTCATCGACGCCTTGAAGACTCCAGGTGGTGCTCTGCCCACTGGAGTCAAAGTCGCCCAGAAAGACCCCATCACCGGGACCACTGTCACCGTTGGCGGAACCACCGGCCAACCCTCCGAGTACAAGGACTGGCGTGCTGGCTTTGAGCGAAACTTTGCCGCCCAATACGGTCGCCCGCCCAACGAGGCCGAAGTGGGCGCTGCTGCCGAAGACCGCCATCAAAAGCGTGCCCAAGAGCAGCGCGACCTCATCATGAAGTCCAGTGAAGCTGTCTACGAAGCTCACAAGAAAGCCGACGAAGAGGCCCGCCTCAACAAGTACGTCACCGAGACGCCCAAGATGCTTGGCTATGATCCCAAGACCGGCGAGATCGCCTACCAAGCCACCAACCGTGACGTGACTGAGCACAAAGCCGTCGCCTTGGACCCAGCTCAGCAAGGCACCTTCCAGTCAGCTCAAGACGCAGCCGACAACCTTCGCGAACTCCAAAAGAGCGTCAACACCTTGCTCCCCCATCAAGGCTCCCAAGGTGTTGCGGGTCAAGCTGCCATGTCAGAAGCTCGCAGTGTCTATGGCGGCGTCGCAGGCAGCACCGGAAACCAAGCCTGGGCAGACTTCGACCGCAGAGCCAACTTCACCAAGTACCCCATCATGACCGCGACCCAGAAGAATGCCATGAGAATTGCTGAGAGCCGCGACTTCCCCGACGTGACCAGGAAGGACAGCATCGAATCTGCCTCCAGCGCCATCAACATGTTCTGGAACCGGCTGGTCAAGTCAGTGAAGGTCCATGGCTTCGATCCCTCTGTGCTCGGCCCCAAGCCTGAAGCCACCCCCGCAAAGGGTGAACTCCCTGGCTCCGTCACCGGTGGCAGCTTCGCCGACACCCCTGCCGCCGCTGCATTGAAGCAAGGAGCAGCCACTGCCGAAGCAGTCGCAGGCCGTCCTGGCGACTTCCAAGTCCCTCCTGGCAAAGAAGACGCCGTGCGCAAAGACATGGCCGACTTGCGCAAGGCTGGCATCGGCACGTGGGAAGAGCAATCCAAGATCCTCATGGAACGCTATGGCGAAGCTCAGTGAACTCTTCGACGAAGCTGGCCTAGCTAGCGACACCGCCCAGCTCCGCTCTGAGTACGCCACCCCGGAGCAGCCCGGCGCGATGGCCGAAGCTCAAGCTGCCGACGTTGGCGGCATCTCCCAATTCGGCTCTGACATCGCCCATGGCAACGTCTTGAGCCTTCTCAAAACGCTCGGCCCCATCATCGGCCCCATCATCATCCAAGCCCTCATCACCCACCAAGGCGCTCCCCCCGGCTCTGGCATGGCTCGCCGTGGCATGGCGAGCGGTGTGGGCTCGCTGCTCGGCTACCTCTTCGGCGAGGGTGCAGTGCCGCAGATGGAAGGCAAAGAGCCCACCGTCACCCCCGAGGGTGCCTTGGTCGCCACTGCCTCCGGCCCCATCGGCGAAGCTGCGATTGGAGCCATGGGCGCGATGGCTGGCCGGGCCTCTGGCCTCACCCCTGCGCGCGCGGAGTACGCCAGCGCTCTCGAGGCAGAGTCCGGCAAACTTGGCGAGCGCACAGCCCAAGCCACGCGCCAAGCCACCGAAGCCGAGCAGCGCGACATCGCCAAGGCCCAAGTCGAGCACGCCACAGCCCAAGACCGCTTCAACAAGGAGGTGGTTGAGAATCGAAGCGACCTACTGTCCCAAGCTGAAAAGGAACTCACCGGCGAAGCCAAAGCCAAGACTGGCGAAGCAGCCAAAACCCAAGAAGACCGCGTCGCTGCCCGCGTCAACGAAGCGCTCGGCCCCAAGTTCGAGCCAGAAGAAGATGTCAAAGCCGTCACCCTCGACAAGTTGACTCAGCCGACCGACCCGGTGAAGTCGAGCACCCTCACCGGCATGCAACAGGTCTTCAACGGTGTCTCCGCCAAGTACAAAGAAGCCTTGCGGCCGGTGGGCCATCTCCCAGTCCAATCCTCCCTGGCCGAAGCCATCGACATCATCACCGGTGACATGCAAGGAGAGGGCAAAACCGTTCCTCCTTCTCTCATCAAGAAGATGAACGAGGCCGCTGGCATCCTCGAGGAGGAGACAGCCGGGCGGGGCCTCAAAGTCCCTGACCCTCTCTCCTCTGAAGGCTTGGCCACCGCTCTGCGGCGCATTCCTGGCGTTGGGCGCGGCGGTGGCATCGAAGACTTCTTGAGCCAGCAAGCAGCAGAGCCAACGCCTCGTGGCTCTGACACCATCCAAACCCACCTCGGCAAGCGCGACGAGTTCATGGCCCTCATGCGCTCCTCGAAGGACGCCACCACCAAGCGAGCGGCCGCGCGCTTCATCGACGCCATAGATGCCGACATCGAGCGCGTGGCCCCTGACCGCCTCCATCCTGACTTAGCGGTGGTGCGCAAGAGCTGGCGTCAAGCCAAGTCCACCTTCAACAATGCCTTCAAGTCTCGACTCTTCCACGCCGGTGGGCCCGAAGAGGTCGCCCAGCAAATCCTCAAAGGCGCAACCCTCAACCCCCGGCGTGCTCAGCTCTTGGTTGGCCAGATCGCCCGCGAAGCCCCCGAAGACTTGCCATCAGTGCGCATGTCCACCGCCTCCTACCTTCGCAAGAGCCTCGAATCCGGCAGCACCAAGGAAGTCGAAGCTATCCCTCCCTCAATCTTCCGAGCCCTCTGGCCTGACAGTGGCTTCAAGAGCGGCAAGGACATGGTCTCGGCCTTCCGCAACATCGAGACCTTCGACGCCCAAGTCACCACCCCTGAGATTCAAGCGCGGGCCAACCAGCTCGCTCAGCAAGGTGCCAAATCCCTCGGCTTGAAGAAGGCCGAGATTGCTTTAGAAGCTGCCAAGCGCAACCTTCGACAGTTGCCCGACAAGAAGTGGTACATGGACGAAGCTCTCAAAGACACCTTCACCCACCGCGTCGAAGGCATCGAGCGCCAGTATCCCTCAACCGAAGCAGACGTGAGGGGGCTGGCCGAGAAGGCTGCCATCGACCCCCAGAAGGGCGTGGGCCAGCCTGTGCTAGGCGGGGGCTTCGAGCGCTACATGAAGCATCGCATCCTCTACCACATGATGGCCAGCACCTTCTTGCTCGGCTCAGCCGCCCATGGCTCTGCCCTTGGCCACCCTGGCGTAGCCATCGGCTTGTCGGCCTACCTGCTTAGCGGAGCGGGCTGGGACATGGCCCTCTCCAACCCAACCTGGGCTCGTACCTACTACCGGGCCCTCACCTCCCAGAACGCCCAGCAAGCCTACTACTGGTCTGGCCGTCTTGCGGCCTCAGTGCTCTCGCAGGGGGCCCAAGCGGCGGAGCCTGTGGCTGAAGACGTTGTTGGAGAGTTGCAGCGCTTGAGCCGCTAGTTCCTCTCCTCTATACACAACACCTCAGAGCTGTCGCACACACACCTCCACCCTTCAGCCGGGAACCTCACGATCATTGGCCCCGGTGTGCTCGACTGAACCAGATCCAACTTGGGCAGCTCAGTGGAGTTGCTCACCCTCTGCATCTGCATCATCATCATCAACATCTGTAGCCACATGGTTCATCGCCCCCCTTGTCACTTTGCCATTACCTACCCACTCATAGGCTATCTTACTCTTCCTGCCACCATTGCGCGGAGCCATCTCCCACTTGACCACCCCCTGCTCTTCTAGATCCCTCATCACCTCCCGCAAAACCTGCCCCGTCACTCCCCGGCCTGACACAATGCGCAGCAGGTGACTGTGGTCCATCTTCTTTCTAGTCTGAAGCTCTCGCACGATATAGCGTTGCTGCTTCGACCTTGGCGACGCATTGGCCTCGTTGAGCAACCCCGGTATGGCCCGGTGGCTCCCCCTCAATGCCCTCTGGGCCTGCACCACATGGCGGTCCTCAATGACCATCTCCGGGGCCTCGCCCTCGCTCTCAGTATCCTGCCAGAAAGCCATCGCGACGCACCACTCGCTCATCGAGTAAGCCATGGCCACCTTGTAAACCATCACCAGCTCGCGGTTCCAGCTCGCCAGGTGGGCCTCCGAGTTGGGAGGGGGCCTATTGTTGAACCACTGGCGCAAGACGGCCCTGGCCCTCGAACTCACCACAAACTGGCCCATCACGTCCCGCGCGATGGCTAGCAGGCGCTGCAAGATGGCCACCACCTCTGCATAGTCTTCGGCCACCTGAAAATCGAAGATCACCTGCTTCGGCTGGCGCTCCGAGATGATGGCGGTCCTGGCAAAGAAGCCCCCTTCGATTGCATCAGTCGAGATGCTCTCCACCAGCCATCGCTCATTTGACCCAGCCAGCCAGTTGATGCAGCACCGCTCAAGCACCAGTTGGCCAGAGGTGCGCGTGGTGTCCCTGAAGGGCAAGACCACCCCGTCATAGAGCCCAGTGAGGTACTTGATGAAATCATCGGCCATCTGCCCCCTTCCGATGTCCAACCCCAGCTCTTCATTGACGACGAAGGGGGTCTCGTGCTTCTTGCCGTCGCTCACCGGCACCTTTCCCTTAGACACCCGAGAGGTGTTGAGCGTGGAGACGCGCCCGCCCATCCAGTCTGCCAGCCCTTGGCCACTCATCCTTCCATAGTAAGTGTCCCGTGGCATCTTCTCATCCATCGAGATGAGCTTCATGGCCCTCTCGATCGCCTTGCCCTTGCCCACCCCGCTCGGTGCTATGAGCAAGGTGTAGAGGTTAGGCGCTATGGGCTGGTTGGGCGCATGCTCGACCCAACAGTGGTCGGCCATGGCCGCCGCCATCAGGCTGAGCGCAACCCACTCATTGAACCTAGCTGGAGTATTGGTGGTACCACAATAGCGTAGATAGAGGTCGATGAAGGTGACACTGAGCACTGAACACTACGCTGGGTTTGGTTCTGGTGGCCACTTCTGCTCTCGTGTTGGCCCCGCGTGCATCTCTTCACAGCGCACGCAAATGCGCGTGCCGTACTCCATCGTGGGCAGTGTTCCGACCAAGCACGTCCAAATCCACTTCCACTTGTGCCCTCGCCACCAACAGATCAACCTCCTCACGATGGCAACACCTTGGGGGCCATCTCATCGGCTCTCTGCTTCGCCAACAAGGCGTCCTTCTCAAACATACACTTCAAAATCCCGTCAGCGATGTCCACCGCCATGCTCATGCTCTTCGAGAGATTGAGCTGCGCCACCCCCTGTGCACCCTGCACCTTGCTCGGCGTCATGCACAGCCCCACGCACTGTGGCCACGCCAGCCCTGCCAAGATCACTCTCAACGCCGTCTGGTCCATCACTCCTCCAAAGCCTCTCGGATATATCTCAACGCCTCTCCGAGATTCCAGAAGAACCTCACATCTTCCTCTACCTTAACCTCAAACCCCCCGTTCTTCTCAAGCAGCTCTACTTGCACTCACCACCTCCCCATAGGCCAAATCGAACTGGGCCCGGCTTGGCATCCGCACGAACTTCATTCCTTGGCCCCAGCGGAGCCCCAGCTTGGCCTCGAGCGGCACCGTGAGAGCCACCCCGTCGTAGCTCACCTCCTGGTGCATGCTCTTCCAGCAGAACTCGAGCACCTCATAGGCCCAGCTCGGCTCCACACTGATGAGCAAGGAGTCGTGGCCCTGCACGTTGATCTTGGCCGGAACCTGCTCAAGCTCTATCCAGTTCGAGAGGGGCACGTAGCCCCAAATGTTCATCAGCTTGGCCAAATCAGACTGAGGTTTAAACGCATACCCCCGGCGATAAAGTGCATCGTCCAGCCGCTCAAACGGAAACCTAATCGTAGTCCCGAAAGCGTTGGTGAGAGATCTATGACGCATAATTTCCATGCGGATGCGCCTGTGCCAATCTCGTATGTACGGATGCTTGGCATGCACCATCTCGAGGAACTCTTCCATCTCATCAGCTTCATAGGTGTACCCCTCCTTCGAGAGTTCCTCACTCAGCTTCTTGCCGTGCATCCCATAGTTCTTTGCGTGGTTGATCCTCTTCCCGATGTACCTCTGTGCCTCTCCAACTTCTCCCTCTGGCACACCGAACACCAGTGCGGCAGTCTCGCGGTGCTCGTCGTACTCTCCAGGGAGCGACCTGGCCCTCTCCACAGCTCCAGCATCCTTACTATAAGCACTAACAATTCGGCTCTCCCCTTGGCTATAATCCACCTCGACAAACACGCACCCCTCATCAGGCACGAACATCTGCCTTATCTCTCTGTCCTGGTTCTGAAGGTTGGCCCCCTTCCTGTTGGGCGCTCGAGTACAACTGAGCCTCCCGGTCTCTGGCGAGAAGCCATAGCTACACCTGATCCGGCCATCATCATCCACCCTGCTCTCAGCCACAAAGGTCGAGAGCTGCTGAACCCGGCGCTGGTCCAAGATGAGCGCGCCCACCGCGTCCAGCTTCTCCGGGTACCTTCGCATGAGGCGGCGCACTGCCACCTCTCGAGTAGTGACGCTCATCTCACCCTTCGAGTTCTTGGCATACTGCTGGGGCAACCTTAGCGAGTCATAGAGATATTGCTTGAGCTTCTTGACGCTAAGGGCCTTGGTGCCGTAAAGCTCCATGCCGGCCAACAGTGCAATCTTATCTCTCAGGGCCGCGCTCTTCATGGCGTACTGCTCAGCCAACCCCTTGCGCATCTCGGCATCCACCCTCACCCCATGTAAGCTCACCCTCAAGTTGGGCTCGAACAGTGCTCTATAGTCGCGAGCATAGACCGCGCCCAGCTTCATGCGCTCTAGCCTCTTGGCATACACCTCCCAAAGCTCTCGTTGGACCGCTGCATCCAAGCAGTTGTAGGTCGCGAACGCCTCAAAGTCATTGGCGTACTTGCTGGCCTCATCGGGGTCCTTGGCCTCATCTTTCCAATAAGGCTCATTGGTGTCTATGCTCGCCATGTAGGCCAAGTTGTGCTCATCACACGGGTCAGCACAATGATGCATGGCCTTCAGATCCCACCGATAATTCACAACCTTGATCTGGTGCTCGCGCTCGAGCCACCAGGTGTCGAACCCCCCGTTCTGGAGGACCTTGGGGCACGGCCCTTCGCAAAGGTAGCGAACACAATCCAGCGCGTACTTGGCTTTGCTGTGGGAGCCCCAGTACTCCTCGGTGGTGGGGATGCTGATGGCAAAGTCTGGGTGGTGACTGAATCCAACGCAGCTGATGTACGGGTCACCAAGGACTCGCTTTGGCTTTCCAACTTTTCCGCTCTTGAGAACACGTCCAGCCACCCACTCAGCTCTTCTCGGAGTCTCGATGTCAATGCTGAGTACGGCCTCATCCCCAACTTGCTCACAATACCACTCGAGGTCTTCTTCAGTTGGCCTGGTGATGAACTGCCTGTCCCGGTAGCTGAGCCCCTCAGTGAGGGCCCTCTTGATCTTCGCCCAGTCTGCAATGCAGGCTCGCTCTGCCCCTGGGTCTCTGAACGTGAACGCTGGGTGATAAGACGCAATGACGAGGACCTCTCGCCCTTGGTTGTCCTTGTACGCATACGGGCTCCCCCTGTGCTTGGTAATCGAATCATACCCCAGCAACGCCTTGAGCGCGTCTGCGCCCACCGGCACTATGATCCTGGGGTCCTTGAGCTGCCCAAGCCTCCAATGCAAATCCCCCACCCAAGCCTCGAGATCTTCCTTGCTGAGCTGAGCTATCTTGCCAGTGGGCCTCGGTCGGAAGGGCACCACGTTGGTGATATAGAACTGGCTGCGCTCGAGCCCGAAGGTCCGCCACCACTTAGCTAGGGCCTTGCCACTCGGCCCAACGAAGGGACGCCCCAACCTCTCCTCATCTCTCCCCCCGCACTCTCCAATCAAAACCAGGGGAGCGTCGAGGCGTCCCTCATCGGGTATCTCCATGACCTAGGCGCGCCGTGGAGCTTGCCGGGGCGGTGGTGCGCTCGGCCTCACCGGTGGAGTAGGCGCAGCCGCTGGGGGCTCTACCTCTTCCGCCCCCTGGGCCGCTCCATCCCCTGCCGCCACCGGTGGCTCTGCCTGGGCCGCCTGCACCGCTTGAGGTGCCTGGGGGGCGCGCGGAATGGGCCTCGGCTGCTGCGGCGTGGCGCTCCTCATGGTTGGCCTGCCTGGCTGCGCCGGGGGCTGAGTCGGCACTGGAGCAACTGGCACCGGCCCCGGCTTCCCACTGGTCAACACGCCCTCCTCATACGGCGTGAGCCTCACGTCGATCTGGCCCTTGCGCGCAGCGTTGCGCTTGCCGTCATTGACGCTGTGGGTCACCTGCCCATCGAACCTATAGTCCCGGCAGATCTGATCCAGCTCCTCCGGCTCCGTCCCATCCGGCACCTGCACCCCGGCCTTGTCAAAAATATTGTACATCCGGGTGGCCGCAAAGCTCTGTATCCAAGTCTGCGGGTCCACCCCAGCGGGGTCCTCCAGGGTCCCGATGAGGAACATCTCCCTGTGACTGAGGCCGGCGACCGGTGCCACCGTGACGAGGTGCATGAGGATCATCAGCCTCTCGTCCTCCCTCGGCGAGGTCTTCTCCATCTCCTGAATGGCAAACGTGTACTGCCCCTCCGGTATGACCGGGTTTCTCGGAATGCTACTGCTCGGAATTCCCATCTTGTCGCCCCTCCTTTTGGGCTCTGTCTTTCAAGTACTCTCTGACCATACAAATGATGCACTCGAACCCCGACATGCCTTGTTGCCTCTCGAGTGCTGCTTGGGCCTGACTCACCCTGTGGTTGCCCTTCGGACACCAGCCTAGCGCCTCGTCGGCCCACTCCCTCACCGCGAGTTGCAAGCCGTGCTCGAGCAAGTTCATGCTGCCTTCTCCACTATCTCCACAAAGGTCCCGTACTGGTCCTGAAACTGAGCCACCACTTGGCCCTGGTTCAAATAGGGCCTCTCCTTCCCCACATTGTCGAAAGCAAAGACCAACATGGGGCATGGCCACGTCGCCGCAAAGGTCGTCTTGCCAGTGCCAGGGTCTCCATAACAGATGGCATGAATGATGGGCCTCAGCTGCCCCGGCCAGTTGTCCCACAGACTCTCATAATGGTTGAAGCACGGGTCTGGCGCGTTGATGCTCGAGGTGGCGTTCATGCGCCCATCGTTCTGGTTTTGCAAGCAATAGATGCGACTGCCCTTCTCGTCCCTGGTGGCATAGCAGTAGGCCAACTCCGAGTAGCCCGCTGGGAGCCTCTTGGAGAGCCGCCCAGGGGCGCTGGGGTTGCGCACAAAGCCCCCGGAGACCTCGTCCTTCTCTTCGTTGAGATGGCAGACCAGCAAGACGTTGGTGCGCCAAGAGCCCAACCTTATATATAAATTCTCCTCCAACGTGTCAGTGGTCCCGGCCCTCCATGGCCTAGTATCATGCAACCCCAACTGAGGGCCCTTGGGCGGGGCGAGCTTGTACCTGAACCAGAGCCTAGCCATGATGTCCATGCTGGTCTCCGAGTCCACGATAGCGCTGGCCCACTGGGTGATGGCCTCGCCCCTCATGGTGCTGACCCTCGCGAGCCACCTCGCATAGCCGCTTGGGTCTGTGGGCTCCTCATCGCAGTAATGCTCAATGCGAATGAGCCTTTGCGGGTCTACACTGTACTCTGGCTCTTGATAGACCGCTGGCGCTGGCCTCGTAGGCACAACTGTGCCCACGGTCCCTGGACCTTTTCCCACCTTTCGCCCCTACTTTCCGGCCAGCTCGAAGGCTAGCCTAGCGATTGCAGATCGTTGAACGCCCTGCTGAAGGCTTCCTGGGCCTCATACGCGGTGAAGGGCAGCCCACCCCCCTGCCTCGGCCCCGTGTACCTCACCGTGATGGTGAGCTTCTCCCCAGTCTCGTCCTTGATAATCACCTTCTCCACCTGGCGCTCGCGGCGCTCCTGCTCCGGCTCTGGCATTGGACCTCCTTTGACCTAATACCTTATGTCCTGATCCACCTTCTCACCACACCCCGTGCATGTGGCGTGGCCATACTCGATGCGCCAGTGGTAGTGCATGCACTGGGCTGGCGCGCGCGGTGGGCCTACTGGCATGGGCGCTCCTACTGCTGGCCAGAGGCTACCGACTGGGCCAGCACTCCACCTATCACCTTGTTCGCCTCCTGCCACGTGCCCGGTTGTATGCCCTCGAATGGTTCCCATCTCTCTACCCTCGCTATGCTCTCTAGGGCCTCCGGCTTGGCCCCAATGGCACAGAACTCTTGAAAGGTACAATAGGTGCACTCGCCGGTGAACCTGCCCTCAGCCGGCACCTCTTGAATCTGCTCGATCTTCGGCCACCTCTCCACCGTGTCCCAATACTTGTTGGCCAACCCAATGGTGTCTCGCAGGGTGGTGGCCACCTCCTCTTCAGTGCGATGGACCGGCACAATCTGATGGTTGGGGTGCAAGCTCCCGCACTCTCGATAAGGCAAGTTGTGCTTCGAGCACTTCCTATCGCTGCCGGGCGCTCTGCTCAGCTCGATCGCATTGACGAACGTGCCAGTGTAAAGCTCACCCTTCACCTGCTCATTGGCCCAAAGGTAAAGCGAGTTCTGAGCATCATTCCTAAACTGGCGCACCCATCTCCTATCAACCCTGCCGGTGGTCTTGGTCTCGAGCGTCCTCCTGAGCCGGGTGGCCTTGTCCACCACGTCTGCATCAATGCGCCCCACCAAGTACACCCCATCCACCAGCGGAAGGGCAAAGGGCTCCTCCACCGAGACCACGTCGAACGGCAAGCTCGACCTCGTGTTGAACTCAAACCAGGTCTTCATCACCCGTGCCACGTTGTCCCAGTGGAGCCTTAGGATCGAGTCTTCCTTCTCATCTTCCCCGCTCTGGGCCCTCTGCTTGGCCTCCTCGAGCTGGGCGCTCCAGGGCTCCGAATACTCCAACCCTATCTCAGCCATGGCCCGCTTCTGGTCCCAGTTCGAGAAGTAGTCTGCGAGCCCTGAGTGCACCGCATGGCCACTGTGCAAGAACACACTCTCCTCGAGGGGCGCATAGCCGTGCCAGCTCCTCAAGACCGCTCTGCGGGAGCACCTGGCCACGTCCTTGGCCAACGTCTGGTCTACCACCAAGACTTCCATCACTCCCCCTGGGGCTGCGGCTGGATGCTCTCAACCTGACTCTTAAAGAAGTCCAACACCCTCTGCCGTGACTCCGGGTCCAAATGCTCTAGCGTCTTGGCCACCCTCGTCGCAACTCTGGCCTCCACCTCTCCACTCCCATTGCTCTGAGCAGCGTAAGCACGTCCTGCTGGCCATCTGGGCTCAGCTCTGCGAGGGCTCCGGCAATCTTGGAGATGGCTTGGACATCTTCACTCTTCGTAGACTTTGGCATCTCTCCTCCTCCATATCCTTGCTCAACGTGATCGCTACACTGTGCAACGTCGCAGGCACCTGCTTCATGTGCTCCGGGTCTACACACCTCACTCTTGTCTTAGTCTTATAACTCGCCAAGTCCGGCGACTGCTTGGCCCACACCATCACCACGAAGTCCCAGTCTCCATATGGCATGGGCTCCCGCTCAATCACCAGGTCTTTGGCTCGACCAGCTCGAGGGCGCTTCCTCATGACCTCAACACCGCCTGCAAAGCCGCTACCAGCTTCTCGAGAAACTCTCTCGCCTCTCCATACCTCATCTCTATCTCTTTACTCGAGCTTGAACTCGAAAGGGTGAGCTTCCCTTGCATCGGCTTGGCCAGCGGTGGCCTCCCCCTAACCAACCTCACCCCATACGGCGTGTCATTGCGCTCGGCCCAGAACTCATCTCCCACCGCATACTCATTACCCACCTTGCTCCTTATCTCACACTCCATCTGCTCGCCGTGCTCATCGGTGACAAAGAGGCTCCACACAGTGAGGGGCCCATGAGTAGCCTCAATCTCTCTCTGCCCCAACACCGTCTCCACTTGATACTTCATAAGCAAACTCATCGGCCCCTCACTCTCCGTCAAATCTCTTCACGCCAGCCACCAGAACCTCGTTGATGGCATACTCAAACGTCGAGTTCCAAGCTATGGCCAGCCATTTCACCTTGTCCACCACCTCGCGAGACGCCTTCTGCACGTTCAAGTTGACCGTATCCTTCCCCTTCAACCCGAGCCTCAGCTTCTTAGAGGGAGAAGAAGCGCTATTTACTTGCTTGGCCATTGGCCTCCTTTTCATCCGCCCCTAGTTGAAGTACAAAATCTCCCGTCTGCCCACAGCAGGTGGTCTTCGTGCAGCACGAGCCATCGGCCTGTGGCTTCACCAAACGACGGTCGCAGTATTTACACCTCTTCATCGCACCTCGTGCTTCACTCACTCTAACGGCCCTCGGATGATTGGGCTTCCCGTGGATCAGATAGGTCATGTCATTAGGCTGAAGGCGATGAGGATTGCCAACCATGTTAGGTCCACAAGGAAATACATAAATGCTGTCCGATATTCCTTGTCATAGACGTGCCTTGTAATACGAGCACCAAGGAACACAAATATCCCGAAGGCCGCACAGGTCGTGATCAGCGCCAGCCATACAGCCACGAACTGGCTTAATCGCGAAACGTAATCCATGTCCACGTGAAGGAAGGTCACTTCGGCAACACCGTGCAGCCGTTGAGCCAGCAGTAGATGTGAGCCTCAAGGCCGAAGCACAACGAGAGCCACCGCGAGATAGCCCAACCAATGACAGCACCCCAAATGATACGTTTGGTCACTTCGGCCTCCCGCACTGCCCGCCGAGACGGGCGCATGCTTCCACGGCGGCAAGGTCCGCTCGCCCATTTCTGAGAACGTGCGCGCCCACAACGTAAAGATGACAGCCCCCCTCGTCTGTCGGCTCGACGTGCGGCACCTTCTCGCCCCACGCGGTGAGGGCGGCGAGTTCTTTACGAAGTGACTCGTTCGCTATGTCCATCGTGCATACTGGACAAAACCCGTAGTTTGCGGGATTCCACTGCACCCCACAGCGGTCACAGCGGCCTTTCATCTCTAAGGTCGTGCGGGATAGTTCAAGTTGTCCCTTCAACTCGTCCCGCTCCCGCCGTAGCTGCTCCAGCTCATCTACTTCGCTCACAGCAACCCCACCAACTTGAACATCACCGCCCATAGGGCCGCGAGCACCACGCCCACCGCGACGCCCCATCCATAAACCTGCTCTCTCGAGTGAGGGCCCGGCAGCAACTTCATGCAGAGCTTAGCGTCCAAGGGAATCGGCGGAACTAGATGGCCCTTCAACTCCGGCTTGGCCGGTCCCTGCAACCAACTGGGCCTCGATTTGTCCAAGCTAGATGACATGAGGGCCTCCATAACTCTCCAAATCTCAAGTGTCAAGAGTACACTCGAAAAAATTGGTCAAAACGTGCCATAGCTCAATTTGTCTTGACTAGATGACATGACTCAAATCAGCCGAACTAGATACGTGCATGTGCGTGTAAGGTGGAGGGTGGCCCGGGGGCTCGGAACGCACTTTTGTCAGTCAGAAACGGTGATCCAGTCCTTGCCCTTGAGAATATAAGCGGTGCCGGAGTTGCTGTATTGAGCAACGTAGACTCGCTTCCATCGGCCTTCATGGCGAATCATGCGAGAAGTAGGAATCTTGCCGCCGTAACCGGAAGCGGTGAATGATAGACCTTGCTTTTGCCACCACAGCAAAGATTCCTTAACTTTGCTCTTGCTTAGACTAAGGTGTCCTATAATCGCCATTGTCTCTCCCCTCTCCAGCGGTTACCATTTCATCAGCTTCTTCGCGTGTTCCATGTCTGCCTTGCTGGCCATCGGTCTCCAAGTCTGCCTTGGAATGGTGCCCAGTAGGCTCAGCGCTACCGTGTAGGCCGTAGCCTTCCCCGCCGCGTTCTCGTGCTTGCAGAGCGCCTTATTGAGCGCCTCGGCAGTCTTCTCATCGTGCCACAGCTTCATGGCGTCGGCCATGTCTTGCTTCGCTGCCTCGCGCAATTCAAACAGATAATCCTGAACCACGTTTTTCATTTTCCATCCCCCTCTTCTCTTTTGATTGCCTTGTGGAGCCTATCGCGCGCGATGCATGAGTCGCACAGTTTGTTGTGTTTGTCCGGACAATCAGCGCCGAGCGCTTCCTCGGAGAAAGCATAGTCCGACGAGAAGGTCTTTTTGCATGCCTCACAAGCGTAGTCTGGGAAAGACCCTCTGATCCTCTCGAATGCCTCGTGCTTCTCGTCGCTGTACTCGACAGCCGGATTCCCGCAATCGCCACAAGTAGCCTCGCCGTAGTCGAGCTCGGAAGCGTCAAACCACGCGTCTCCAAGCTCCCCTTGCGGGATGACGCCGTAGCGAATGCCTGTTTCTCTATCGACGTTCGACAGCCCAAGGCCGTAATCAATTCCTTTACTCATCTCTCAACCCTCCAAGCGCTGAATTGCGCCCCGGATCCACTTGCAGCTACAAGCGAAATGGAGCCGGGAAGCCCTCAGCTCAGGCCGGTATAACGTGGGGGTTGCGCTTCCACTGCTTCGGCAGAAAGCGCCCCTTCATAATCCAACCATCTAGAGCTTGAACTAGCTCGGCGAGCCTTCCGGGGTCTGCCATCAAGAGACCATCAGCAACCTCTTTAGCAACCTCTCTCATCTCCTCCAGACACTTTGTTGGGTCCATCGTCCCTCCTATCGTCTAAAGAGTACCCACGCCATGACGCCCACCATCGCCCATACTCCGAGCTGAACTAGCGTGGTCACCATCGGCATTCCTTCCCACCGCGCTTCACACAGCTCGACTGGCAAGCGCTATGGTTTGCTTCTTGGTAGTCGCAGCGCTTGGCAAACCCCGTTGCCAGCCATCGTCTGAGCTTTCGCCAGCTAACATCCGCACCGAGCACAAGCCCAATGCTTACCAGATGGCCGTTGTCGTTTGCTTTAATCCACGCCAGCGAGGGCTTGACCTTCCACGCTCGTTGCCCCTCGAAGTCCATTACGTAAAGCGCCATCTCTCTTTCCCAAGGTCCATCAACCCCGTCTTCGTCATAGAGCTTCACAATGCCCTACCTCCCTTACTCTTTGCTTGTCCGAATCCATCAATGGTGGCCCATAGCAAATGCGTAGCATCTTCTCTGCCTCTTGCTTGGTTTCATAGCGGTAAGGTTCGCCACCACTGGGCCGTACAGCGTGCCATTCTCTCTCACCTGTTGTTGCGTTCTTGATTTGAATTTCCATTATCCAGATCACAATGCTCCCCTCTGTGGTGCCTCATCCGAGAATAGGCCGCTCTCGCTCGCATCCTGCACACAAAGCCCACAAAAGGCCGTCCCAGTGCGATCGTACATATCTACGCGGTAAAGAGTCTCTATGGCCCAATGAACACACTTCCCAGCCCCTCTATGCACCGGACACTGCCTATCGGCACACTCGCACTTGGTTCTCATCTCTAAACCCTCCAAGGGACGCCCCTCTCTGCTAGCAGGGGCGCCCGGTCGCAAGGCTCAGAAGTCGATCGTGGCCAGTCGCGCTGCGGCCTGATCCACCGCGACCCGCTTGCTGGCATACTCCGCCTCTTGAGAAACTTCGGTGAGGCCGTTCATCATGCCCCACACCGTGTTGGGCGACCCATAGGCATCCATACCTCACCGTTGCATAGCGCTCGTCTGCGGGCCTTGCCGCCCATTGCCTTGAAGCCTGCATCAACTCTGACATCGAAACCCCCTACTGTGCCCTTGCGGGCTACCGTGGTTGGACGCGAGATTGCGCCAAGTTCAAGATAAGCCCGTGCCTTCGAGTTGTCAAGTGTCTTGAGAGTCTCCAACCTAAGTGTCTCAAATACGCTGTGAGTCTAGTAGGTTAGAGATACTGAGTATGCTGAGAGTCTCGGACCCAAAGACACTTGATGTCCTTGGGGTCTCGTAGGCGTTTTACCTAGGTATGCTGAGGGTCTCCAAGGGTTCGAGACGCTGAGTGTCTAATGTGTGAATACAGCGAATTTAACTATGCCTTGCCGGAGTTAGGCCTTTCGGGTGGAACGCTAAAACTTGCAAGCTCTGAATATCTAAGGTGAATCGAAAAGTTCATAAAATTCTGCGTTCAGGGGTGGGCCGGCCCGGGAGGGGGGCCAAGCCAGTCTAGAGAGATAATAATATATATATTCTATCTTTGATCGCGCGCGGGTCCCCGGGCCCTCCCCTGAACCCTGCATTTTATGAACTCAGCGATTCATCAGCAATGTCGCGGGCTTAGAGCGTTTTTGAGAGCCGAAAGAGAGCCAGGCCTTGAAATAGTGTAGTAATGGCCTTATCTCTAAGCTGAGGAGATCATGCAAATGGGCGAATTTCTTGGCAAAAGGCCAGCAATACCATCAATTGTCAAATTTCAACGCACTTGCTACATGTGTGGCAAACCCATCACCTTTGGCCCCGAAAGCAAAGAATGTTGCTCGGCCTCCTGTCGCACATATCGCAGCATGCTCAATAGGTTACGCCGTGAGTTAGCTGCTGGTGTGTGGAAGGATTGCCCAGCTTGCCTACGTGAACTCGAAGTGAGACGTCAGCGCTAGCAAGAAGCATACCGGCACAAGGCTTGCAATAGGGGTGGGGAGCCCCCCAAGCCGGGGGGGAGGAGGCGTCGCTTTGCGACGGTGCTTTCTAATGCCAAAAATTTCTAGGCCCACCTTAGAGACACTTGACTTTGCGAGGGTGCTGCGCTAGGTGATGGCTATGGCCGGCATTCCGAGCAGAAAGCTCTACGCCCTCGCCAGGCAGCACTTCGGCCCGCCCGCCCTGGTCCCAGGGGCCACACCAAGGCTGCGCTCCACCGTCGATGCCGAGGAGAGCGTCATCGAGACCTTTGCGCGCTTGGTGGTTCAAGAGGGCTTGCACCCCAACGTGGCCGCCCTTCGCGCTGGCATCTCGCCGAGCTTGGGCTTCTGGTACATGCGCAATAGCTTGGCCTACCTCGCTGCGCGCGACAGGGCCATCGCCGAGATGGCCAACTCGAGCGGGAGCTTGCCTCCAGGGGCGATGACCAGGGAGCCCATCACGCTCATCACCGAGAACGCCAGGATGGCAGCGACGCTCCAGAGCCGCATGCTGGCCGGTGAAGAGCCCATCCGCCACGAGGTCATCAAGTTGACTGACAGTGCCATGGACCGTGCAGGGTTCAAAGCGCCAGAGCGCTCAGTGGCCAAGGTCGAGTACAGCCTCACCCCCGAGACCATCAGCGCCATCGGAGCCCTGCGCCGCGGCGAGGACATCGAGCCCCCGCCCGTGGACTTCACCACCGGGAGCTGGGCCAAGGTTTTGGAAAAGCCCCAACGGAGGCTCCAAGGGCCCAATGCCGAGTTCGAGCGAATGGACAAGGAGAGCTGATGGCTAGTGATTGGGCAGCAGACGGCCCCCGGTGGAGATGTCCGCTCCACGAGATGCCCCTGGCGCGCGACCGCGACGACACCTCGAGCTATCACGACGGCTGGTATGGCGAGTGGTGGCGCTGTCCCGCCCGGGACTGCACCGAGCGGAAGTTTATCAAGGGCCGCATCATGCCCATCGTCATGACCGCAGGGCGCTGCGACTATTGCCAGCACTGGCCCTACGGCCCCTTGCCCGTTGGCCACCACTCCGGCCCGTGCACCAATGTCGGATGACCGATGGCGCGCCTCGCTTGTGCTAGCGCTGCTTATCTTGCCGCCATGTACCTCTGTGAGCTTTACTGCCGGTGTCAATGACCGATGGCGAGGAAGATTATCGCTTGGCTCTGAGGGCTAGGGCCCTCAAGTCCACCTACGTCTTCAGCCGCTCGGTCTGCCAGTTTACGAGGTTGAAGCCGAGCCTCCATGGGGCGATGGCCCAGTGGATCGACTCTGCGAAGAATAAGCCCATCCGCAAGTGTGGGGTGGCGCCCAGGGGCCACTACAAGACCAGTGTGTGGACCATCGGGCACAAGCTCCGCCTCGCCACTCAGGACCCGCAGCGGCGCATCTTGCTGCTCAACGAGACCCAAGACAACACCGAGAAGTGGATAGGGAAGATGCAGGCCATCGTCACGAGCCCAGTCTATCGGTGGCTCTTTCCGGATAAGGTCCCAGACTTCTCCGACCGCAAGGTGAGGTGGAACAAGGTTCAGCTAGAGCTGCGGCGCTCAGAGTACATGGAGCAAGCCACCGTGGAGGGCTTTGGTGTCGGCGGGGCCTCGACCTCCAACCACTACAACATCATCGGCGAGGATGACCTAGTGGGGCGCAAGGCCCTCGACTCCGAGCCCGAGATGCAAAAGGGGATAGACCAGCACAAGTTGACCGAGAGCCTCACCGTGGACCCGGAGGAGGACGAGGTTGATTATGTCGGGACGCCGTGGGGCCGCAACGACGTGATTGCCTACATGCTCGAGACCGAGCCCCACTTGGACCTCTTTCGCATCTCCATCTACGACGAGTTTGGCAACATCAGGTTTCCCGAGAGGTTCAGCCCGCAGTACATCGAGTTCTTGAAGGGCAAGTACGGCCCCTCTCTCTTCAGCCTCATGTATCTCACCGAGGCCCTCGCGGACGGCACCACTGTCTTCAACCCCGCTCACCTCCGGCGATACAAGTTGATCGAGGTGGCGGCGGTGGACGCCGAGCCAGGCAAGAAGGAGCGCGCCATCCAGCTCATGCGGCCCCCAGGCGAAGGCGGCAATCGTGTGGTGCGCCTCAAGGCGTGCACCCTCTTCCAGACCATCGACCTCAACTTGAACCCCGAGAGCCCCGATGCAAGGACCGCTTCCATAACAGTAGCACTCACCCCGCCAGTGGTGGGTCCCGATGGCATCGAGATAGAGCCCTTCAACATCGTCTTGCTAGGGGCCAGAGCCAAGGCCTGCGACCCTCCTTCAGCTTTGAGCCTGGCCTACGAAGACTACGAGAGGTTCGACCCCAGTGTGGCCGGGATGGAGGTCTTCGGCGGCCACGTCTATGGCTATCACTGGGCCCTCGCGCGCTACCCGCGCATGAGGCTGACCAAGCTTCCCCAGGACAGCCAGCGCTCCAAGAACACTCGAATCAGAGAGTTCTACCCCTTCGTGGTGCAGCACCGCTTTTGGCTCCCCTTGGGTGGCCTCTACGACTTTGAGGCCGAGTATGAGGCCTACCCCGGTGGGCGCACCGTTGACCTCTTGGACGCCTTAGCGTGGAGCCCGGCCATCTGGTGGCCCCCCGACCCAGTCACCGAGACGGGCGAGAAGGCCCCCTTGGTGGTGCCGGGCGGCATGACCCGCGAAGAGTACGATGAGCAAGAGTGGCAGACCGAGCGGGCTGAGCAGCACCGCGATGAGGTGACAGGTTATTAGAGTGGCTGGCCCTTGAAGGCCAGTTTGGGGTAGAGAGGGCCATGGCTCTCGGACCATCCGACCAAGACCGCGACTTTGAAGACAAGGTGATGAGGGACCGCGCTGGCAAGCGCTCCCCCCGCAAGGAGAGCCCGAAGGGGCCCGACCCCGATCCCACCGACGCCGAGCCCGAGCGCCACCAAGGTAAGCGCAAGGCCAAGCCCATCTTATTCTCCGAGAGCGAGGTTCGAGAGCTGGAGATAGAGTACAGCGACGCCATCGAGAACATCTTGCAGCAGCGCGAGTCTCGCGAGAGGGAGTGGGTCGAGTACACCAGGGTCTACGATGCTCAGCCCAAGTACTCGCGCAAAGACTACCCCATGGACGGCGCTTCTAATATCGTAGTGCCTCTGAGCTTCATCTACTGTAACGTGCTCATCGCCCGGCAGATGCAGATGATCTTCAGCGTGGAGCCCCTTTGGTCGGCCCGCGAGCTGAACCGCATGTTCGCCGACCACACCAAGCCCCTCGAGCGCTACTTTGACTGGGCCCGCCGGAATGTCTGGAACGAGAAGAAGGTGGTCAAGCCTTTCATTCAGGAAGTGGCCAAGCTCGGCACCTCTTGCATCTACAACGGTTGGCGCGACGAACTCAAAAAGAGGTACGATGAAGACCTCCAACAAGCAGTGCCCGCTCAGCACCTCTACGGCCCCGACCCCAAGTGGGTCTCCCTCTCGGACACCGCCATCCCCTATGGCTACAACGAGATCCAGGGCGCTCCCTTCTGGGGCCACCGCCTTTGGTTCAGCCTCGACCGCCTGCGCCAACTCGAAAGCATCGGCTACATCGAAGACCTCGACGAGGCCATCAAGGGAGGGCCCGACGACGACCTCCCAGTCTACAAGGAGCAAATCCTCAACCGAGGCAACGACCAGCAAGACATGATGCAGGCCGACCGCTTCGGCCTCTACTCTTTCTGGGCCGTCTGGCTCACCCGTGACTTCGACGGCGACGGCTACCCCGAAGAGCACGTGATGATGCTGAGAACCAAGACCAAGAAGATGGTGAGGATCAAGCCGAACCCCGTGCCCTCTCAGCTCCGCCCCTACTCCATGACAAGGTTCATCGAGCGCGAGGGCGACTTCTACGGCGTTGGCATCCCCGAAGTCATTGCTCAGCTCCAGGCTGAAGCATCGACCATCCACAACCAACGGCGCGACCGGGCCCACCTCTCCAACATCGTCATGTGGGTGGCGGGCGCAGGGGCCCAAGGCCTTGGCAACTCCATCCGGCCCAAGAGCGGCCACGTGGTGAAGGTGCTCGACATCAACCAACTCCGAGAACTCCGCCCGAGCACCAACGTCCAAATCGACGCCTACGAAGAGCAAGTGGTGACCATGCTGGCCGACAGGGTGGTTGGGGTGAACGAGTTGAGCGAAGGCAAGATCACTTCGCCCATGGGAAGGGCAGCGGCCACCACCGTCACTGCCATGATGCAAGAGTCCGCGCGGCGCTTTGACTTCAACACTCAGGAGATCCGAGATGCCTTGGGTGACGAGGGCTCTCAGTTCGCCGAGTCCTACCAAACCTATGGGCTCCCAAGGCCGGAGTGGCCTGGCTCCCCTGAAGCCGTGCTCGACCCACCAGACGCCCAGAAGGTCCGTCAGCTCTTGTCCATTCGCGACAACCTCCGACAGTTCATGGCCATCGACTTGCGAGTCTCTACCCAAGCCGTCAACCGCGAGAGCGAAAAGTCAACCAACCTCCAGCTCTATGACTTCGTCCAGAAGCACGCCATGAGCGTGATGCAGCTCGCCACCGGCATGGTGAACCCTCAGATGCCCCCTGCGCTCAAGGAGAGGGTGTCCAAGTACGTCGAGACCTGGGACAAAGCCGCCGAGCGCGTCATTCAGGCTTTCCAAGCCTACGAACTCGACGACATGTTGGGAGTCTTCGAGGGCATCACCGAGGAGATGCAGCAGCAGCAGCCTCAGCCCGGCATGCCAGGTCAGGGCGGGCCCCAACAAGCCCAAATAGCTCAGCAAGGCAACGGGGCCCTCCAGCAACAGTGATGGACGACTTTTGGCAGAGGACTTCGGCAGCCTTCAAGGAGATGCTCGAGGAGGATTTGAAAATGGCAGCGGTCAACTTTGAGAGTCTCTGGTACGGCCTTCTCGAGTGGGCCCAGGCCAAAGCAGCCGAAGCCACTCGCTACTGCGTCACCGACCCCAAGTGGGAGAACGTCCTTCGCAACCAAGGCATCGCCGCCACCTTCGGCGACGTGCTCAACACCATGCAAACCATGGAGCTTGAAGCACGAGGTGGTGAGCCCGACGACTTGAGCGACCAAGAGCACGGCGGCGATGTCATCTCCGGCTGAGCGCGCCGCGCGTGCCTTCTTCTCGGCCTTCTTGAGCCTACTACTTCTTGTGGTACTTGGCCTTCTTGTGCACTGCTCTCCATAGCACCCACCACCCCTAGTGTAGGCTGCTTGACACGGTAACCCTGTTTTGACTAGAGACAGGGTTCATGGCCGTAGAACTGAGCGACGACGAGGCCCAACACCTTCGCTCTGAAGCTGCCAAAGCCGCCGCCATCGAGAAGGACCTAGCTGCTGCCAAGCAGCGCGCCGAGGCCGCCGAGAAGCTCGCCCAACAGCGCGAACAAGCCCACCGCTCTGACATGGATGCGGTGCGCAACTATCTCGTCCAGAACAACATGCTTCCTGGCCAAGCCCCACCGGCCAAAGTTGAGCAACCGCCCGACGACGCCTTCGTCTCCCAAGCCGACCTTCGGCGCATCAACGACGCCCAGCGAGCCGAGCTGGCCAACACCGCCGCCCAGATCGCCACCTCCAACTTCATCGCCCAACGCTCCACCAACAGAGCCATCGCCGAATCGAGATTGCCCAACTTCGCCGCTCATGCCGAAGAGGTAGAGGCCGAACTCAACAAGCTCCAGCCAGCGGTCGCGGCCCACCCAGACGCCTACAACCAGGTCTACAACTGGGTGGTCAAGCGCAAGCTGAAGCCCCTCTCCGAGATGAGCGACGACGAGCTTGAGACTGAAAGGCGGCGGCGTAACCCTGACCTAGCCGCTGAGGGTGAGTCCGGTGAGCCCTCCGCTTCGCCCCCGGAGCCATCTGCCTCACCCTCTCCCACCCCTTCTGCTATCCCTCGAGCGCCTCTGCCACCCATCGCTGGCAGCCCAGTAACGCGCTCGACCGGCTCCCGAGTTGGCCAACCCAAGCTCCCCCCGGACCAAGCCCGCATGGCCGCCAAGTGGGGCCTCACCCCCACCCAGTGGCTCGAGAACTACGGCGACTCCCAAGAAGAAACTGACATCTTCGGCATGAAAGGCAGGAAGCGAGTTTGAGCGGCCCAACCGAGCGCCTCCCGCGCCGCAACACCCAAGCTCTTGAAGACAAGCCCACCGTCATCTCCGACGATGCCAGAGCCAACGTCGAGGCCCGCACTGTGGAGCCTCCCCTCCCTCTCCCGCCGCCAGCAGCGCCGCCTCCTCCGAGTCCTGGCCCGGCTATCGAAGCCCTCGAGAAGCGCCAAGCCCTCAACGAGCGCCTCGAGACTCTGAGGCGTGAAGCTACCGAGGCTGGGGTGGAGTTCAGTCAGCTCGACGGCTTCATCGATGAGTACGACAGGAAGGTGGCTGGCCAGCGCAACACCGTCCACGAGGCATCTCAGCGCCAAGGGCTCGGCGTCACCCCTGAAGAGATCATCGAGCGCGAGCTTGACAGGAGCGACATCCGGGGCCCCAAGCGCTCCAAGTTCATGGAAGCCTACCGCCCCAAGTGGGTCTATCGCTTGGGCCGCGAGGGCCGCGAGGGCGTGCGCATCTTGGAGCACGAGGGCAATGGGTTCTTCATCGTCAAGCCCTCCAAGTGGGAATCTTGGTTTCGCCCTGTGGCCGGTGTCACGCGCGAGGACACCTGGATTCAAGGCGACCTCATCTTGATGGCCGAGACCCTCGAGAACTACCAGAAGCGCATCTACCGAACTCGCGTCAAAGCCTACAACCTCGACGCTGGCTACCGTGCCGCCGTCCAAGAAGAGATGAAGCGCGCCGCTCGCGAATCACCTGGCGGGCGCGTCTTTGCTCATCGTGACATCCCGACCTTTGCCGACCTCGTGAAGCAGCCCGACATCTCTGGCCCCAATCCTCACACTCTCTAGCAGGAGACCTCAATGGCAACTGTAGCCGACGACATCATGCTTTGGGTCCAGACGACCACGGGGGCTCAGCCATACACTCTCCAGTTTCCCGAAGCGGCCTCCCAGACCTTCAAGATGGGCTGGATCGTAGACCTCGATGCCAATGGCAACGTCACTGACCCCGCGAGCGACACCCCCACGCGCATCTTGGGCATCGCCGCCGAGGACGCCCACAGCGACAGCGTCGCTGGCACCCACGTCATGGATGTCTACTTGGCCCACCCCGCGAACGTCTTTGCTTGCAACATCAAGCAGTCGGGCTTGGCCAACCACGTCCTGGTCCAGTCCGACATTGGCCACATCATGGGCATCCAGCGCGACACCGTGAACAACCACATCTTCGGCAATGCCAGCGTTGTGGCCGCTCCCAACGCCCGCATCTGGACCATGCAAATCGCTCAGAACCAGCCCTCAACCCCTTTGCTTGGATTCGGCCCCTTCGGAGTCGGCGACACCAATGTGCGCCTGACCTTCCAATTCATCGCCAACTTCACCTTCTTGGGAACGAGCTGAGCCCAGGGAACCACTCGACCATCTAGAGCCGCAAGGAGAGCACAATGGCAGCGCGAATGATGACGACCCAATTCGCCAACTTGGTGAAGCCGGGTCTACGTCGAGTGAGCATCCAGCAGCTTCAGCAAACCCCCAAGGAGTTCCGCCAAATCTTCAACGTGGTGGCCGGGCCCAACCCTGGAGGCGAAGCCGGGCGCAACTTCTTCGACGACCTCTTGATCTCCCCTATGGGAACCTTCATCGCCAAGGGTGAAGGAACCTCCATCCAGTACGACCGCGTGGCAGAGGTCGGGACCGTCCGCTACACCCCCTACGCCTATGCTCTCGGCGCTCGGATCACCCACGAAATGTGGGAAGATGAACTGTACGGCGTAATGTCAAAAATCTACCGCCTCATCGCGAGGTCTGGCCTCCATCAGATGGAAGTCCAAGCCTTCCGCGTGCTCAACTTTGGCTTCGCCGGCACCGGCAACGCGGGCACTGGCTTCACTCAAGCTGGCTTCGACATCAACACCGGCGCGACCGGCCAGCTCTTCAACTCTGCCCACACCTTGAAGCGCGGCGGCACCATAGCCAACCGTGCAGCCGTCGACCTCGACCTCTCAGTCACCTCAGTCGAGAATGCGAGCGATCTGCTCGAGTTGAACGTCGATGAGGCTGGGATGCCCGACCCGCGCCACCTCGAGCACCTCGTCATCCCACCTCAGCTCAAGTGGATAGCGCGCGAAATCACTGAGAGCGAGCTCAAGCCCTACACCGGCGATAACGAGGTCAACCCTCTCGGCGGTGAAGGCATCTCCTACATGATGGTCCACTACTTCATCGACCCCGACATGTGGATCGCCACCGGCCCCAAGGACCAGCACGACCTCAACGTCTGGGTCCGCGAAGAGCCCATGTTCGACGCTGGCGACGACTTCGACTCCAAGGATGTCAAGGTCTCTGGCATGTTCCGTATCGCTGAAGGCCACGGCGACTTCCGGGGCACCTTCGGCTCTCAGGGCGCGTGAACTTTGCTGCTCTCAATACGCCAAAGGGTCGAGCCCTCTGGGAGAAGTACTGGCGCGAGCACAATGACCTCAACTGGGAAAGCAAGCCGAAGCCCCGCCTGAAAAAGAGGAAACGCCATGGGTCTTGACTACACCGCCTTCGGCTACATCGGCCCCCAGCCCGACGATCGCATCAAGACCGTCTCCGGCGTCGCTGGCACCACCTTGCCCGTCTTCAGCTTGAACCCCGGCTACGGCGGCACCTACATCATCGGCTTGGCCAGCGCCAACATGAACCGCATCGCCGGCCTTGCCTACGGCGGCGACGTTGTCTGCGCAGACACCAGTCTCGACGACAGCTACAAGCCCCTTGGCACCTCCAACACTCCTCTCGTCGCCGGAGTCTACATCGGCTACTTCAACGGTGGCCAGCTCTTCCAGCAAAGCCTCAACGCCAGCTCCAACCTGGTCTCCGCCGTCATCGGCACCCGTATCATGATCTTGGTTGGCGGCGTGGCCGACCTCGTCGCCGATGGCACCATCAACCGTGGCGACCTCCTAGTCCAATCTGGCTCCACCGCTGGGCGCGTCATCACCAACAACTCTGCCGCCGCTGGCACCATCATCGGAGTGGCTCGCCAAGCCGCTGCCAGCCCTGGTGCCATCATCCGCTGCTACATCGACACCCAGTGAGGCAGTAGCCTTGCAGCCGTGAAACCGGCTGAAGCAACGGCTCTGGTCATCGACGATGGGCTCTTCGTCCATGTAGCGAGGAGCCTCGCCAAGGGCTTCGGCAAGGTCCTCTACCACCTGGCCCTCCGCTCAGCCTCCCCCAAAGCCAAGTGGGACTTCATCGGCTCCGGCTTCCCAGACCTTGAGCGCTCCACCAACCTCTACTCTGCGGCCAAGCGCGCCGACATCATCATCTCCCCCGATGTCTACACCGCCGACCTCGCAGACCACTTCAGAGACCTTGGCAAGCCCGTCTTTGGCGCAGGCATGGCCGGAGCCTCAATCGAGACCAACCGGGTCAAGACGCGCGACCTGGTGCGCAATGCGGGCCTCCCTCTACCCAAAGCCGAAGTAGTCACCGGCGTTGACAGGCTCGAGTCGCGCCTGCGCCAGCTCGAGAACAAGTGGATCAAAGTTCTCACCTACCGGGGCGACGTAGAGACCTTCCATCACCTCGACTGGTTCCGCACCAAGCCCAAGCTCCGAAAGATCGCCGCCGACCTTGGCCCCGCCGGCTCCGAAGTGGTCTTCCTCGTCGAAGACCCCATAGAGGGCGTTGAGGTCGGCCTCGACGTAGCAGTGGTCAACGGCGAATATCCCCCCACCGTGAGCTATGGCTACGAAGACAAAGGCACCGGCTACTTCGGCATCGTCTGTGCCTTCAAGGACCTGCCCTCTCCCATCAAGGAGGTCTGCACCAAGTTCCAACCCGTGCTGAAGGAGCGCAAATACACCGGCTGGTTTAGCGCCGAGATAAGGGTGACCAAAGACGGCACTCCTTTCTTCACCGACCCTTGCATGCGCCCCGGCTCTCCCCCAAGCGAGAGCTACATGGACTTGTTTGCGAACTGGCCCGACTTCGTCTTGTCTGCCGCACAAGGCAAGCTCATCGACTTGGAGCCCGTGGCGGGCTACTCGGCCCAGATCCAGCTCACCTCCGAAGAAGGCAAGGAAGACCATCTGGCCTGGGAGATCCCCAAGCACGTGGCCCCCTACGTGAAGCTCCACCAGTGGGCCCGGCGCAACGGCATCGACTACACCGTGCCCGTGGGCGAGTCCCTCATGGGCTCAGTGGTCGGTTTGCACGACAAAGACTGCCATGCTGCCGCCGACTTAGCGAAGGCTCGAGTGCACGAGGTCAAAGCCTATGCCCTCGACTTCGACGAGGCCACCTTCGAAGTCCTTGGCGAGATGGTAGAGAAAGGCAAGAAGCACAAAGTTTCTTGGTAACTCTTGACTTCTCAAGAACACTACATACAAGGAGACTCTCGATGGATGACAACTTCCCTTCGTGGAACCCCAAGCGCAAGAGCCGTGTCCAAGATCAGAGGAAGCGATCAGGTGCGTCGCCCGAAGACCCCAAGACCAAGGCCATCAAGAAGCTGAAGCGCGACGGCCAAGCTTGGATGAGAAAAGAAGCCCGGTCCTGCTGATGCTTTGCCCTCACGATAACTTCGAGATGGCCCGCACCACCGGCCGAGGTGTGTGGCGCTGTCTCTACTGCATCCGCGAGTTCTCTTCAGGCGAAGAAGTCTCTCGCTTCATCGAGTTCCCAGGGTTCACCTACAACGGCCCCCTCCACGACTACAAGCGCGAGACCGATGGCCTCTATGCGGTCATCTTGGACTTCTTGGAGCGTCACCAACCCCTCGAGACTCCGGTGCTCGACGTGGGTGGCTCCGACGGCCCCTACCGCTCCTTCTTCCCTGAAGGCCACTACGAGATCGTAGACACCCACACGCCCATCATCGATGGCTACATTTCCATCGGCGGGCGCTTCAAGACCATCTTGTGTACTGAGGCGCTCGAGCACTTCGACGACCCCATTCGCCTATTCTCTGAGTTCGCCAGGCTGCTTGCCCCCGATGGCAAGCTCATGCTGACCACCCCTCTCGCCTGGGGCTATCACCCCTCGCCCAAAGACTACTGGCGGCTCCAACCCGATGGCTTTCACTACTTAACCTCTCGGTGTGGCCTCGCCGTCGAACTCGTCGAGTTCATGCACTTCCGCGACAGTGCCGTCATGGGCCTCTATGTCGCGCGGAAGGTCCCTCTGTGAACAAGGAGTTCATCTCCATCGTGCAGCCCCGCTCCATGTTCAACGAGGCCCGGTGGCAAGAACTCGACGAGGCTTTGCGTGGCCTCCCCAACCAAGGCTGCATGGTCGAGATAGGCTGTCACCAGGGTGGCACCCTCGCCTACCTCGCCATGCTCGAGCCCAAGCGCCTCTGCTACGGCTTCGACACCTTTGACGCCGGTGTGGTCGGCTCTTGCCCCGAAGATGGCGAGCCCCTTCGTGATGGCATCATGGCCACCTCTTACTCCGACACCTACGACTGGCTCACCCACAAGCTCGGCTGCACCAACACGATTCTTGTGAAGGGAGACGTGCGCGAACTCCTGCCCCTATGGAACGCTCCTCCCATCGCCTTCGTCCTCATCGACCTGAACATCTACTCTCCCACCCTCATCGCCCTCGAGTGGGTCTCCGACCACTGTGCTGAGACCACCGTGGTCTTGGTCGATGACGTGGGCTTTCCCGGCGTTGACCAAGCCTTGGCCGACTCAAAGGTCAACTGGGACAAGGTGGGCTATATGGCGCGAGTGTGGTTATGAATTGGCACCGTATCGCAGCAATCATTGGCAGTTGGATGGCCTATCGCCTCTGTTGCTGGTGGCTTGGATGGAAGCCATGACCCCCTCCATCACCATCGGCATCACCGTCTTCCACAACCCCATGCGCCTGCGCAAGCTCTTGCAGGTCTTGGACCACCAAGGCCAGCTCGATGCTTTCGGTGCTGTGCCAGTGCGCGTCTTTCAAGACCCCTGGGACAAGTACCCCGAAGATGACAAGATGTATGCTCGCATCTGCCGCGACGCCAATGTTGAGTACCACCGCTTGCCCCACTGGAGCTGCATGCAAGGCTCCATCCAGTTCGCCGTCGAGCACTCACCCGAAGACTGGTTCATCTACCTCCCCGACGATGTCTTGCCTGCGAAAGGGGCTCTGGATTCGGTGATCAAATGGTGTTCTATCTATGACCCTGCCCCGGTGGGGGCCTTCCAAATCCCCTACTGGAACGCCGACGAGCTTCCGAGCCCCCCATGGCAACACAAAGACGAAATGTGGACCATGGACATCTCTTGGCTCGAGAAGGTGCCGCGCAACCCTCACTGGGACGGCACCGCCAAGCCCAACACCGGAGGCCGACCCTATCCCTACGTGAACCTCAACGGCGCTGGCTTTGCTTTGCGCCGCTCAACCTGGAAAGCCGTAGGCGGCTTCTCCCCTCTCACCTGGTGCCTCGATGAAGACATGGGCGCGAAGATTTGGCTGCGTACGCCCCAGATCATCGTCACAGCTCCAGGGCCCTGCTTCGTCCACTACATGGGGGGCTCCAACGACCACCCCCCGCACGAGTTCTGGACCAAGAAAGCATGGCTTGCCGCAGGCTGGCCCGATAAAGATGTCCTCTTCGACAAGCATGGCATCGAAGGCCGAGACCCGCTCGGCCTCTGCCGCCGCGCCATGAGAGACCGCTGCAACACCATCGAAGACGACGACCCCTTCACCCTTCTCAACCCTTGGCTCCACAATGTCTGACCGCGCCTCTACCGTCGAACTCTACGAGGACGCCTCAGCGCAGATCATGGCTGAAGGCAGACTCGAGGCCGTCCTAGCCAACAACCTGCGCGAGAACATCGACCGCTTCAGCTTCGTAGCCGAGTCTGTCAAGACCATCGCCCCTGAATCGGTGCTCGACGTGGGCTGCTCTTGGGGCCAAATCGGCTCCTTGCTTCGCCTCAACCACGGCTCCGTCAAGCACCTCACCGGCATCGACTGGTCCGAGACCTGTTGCAAGTACGCCCGCGAGCACAGTGGCTACGACGACACCTATTGCTTCGACGCCGAAGTGCGCGACGAGAGCCACACCTACCAGGGCAAGTTCGACCTGGTCTTGTGCTTAGAAATTCTCGAGCACGTAACCTTCCCTGGCGCTCTATCTCGCAACATCCACTACTGGACCAAGCCCGGCGGCCACGCCCTCTTCTCTTGCCCCATGCAAGAGCACCCCGTCGATGGCGACTTCCACGTTCGCCTCATCGGCGGCCTCGAACTCCGCGACATGGTAGAGCGCGTGGGCTTCAGAGCCGTCAAACCCTCGCCTCGGTGGCTCGCCTCCAAGTTCTGCGAGCCCTGGTGGATGGGCTGGAACTTCGTGCTTGGCCACAAGGAGAAGCGATGATCGACCTCGTCTGCCCCGCTGGCATTGGTGACGTAGCCTGGGTCATCTCTCGCCTCTGGCCCGTCCGCGACCAAATCGGCACCATCCACATCGTCGATGGCAAGCCCCGGCGCACCGTCCCTTTCGTCGAGCTAGCTGGCTTCGAGTCCGACTACTGGCCCATCGGCTACAACGACATCCAGCTCTTCGAGCAAACCCATGGCCTTCGCCACTGGCAAGAACCCACTTGGGACAAGGTGACGAAGGTGGTGGCCGGGACCATCCACCTCGAATGCAACGAGCACATGGAAGCAGGCAAGCGCCTCGAGACCTGGCTCCCAGACCTCCCTCCCCCAAACCACCACTTCCCCCTCAACACCACCCCCGAAAACGCCGAGCGTGCCGCCCGCTACTTGGCCCGCGAGATGAAGAAGCACCCCATGACCGAAGGCCCCATCCTCATGTGGAACGCTGCCTCCGTCCAAGGCGCAAAGAACTGGGACGCTTGGCTCTTACTCGAGTGGAAGCTCTTTCTTCAAAAAACCATGGACGACCTTGGCTACCGGCCCCTCGCCGTAGGAGGCGACTGGGACGACTTGACCTACGCCATCTGCTGCGACTTGGACCTCCCTGACCTCGTAGGCAAGACCGACCTTGGCACCCTCATCGAGCTACTCAAGCTC
>Ga0207815_1000001_pt1 | contig 60864 bp, 55 predicted proteins | sample LuqExpMetagenom4_FD_187762 | JGI IMG/M metagenome (GOLD analysis project Ga0207815, IMG submission 187762) | Tropical forest soil microbial communities from Luquillo Experimental Forest, Puerto Rico - Sample 4 (SPAdes) | ecosystem: Environmental > Terrestrial > Soil > Tropical forest ... | reverse complement strand
ATCACACATTGAAAAAAGCGCGGAAGCTTCTCAGCGTCGGACTTCTCAATGCACGCAGCGTCTACGAAGAATGCCAAGCCGCGCTCGCAAATTGATTTGAACAGAAAATGGAGCTGACGCTTGCAGACAAGCAAGCAGTCAGTCGCTCTGCAAAATGACGTTCTTCACCATCGGATAGATCTGCTGCTGCCAGGTGCGGCCCGAGAAGACACCATAGTGGCCAACGCCGGCCTGCATATGGTGGCGCTTGCGGTAGGGCCGCAGCGAGGAACATAAATCGTGCGCGGCGAGCGTTTGCCCGACGGCGCAGATGTCGTCCTTCTCGCCCTCGACGGTGAACAGCATCGTGCGCTGGATCGCGTTGGGCTCAACCTTGATGTCCTCGTAGGTGAGCGCACCGAGCGGCAGCGCGTGTTCCTGGAATATCAGCCGAACGGTTTCCAGATAGAATTCCGCGGTGAGATCGAGCACGGCGAAATACTCGTCGTAGAAGGCCTTGGTCTGCGCCGCCTTGGCCTCATCGCCCTTTGCCAAGTTCTCATAGAGCTCCTGGTGCGCTTTCAGGTGACGCTCGATGTTCATGCTCATGAACGCGGCAAGTTGCACGAAGCCAGGATAGACACGCCGCCCGCCGCCGCCATAACGGTAAGGTACTGAGGCAATCAGGTTGTTCTCGAACCATCCGATCGGCTTCGACTTGGCAAGATCATTGACTTTGGTCGGGTTGATGCGGGTGTCGATCGGGCCGGCCATCAGCGTCATCGAACGGGGCTGCGCCGGATTGTCGCCTTGTGCCATCACGCTCGCCGCTACCAGCGTGGCGACGCAAGGCTGGCACACGGCGATCACATGCGCACCGGGCCCCATCACCTCCAGAAAACGGATTACGTGACTGATGTAATCGTCAAAGCCGAAGCGGCCATGCCCAGTCGCAACATCGCGCGCATTGTGCCAGTCGGTTATGTAGACGTCGTGCTCGGGAAGCATGGTGCGTACGGTCGCGCGCAACAGCGTGGCAAAATGGCCGGATAGCGGCGCGATCAGCAGAGCGCGCGGCTGCGCCTGATCGAGGTTTTTCTTGAAGTGCAACAGCGTGCCGAACGGCGTGACGTCGGCGGCAGCCTCGGTCACCGCCACCTCGCGGTTGCCGACCATTACGCTGTCGATGCCGTAGGCCGGGCGGTCATGCGTCAAGCCGGCGCGCGCAATCAGCTCATAGGCTGCGCTCAGGTTAGAAAGCGGCGACGGGCGCAGCGAGCCGTTGAGACGTTCGCCCACGGCTTTCGCGGCCATGCTGGCTAATCGCCGCACCGGAACCATGATATCCGCATGCGTCTGATAGGCCTGATAAAGCATGCAGTCCCTAGCGGTCCCGGCGAACCGCTGGGAAAAGGTAGTCCATTTCATATTGCAGTGCGAGACAAAACGCGATGCAGGCGGTGTTGTGGAAAAACCGACTAAACGGAATTTTTTTGCGCCACGGGAAACTATTGAACCTTAATAACTTTCGGCTAAGCTCCTTCATGCCGGACCATTATAAAGAGGGATTACTCCATCCCATGGCCGAGGCTACTCTGACTATCGCCAGCAAGAATTACGGCTCTTGGTCGCTGCGCGGCTGGCTGCTCTGCAAGATGGCCGGGCTCGATTTCATTGAAGAGATGGTGGCTAGCAACGATCCCGCCACGCGGGCGGAGCTGCTTTTGCTGTCGCCGTCGTTCTTGGTTCCCTGCCTGACGCACGACGGCATCAAGGTGTGGGACACGCTGGCGATCGCCGAATATCTCAATGAGACGCTGCCCGAGGCCGGCCTGTTGCCAAAGGATCGTGCCGCACGCGCGCATTGCCGCTCGATCTCGGGCGAAATGCATTCCGGTTTTTCTAATCTACGTTCAGCTCTGCCGATGAACCTGAAAGCGCACCATCCTAACTTCAAAGTGTGGGCCGGCGCGCAGGCCGACATCGACCGCATCGCTTTCATCTGGCGCGAATGCCTCGACACGCACGGCGGTATTTTCCTGTTCGGCGACAAGCCGTGCATGGCCGATGCCATGTTCGCGCCAGTGGTGACGCGCTTCCTCACCTACGACGTCAAGCTAGAGTCCGATTGCGCTGGCTATTGCAAGGCGGTGATGGCCATGCCGCACATGCAGGAATGGGTCGACGCGGCGAGGGCCGAGCCAGACGAGGTGGTGGAGCTCGACGTCGAGTTCTAGGGCACAGATCTCGGCATGACATAGCTCAAAGCGGGCTCCGCTTCTCCATCCTATTCTGTTTTTTACGGAGGTGCCCCATGGCCAAGCCGATCGCAGACAAGGTGGAAGTCGCGCTCGAATATCCTGATAAACTCTATGTCGGCAGTTTCGAGCGGGCGTCGCGTTTCGAGGCGCATCTCGATGCGAACGGAATTGCGCTCACGTTCGAGCGACCCGGTGCCGACGACGTGCACAAGAGCGTGCACATGCACATTCATTTCGGATTGTTCGCTGATATCCTACGCGAGCTCGCTGCCAGCGCCGGCAAGATTCCGAAGGACGATGTTACGCACCGGGAGCATCTCGCGCAGGCCGCCGGCGCCCTACATGCCGCTCTGACAAGATCCTAACGTGTCTTCGCCAACCAGTTGCCAATCCGCTCCACCGCCATGTGCATTTCGGTGGCCGAACCGGCGTAGCAGAAACGCAAGAAGTGCTTGCCGTTCGCCGGATCGAAATCGATGCCGGGCGTCGCCGCCACGTGCGCCTCGCTGAGCATGCGCTTGGCAAAATCCAGGCTGTCGTCGGAGAAGCGAGAGATGTCGGCGTAGAGATAAAACGCGCCGTCGACCGGCAGGAATTTGTCGAGGCCGATCGTAGGCAGACCTTGCATCAGGATGAGGCGGTTCTTCTCATAACAGTGCTTGACCGCCTCCATCTCGTCTCGGCCGTCGAAGGCTGCTTCCCCCGCGACCTGCGCCAGCGTCGGTACCGAGATCGCCAGATTGCCCTGCAGCCGCTCGATCGTGCGCACGAGGCTTTCCGGCACCACCATCCAACCAATACGCCAGCCGGTCATGCAGAAATATTTCGAGAAGGAATGGATCACCACGACGCGCTCCGAGAGATTCGCTGCGGTCTCGGCGGCGAATGCGTAATCCAGACCGTGATAGATCTCATCGGAGATCACGCGGATGCCTTCCGCCTCGGCGACCGCAATCAGCCGCGACAGGGTGTTGGCATCCATCATGGTGCCGGTCGGATTGGCCGGGCTTGCCACCACGACGCCGGCGAGCGGCCGCTCACGGTGCGCGGCAATCAGCGATTTTGCGGAGAGCGCCCAGCGCGTCTCAGCCGAGGTTTCGATCAGCACCGGCTCGCAACCGAGCACACTCAGGATGTGCCGGTACGGCGGATAGCCTGGATTGGCCAGCGCCACCCGGTCGCCCGGCTCGAACAACGACAGAAACGCCAAGATGAAACCGGCAGAAGATCCTGTGGTGACCACGACGCGTGCCGGGTCGAGCGCAAGTTGGTAAGTGTCGACATAGTGGCGGGCGATTCGCGCGCGCAGGCTGGGAATGCCGAGCGTCTCGGTGTAAGCGATCCGCCCGCTCAGCGCCGCCTGCGCCGCACGCAAGGCTGTGGCCGGCGCGGCCGCTGCCGGCTGGCCTACCTCCATGTGCACCACATGGATGCCCTTGGCCTCGATCTGCGCCGCCGCCGCCATCACGTCCATCGCCATAAACGAAGGCACATTGCTGCGTTTGGAGGGCATCAGCAGGTGTTTTGCCGCTTCAAGCATCATCAATCGGCCTACCGTCGGCGGTTACCGCCCCGCTGTTGCCCCATTTGTCGGGTTGCTAGCGCTGCGTTTTTCATGACTCAGACGTGATCGCAAGTTGCGTTGACCGCCCTAAGGCGCGTCACTAGGTTCACGCGATCCAATGGCCTAGGGCATGGTCGAGAACGGGACACCTATCAGGGCGCAGCGCAGGGCGCCAGCCGGCCGTGCGATCGCGTTGGCTGTCGCGCTCTCGATTGTGGTCCCCGGCAGCGACCCCACCCTGCAGCCAGCGCGGGCGCAAGATACCTCCGCGCGTGGTATGCCGATTATCCGCGATACGGAAATCGAGCAGTTGCTGCGCGAATACGCGGCGCCAGTCCTGCGCGCCGCCAACCTCTCGCAGCAAGGCGTGCGGGTGGTGATGCTCAACGATCGCACCTTCAACGCCTTTGTCATGGACGGCCGCCATATCTTCATCAATACCGGCGCCCTGTTTGACGCCAAAACACCGAACGAGATCATCGGCGTGTTTGCCCACGAGACCGGCCACCTTGCGGGCGGGCATCTGTCGCGCTTGCGCGAGCAACTGTCGCGCGCGCAGACGGCGTCGATAATCGCTTTACTGGCCGGCGTCGGCGCTATGGTCGCCGGCGCCCGTTCCGGCTCAGGCGACGCCGGCGCTGCCGCGATCTTGGCACCGCAGACGGCCATCACGCGCTCGCTGCTCGCCTATGTGCGAACGCAGGAAGACCAAGCTGACCATGCCGGCGTGAAATTCCTCAACGCCACCGGCCAATCACCGCGTGGCATGCTTGAACTGTTCAAGCGGCTCGCCGATGAGTCGCTGTTCAATTCGCGCTACGTCGACCCTTACATGCAAAGTCACCCGATGCCGGCCGACCGCATCGCCGCACTCGAGCAGATCGCGAAAGCAAGCCCCTATTGGGATCACAAGGATCCGCCGGAGCTGCAGCTACGTCACGACATGATGCGCGCCAAACTGTCCGGCTTCCTCGACCGACCAGACACAGTCGTGCGGCGCTATCCGCTCAGCGATCACGGCCTCCCGGCGCGCTACGCACGCGCGATCTCGACCTATCGCCACGGCGATGGCCGCGCAGCGGTTGCGCAGATCGACGACCTGATTCACACACAGCCGAACAATCCATATTTCTATGAGCTCAAAGGCCAGGCCCTGCTGGAAGGCGGCCATCCGGCCGAAGCTATCGCGCCGCTGCGCCAGGCAGTGGTGATGACGCACGGCGCTCCGCTCATCGAGATCATGCTCGCCCAGGCTCTGATCGCGACTGACAACGCCAAATACGCTGATGAAGCTATTCCGATGCTGCGCGGGGCACTGGCGCGCGAGCCGGAATCCTCGGACGCCTATGCGCAGCTTGCCATGGCCTACGGCCGCAAAGGTGACCTAGCTAATGCCGACCTCGCTTCCGCGCAAGCGGCCTTCATGCGCGGCGACGTGAAGACTGCGCAGCAACTCGCCTCGCGCGCCAAGACCCGTCTGCCCGTCGGCTCACCCGGCTGGGTGCGCGCGGACGATATCGTCAGCGTGAAGCCGGCGAACGCAACCAGATGACCCAGCAAGGAAGACACCAATGAAATCAAGCCCGCGTCTCATCGCCGCCATTTGTGCTGCGTTATTAACAGCAGCCGCGCCGCAGATTGTTCGGGCGGACGATTTCTCAGCAAGTCAGCGCACGGCCATCGAGAGCATCGTACACGAATATCTGATCGCGCATCCGGAAGTGCTGCAGGAGGCGATGAACGAACTGGAGAGGCGGCAGAGCGCCGCGGAAGCCGAAAAGCACAAGGTTGCGGTCAAGGACAACGCCTTGAAGCTGTTCTCTTCGCCGCATCAGGTCGTGCTCGGCAATCCGGACGGCAACGTCACTTTCGTCGAGTTCTTCGATTACAATTGCGGCTACTGCCGCGGCGCCATGAACGACATGCTGACGCTCATGCGGGATGATGCCAAGCTCAAGGTCGTGCTCAAGGAATTCCCAGTGCTCGGTCCGGGCTCGTTGGAAGCAGCACAGGTCGCCGTCGCCGTACGCATGCAGGACACGACCGGCAAGAAATATCTCGACTTCCACACCAAGCTGCTCGGCGGCCGCGGCCAAGCGGATAAGGCGCGGGCGCTGGGAGTGGCTAAAGAGGTCGGTCTGGACATGAACCGGTTAGAGAAAGACCTGACCAGCCCCGAGGTAAACGAGACGCTGCAGGAAAATTTCAAGCTCGCCGAGGCGCTCGGCCTCAATGGCACGCCGAGCTACGTGATCGGCTCCGACGTTGTGGTCGGCGCAATCGGGCTTGCCGGGCTGCAGGGCAAGGTCAGCACCGCGCGCTGCGGCAAGGTTAACTGCTGACCGCACCAGTCGCGGCATTCAAAATATGACAACGGCCGCCGGCTCCCGACGGCCGTTTGCCTTGCGAAAAGATGGAATCGGGTTGCAGCCAACCGAGCTATTTCGCGCATGTACGCCGTCGACATGGAATCATGTTTGTCCCCAAGAGCGGAGTAGTGCTTGTTGATGGCCTGGGTCTCATTTGCCGTCTAGGCGTTCATCTTTTCACCGCTTGCTGAAAATCTAGATCTGGCCGTGGGTCTCCGCAGAGACAATCGGCTCAACGACCGTTACAATCTTGGGCAAAGATCATCCCGGGCGCGCGTTTCGTCGCGATCGGTCCCACCTCGAGCGCGCGCTCGACCGCAACCGCCCGCTCGCCGGCTTGACCTCATCGGCCGCGCCAACAGCAAGGAGAACAAGTAGCGCGGCCAGCGGTACGACATCGCCGCTGCGTTCGTTGAGCCGTTCTCCCGCTCGCCGCTCATGCGCGCCATCCTCAAACCTTTAGCGCGGTTCGGGCTTCCCCTAACTGCCCCGGCCACCTATAAAAGCACGAATTTCTTAGTGCATCGTGCGCGCGCCGTGAAGTTATGCCGAAGACAATCTACATCCTCAACGGTCCCAATATGAACCTGCTCGGCGCGCGTGAGCCGGAGAAATACGGCCGCGTCACGCTTGCCGAAGTCGAAAGGCTGTGTCGCGCAACCGCCAAGCGCTTCGGCCTTGAGATTGTCTTCCGGCAATCGAACATGGAAGGCGAGCTGGTTGACTGGATCCAGGAGGCTAATGCCAAGAAGGCCGCCGGCCTCATCATCAATCCGGCTGGCTACACCACCACGTCGATCGCCATCCTCGACGCGCTGTTGGTATTGAAGATGCCCGTTATCGAAGTGCACGTTACCAACATCCACGCGCGTGAGGAATTCCGTCAGCACTCTTACATCTCGAAGGCGGCCAATGCGGTGATTTGCGGGTTCGGCACCGACGGCTACGCTCTGGCGATCACCGGCCTCGCCGGCCGCATCGGCGCCAAGGCAAAGAAATAAGAGCGGTTCATGGCAAAAACGCCGAAGCTCCCGATGGTCGACCACGACCTGATCCGCGAACTGACCAAGCTCCTGGACGAAACCGGCCTCACCGAAATCGAAATCGAACAGGATGGCCAGCGCGTGCGCGTCGCGCGTAGCGCGATAGCAGCGGCCCCAACGTCCCGTGCAGCGCCCGCGTCTGCGCCAGCAGCCGCGCCCCAGGCGGTGGCCGAAAGCATCGTCGCACCGCTCGATCTCAGCAAGCATCCCGGTGTGGTGACCTCGCCAATGGTCGGCACCGCCTACGTCGCGCCCGAGCCCGGCGCCCAGCCTTTCGTCGAGGTCGGCAGCAAAGTGAAAGCCGGCGATACGCTCCTGATCATCGAAGCGATGAAGACAATGAATCAGATACCGGCCCCTCGTGCCGGTACCGTGATGCAGATTCTGTTCGAAGACGGGCAGCCGGTGGAATTCGGCGAGTCGCTGATGATCATTGAATGATGTTCGATAAAATCCTCATCGCAAATCGTGGTGAGATTGCTTTGCGGGTGTTGCGCGCCTGCAAGGAGCTCGGCATTCCGACGGTCGCGATCCACTCGACCGCCGATGCTGATGCGATGCACGTGCGCTTTGCCGATGAGAGCGTGTGCGTCGGCCCGCCGGCGTCGAAAGACAGTTATCTGAATATCCCGGCCATCCTCTCCGCTTGCGAGATCACCGGCGCCGATGCCGTACATCCGGGTTACGGCTTCCTGTCGGAGAATGCGCGCTTTGCCGAAATACTCGACGACCACGGCGTCGAGTTCATTGGACCGAAGGCCGCGCATATCCGCCTGATGGGCGACAAGATCGAGGCCAAACGCACCGCGCGCAGGCTTGGCATCCCGGTGGTGCCAGGCTCGGAAGGCGGCGTTTCCTCCGACGCCGAGGCAGACAAGATCGCAAGCGAGATCGGATATCCGGTACTGATCAAGGCCGCCGCCGGCGGCGGCGGGCGCGGCATGAAGATCGCACGCTCGGCGATGGAGCTATCGACCGCGCTCACAACCGCCCGCGCGGAAGCCAATACCAGCTTCGGCGATGATGCCGTTTATATCGAAAAATATCTGGAGAAGCCGCGCCATATCGAAATCCAAGTGCTCGGTGACGGCAACGGCAAAGCCATCCATCTCGGCGAGCGCGATTGCTCGTTGCAGCGGCGCCATCAAAAGGTGTGGGAAGAAGGCCCCTCGCCGGCCCTCAACCTGCAGATGCGCGATCGGATTGGTGAGACGGTGGCCGAGGCGATGCGCGAACTCGGCTATCTCGGCGTCGGCACGGTCGAATTCCTCTACGAGGACGGCCAGTTCTATTTCATCGAGATGAATACCCGTATCCAGGTCGAGCATCCGGTCACCGAGATGATAACCGATATAGACCTGATTTTCGAGCAGATCCGCGCGGCGGCCGGCAATGACTTCACGCTCAAGCAGAGCGACATCAAGTTCGACGGCCACGCCATCGAATGCCGCATCAATGCCGAGAACCCCGTGTCATTCCGCCCATCGCCGGGCAAGATCTTACATTACCATCCACCCGGCGGCCTCGGCGTTCGCATTGACAGCGCGGTGTATCAGGGCTACTCGATCCCGCCTTATTACGACTCCCTCGTCGGCAAGCTAATCGTGCACGGCAAGACGCGCACTGAATGTCTAATGCGGCTCAAGCGCGCCCTCGACGAAGTTGTGGTCGATGGTATCGAGACCACACTGCCCTTGTTCCGCGCGCTGGTACGCGAAAAGGACATCATCGACGGCAATTACCACATCCATTGGCTTGAGCAGTTTCTTGGTCAAGGCGGCGGAGTCGAAGGCTAGTTTGTCGACGCAATCAGTGCGCCGCCCTCGTGAGCCGGCCGAAAGACGCACAGGTCCGTCTTCAATCTTCCTTTCCGGTTCCGCCGCCAGCGCGAGTTGTTGTTCAAAATCTGCGCTCCCCCAGCAGTAAGGCATGGCATAAACTGCCCCTTCTTCGTCGAATCGCATCCGCATGGCCAACCGCGAAACCACGACGATCGAAATCACGGCAGAAGTGCTGCTCAAGGCCTACGCCTGCGGCATCTTCCCGATGGCGGAAAGCGCGGATGATCCGGCGCTCTACTGGATCGAACCGGACATCCGCGGCATCATTCCGCTCGAAGGCTTCCATATTCCGGTGCGGCTTAAGCGCACGGTGCGCAGCACATCCTTCGCCGTCGTCATCAACCATGACTTCGATGCCGTAATCGAGGCCTGCGCCGAGGCAACATCGGACCGTACCCGCACCTGGATCAATGCGCGCATCCGCAAGATCTACCGCAACCTGTTCGAACGGGGTCATTGCCACACTGTCGAGGTCTATGACGGCGCGCGGCTCGTCGGCGGACTCTACGGCGTATCGCTTGGCCGCGCCTTCTTCGGGGAGAGCATGTTTCACCGCGCCCGCGACGCCTCTAAAATCGCGCTGGTGCATCTGGTCGCGCGGCTGCGCGCCGGCAGTTACCGGTTGCTCGATACGCAATACGTTACAGAGCATTTGCGCACCTTCGGCACAATTGAGGTACCGAAACGGCGCTATCACCGATTGCTCGAAGACGCGCTCACGGGCGAAGCCGATTTTCGCGCGCTCGCACCAAGCATCAGCGGCGAGCAGGCGCTGGCGTTGCTGCGCTAGCGCGGCGGCGGCAGGAAAGGCGGTTGCGTCGGTCGCGTTGGTTGGCGCCGCGCCGGGGGACGCGACGGCTGCTGCGGCTGTTGCGGCGCCGCCGACGGGGCTTCCGCTACGTTCGGATTCTGTCCGCCTTTGCAGTTGGTCAGCCACACGTCGTAGATCGGGTGCTCGACCGCATGCAGGCCGGGGCTTGCCGCGAACATCCAGCCGGTAAAAATGCGCTTGATCTCGTTTTGCAACGTTACCTCGTCGACCTCGACGAAGGCGTCGGTGTTTGGCGTCTCCGTGGGCGGTCGCGAGTAGCATACACGCGGCGTCACTTGCAGCGCGCCGAACTGCACTGTCTCATTGATGGCGACGTCGAAGGAGATGGTGCGGCCGGTGATCTTATCAAGCCCGGCGAACACCGCGGTCGGGTTGTTAATACGCTGCGGCGGAGGCTCGACGACGATCTCATCGCCTGGTTGCGGCGTGGTGTCGGTCTGTTGTTGCGGTGTGCCGTGCGGCTGACGCTGACCGGGCGGCAGGCCCGGCAAGGTTTGCGGCAGCGGTGCCGCCTGCGGCAGCTGACCCGGTGGGGGCGCCGGCGAAATGCCGGGCGGCGGGGGCAAGGGCTGCGACTGGATGGTGCCGCCGCCGGGCCGGCTCGAGGGTGGCAGGCTCATCGGCGCGGGCAGCGGCTGCGGCGGCGGCTCGTCCGCGTGTGGATTTGAGCCGCCTGACGGCGGCGCGCTCGGTACGTCTGCCGGCGGTCGCGGCGGTTCGTCGCGGAAGATCGAGCCGAATTGCGCGGAGGCCGGCGTCGCCATCAGCAGCGCGGCTATTGCAGTGAGGCAGATCGACAGACGGGATCGCGCCATACGGTCGGATTTCGCCGCTTGGATCACAAAGGGCTGGATTTTGTGCCCCCCTACGGCAAGGCCCGGTTAACACCGGGAATACGGCGGCGGAAGGGCGGTTCTCGTGCGTGCGCCTCAGCGCTCGGGCGTCCAAGCCCTGTAGTCGCCCGTGGCGTTCGGACGCCGCCCGCTGGCGAGCGTTGAACCGGGGGGTCGGTAGGCGTCGGCGGTGCCGGTCAGGTTTTGCAGATGCGGCTTTTGCCAAGGCTGCGGCTTATAGTTCTCCTGCGTGGGCGGGGTGTCGACGGTGTGGTGCAGCCAGCCGTGCCATGATGGCGGGACCGTAGAGCCTTCCGTATAGCCGTTGAAGATCACCCAGCGTCGCTCGAATGGCAGCGTGGGGTCAATCTTGCCGCCTTTGGTACGGTAATAGCGATTGCCGAATTCATCCTCGCCAACAAACTCGCCATATAGCCAGGTCCAGAACTGGGTGCCGAAAGTCTGTGAATTCCACCAGGTGAACAGTTTCAACAGGAAATTTTTCATCGCCACCACGCGTTTACGACGAGTGCCCGATCGGGCGGCCTTCTGCCACCTCAGCGTGCCCATGTCCAGCATGCGTCATCTTGGCCGGCCGTTGCCGCAACCGTATGACGGGTTCTTTGCAGCAATTTCCTACGAGAGGCACTGACCAAGATCAAAACGCCCGGCCGCGGAGCCCAGTAGTCGCTGTCATTATTATCTTGGTAAATTGCATCTCGCAGTATTCAAATGTGCATGAAGATTCACGGGCTGGTGGGCGAAAAATTCGACTATCGCGCCGATGGGCGCGTTGCGCGCAAAGTTCGATGAGATCTGCTCCGGCTGCCCAAACGCGGTGAGCGCGGTTAGTATTCGGTCGGATATTGCATTTTGCCGCCATAGGCGACGGTGAAAGGCAGATCCGTGCGGCTCTGCCTTTTCGCTTTCAGCGATTATTGCGGTGACCGTGGCTCGGACACGCTCAATCTATTCACAGGCGTGGGCTTCCTGAGCCCGACTCGGTAAGCCGCGCGCCTTGTCACCTAAGATACTGAACCGGTTTTGAGAATCACGGACTCCCGGCCGCCGACCAAACGGTTTTTCCAAGCTGTATCCCATCTTCGTCAAAGATCAGTTTTTGGCCGCGAAATTCGCGAACCGAGATTTTTCCGTCATTTTTCCTTCATGCGGGGAGGCATAAAAACCTACCCCCTTGCGTCGAGAAAAGTGCTTCTCGCGACTGGTCGATCGCTCAATACTGACTGTGGTCTTCGGGCGGTTTGTCCCCGGTCTACCACAAGATTTAGTGTTTGATTCAGTTTTACCCTCTAAGTGTTGTTGACGTGAGTAAGGAGTCCCCCTAGCTTTAGGTTGTTCGGTGCGCGTGAGTATCGGGTCCTTCCGAACCCTCAGAACGGCTTTGGTCGCTATCTCACCCGCGCCAGAATTGGCGTTACGGGACAGGGGGTTCTGTGCCTTTCGGGTCAAAAACCCGCGAGGTATCCGGCGAAAGAAGCAGTGATTGGGTCTGACATGTGTTGAAGAAGCGGACAATGGACCGGTCCGCGAGCCATAATCGGGCTTAGCGCCCGGACAATTTAGGGGCTTGGAGAAATATGCGGATCAATCGGCGCTACACCAAGGAAGGGCAATCGGCCTACGCGGACATCCGGTTCCGGCTGACAACGAGTGAAATCCGCAACCCGGACGGCTCGGTGGTTTTCAGGCTCGACAATGTCGAGGTGCCGGAATTCTGGTCGCAGGTCGCCTCCGACGTGCTGGCGCAGAAATATTTCCGGAAGGCCGGCGTGCCCGCCCGGTTGAAAAAGGTGGAAGAGAATTCGGTACCCTCCTTCCTGTGGCGCTCGATCGCCGACGAGGAAGCGCTTGCCGAGCTACCCGAGAAAGAGCGCTATGTCGGCGAGCACACGAGCAAGCAGGTGTTCGATCGACTGGCCGGCACCTGGACCTATTGGGGCTGGAAGGGCGGCTATTTCGATTCGGAGGCTGACGCGCAAGCGGTCTTCGACGAGCTGCGGTACATGCTGGCGACGCAGATGTGTGCGCCGAATTCGCCGCAATGGTTCAACACCGGCCTGCACTGGGCCTACGGCATCGACGGACCGGGTCAGGGCCATTATTACGTCGACGCCTTCACCGGCAAGCTGACCAGATCCAAGTCGGCCTACGAGCATCCACAGCCGCATGCCTGCTTCATCCAAGGCATCAAGGACGATCTCGTCAACGAGGGCGGGATCATGGACTTATGGGTGCGCGAGGCGCGCCTGTTCAAATATGGCTCCGGCACCGGCACCAACTTCTCCGCGGTGCGCGGCGAAGGCGAGAAGCTGTCGGGCGGCGGCCGCTCCTCCGGGTTGATGAGCTTTCTCAAGATCGGCGACCGCGCGGCGGGCGCGATCAAGTCGGGCGGCACCACGCGCCGCGCCGCCAAGATGGTGATCGTCGACGTCGATCATCCCGACATCGAGACCTACATCGACTGGAAGATGCTGGAAGAGCAGAAGGTGGCGGCCCTCGTCACCGGCGCCAAGATCAACCAGAAGCACCTGCGCGCCATCATAAAGGCCTGCGTGAACTGCGAGGGCTCCGGCGATGACTGCTTCTCGCCGGAGAAGAACCCGGCGCTCAAGCGCGAGATCAAGCTCGCGCGCAAGGCCTTTGTGCCGGACAACTACATCAAGCGAGTGATCCAGTTCGCCAAGCAGGGCTACAAGGACATCCACTTCCCGATCTACGACACCGATTGGGACTCGGAGGCCTATCTCACGGTCTCCGGGCAGAACTCCAACAACTCTGTGCGTGTCACTGACGGTTTCCTCAAGGCGGTCGAAGCCGACGGCAAGTGGGATCTGACCTACCGCAAGAACGGCAGGGTGGCGAAGACGCTCGACTCTCGTGCGCTATGGGAGAAGATTGGCTATGCCGCCTGGGCCTCGGCCGATCCGGGGCTGCAGTACCACACCACGGTCAACGATTGGCACACCTGTCTGGCCTCGGGTGAGATCCGCGCGTCCAATCCGTGCTCGGAATACATGTTCCTCGACGACACTGCCTGCAATCTCGCGTCATTGAACCTGCTGACTTTCCACGACGAAAAGACTGGCACGTTCAACGTCGAGTCCTATGAGCATGCGGTCCGCCTCTGGACCGTAGTCTTGGAAATCTCGGTGATGATGGCGCAGTTCCCGTCGCGCCAGATTGCTGAGCTGTCCTACGAGTTCCGCACGCTCGGCTTGGGCTACGCCAATATCGGCGGCCTGTTGATGACCTCCGGCATCCCCTACGACTCAGATGCCGGCCGCGCGATCTGCGGTGCACTCACTGCCATCATGACCGGCGTCGCTTACGCGACTTCCGCTGAGATGGCAGCAAAGCTCGGGCCCTTCGCCGGTTACAAGAAGAACCGCGAACACATGCTGCGCGTGATCCGCAATCACCGCCGTGCCGCGCATGGCGAGCGCACCGGCTATGAGAAGGTGGCAACGCCGCCGATCCCGCTCGACCACGGCGCCTGTCCGGATCAGAAGTTGATCGCGCATGCCAAGGCCGCCTGGGACAATGCGCTCAGGCTCGGTGAGCAGCACGGGTACCGCAACGCACAGGCCACCGTGATCGCGCCGACTGGCACCATTGGCCTGGTGATGGACTGCGATACCACCGGCATCGAGCCGGACTTCGCGCTCGTGAAGTTCAAGAAGCTCGCCGGCGGTGGCTACTTCAAGATTATCAACCGCGCGGTGCCGGAAGCCTTGCGCACGCTTGGCTACTCGGAAACCGACATCGCCGAGATCGAGGCCTACGCGGTGGGCCACGGCACGCTGGCGCAGGCGCCCGCGATCAACCACACCACGCTGAAGGCGAAAGGCTTTACCGACGAGGCCATCGCCAAGGTCGAGAAGTTGCTGCCCACCGCTTTCGACATCAAGTTCGCCTTCAATAAATGGACGCTTGGCGAAGACTTCTGCCGCGATCAGCTCAAGTTTCCGGCGGAAGACCTCGCCTCACCGGCCTTCGATCTCCTGGCCGCACTCGGCTTCTCCAAGCGCGAGATCGAGGCCGCTAATACCTATGTCTGCGGCGCTATGACGGTAGAAGGCGCGCCGCACCTGAAGCCGGCACACTATCCGGTGTTTGACTGTGCCAATCCGTGCGGCCGCACCGGCAAGCGCTACCTATCGGTCGAAAGCCACATACGCATGATGGCGGCGGCGCAGCCGTTCATCTCGGGCGCGATCTCCAAGACCATTAATATGCCGAATGACGCGACCGTCGAAGACTGCAAGGCGGCGTACCTCCTGTCCTGGAAACTGGCACTGAAAGCCAACGCGCTCTACCGCGACGGCTCGAAGCTCTCGCAGCCACTCAGCGCACAGCTCATCGCCGACGACGAGGAGGAGGAGGACGCGATCGAAGCCTTCCTTGAGCGCGCAACACCCGCGCGCGCTTCTGGCATCGCCGAAAAAGTGGTGGAGAAGATCGTCGAGCGCGTCACGGTGCTGCGCGAGCGTGAGCGCATGCCCGATCGCCGCAAGGGTTACACTCAAAAGGCGGTGGTCGGCGGCCACAAGGTCTATCTGCGCACCGGCGAATACGACGACGGGCGTTTGGGCGAGATCTTCATCGACATGCACAAGGAAGGCGCGGCGCTGCGCTCAATCATCAACAACTTCGCGATCGCGGTCTCGCTCGGCCTGCAATACGGCGTGCCGCTCGAGGAATATGTCGACGCCTTCACCTTCACCCGCTTCGAGCCGCAGGGCCCGGTGCAGGGCAACGACTCGATCAAGTACGCGACCTCGATCCTTGACTACGTGTTCCGCGAGTTGGCGGTCTCCTACCTCGGGCGCTTTGACCTTGCGCATGTCGATCCGAGCGAGAGTGGGTTCGACGCGCTCGGCAAGGGTGAGGCGGAAGGCAAGCCGACGGCTGCTACGCGCTACGTGTCGAAGGGCCTCACCCGTTCCCGCACGGATCGTCTCTCGGTGGTGAGCGGCGGCTATGCGCCTTCTACCGACGACAACGGCCTCAGCGCGCGAGCGGCGACGAACGTGACGGCTTTCGCAGGTGCTGCGACCGCGCTTAAGGCCGAGCCCGAACCTAAGCTCTCACCAACCGAGAAGCTCGAAGCGCGCCTCGATACGCAAGACGCGCACGCCCATGCGAAGGCTGCGGCCTCCGAGAAGCGCGCCGAAGCGCGTGCCAAGGGCTACGAGGGCGAGGCCTGCTCCGAGTGCGGTAACTTCACGCTGGTACGCAACGGCACCTGCATGAAGTGCGACACCTGCGGGTCGACGACGGGGTGTTCGTAATTCTCCGATTCGGAATCACACTCGGATGAGCTCGCTCACGCTCTCTGTCTGTCGTTATCGATTGGGATCACTTGCCCGCTGATCGACTTTGCCGAGTCGGAGGCGAGGAACACCGCGAGTGCGGCAATGTCCTTCGGGTCCACCATCGCTTTGATCGACTGCGCGGCGAGGGCCTCGGCCTTCACCTCAGCCATCGACTTGCCGGAAATCTGTGCGCGCCCCTGAAACACGCGCATAATACGCTCGCCTTCGACCGCGCCAGGCGCGATCGCGTTGGCGCGGATGCCCCAAGCTCCAAGTTCCAGTGCCAGCGTCTTTGTCAGACCGATCACGCCCCATTTGGTCGCCGCGTATGGCGAGCGGTTCTCGAAGCCGCCGCGGCCGGCGATCGACGACATGTTGATGATGCAGCCGGCCTTCGATTTCTTTAGGTGTGGGATGGCAAGTCGTGAGACGTCGAACATAGCGGTGAGGTTTACCGCGACCACCTTGTCCCAGTTGTCGGGTGGATAGTCCTCAACCGACAGCGTTAGGCCGGCGATACCGGCGTTGTTGATCAGCACGTCGAGCCCACCGAGGGCCGCCACCGCCTCTGGCACCATGCGCTCGATCTCCGCGCGCAGACCCATGTCGCAGTGCCGCGCGATGACACTGGGGATTTCTTTCCGGACGTCGGTGAGCGCCTTGTCGTTTATGTCGCAGACGAACACCTTCGCGCCGTTCGCCGCAAAGGCCCGCGCGAATTCGCGGCCGATGCCGGCGGCGCCGGCAGTGATCAAAACTCTTTGGGTCATGCGGTGCCCTCCATGCTTCAAGCGTAGGACAGGGACCACCCTGCCGTTAGCGTCCTTCGCCTTGGCGGGGCACTGGCCACGGAAGATGAGCGCGACCTCGCATAGTTATTGCGTCGCGTCGGCCCGTGGGTCATACACCATTTCATCTTTATCCCCGAGTTGCGCACGCGCTCCCCGGTCTCGCGTTGGTGCCGATGCCGATGAAGTAGCCGCCCTCGCCGCTGCTGCGCGATTGCGGTTCACTGCCTACATGATGACGTACCGAGCCCCAGCGCCCACATGAAGGTCGAGGATATCGGCTTCGTTTGAAAATGGAACCGGCTGCCGCAAAACTTAGATCCTGGTCCCGGCACCGCCCACGGCCGCCTAGATTCTCAAGCACAAGCTGTCACTGGCAATTCCCATGACGCTTCCACGCGCAAATCCACCACCGACACCAATGCAGGAATGCGCATGCCGCTACTCTTCTTTCTCGGTGGTGAAGTAAAGCGGATAGCCTTTGCTCTTGCCGAGCTCAGTCGCCTCCTTCGCCTTGGTGTCCGCGACATCCTTGGTATAGACGGCGATCACGCAGGAGCCCTTCTGGTGCGCGGTCATCATTACCGCGTATGCGCGGCTCTCGCCCATACGGAAGACAGCCTCGAGCACCTGCACGACGAATTCGCGCGGCGTGTAGTCGTCGTTGAGCAGGATCACCTTCCACAGCGGCGGCCGCTCGATCTGCGGTCTGGTCTTCGTGCGCGGCTTAACGAGGGTCTTCTGGCTCATCGTGGCACCCTGATGCCCACCACCATGACAACAGCAGACAGCAACTATCTGCTGGGCGCTGCCGTAGCTCAACATACAGTATATGGCTGAATGCGGCTGAGCGGAAGTTTATGAGGGCCAGTCAGTTCCTCTGATCACGAATTGCTCATTCGACGTGCCGATACGCTCACCATCTCTATGCGGATTACAGTGGAGCCGATGCAAACGCCTCGTCGGCGGCAACGCGCGTATAGGGCCCGGCGAGGATGAACGGGTTGCATGCGCTTGCGTCGTAAAAGGTTCACCGGACTCAGGTTAGTTACATCAATCTTGCTGAGTTACGTCAGCCTTACTGCTTGAATGCCCGGCCCCTCGCGCTAAACTCGCGGCACAAAACGGGTCGGGGTTGATCAAAAAAATACGGAGGAACCCCGAATGAAGCCTTCCCGCAACATCACACAATTTGCGCCTTCGCGCCGAGCGCTAGAGTGCGCGCAATGTGGCGAAGCCTTGTTCTTGCCGGAATGGTCGGAATTGGTGGACGAGCGGCGTGTGCGGCATTTGTGGAAGTGCGACGTTTGCGGCTACGCTTTTGAGACGACTGTCAGCTTCGCGGAAGCGGCGTAACGCTTCACCGTTCCTTCAGATAACTTTGCTCCTCCGCGGCCGCGAGAGTACGGCGCATGATCGACATCTGCTGCGGCTGACGGTCGCTGCTAGCATTGCTCCTTACGCCGCGGGCGCGCCAGCAAGAGTCGCGTCACGGCCTATGCCTTCACATTTAAGGGCCTAGAGGGGTCTGAGATTCTGCTCTCGACCTCTGCCGGCCATCCGATCTTAATCGTCAACACCGGCTATACACCGCAATATGCCGGGCTGCAGTCGTGGTGGCCGCGCTACCGCGACAGAGGGTTGCCGTCGAATGATTTCGGCGGCCAGGATCCTGGCGCGGCCAAGGAAATCAATGCCACGGCGCGTGGCGAATACCACGTCACCTTCCGCTTCACGGAAAAGCTCGCGGTCAACGGCAAGGACGCCCATCCGTTCTACCGATGGGCAGCAGAGGAACGTCCGCTGGACGCGCCGCGCTGGAATTTCCATAAATATCAATATCCGATCGGCCAGGATGGCCATCTTAGGGCAGCGTTCGCGTCCGGAGTGGACCCAACCGATCCTCGCCTGATCGCAGCGATCGAGTAGGAATTGGCCGGGAAATCGCGCGGCGATGTCGAGTCCAAGTGATTTCAGGCCGATTCGCCGCGGCCGGTGGCGTAACTGCTACCGTTGCGCGACGGACACGATTCGCCGCCACCTTTCATAAGCTGGTGAATTGAAATTGACGAATCAGGACGTCCGTGACGCACTGCTGACTTGAATTCCGTCACACGGGCCGGTCGTTAGCCGACCCGTCTAACGAGGTTCCTCCCGCGTGGCGTTTAGACTGGGCGGCCGCAAGGCCGCCCCCTTTGTTCGGCGCTGCTGACAAGTGCTTCAATAGCAGTACCGTCGGGGCACGCGGTGATAGCTACCGTCGCCGTAGCGCATCCAACAACGGCCGTCATACCAGTAATAACCGCCCGACCGCGGCTCCAATTGCGAACCCAGCATTGCGCCGGCCGCTGCGCCGATGATGCCGCCGGCAACGGCGCCGCCGGCTCTGCCGGTCGCAGCGCCGCCAATGATCGCGCCGGCCGTGCCGCCCAACAGTGCGCCGCCCAAGGTGTTGTTCTGCGCCGCCGCCGGCTGAATTGGGACCGCTATCGCAATCGCGAGCAATGCGACGGCCGTAGTGGTTCTTGTCATGAGAAGACCCCTTGTCCCCAGACATCTTATGTGACCCGAAGGAACTTTTCAATTTAGTGGCTGAAGTGCAGCATCATGATGACAGGCGTCGGTACGCAAAGTCCGTTGCTCGGGTCGACGAATGCCTACTTCGTTGACCGGCATAATTTCGAAGGCGGCGATGGACTGGATCAACACCAATTGATATCGTGAATAGGTTACAAACTTTGCTACCCGCAGCTCTTCACCCACCTCAAGCGCCCAAATTGGGAGAAGGTGAATACGGAATTCCATGGACTGCGCAATATACTGAGGGGACGGGCCTACGTGACACTGGCATGAAGGCCTGTCGGGACGTGTGAGGAACGTCAAGTGAGCTTTTTCCCCGGTAAGGATCCGGCCGCCGGCGATGCCTACGCCTGCGACGCTATCGCGCATGTGGTGGTGCCGCGTACAGTCGATCTTGGCGACGGCTTCTCGGTGCGGCGCGCGCTGCCCTCAGCGCGTTCGCGCATGGTTGGGCCTTTTATCTTCTTCGACCATTTCGGGCCGGCGGAATTCCGTGCCGGCAACGGGCTCGACGTGCGGCCGCACCCGCATATCGGGCTCGCCACTGTCACCTACCTATTCGATGGCGAGATCATGCACCGCGACAGCCTCGGCACCGCGGTGGCGATCCGCCCTGGCGAGGTCAATTGGATGACCGCTGGGCGCGGCATCGTGCATTCCGAGCGCACCGGCGCCGAGAAGCGCGCAAGCGGCGGCGCGATCCACGGGCTACAGATGTGGGTGGCGCTCCCGGCGGCGAAGGAAGAGATCGAGCCGGCCTTTGCGCATCACGAGAGCGACGAATTTCCCCTGGTCAATGACGGCGGCGCCTTCGCGCGAGTCGTCGTCGGCTCGCTTTACGGCGAAACTTCGCCGGTACCGACTGTGCACGAGGCCTTCTTCGGCAATATTGCGCTCCGCCCAGGGGTGAGTCTGCCGCTCGATTCGGCTTACGAGGAGCGCGCGCTGTATGTGGTGGAGGGCACGGTCGATATCGCCGGCGACAAGTTCGCACCTGGACAGCTCGTGGTGTTCAAGCCGGGAGACCGGGCGACGATCAACGGCGCGACCGACGCGCATTTCGTCATCCTCGGCGGCGCGCCGATGGATGGCCCGCGCCACATCTGGTGGAACTTCGTCTCCTCGCGCAAGGAACGCATCGAGCAGGCTAAGGCGGAATGGAAAGCTGGCCACTTCGGCAAGGTGCCAGGCGACGAGATTGAATTCATCCCGCTGCCGGAGCAGTGAGCCCTATTTTTTCGGCAAATCAAGCCGAATGTGTAGTTCGCGCAATTGCTTCGGCGTCGCTTCCGAGGGCGCGCCCATCATTAGATCCTCGGCCCGCTGGTTCATTGGGAACAGCACTACCTCACGCAGGTTTTCCTCGCCGGCGAGCAGCATGACGATGCGGTCGATGCCGGGGGCGATGCCGCCATGCGGGGGCGCGCCGAGCGAGAGGGCGTGCAACATGCCGCCGAACTTTTTCTCAAGGACGTCTTCAGAATAGCCGGCGATTGCGAAGGCCTTCTTCATTACCTCGGGGCGATGATTGCGGATGGCGCCGGACGACAATTCGACGCCGTTGCAAACAATGTCGTACTGGATCGCCTTGATTGATAGGATCTTCTCCTGGTCCCCGGGGTCAAGTGCGAGGAATTCTTCAACACCTAAGTTTGGCATCGAGAATGGGTTGTGCGAGAAGTCGACCCGCTTCTCCTCCTCATTCCACTCGTACATGGGGAAGTCAACAATCCAGCAGAACTCGAAACGGTCCTCGGCGATGAGGCCGAGTTCCTGCGCAAGCTTGGTGCGTGCGGGGCCAGCAAATTTGACGAAGTCCCTCGGCTTGCCGGCGACAAAGAAGCAGGCATCGCCGACGCCGAGGCCCATCTGATCGGCGATCTGCTTGGTGCGTTCGGGTCCGATGTTCTTGGCCAGTGGTCCCGCACCGCTCTCTTCACTTTCGCGCCAGAATATGTAGCCGAGGCCGGGTTGCGCCTCGCCCTGCGCCCATGAATTCATACGGTCGCAGAAGGCCCGGTTGCCCCCGTTCGGAGCCGGGATCGCCCAGACGGCATTGCTGGGCGTCTCAAGAATCTTCGCAAAGATCTTGAACCCGGAGTCGCGAAAGGCCTCGCTCACGTCCTGCATCACCAACGGGTTACGCAGGTCCGGCTTGTCGGTACCGTACTTCGCCAGCGCTTCGGCGTATGGAATGAGCGGAAACTTTGCCGTCACCGTCTTGCCGTTGCTGAATTCCTCGAACACGCCGCGGATCACCGGCTCGACAGCGTCGAACACGTCCTGCTGGGTGACAAAGCTCATCTCCAGGTCGAGCTGATAGAACTCTCCGGGGGAGCGGTCGGCGCGCGCGTCCTCGTCGCGGAAACATGGCGCGATCTGGAAATAGCGGTCGAAACCAGCAACCATGATGAGCTGCTTGAACTGCTGCGGCGCTTGCGGCAGCGCGTAGAACTTGCCCGGATGCAGGCGCGACGGCACTAGATAGTCGCGCGCGCCTTCTGGCGATGAGGCGGTGAGAATCGGTGTCTGGAATTCGAAGAAGCCTGCCTCCTTCATGCGGCGGCGAATCGAGTCGATCACCTGCCCGCGCAGCATGATGTTGTTATGCAGGTGCTCGCGACGCAGATCGAGGAAGCGGTATTTGAGGCGGATCTCTTCGGGATATTCCTGCTCGCCGAAGACCGGCATCGGAAGCTCGGCGGCCGCGCTCAGTACCTCGACCTCGTCGATATAGACCTCCACCGTTCCGGTCGGCAGCTCGGGGTTAACAGTACCCTCGGGACGCCGGCGCACCTTGCCGTCGATGCGCACCACCCACTCCGAACGCAACGTCTCGGCCAGCTTGAACGCCTTGCTGTCAGGATCGGCCACCACCTGCGTGATGCCGTAATGGTCGCGGAGGTCAATGAACAGCACGCCGCCATGGTCGCGAATGCGGTGGCACCAGCCGGACAAGCGCACGACCTTGCTGATGTCGCCCTCGCGCAGGGACCCGCAGGTCTGGGAACGATAGCGATGCATGAAAACGCGTTTCCGGCCGAATTAAACGTCGAGTGAGGCGCGCGAAAAGCGCATGGGGGGTCGGCTTTGTCAAGGCAAGCGGCCTCGACAGGTCCAGGGACGATCTGCACACTGAATACCGCAATCCCGGACGATCAATGCCAAAAGCAAAACACTCAAAAAATGCTACTTCCGCGGCCGTCGAGATGACCGCGGCCGAAGCGACGGTGGCCACGCTGATGGCGCATGGACTTAATACCATCTACGCACTGCCGGGCGTGCATAACGACCACCTGTTCGACGCCATCCAGCGTGCCGGCGACCGCCTGCGCGTGGTACACACCCGTCATGAGCAAGGCGCCGCCTATATGGCGGTGGGTGCGGCACTCGCGACCGGCAAGCCACAGGCCTATGCGGTGGTCCCCGGCCCCGGCTTGCTCAATTCCGGCGCCGCGCTGCTCACGGCCTACGGCATGAACGCGCCTGTGCTGGCACTGATCGGACAGATTCCAGCGGATGCCATCGGCGGCGGCTTCGGGCATCTGCACGAGATCCGCGACCAGTCCGGCATCCTCTCGTGCCTCGTTGATCATTACGCCCGTATCAAGGGACCGGTGGACGCTTCCGCTAACATTGCCAAGGCAATGCGCTCGATGCGCGAAGGCCGCCCCGGCCCGGCGGCGGTCGAATGCGCCATCGACGTGTGGGGCCAGCGCGGCAAGATCGCCACGCTGACATTGCCGCTGCCAACGCGCGGACCGAAGATCAACGACAATGCAGTACGGCGCGCCGCCAAGCTACTTGGTCACGCCAAGCGAGTGCTAATCGTCGTTGGCGGCGGAGCACAGGATGCTTCGCTGGAAGTGACGCAGCTGTCTGCCCTGCTGCAGGCGCCTGTGCTCGGCTATCGGCGCGGGCGCGGCGTGCTCGACAGCCGCGACCCGTTCAGCGTGACGCTGCCGCTTGGCCGCGATCTGTGGGGTGAGGCCAATGCGGTGCTGGCGGTCGGCACGCGGCTATTCAATCCGATGACAATGTGGGGCGTAGACAAAGAACTACAGATCGTGCGCGTTGACGCCAACCCGGAAGAACCCGCGCGCCTACGCAAACCGAAAGTGGCGCTGATCGGCGACGCCGCGCCGATTCTGCGGCGGTTAATCGACGAGCTCGAAAAATACAATGTGCGCCGCGTCTCGCGCCGAGACGAGATGCTGGTGCGGCAGACCCAATGGCGGGCGCGCCTCAGCAAACTCGCGCCGCAACTTGCTTTCCTCGAAGCCATCCGTGCCGAGCTGCCGGACGAGGGCATCTACGTGGACGAGGTGACGCAGGTCGGCTTCGTTGCCCGCCTCGCCTTTCCGGTTTACAAGCCGCGCACGTTCCTCTCGCCCGGCTATCAGGATAATCTCGGCTGGGGCTATGCCACTGCGCTTGGCGCGCAGCATGCTCAGCCAGACCTGCCGGTCATTTCGATCAACGGCGACGGCGGCTTCCTATACACCGGCAACGAACTTGCCACTGCCATCCGCCACCGCATCCCCCTGGTCGCGATCGTGTTCGCCGACGGTGCTTTCGGCAATGTCCGGCGCATCCAGGAAGAGCAGTTCGGTAATCGGCTGATCGCCTGCGACCTCGCCAATCCAGATTTCGTCAAGTATGCACAAAGCTTTGGCGCCGCCGGACGTCGGGCGTGCAGCCCCAAGGAGTTGCGCACCGCCCTCAAGGCCGCGTTTGGGGCGCGCGAGCCCACGGTGATCGAGGTGCCGGTCGGCCCCATGCCCTCGCCGTGGGAATTCATCCATATGCAGCAAATTCGCGGCCTATAAGGCGGGTTGCCACAAGCGGCCCAGATCGGCTTAGTTTCTCGTCCTGACAATGGATTTGATCACCACGACAAACGAACTTGCTGCGGTTTGCGCACGGATGGCGAAGCATCCTTTCGTGACCGTCGATACCGAGTTCTTGCGCGAGACCACCTATTACCCGCTGCTTTGCGTGGTGCAGATGGCCTCGCCCGACGAAGCGGTGGTGATAGACGCGCTTGCCGATGGCATCGACCTGACGCCCTGGTTTGGGCTGATGAACAACGAAACGGTGATGAAGGTATTCCACGCCGCGCGGCAGGACATCGAGATAGTCTGGAACATGGGCAAGAAAATCCCGCATCCGATCTTCGACACCCAGGTTGCCGCCATGGTGCTCGGCTATGGTGCCTCGATTTCCTACGACCAACTGGTGCAGCGTATCACCAGCGACACGCTCGACAAGTCGCACCGCTTCACCGACTGGACGCGCCGGCCGCTGTCCGACGCACAGATCTCCTACGCGGTTTCCGACGTGACACATTTACGCGACGTCTATCTCAAGCTCGCTGCCGATCTCGCCAAACGAGAACGGACCAATTGGGTCGAGGCAGAGATGAACGTGCTCACTTCGCCTGACACCTATCGCTCCGATCCGGAACGCGCCTGGGAGCGGCTCAAAAGCCGCGTGCGCAGACCCAAGGAGCTAGCGGTGCTGATCGAGATCGGCGCTTGGCGCGAGCGCGAAGCGCAGACGCGCGATGTGCCGCGCTCCCGCGTGCTCAAGGACGACGTCGTCGCGGATATCGCGGTGCAGGCGCCAATCACGCTCGAGCGGCTCGGCCATTTACGTTCATTGCCGAAAGGATTCGAGCGTTCCCGCTGGGGCGAGCAGATCATCGAGGCGGTCAAGCGCGGGCTCGAGCGCGATCCCAGAACGCTGCCGCGGCTCGAGCGCTTCCGCCCGGCGCCTAATGGTGCGGCCACCGTCGAGCTGCTTAAGGTGCTTCTGCGTATGACCGCCGAGCGGCATGGCGTCGCCGCCAAGATCATTGCCACCGTCGATGAGCTCGATCGCATCGCCGCCGACGACGAAGCCGACGTGCCGGCCCTGAGGGGCTGGCGGCGCGAATTGTTCGGAGAGAAGGCACTCGCACTCAAGCATGGCAAGCTAGCGCTGGCGGTTGATAAATACCGCGTGGTGACGGTGGATAGAGCTTAGTGCTCGATCCACGGCTCGCGGCCGACTAGGCGCGCGAGCTGGCGCAGCCGGTTGAACACCCGCTCGCTGCCGAGCCGGGCGTGGCGGCCCGGCAGAGTGAGAACCAGCTTGCCGCGCTTCACCTGGATCGGTGTGTTCGGCAGAACGCCGCCCTGCCCCGCCGTGAGAATGTAGGCAACCCGCATGGCGGCGCCAAGAACGCGCGCACGATCGAGCATGTGCGTAGTGGCAAGCTCGCGCAGGCGCGGCGACAGATCTTCTTCGCTCAAGCCAGCGTGACGGAAATAGACGGACAATGCGATATAGGCACGGCTCGGGTGATCGATCGCGACGAAGGCGCCGTGCGCGATGATGTTCATCGACTGCTCACCGCGATAGTCTGGGTGCGCGCGCCAACCGATATCGCCCAGCAGGCAGGCGGCATGGCGCAGGCGGCGCTCGTCGGCGCTTTCATCGAGTCCCGAGGACGACATGAAGCTGTCGGTCCATTCGATCAGTTCCATGCCGTGACGCGGCGAGCGCGAGCGCAGCACGTTGAGATCGGCCGCGGCCGAGATCAGCGGATCGCGCGCGCGTTCGCTCGGGTTAAGCAGCGAATAAAGGAGTCCCTCGCGCACGCCCAGCACCGAGATGATCACCTGATCCGGCTTGATGGAACGCACGAGGTGTTCCATGACCAGCGCGGCATATGCGAGCAGCGGCCGGCGGGCGGCGTTGACGACTTCGATCTTGGATAGCGTCTCGGTATCGACCCGGTGCACCAGCCGCGAGAACTCGAGCGCCTCGCGCGCCGAAATGCGATAATTGTGCATGACGTGGAACGGGTAGCCGGTCTGCCACATATGCAGCCGAGCGAGCGCACGCCAGGTCCCACCGACCGCGTAGAGTGTGCGGCCCTCGCCCACCTTCAGCATGTCGAGGTTCTCCAGGTAGTACTGGACGATCTTTTCCGCCTTCCTGAGCGACTTGCCCGTGAGATCCTGCAGCGCCAGTCCGCCGAGCGGCAGCGTTACACCGCCGCGCACGCGTGAGCCGTGAATGTCGATTAGTTCGAGCGAGCCGCCGCCGAGGTCGCCGACGATGCCGTCCGGCTTGTGAATACCGGACACGACGCCGAGGCCGGTGAGATGCGCCTCGCGTTTGCCCGACAGGATGGTGATCGGGGTGCAGCAAATGCGCTCGGCCTCTTCGGCGAAAGCGCGGCCGTTGCGCGCATCGCGGCAGGCCGCAGTGGCGATCGCCCAGATGCGGCGGACGTGTAACGTGTCGCATAGCGCGCGGAAACGCTTGAGGGTTTCGAGCGCGGTGTCAACAGCGTCCGGCGCCAAAAGACCAGTCGACTGCACTTGGCGACCGAGACCGGCGAGCACCTTTTCGTTGAAAATTGGCGTCGGCGCTCGCGTCAGCCCCTCGTAGATGACGAGGCGAATCGAGTTTGAGCCGATATCAATAACAGCTATCGGCGGCCCGTGGTCGAGCCGGCCCTTGACCGCGTTCATGATCGCAAGCGGATGACGGATGGAGCGCGAGCGCTTACGCGCCCTCGATGAGACGGCGTATAAGGCTCCGCGGCGACGACTCTTTGAGCGATTTCCCACGGCCCGACAGGCTCGGATTGGTCATGAAATACTTGTGGGCGTTGAATGGTTCCTCGCCCGGCGCGGCCTTTATGCGCATGGAACTGCCGTCCGGCAAGAGCGTCCAACTTTGCTCGTTATCCTTGAAGTTTGCGACCATGATCTGGCCGAGCACCTGCTCGTGCACGGTCGGATTGAGAATCGGGCACAGCGCCTCGACTCGGCGGTCCAGATTGCGCGGCATCATGTCGGCGGACGAGATGTATACCGCCGCCTCCGCATGCGGCAGGCCGTGACCGGCACCGAAGCAATAGATGCGGCCATGTTCGAGGAACCGGCCGACGATCGATTTTACGCGGATATTGTCCGACAGACCGGGCACGCTCGGTCGTAGGCAGCAGATGCCGCGCACCACCAGATCTATCTGCACGCCGGCGCCAGATGCTTCGTAAAGCGCGTCAATGATGCCAGGATCGACCAGCGCGTTCATCTTCATCCAAATCACCGCCGGCCTGCCTGCCCTAGCGTGGCCGATCTCCTGCTCTATGTGGTCGAGAATACGCTGGCGCAGGTTGATAGGTGAGATGGCGATCTGCTCGAGCTCGGCCGGCTCGGCATAGCCGGTGATGTAGTTGAAGATGCGGGCTACGTCGCGGCCGATCACCGCATCGGCGGTGAAAAAGGAAAGGTCAGTATAGATACGCGCCGTGACCGAATGATAATTGCCGGTGCCGGCATGCACGTAAGTAGCGAGCGCGCCCGCTTCGCGCCGCACGACCAATGACAGCTTGGCGTGCGTTTTCAGTTCGATAAAGCCGTAAACAACCTGCGCGCCGGCGCGCTCGAGGTCGCGCGCCCAACGGATATTAGCCTCCTCGTCGAAGCGTGCCTTGAGTTCGATCAGCGCGGTGACCGACTTGCCGGCCTCGGCAGCCTCGACCAGCGTCTTCACGATCGGCGACTCCGCCGACGTGCGATAGAGCGTCTGCTTGATCGTGATCACGTCGGGATCGCGTGCGGCCTGCTGCAGGAACTGCACCACGACGTCGAAGGATTCATAAGGATGGTGGACGATCAAGTCTTTCTGCCGTATAGCGGCGAAGCAGTCGCCGCCATGATCGCGGATGCGCTCGGGATAGCGGGGATTGTAAGGCACGAATTCGAGATCGGGGCGATCGAGCTTGGTAAGCTGCGAGAGATCATTGAGCGCCAGCACGCCGTCGACCATGAATACTTCATCGTCGCTGACCGCGAGCGCGCGCTGCACGAAGCCGCATAGCTCGCTCGACATCGAGGCACTCAGTTCGAGGCGGATTACCGAACCGCGCCGGCGCTGTTTGAGCGCCGTCTCGAACAGCCGCACCAGATCCTCGGCCTCTTCTTCGATTTCGACTTCGGAGTCACGGATGGCACGGAAGGCACCGTGGCCCTTGACCGTGTAGCCCGGAAACAACCGGCCGATGAACAGCACGGTCGCCGCCTCAAGCGTGATCAGGCGAATTCCTTTCGTGCTCGGCAGCCTGATAAAGCGCTCGATCTTCTGTGGCATGCGGATCAGCGCGTTCATTGCCTTGCCGTCGCGCACGCGCGCGAGCTGCAGCGCGATCGAGAAGGCAAGGTTCGGAATGAACGGGAACGGATGCGCGGGATCAATGGCGAGCGGCGTCAAGAGCGGGAAGACGTGGGTAAGGAAGCGTTCCTCGAGCCAGGAACGCTCGAATTTCGTCAGGTCGGCGCCGCCGACCAGCGTGACATCGGCGGCGGCGAGCTCCAGCCGCAACTCGATCCAGCGCTGCTGCTGATCATAAGCGAGGCTCACGACCGCTTCGCCGATGCGCGCAAGCTGCTCGCTCGGCGTCAAGCCATCGGGGCTGCGCGTTGTGATACCCTGACGCACCTGTCCCTTCAGGCCGGCGACGCGCACCATGAAAAATTCGTCGAGGTTGTTGGCCGAGATTGACAGGAAGCGTACCCGCTCGAGCAGCGGATGGCTCTCGTTGGCGGCCTCGTCCAGGACGCGGCGATTGAAATGCAGCCAAGACAGTTCGCGATTGATGAACCTTTGCGGCTTCGCGGTTAGGCCCTCTGCCGACGCACGAGCGGCGGCGTTCGGGTCGCCGAACGAAGCGATTTCATCAACTGGTGCAATAGCTTGTGCTCGATCTGCCATCGTAAGTGAAGCCTGAAAGGCCGAATCCCTAGCCAAGAAAATGGCCGCTGGATGACAGTTCGCGCCAGCTGGCGCGTTTCGTCAAGTAAACGTCACCGATGTCGTTAAGCGGAAATTTCACGGAAAAGCTTGGCGGCAAGTGCCCGGGTTATTGGGCGATGTTGGCGCATCGCCTCCTCATCGAGCCGAGCGACCGCCGTGCGCGCGCCGACGAACGAACGCTCGATGCGGTTGGCGACATAGTTCACCAGCGCATCGTCAACGTTGAGCTGCCGGTCGGCGGCAAGCTTTACAATCAGCGAGCGCAGCAGCGAATCGTCGGGCGCTGCGAGTGAAACGCTGGGAATCGCGCGCATGCGTGACGCAAGATCATGGATCACCACCGGAAATGTGGTCAAAGGCGAGCGCGAGGTGATGAGCATATAGGCGCCCTGCTCACGCGCGAGATTAACGAGATGAAACAGCGCACGCTCGTCGAGTCCGGCAAAGGCCAGATCCTCCAGCACCAGCGCGCCGGTGGCCAAGGCCGTCGGCAATCCGCTCTCCTCCAGCAATTTCGCCGTCAGGACGCGCGCGCCGGTCGCCTTCGCCCAAATTGCGGCAAGATGGCTCTTGCCGCAGCCTTCCGGGCCGATCAGTGCCACGATGCGGTCCGGCCAATCCGGCCAGCGCTCGATGAGCGTAAGTGCCGCGATATTCGAGGGACCGATCAAGAAGTCCTCGCGCGCGAAACTTTCGGCGTGATCGAGCGCGAGTACCAGTTGACGCGGAATGACCGAACTTTGCATGCCTCTTAACCTGAGTCACCGGTGTAGAGCGCACTCTCGCTATAGCGTTGCAAGCCAAAGCGCACTAGCACACCGATCGTTGCAGTGGACCAAGAGGGCGACGAAGCCGAACACATAGCCAAAGGCAAGGAGCGCGAGCCAGAACAGCGTCTGCCGCTCAGAAGGCATGCCGCGACCTCGGCCGCCTCGGGACGCGGACGGGTTCGTGGGCGCTGGCTCACGGTCCGGTCGTTGCGCTGTTCATGTGACGCACCCACTCGGCCACGTAGGCGCCGACCGAAAGCAAGGTCAGGGCCGCAACCAGCCCCATCAATACCAGCTTGAGCGTATCTACCTGGATGGCGAAGCCGAGCGAGCCGAGCACTACACAAGCAAACAGGATCTGCGCCACTGTATTGAGCTTGGAGACCACAAGAGGCCGGATCTTAAGCGGACTGCCGATCAGCCAGGCTAGTAGGATTCCACCGACGATCAAGATATCGCGCGAGACTACCAAGATCACCAGCCAGCCCGGGATAAAGCCGTTTATACCGAGGCTGAGATAGATCGAGACGATCAGAGCCTTGTCGGCGAGCGGGTCGAGGTAGGAGCCGAGTTCGCTGGTCATGTGAAAGCGCTTGGCGAGGAAGCCGTCGACGGCGTCACTCGCCCCGGCCGCCAGGAACAGCACGAAGGCAATCCACATCGCGCCCGATGCGATCGCCCAAACCACGAACGGCACCAGCAAAATGCGCCCCAGCGTTATGAGGTTTGGAATACTCAAGCACAGTCCCGGCGTGAAGTGGTCCGATCCGACCCGGAATTGTAGCAATTGCGGCAGAGTATAACGGCGCGCGCACCATTGCGCGACGTGCGTTTTCAACGTAGGACCGCCGTCATGGCAGACAAGAAGCGCGGGCTCACTTACGCGCAGGTCGGTGTCGATATTGATGCTGGCAACCGGATGGTAGAGCTGATCAAGCCGTTGGTGCGCACCACCAAGCGCGCCGGGGCGGACGCGGAAATCGGCGGCTTCGGCGGCCTTTTCGACCTCAAGCGCTGTGGCTTCAGCGACCCGGTGCTGGTGGCGGCCACGGACGGCGTCGGCACCAAGGTCAAGATTGCCATCGAGACCGACCGCCACAACACCATTGGCATCGACCTCGTCGCCATGAGCGTGAACGATCTAGTGGTGCAAGGCGCCGAGCCCCTGTTCTTCCTTGACTACTTTGCATGTGGGAAACTCGAGCCAGAAATCGGTGCCGCGGTGGTCGCCGGCATCGTGCTCGGCTGCAAGGAGGCCGGCTGCGCGCTGATCGGCGGCGAGACGGCTGAGATGCCGGGCGTCTATCAGGAAGACGACTACGATCTCGCCGGTTTCGCGGTTGGCGCCGCTGAGCGCAACGCGCTGCTCCCACGACTCGATATCGCGGCGGGCGACGTGATCATCGGCCTCGCCTCCTCAGGCGTGCACTCCAACGGCTATTCGCTGGTGCGCAAGATCGTGGAGGAATCCGAGCTAGGGTGGGAAAATCCGGCGCCCTTTGCCAATGCGCAGACATTGGGTGAAGCGATCCTCACGCCGACGCGGATCTACGTAAAATCGTGCCTGGTCGTGATCCGCACGACAAAAGCCGTGAAGGGACTGGCGCATCTCACAGGGGGCGGATTTCCCGACAATATTCCGCGCGTGCTTCCGGACGGCTTGGGTGCGCGCATCGATCTTGCGCGCGTGACGGTCCTGCCCGTGTTCAAGTGGCTGGCGAACGAAGGCGGCATTGCGCAGAACGAGATGCTTCGCACGTTCAATTGCGGCATCGGCATGATCGCGATTGCCGCGCCCAAGGATGCCGCCGCAGTCACGAAGGCTTTCACCGACGCGGGCGAGAAAGCCCTCGCCATTGGCGAAGTGGTGCGCGCGGACGGCGAGCCGCGCGTCGTCTACGACGGCAAGCTCGATCTCGCGGAGTGATCTGGATGAGTCGCAAGCGCGTCGCTGTGCTCATTTCCGGGCGCGGCTCCAACATGGCAGCGCTTATCGAGGCGGCTAGGGATCCTAATTATCCGGCCGAGATCGTGCTGGTGCTGTCGAACCGGCCGGATGCCGCAGGCTTCAATACCGCGAGCGCGGCTGGCATTGCCACGGCGATCGTGGACCACAAGGCTTACGGCAAGGACCGCACCGCCTTCGATGCAGCCATGCAGACGGTGCTGGACGAGCAGCGCATCGAATTTGTCTGCCTCGCCGGCTTCATGCGGCTTTTAACCGCACCCTTTGTCGAGCACTGGCAGGGCCGCATGATCAATATCCACCCTGCCCTGCTGCCAGCCTTCAAGGGCCTCAACACCCACAAGCGGGCCATCCAAGCGGGCGCGAAGGTGCACGGCGCGACTGTGCATTTCGTGGTACCCGAGATTGATGCCGGCCCGATCCTCGCCCAGGGCGCGGTGACCGTCCGGCCCGACGACACCGAAGCAGCGCTCGCCACGCGTGTGCTGAAGGTCGAGCACCGCATCTATCCGTTGGCACTCAAACTGGTCGCCGAAGGTCGGGTACGCGTCGAAAACGGGCGCTGCCTCATCGATGGGCAGCCGATACCTGACCCGGCCGCTCTTGTTCCATCCGACTGATTTCCGCACCGCCCTTTCGCGGTACCGGTGTTATAATTTTCGGGGACCGGCGGAAACGAAAACTAACTTTTGCCGGGACTGGTAGATTTAGAATCGTGGCGCGAGATCGAGGACGTATTCCGGCCGCGTAGCCCTTTGCCCAGTGCACTGCATCGCGATCAGCATGTCGATGGCGAGTGCGACCCCGAAGAAGTGGCGAATAGCCCGCTAATGATGCCTACGCCGCCAACCTCTCCAGGAACATTGGCGACAGAGGAATGAAGACTGCAGGCTCCATGTTCTTGGCCATCACCGTTTTTGGCCACTCACATTGGCGGGACCGCCGCGGCGCCGACTTTGAGTTTTCCCCACACGCGCATCACAAATGTGACGCCGATGGTGACGCGGGTCAGCGCTGATCGCAGTGGTAACCTTCTTAATCCCCATCCGCGGCGGCAGCCCCCATCCGGTAGATCGCATGACCGGCGAGCAACTCTAGGCGCCCTCCAGTTTGCCTTTACTGTAGAGCCCACCCGCCAGCCTATTCGGCGCGTGGGTTTCATATTGGCCACCGATTCGCTTGATCCACACCTTGCTGTCGTGGACGGCTGCTCCGCCGTAGGGTGCGATCTCGTCCGCGCCCGTCAGCGAGTTGATGCCGCAGCCGTCAGCGTAGGCCGCGTTTGGCCAGATCGACTCGGCAATCAGCACACCGCGCCACACTCCATCAAATAGTTTGGCGTGCAACCGAACTTGCCCACGCGTATTGCCGAGGACGACGTAATCGCCATCACCGATGCCTTGTTCCTTGGCATCGTCGGGATGGATCATAACGGTCGGCCGCCGCTCTTGCGCGAGCGAAGTGGGCGTTTCGTTGAACGTCGAATTGAGAAAGCCGCGCGCCGGCGACGTGGCTAAGCGGAAGGGATGTTCCTCATCTGCTTGCTCGATAATCGTCCAATGGTCAGGCAGCTTCGGCATCTCATCGACCGGCCCGCCATGATAAGGGCTGCGGAACGGCACGTTCTTCCAATCTGGCTTGAAGTGGAATTTGCCGTCCGGCCAATGGAAGCCATCGAGAAAGTGCGATTTCCGGAACGGCGGTTGGCAGTCAATCCAGCGGTTGACATCAAGCTCGGCCAGCGTGCCGCGCTTCGATACCTGCAGCATCTGGTCGATCAGTTGGCGCGGGCTCATGCTAAAGCCGCGGTGCTCGGCACCAACGCGCTTGGCGAGCGCCGTAATCACTTCGTGATTATTGCGGCACTCGCCCGGCGGCGCGACCAACTTCGGCCCGAAAATGATGTATTGGTGGCCGCCGCCGCGATAGATGTCGTCGTGCTCGAGGAACGTGGTCGCCGGCAGCACGACGTCGGCCATCAGCGCGGTCTCGGTCAAGAATTGCTCGTGCACGGAGACGAATAGGTCTTCGCGCGCGAAGCCGCGCTTCACCGTGTTCTGGTCTGGGCAGACCGAGACCGGATTGGTGTTCTGGATAATCAACGCATTGACTGGCGGCCCGCCGCGTAGGGCGTCGTGATCGCCGGTCAATATGGCACCGATGCGAGATTGATCGAGCATCCGTACCGAGCGGTCCCAGACATCGAGTCCTTCGATGAGCGTCTTGTCGAGCTTGAAAATGTCCGCATTGATGTGGAAAGCGCCACCGCCCTCAAGCTGCCACGCGCCGGTCACCGTCGGGATGCAGCTTGCCGCATGCATGTTGGCGGCGCCATTGCGCGAGCGCGAGAAGCCGTAGCCGAGCCGGAAGAAAGCGCGCTTGCACTCGCCGATCAGCTTGGCGAACTCCTCGATGATCGCGACCGGCGTGCCGGTGATTTCGGACGCCCACTTGGGATCGCGCGAGCGCAGATGCGCCTCCAGTTCACGCGGCGCATCAGTGTATTTGTCGAGATAATCCCAGTCGGCCTTGCCGTCGCGGAACAGGCAATGCATCACAGCACAGGCCAGCGCACCATCGGTGCCGGGTTTTACCAGTATCGGTACGTCGGCCTGCTGCATGGTACCGTTCATGTAGACGTCGACCGCCGCGATCTTGGCCCCACGCTCTTTGCGCGCGCGAATCGCGTGCGTCATTACATTGACCTGCGTGTTCACCGCGTTGGTGCCCCAGATCACCACCAGATCGGACCTCGCCATTTCGCGCGGATCGACGCCGGCGATGGTGCCGACGCCGGCGGCAAAGCCGGAATAGGCTGGATTTACGCAGATCGAAGAATGGAAGCCGGAGTATTTCTTGGCGTGGCGCAGGCGGTTGATGCCGTCGCGCATTACCAGGCCCATAGTGCCAGCGTAATAGTATGGCCATACGGACTCGGCGCCGTCGCGCCGCTCAACCTCGAGAAATTTCTCGGCGACGCGATCAAGCGCCTCATCCCAGGAAATCTGCTTGAACTGGCCGGAGCCTTTAGGCCCCGTGCGCAATAGCGGATGCAGCAGCCGGTTCTTGTGATGTTCGCGCTCGGCATAGCGTGCGACCTTCGCGCAGATTACGCCGGCCGTGTAATCGTTGTCCTTGGAACCGTGCACGCGCCCGATGGTGCGCTCGTCGATAAGTTCGACTTCGAGCGCGCAGGTCGAGGGGCAGTCGTGCGGGCAGGCCGAATAGCCGATCCGCTTAGCTCCGCTGAGACGGGTGGTTTGATCCATGCGCCGGTTCATTATAGAGACGATTGTTGCCACCGCGAAGGCGTTGATTCGGAAACTAACGGCAGTTCCGCCGCAAGGAACCTCAGACTTCGCTTTCCATCGCCAAATTGGCGCCGGTCGAGCGGCGCGACGTATCATTCTAGCGGGCGCGAAAGATTGGGCTAGGCCGTTTTAGCCGACGATCTCGTTTTCAGAGAAGAACTGCGCGATCTCGCGCGCCGCGGTCTCTGGCGCGTCGGAACCGTGCACGGAGTTTTCGCCGATCGACTTCGCGTGCACCTTGCGTATCGTGCCGGCGGCGGCCTTGGCCGGATCAGTCGCGCCCATGAGCTCGCGATAGCGAGCAATCGCGTTCTCACCCTCTAGCACCTGCACGACCACTGGGCCCGACACCATGAAGTCTACCAACTCCTTGAAGAACGGCCGCTCCTTGTGCACCGCGTAGAACTGTCGCGCCTGCGGCAACGAGATTCGCACGCGTTTCTGCGCGACAATGCGCAGGCCGGCCTCCTCGATCATGGCGTTGATGACGCCAGTCAGATTGCGCGTGGTGGCGTCCGGTTTGATGATGGAAAAAGTGCGCTCGAGCGCCATCAGACCATCCTTCACTGTTATTAATCGAAGTGTTTGCCGGCTTTGATTGGTGTCTTAAAGTTGCGCGGCTTATACCGGGGGGCGTTTTGCGCGGCAAGATCACCCGCCTAGGCAACGAGGAGCAATGAACGAGGAGCAGTGCATGAAATCGCGCTACACGATGTTTGCCGATTACAACACCTGGTGCAACGAGCGGCTCTATGGCGCGGCCGCCAAACTATCCGATGCCGAGTACCGCGCCAACCGCGGCGCCTTCTTCAAGTCACTGCACGGCACGCTTAACCATCTGTTGGTCGGCGATCGTATCTGGATGCACCGTTTTACCGGCAACGGCGAGCTACCAAAAACCCTTGATCAGATTCTGCACGCCGACTTCGCCTCCTTGCGTGCGGAGCGTCGCGTCGAAGATGAACGCATCAGCCGTTATGTTGAGTCTCTCACCGAGGCCGACCTATCACGCACCATCCGCTACCGCACCTTCAGCAAACCGACCGACATCGAGCAGGTACTGGCACCGGCACTCGACCATTTCTTCAACCACCAGACCCACCACCGCGGCCAGGCTCACACCATGCTGAGCGCGGTGCTCGGCAACGATGCGACACCGAGCTTCGATCTGATCATTTACCAGCGAGAAACCGGGCAAGGCGGTTTGCGCACATTGAGCTGACGGGGATCTCTATGAAGACCAATCGCGTTCACCGCATCGCGGTCATTCCAGGCGATGGCATTGGCAAGGAAGTGGTGCCAGAGGGAGTGCGCGTGCTGGAGGCGGCAGCCAAGAAGTTTGGTTTCGAGCTGCGGCTCGAAAATTTCGACTTTGCGAGCTGCGACTATTACGAAAAACACGGCCGCATGATGCCGGAAGATTGGAAGGACCAAGTCGGAAAACACGATGCGATCTACTTCGGTGCCGTCGGCATGCCCGACAGGGTGCCGGACCACGTCTCCCTGTGGGGGTCGCTGATCCTCTTCCGCCGCGAGTTTGATCAGTACGTCAACCTGCGACCGGTGCGCCTGATGCCCGGTGTGCCCTCGCCGCTCGCCAACCGCAAGCCAGGCGACATCGACTTCTGGGTGGTGCGTGAGAACACCGAAGGTGAATATTCTGCGATCGGCGGCCGCATGTTCGCCGGCACCGAGCGCGAAGTGGTGATGCAGGAGACGGTGATGAGCCGCACCGGCGTCGACCGCGTGCTGAAATTCGCCTTCGAACTCGCGCGTTCCACGCCAAAGAAGCACCTCACCTCGGCCACCAAATCAAACGGCATCGCCATCACAATGCCGTACTGGGACGAGCGCGTGCGTGAAGTCGCCAAGTCCTATCCCGACGTGAAATGGAACCAGTTCCACATCGACATCCTAACCGCGCACTTCGTACTCAATCCGGACAAGTTCAACGTTGTCGTCGGCTCCAATTTGTTCGGCGACATCCTATCGGACTTGGGCCCCGCCTGCACCGGCACCATCGGCATCGCGCCATCCGGCAACATCAATCCCGAGCGCGAATATCCGTCGGTATTCGAACCGGTGCACGGCTCGGCGCCGGACATCGCGGGCCAGGGCATCGCCAATCCGATCGGTCAGATCTGGTCGGGCGCCATGATGCTTGAGCATCTCGGTGAGACCGACGCCGCCAAGGCGATCGTCAGGTCGATTGAAAAGGTTCTGGCGGAACCGAAACTGCGAACCCGCGATCTGAAAGGGTTGGCCAACACGGTCGAGTGCGGCAAGTCGGTAGCGGACGCGCTCTGCTGACACCATGGAGACAGCAGCGGCGCAGGCGGAAGCGCGCTCGCACCACTCTCGGGTCAGCTCGAAACGCTGGATACTACGCTGACCGACCGATGGCGGCCTGGTTCGCGCGATTTTGCGCGCGCGGCCAAGCTAGCGAGAAGCCGCGCGCAAATTCTCGCCGCGATTGCCTCACCGGAAGGCGAAAGGCTCGCCGCGAACGCGGCGATCGAGACCGCTCTGGCCTACTGGACGTAGGCGCGCTCGACCGGAGCCGCCGTCACGGTCTTCGGTTTCACCTGCTTCTTGGTCTTTACCTGCTTGGGCTGCGCCGGCGGTTCGGGAGCGCGGTCAACAATCGTCAAGCGGCCGGAATCGAATGTGTAGATGCCGGGCCAGGGCCCGGTCAGGTAGCTCAGTACAACCAGGCGTTCACCTTTATCGCCGGCGCTGATGTTCACATTGCCCGGCAGGCCGGCGCGGCGCACCACATCGCATTCGCTCATACCTAGGGCGATGCCGCCCATTACCGCCGGACCAGTTGCCGGCTGGCCGGCGTCCTTCGGAGCGGCCGCCGCCGCAGCTGCAGACTGTGACGGGACCTCCGCAAGCGCTGTCGCATTCGGGCTGCAGCGGCCATCAGCGCCGACCAGCTCCTGGGGTGCAACCGGCCCAGACGGGCCGAGCGAGTAATTTTTTGCGTCCGTCGTGCTACTCGCCCAGGACGGCTTTGCAAACACGTCAAGCGGCTTGGAGAACCAGCCGCCTTCGTTCTTGTCCTGGAAAACTTGCGCGGAGTTCTTGCACCCGGCGATAGCCAGAACGGCGGCCCAGACAAGCGCGATCCGATATCCACTGCGACGGTGCAAGCTGATCTCCCCGAGCGATCTATGCGCTTGTCCCTTAATAGGTATTTTGCGTCATCACGATGGCGGTGACAAGCCAAGCCTGCCAATGAGTTAACCAGTTCGACTAGCGCATTAGCCGATTGGTCATTGGCCTACTCGTTCACGCCTTCTTGGCCCAGCGCCCCTGCCCGTCTGGTTGCCAGTAGGTCGCCACGAAACCCTTGGCTTTGGCATCGCTCCAATGGCTGCGCGCGGCAACTACTGCATCCTCGTCCTCGCCGTCGAACAACAGCACGATGCGCTGATAGGACACGGCGTCCGCGGGCACCGGTGCACCATCGATCAGGAAACGTACAGTGGCGCCATTGGGATTGTTGTCGGTCAGCGTCAGTAGCACCGGCTGGGCCGCAGCATTCGGCTCGCGCCAGGTACCGTGCGGCAGGAAACCGTCGTCGCGGTAGGTCCACAGATGTGCGTCAAGTGCCTCGATGCGCTCCTCCGAGGCGCCCTGCACGATCACCTTCCAACCGCGCTCGAGCGACTTCTCCAGCATCCCGGGCAACACGCCTTCGAGCTTCTGGCCCTGCAGATGATAGAACAGCATTTCGGTCATGGCGTGTCAGCGCTCGTAATAATCGGCCACCAATTTATCCAAAAGCCGCACGCCCCAGCCCGAGCCCCAACTCTTGTTGGTGTCGGTCTGCCGCGAGTCGAAGCCGGTGCCGGCTATGTCGAGGTGCGCCCAAGGCATCTTGTCATCCACAAAGCGTTGGATGAACTGCGCTGCGGTGATAGCGCCGCCCATGCGACCACCGGTGTTTTTCATGTCGGCGAACTTTGAATCAATTTGCTTGTCATATTCCTTCCCGAGCGGCATGCGCCAAACCAGTTCGCCGGTTTCCTCGCCGACCTTAGTCAGCCGCTCGGCGAGCTTGTCGTTGTTAGCAAACATGCCCGCATATTCATGCCCAAGCGCGACGACTATGGCGCCGGTGAGCGTCGCCAGATCGACCATGAATTTCGGCTTGAAGCGCTTGGCCGTATACCAGATCACGTCGGACAAAACGAGACGACCTTCGGCGTCGGTATTGATGATCTCTATGGTCTGCCCGGACATCGAGGTGACGATGTCACCAGGCCGCTGCGCGTTACCACCCGGCATGTTTTCCACTAGGCCAATCAGCCCCACTGCGTTGACGCGCGCCTTGCGCGCGGCCAGCGTGTGCATCAGACCGGTGACGCAGGCCGCACCCGCCATGTCGCCCTTCATGTCCTCCATGCCGGTGGCCGGCTTGATCGAGATGCCACCGCTGTCGAAACAGACGCCTTTGCCGATGAAGGCGACCGGCGCGTCACCTTTGCGTCCACCATTCCAGCGCATTACCACGACGCGGCCATCGTGGGCCGATCCTTGCGCGACGCCGAGCAGCGCGTTCATACCGAGCTTGCGCATCGCCTTGCGGTCGAGAACTTCGACCGCGACGCCGAGCTTCTTCAGTGCACCGGTCCGGCGGGCAAACTCCTCCGGGTAGAGCACGTTGGCCGGCTCGTTAACGAGGTCACGCGCCATTTGCACACCAGCATTGACCGCATAGCGGCGGGCATAGGCCCCGCGCGAGGCACTAATATCGGCTGCGGCGACCGTCACGGTGCGTTTGATCGGCGGCTTCTCGTCATCCTTGCGCTTGGTCTTGTAGTGGTCGAAGGCGTAATCGCGCAGCGCTATGCCGAGCGCGAGATCGGCGGCTTGCTCGGCCCTCATCGGCCCGCCGGGCAGGTCGGCGAACACCGTCGCCTCTTTAGTTGCGGTCGGTAGCTTGCTCATGGCGAGGCCGCCGAGCTTAAGCAGGTCCTTCTGCTTGAGCGCAGCGCTCTTGCCGGCACCAATAACAACCAGACGGCCGACCTTGAGCCCCTCGGGCAGGATCAATTCAAGCACCGAGCCGTCCTTGCCTGAAAAGCGCTCGGCCCTGGCCGCCCGGGCCACCAGGCCAGCTGACCTCCCCAGCGCCCTACGGGTGGCGACGCCGAAGTTGACCCCGTCGTTGCAGAACACGACAAGAACGCCCCTGGCAGGGGCCGCGAAGGCGCCAAAATCGAGCTTCAGGGCGTGGGGCATCGACTAAATCCTCGTCCTGCAACAAAATGACTGGCGTGTGGGTCCTTCGGGCCCATATGGCCCGCCCTCACCCCTTCTGAAAAGCCCCAAACATCCGATTCCAAAGGTTTTCGCGATTTCCGGCTCGCAGGCCGAAGGAAAAAATGGCTCGTATATGGGGCGGAGGGCTTGCAGCATCAGTCTCCGGACCCACGGATGACCTTGGCGTTTTTTACCTTTTGTTGTGTATGTTCAACGGCTTTGCCTTTGCGCCGCCACTTTGTCAGCCGATCAAAGGTAACCTAACGGGGGTTGAGACTAGGCTGGCAGCGCTTTTGCGTCCGGTGCGGAATCGGGCGTGAGTTCGCATGCATCGAAACCGGGGGACGATGCGCGGCATGGGGTCCATCAGCCGATACATATTTTGGACGACCTTCGGCGCCTTTCTTGTCGTGCCGGGCAGCCTGACCGCCGTGATCTGGGTTACGCTGCCGCATTCGGCGCCAATATCCCTTGGCTGTTATCGCTGCAATACACCGCTTTGGTCGCCGCCCGCGGATCGGTTCAACGTGCTCACCGAGCACATTACACAGCGCTTCGCCACATCATGAGATAATCATGCGCTCGGTTGGAGGAACATTAGCACGCTATTTCGGACTGCGATTCCTGAACACGTTGCTGCTTGTGTTCGTGGGCGTTTTCATGCTGGTCGCACTGCTCGATTTCGTAGAGCTGATGCGTCGCGCGAGCGAGATCCCACACGTCTCGGGTACACTGGTGGCGAAGACCTCGTTCTACCGCGTGCCGCAGGTGACCGAGCGGATTATGCCCTTCTGCGGTCTGATCGCTGCTATGTCCTGCTATCTCAATCTGTCGCGACGGCTGGAGCTCGTGATCGCGCGTTCGGCCGGGATATCGGCTTGGCAATTCGTTTCGCCGGCGCTTATCGTCGCTTTCCTGTTCGGCATCTTCGCTACAGCCATCTACAACCCCATCTCCGCCATCTTGCAGGAGCGTTCAAAACGTTACGAGTCGGAGCTGTTTGGAGAAACGCCGAATGGTTTAAGCGGCAGCAATTTCTGGACCAGCCAGCGCACCAACGAAGGCCAGGCGATCATCAACGCCAAGACCAGCCGCGATCAGGGCATCCATCTCAATGGCGTAACAATCTTCACCTTTGATAACAGCGGCCACTTCAAACAGCGCATCGAGGCACGCGCGGCTGTGCTAGAACCAGGCGTCTGGCTGCTGCAGGACGCCCGCGTCAACGAACTTGGAGTGCTGCCGGTCGATCATGCGACCTATGAGCTCAAAACTAGCCTAACGCCGGAGCAGGTGCGCGAAAGTTTTGCCACACCCGAGACTCTCTCTTTTTGGGAACTTCCATTTTATATCAAGATTGCCGAACACGCGGGCCTGGTCGCAGGAGGCTATAGATTACAGTTCCAAAAGCTTCTGGCGCGGCCATTTTTGATGACTGCCATGGTCTTGCTTGCCGCCGCCGTCAGCTTACGGTTTTTCCGCTTCGGCGGGGTGCAGAAGATGGTTTTAAGTGGCGTGGCGGCAGGCTTTCTGCTTTACGTGTTGGCCAAGGTGACTGAGGACCTGAGCCGGGCCGAGCTGATGCACCCCGTGGCAGCAGCGTGGTTGCCTGTGGTTGCCGGCGGTCTGACGGGCTTTATCGCCTTGCTATGCCAGGAGGACGGGTGATGGCGGGGCCGAAGAGCGCTCGTCCCTCAGCGCCCGGGCCTCACCGCCGTGGCACGTTAGCCCTTATTACCGTCCTCGGTCTCATGGTCTGCGGTGGCGTGGCGGCGCAGCAACTGCAATTTCCCACGCGCCCGGCGCCACCGCCAAAATCGAACATCGCAATCGAGCGGGAAAAATCGGGACAGAAGCAGATGCTCGTGCAAGCGAGCGAGATTGACTACGACTACGTTAATCACCGCGTCGCCGCCGTCGGCAACGTGCAGATCTATTACGGCGGCTCAGTGTTAGAAGCTGATCGGGTAATCTACGACCAGACCACCAAGCGCCTGCATGCCGAAGGCAATGTCCGCCTGACTGACGCTGACAAGCATGTCACCTATGGCGACATCATGGACCTGTCGGATGACTATCGTGATGGATTCGTCGACTCGCTGCGGCTGGATTCCCCGGAACAGACGCGCATGGCGGCCGCCCGTGCGGAGCGCACCAGCGGCAACTTCAACATCTTCTATAGTGGCGTCTACACGGCTTGTGCGCCCTGCAAGGATGATCCGCGCAAGCCGCCGCTCTGGCAAGTGAAGGCTGCACGCATTATCCACGACCAGGGCGAGAAGATGCTCTACTTCGAGGACGCCCATCTCGAATTTTTCGGACAGTCGTTGCTCTGGTTACCCTATTTCTCGGCGCCCGATCCGACCGTCAAGCGCAAGACTGGGTTCCTGATACCTTCGTTCAGCTCGAGCAGCCAGGTTTACGGCTTGGCAACGGAAATTCCTTACTACTGGGCGCTGGCGCCCGACTACGATCTCACACTGGCACCAATGATCACCTCGCGGCAGGGCGTGCTGATGGACAGTGAATTCCGTCAGCGGCTGATCAACGGGGCCTATACGATCCGTGCCGCTGGCATCTACCAGCTCGACAAGAACGCTTTTGAACCCGCGCCCGGCACGGCCGCGCCCGGTTTTCGCGACTGGCGCGGAAGCATTGAAAGCGCGGGCCAATTCGCACTCTCCGAAAAATGGTTGTGGGGCTGGGACGCGTTGGCGATGAGCGACAAGACTTTTTTGAACGACTATAACCCGCAGCTGTCACGCTTCCACACAACGGATAACCCGCTGCAGATTTACAGCGAAAGTGTCTCGCAGCTTTATTTGACCGGCAGGGGAAACCGCAGCTATTTCGACGTTCGGGGAATTTATTTCGCGGGGCTTTCGACCGCGGACACACAGGCCCAGATTCCGGTCATCCATCCGGTCCTCGATTACAACTACACTGTCGATCATTCGGTGTTTGGAGGTGAGTTTGGCTATGATGTTAACGTCACCAGCCTGACACGCACGCAGGCTGAGTTCGACGCCATAAATCAGACGGCGTCCATGAACAACACGTGTGTGACCACCAATCCGTCTGTCAAGACCCCCACGAATTGTCTGTTGGCCGGTTTTCCCGGTACTTACAGCCGCTTCACGACGGAGGCGCACTGGAAGGCAACTTACACCGACTCACTCGGCCAGCAGTTCACACCGTTCGCCTCATTGCGAGCCGATGCCGGCGTCATGCAAATTAATAACGACCCGAGTGTCGCCAATTACATCAATACCGGAGATACCGAGCTCGTGCGCGCCATGCCAACCGTCGGCCTCGAGTATCGTTTTCCTTTTATCAGCCGGGAGTCATGGGGCACGCAGACGGTCGAGCCGATCGCACAAGTGATCGCGCGCCCCAATGAACCGCAGATTGGCAAGTGGCCGACAGAAGACGCACAGAGCTTGATGTTCGATGACAGCAACCTGTTCCGCGTAGACAAATATTCCGGCTATGACCGCGTGGAAGGCGGCGGACGCGCCAATTACGGCGTGGAGTACACCGCGCAATTCAACCGAGGCGGCGCGCTTAATGCATTGTTTGGCGAATCATATAGCCTGTTCGGTCAAAACTCATTTGCTAACGGTGGTACTACCAACACGGGCCTCGACAGCGGCCTCGACACCACGCGTTCTGATTATGTGGCTCGGGTCGCTTATAAACCGAACAACACGTACACCTTTACATCGCGTTTCCGTTTCGACGCCGATACGTTCGCGGCGCAGCGAACTGAAATTGAGGCCGCTGCCAGGTTTGACCGCTGGAACGTGAGCGCGCTCTACGGCGATTATGCCGCACAGCCTGAGATAGGCTTCCTTAACCGCCGGCAAGGCGTCCTCGGCACCGCCTCGGTGAAACTTGACGCCAATTGGGTTTTCCAGGCCGGCGCCCGTTACGGTCTTAACAGCGGTGGTTTCGACCAGACCAATTTGGGTCTCGGCTACGTAGATGACTGCATTATCTTCGCCGTGAATTACGTTACGAATTACAGCTATAGCACTGGCGCCCCAGTGCTCAATCACTCGATCATGCTGCAAATAAACTTACGCACGCTTGGCGGCACGACGACGTCCCAGTCGCTATCAACTGGCGTGCATTGATGAGTGGCGTGGCGCGGCAGCGATGCGATGGATGACGCGATGGTTCTCAACCTAATGCGCAGATCGTGGCGGTATTGGCTGATGGGCATCGCGCTGGCGGCGGCCCTCGCTTTGCCGGCTGCGACGCTTGCGCAAGTCGTCGTCATCGCCAATGGTTCGCCGATCACTGCCTACGATATCGATCAGCGTACCAAGCTGATCGCAAATTCGACCCACCAAACTCCGACGCGCCAGGAGGTCATCAACCAGCTGATCGACGACCGCATCAAGATCGCCAAAGCCAAGAGCTACGGATTCGAGGTGAGCGACGGCGAGGTCGAAGAAGCTTTCAATAACATGGCAAGGAACCAACACATCACGCCGCAGCAGTTCACGCAGTTTCTCGAGCACGCCGGCATCTCGCCAACCACGATCAAGGCTCGCATTCGCGCAGAAATAACCTGGAATCAGCTAGTACGCGGCAGGTACAGCTCTTCGCTGGAGGTCGCCGAGTCTGACATCACAAAGGCGCTGAGCGAACGTAAGGACGTTCAGGCCGACGCTATCGGGTACATCTACACGCTGTACCCTGTAATGATGGTGGTGCCGCAGGGATCAAGCTCCGCCGTAATGGAAGGTAAGCGCCGCGAAGCAGAAAGCCTGCGCAGCCGTTTCACCGCGTGCAACGAAGGCCTAGCGCTCGCACGCGGGCTACGCGACGTCGCGGTGCGTGAGCCGATTTCCCGCAGTTCTGCCGACCTACCGCAGTCGCTGCGCGAGGTGCTCGAGAATCTGCAGATCGGTCACCTGACCACGCCGGAGGTTACCGCCCAGGGTCTGCAAATGTTTGCCTTGTGCGAAAAGCGGCAGAGCAACATCGATTCCCCGGCCAAGCGTGAAACGCGGCAGGAACTGTTTAATAAGAAGTTTGAGATCGAGTCCAAAAAATTCCTCGATGAAATCCGCAAACAAGCGATGATCGAATATAAATGAGCGCTACCGCCGATCTTGCATTGGCGTTGACGCTCGGTGAGCCGGCGGGCATCGGACCCGATTTGACGCTCGCAATATGGCGGCGCCGGGTCGAACTCGATGTACCCCCCTTCTATCTTATTGGTGACCCCGAGTTCCTCTCCGCGCGCGCCCAAATTTTGCGGCTCGATGTCCCGCTCGCTGTGGTGGAACCAGCGGCAGCGGCTGCAACGTTTGAGCGCGCCTTGCCGTTAGTGCCGCTCGGCCTTGCCGTCAGCGCCTCGCCTGGCAAGCCCGATGCGAGTAGCGCACCCGCAGTCGTTGCCTCGGTCCGCCGCGCGGTCGCCGACGTCATGGGTGGTCGAGCGGCAGCCGTCGTCACTAACCCAATCGCGAAAAACGTCCTCTATCGGTCCGGCTTCGCTGAGCCCGGCCATACCGAATTCCTCGCCAAGCTCGCGCAGAAAGCGACCCGCAAGGCAGTACAGCCGGTGATGATGTTATGGTCGACGGAGCTTGCCGCGGTGCCGGTAACCATCCATCTGCCGCTGCGCGATGTGGTGACGCGGCTGAGCACCGATCTAGTGGCAACCACCGGGCGCATTGTTGCACACGACCTAATGAGGCGTTTCGGCATCGCGCGGCCGCGCATCGCTGTCGCCGGCCTCAATCCTCATGCCGGTGAGGACGGCGCGCTCGGCAAGGAGGATCGGACTATCGTGGCGCCGGCAGTCGCGCAGCTGAAGGCGGAGGGCATTGATGCATTTGGCCCGCTGCCAGCCGATACGCTTTTCCACGAGCGCGCGCGTGCCGGTTACGACGTGGCGCTCTGCATGTATCACGACCAAGCGCTGATCCCGATCAAGACGCTCGCCTTCGAACGCGCCGTGAATGTCACGCTTGGCCTGCCTTTCGTGCGCACCTCGCCCGATCACGGCACTGCATTCGATATCGCTGGCACTGGACGTGCCGCCCCGTTCAGCCTCGTGGCAGCGTTGGCCCTCGCCGCGCGGTTGTCGGCGACTAAACCGGCGCTTGTGTCCGCAAAGTAAATGGCGCAAATCGACGACCTGCCGCCGCTGCGCGAGGTCCTCCGCCGGCATGGCCTATTCGCCAAAAAATCCCTCGGACAGAACTTCCTGCTCGATCTCAACTTGACCGCACGCGTTGCGCGCGCCGGTGGCTCGCTTGACGGCGTGACGGTGGTCGAAGTCGGCCCAGGGCCGGGTGGGCTGACGCGCGCACTGCTAGCGGAAGGCGCTCGGCGTGTGATTGCCATCGAACGCGATGACCGCGCAATCAACGCGTTGCAGGAGATCGCCGCGCGCTATCCCGGCCGGATCGATATCGTTCCCGGCGACGCGCTGGAATTTAACGCGCGCGCTCATCTCGGTTTTGAGCGTGCGCGAGTAATCGCCAACCTGCCTTATAATATCGCTACCCCGTTACTGATCGGTTGGCTGAGCGAGTCCTGGCCGCCCTGGTACGACTCGCTGGTGTTGATGTTCCAGCGCGAAGTGGCCGAACGCATCGTCGCGACGTCCGGCAGCAAAGCCTATGGCCGGCTGGCGGTGCTGGCGGGCTGGCGCACCGAAGCCAAGATCATGTTCGATGTGGCGCCCACTGCCTTCGTACCGCCGCCGAAGGTGACCTCGTCGGTGGTGCGGCTGATCCCGCGCGCCAAACCGCTTGCCTGCGATGCGAACGCACTGCAGCGGGTAACCGAGGCGGCGTTCGGCCAGCGCCGCAAAATGCTGCGCCAAAGCCTGAAATCGGTCGGCGTCGATACGCTGACTCTGCTTGCCGAGGCGTGCATCGAGCCGACGCTGCGGGCTGAGGAGATCCCGGTCGAGGGCTTCGTGGCGCTGGCGAATGTTTTCGCTGCGCGGGCAAAGGCGCACGTGTAAAGTCTGCGCCATGCAAATGTACCGCCAATCGCTCACCGCCTATGGAGCGCCGCTGTGTGAAACGGTGATCGAGGCCCCTAGGCCTCAGGGCACTGAAGTGCTAGTGCGTATCGTCCGCTGCGGCGTCTGCCATTCCGACCTGCATATGCAGGATGGCTATTTCTTGCTCGGCGACGGCAAAAAGCTCGACGTGCGGCAAGGTCGCACCCTGCCATTCACGCTCGGGCACGAGATCGCCGGGACAATTGAAAGTGCCGGGCCGGATGCGAAAGTCGAGGCCGGGAGCAAGGTCGCCGTCTACCCTTGGATCGGCTGCGGCCAATGCGCCGCCTGCAAGGTCGGCGACGAGAACATCTGCGCGGCTGCGCGGCACCTTGGCGTTACGGTTGACGGTGGCTTTGCCACGCATGTGTTGATCCCGCACCCGCGTTATCTGATCGACTATGCGCCTTTGTCAGCCTCCTACGGCGGCGCGCTAATGTGCTCGGGGCTGACCGCCTATGCGGCACTCAAGCACTTGGCAGACCGCGCCGCGCGTGGGCCGCTGCTGCTGGTCGGCCTAGGCGGCGTAGGCTTGATGGGACTGGCGCTGGCGCGCGCCATGTATGACGCTGCGCCTTACGGCGCCGACATTGATCCGAAGAAGCGCGAGGCCGCGCTCGCCGCCGGTGCCAAGGAAGCCTTCGATCCGGCCGATGCCGGCGCGCGCAAGGCATTGCTGAAGGCAAGCGGCGGCATCTACGCGGCCTGCGATTTCGTTGGCTCCGACAAATCGCTCAATTTCGCGACCAGCGTGCTAGCTAAGGGCGGCAAGGTCGTGGTGACCGGCCTGCTTGGCGGCGCCTATACCACGGCGGTCGCGATGTTTCCGCTGAAGGCGATGAGCATCGAGGGCACTACCACCGGCACATTGGCGGAAGCACGCGAGCTGATCGATCTGGTGCGCGCCAAGAATATTTTACCACCGCCAATTGCCGAACGACCGCTATCGGGTGCGCAAGCAGCGCTGGAAGACCTACGCAGCGGAAAAATCGTCGGCCGGATGGTGTTGACGGCCTAAAGCTTCGCCTGCAGCCCGCGCACGAAATCGGACAGGCCGGGCTGCCGCTCACGCTTGAGTCGCTCGGCGGCAAGGATTGCTTGCACGTCAGCGAAGGCGAGTTCGATATCGCGGTTGATTACCACATACTCGTATTCGGCCCAATGGCTCATCTCGTCGGCGGCTTTCGCCATGCGGCGGCGGATCGTCTCGTAATCGTCCTGCGCGCGCGCTTTCAGCCTCCGCTCCAGCTCGGGGATCGACGGTGGCAGCACAAACACGCTGACCAGATCGTTGCGCGCCTTCTCGCGTAATTGCTGGGTGCCCTGCCAATCGATGTCGAAGAGCACGTCGCGGCCTTGCGCGAGCGCATCCATCACCGGCTTAACCGGCGTACCGTAATAATTGTTGAACACCTCAGCCCACTCCAGCAGCGCGTCCTTCTCGACCAGTGTATCGAAGTGGCGTCGATCGATGAACGTGTAGTCGCGGCCGTCCACTTCGCCGGGGCGCATCTCGCGCGTGGTCACCGACACCGAGAGCGTCACGTTCTCGTCCTCGGCGAGCAGACGACGTGACAACGTGGTCTTGCCGGCGCCGGAAGGCGACGATAGCACCAGCATCAGTCCGCGCCGGCTGATAACCGTCTCTTGCTGGCGCGTATGAGCCATAAGCTTCACTCCAAATTCTGCACCTGCTCACGGAATTGCTCGACCGCGCTCTTGAGTTCGAGCCCAATATTGGTGAGTTCGACGTCGTTGGCCTTGGCTGTGAGCGTATTCGATTCGCGGTTGAGTTCCTGCGCCAGGAAGTCAAGCCGGCGGCCGACCGGCCCACCGTCGGCAAGAAGCTTCTGTGCCTGCGCAACGTGCGAGGCCAGACGGTCAAGCTCCTCGCGGATATCGGTCTTGCTCGCGAGCATGATCGCTTCCTGGTGCAAGCGATCGGAATCGAAGCGCGTCGACGCCGACAGAAGCGTCGCCACCTGTTCGGCAAGCCGCGCCTTGATCGCTTCCGGTTTGCGGCCAGGAGCGACTTCGGCGCGTGCCGCCAGCGCGGCGATCTCCTTCAGACGCTCCGACAGCACGCGGCCGAGAGTCGCTCCCTCTTCGCGACGCATGGCGACGAGTTCGCCGAGCGCGTTGTCGAAGCCCTCCAAAATCGCGGCCTCTGCGGCGCGGCGATCCTCTTCGCGCTCATCCTCCTCGGTGATTTCAATCACGCCCTTGAGTGAAAGAATGCCGTCGAGCGTCGCAGGGGCCGCCTCGACTCTCTCGTGCAGGCGCTTAAGCGTGGCCAGCACGGCGCTGAGCACCGGCTCGTTGACCTTGACCGTGGTAGCCACACCTTTCCGCTCGACTGTAAGATTGGCATAGGCCGTGCCGCGCGACAGCGTCTCGGCAGCACGGGCGCGGGCCGGCACCTCGATCGCATCCCAGCCCGGCGGTAGGCGCAGGCGCAGGTCTAGGCCTTTGGCGTTGACCGATTTGATCTCCCAGCTCCATGCATAGGAGCCGGCGACCCCATGGCCGCGAGCAAATCCGGTCATGCTCGACAGGGCCATCGGGGTTCGATCTCGCTTAGTTGAGCTGATAAAAGCGCCGGCGAACTTAGCGGCGCGTCCGTCCGCTCACAAGTACGGCCCGAATTGTTGATTGGTTACGGCTTGGAGGTCGGCGGATTTTCGGCCGGCGGATCGGTTGCGCTATTCTTCTCGAGCAAGCGCAGGCGCGCCAGATTCTTCTGGTGCTGATCGTAGCTCTCCGAGAACAGGTGGCCGCCGGCGCCGTCGGCGACAAAATAGAAGTCCTTGGTACGCGCGGGATTGGCGACGGCATCGAGCGAAGCGCGGCCCGGATTGGCGATCGGACCCGGCGGCAGGCCGTCGATCACATAGGTGTTGTAGGGCGTCGGCTGCTCGATCTCGCTCTTCAGGATCGGGCGACCGAGCGTGCCCTTGCCGCCGGTCAGTCCGTAAATGATGGTCGGGTCCGATTGCAGCCGCATCTTGTTCTTCAGGCGATTGACGAAGACGGAGGCGACACGCGACCGCTCCTCCGACTTGCCCGTCTCTTTTTCGACGATCGAGGCGAGGATGACGAGTTGCTCCGGCGTCTTGAGCGGCAGGTCGAGCATACGGTGCTCCCAAACCTCCGCCAGCAAACGCCGCTGCGCCTGCTGCATCCGCTGGATGATCTGCTCGCGCGGCATACCGCGGGTAAATTTGTAGGTCTCCGGCAGCAGCGTGCCCTCGCGCGGAATTTCCTTGATCTGGCCAGAGAGCTCGTCGTTCTCCAAGAGACGAGCGACGATCTGCTCGGACGTCAGCCCCTCCGGGATGGTCACGGCGTGCTGTATCACCTTGTTTTCAACGATGATGTTGACAACGTCGGCAAGACTGGCGTTCTTGCTGAATTGATATTCGCCGGATTTAAGATCCCCGCGCGCCTTGAGCGTCAGCACGCCGCCGATGAATATCCACGGCTGATCGATCACCCCTTCGCGCGTCAAGAGATCGGCGATGTCGCGCACGCCGAGACCGTGCGGGATATCGACCACCTTATCCTCCGTTAAAGGGCCAGGTGCCTCAAAGCGTTGCTTGCCGAAATAAAGTGCGCCGCCGACGGCAACCGAAAGAACAACAAGCACCGTGAAGATCGCGTTGCCGATGATCACCAGCGGATGACGCACCCGCTTGGAGCGGCGCTTGGGAATCGGCACTCGTTCGGGCTCGAGGGCAGCGCGCGCGCTGCGCGGTAGCTTGCTGCTGGGAGGCGGCACCGGATGAGCCCCCTTGCTCGCGTCCAGATTCGGCGGATGCGCGTTGTTACCATGACCCTCATGTGGCAGCTTGTGGCTCACTTAGCCCGCTCCGCGGTCAGTACCGACACGTTCGCAGTCCATCTGTTACTGTTGGCCATCGCAGAAATATCAGCAGATCGCACGTTAGAAAGAATTATGGCGAAACCTAGAGGCGACACAATGGCTAGCCGGAATAGCGCGTGAAAATTAACGAGGCGTTGGTTCCGCCGAAACCGAAGGAATTCGACAGCGTGGTTGAGATCTCGCGCTTGCGCGCGTTATGCGGCACGAGGTCTATCGGCGTTTCGACCGACGGATTGTCGAGATTGATGGTGGGTGGCGCGATCTGATCACGGATCGCCAGGATCGAAAAGATCGCCTCAACCGTGCCGGCGGCGCCGAGCAGATGGCCAATGCAAGACTTGGTCGACGACATCGAGACGCGGGCGGCAACATTGCCAATCAGACGCTGCACCGCGCCGAGCTCGATTTCATCGCCAAGTGGGGTCGAAGTGCCGTGCGCGTTGATGTAGTCAATGTCGCCCACCGCGATACCGGCCCGCTTAACCGCCATGCTCATGCAACGGAAGGCGCCGTCGCCATCCGGCGCCGGCGCGGTGATGTGATACGCGTCACCGGAGAGGCCGTAGCCGATCAGTTCGGCGTAGACTTTGGCGCCACGCGCCTTAGCGTGATCGAGCGATTCCAGCACTACCGTGCCGGCACCCTCGCCCATGACGAAACCGTCGCGATCCTTATCGTAGGGTCGCGAGGCGCGTGTCGGTTCGTCGTTGAAACCGGTCGACAACGCGCGCAGCGCCGCAAAGCCAGCCAACGAAATGCGATTGACCGGCGATTCCGCGCCACCCGCCACCATAACCTCGGCATCGCCGAGTGCAATCATGCGCCCGGCATCACCAATCGCATGGGCGCCGGTCGAGCACGCGGTGACCACGGCGTGATTGGGGCCTCTCAGACCATGGACAATGGAGACGTAGCCCGCGGCAAGATTGATAATGCGGCCGGGAATAAAGAACGGCGTCACCCGACGCGGCCCCTTCTCCTTCAGCGTGACTGCAACGTCGGCAATGCCCTCGATACCACCGATGCCTGACCCGATCAGCACGCCGGTAGCGGTTTGATCTTCGTTGCTTTTGGGATGCCAGCCGGCGTCGTCGAGTGCCTGCTTGGCCGAGCACATGGCGTAGAGGATGAAGTCGTCGACCTTGCGCTGCTCCTTCGGCTCCATCCATTGATCGGGATTGAAGGTGCCGTTGCCGCCGTCGCCGCGCGGGATAACGCAGGCGATTTTGCAGGAGATGTCAGAGACTTCGAACGTGTCGATTTTCTTGGCGCCGCTCTCGCCCCTGAGCAAGCGCTGCCAAGTCGGCTCGACACCGCAACCGAGCGGCGTGACCATGCCAATTCCGGTGACGACGACGCGTCTCATGGCCGTCTCCGAGCCATGCCGCCAGCTCCTGCGCTCCACCGGCACATCAGCTCGCGATTCAGCGGCTGGGCCGAAGCGAGCAGCGGCGTCGAATCTCGCTCAATTCTTCGCGTTTTTCTCGAGAAACTTGACCGCATCACCGACGGTCAGGATTGTCTCGGCGGCGTCATCGGGGATTTCGCAGCCGAACTCCTCCTCGAAAGCCATCACGAGCTCGACGGTGTCGAGACTGTCGGCGCCAAGATCATCGATGAAACTCGCTTGTTCGGTCACCTTGTCTGGCTCAACCCCGAGGTGCTCCACGACGATCTTTTTCACCCGCTCGCCAATATCACTCATCGTTCCATCCTCGTGCGTTTTAAATTGAGCGGCGACCGGAAGTTAGATCGCAACCATTTCTGCATGGCCTCGTCGTGGTTGACGATGGTGAAGACGAGCTTCGATTGCGGATCATCCGCCGCAAAGTCCGCGATCGGCCGCCCCAGCCAGGCCAAAGTTCGGTTACCATACTTCATTTGCGTTGACTAGCACGCGCAGCACGCTCCGACCACCCCCGAAACGTCAAGAACTTCCGCCGTTTATTGCACATGACGTTTTCGAAAAAGCGCCCGCGCTAAATCATGGCCATCCCGCCATTGACGTGGATGGTTTGGCCGGTGACATAGGCCGCCTCCTCGGAGGCCAAGAATACCGCCGCCGCCGCCACTTCGGCCGGCGTGCCGAGCCGGCCCGCCGGCACGCGGGCCAAGATCGCCTCGCGCTGCTTGTCGTTGAGCTTGTCGATCATGGCGCTAGCGATGATACCAGGCGCAATACAGTTGGCGGTCACGTTGCGCTTGGCATATTCCGCCGCCACCGACTTGATCATGCCGGTAATGCCCGCCTTAGACGCGGTGTAATTGCTTTGCCCCGGATTGCCCGTCCAGCCGACCACTGACGAAATCGCAATCACGCGGCCCCAGCGCCGGCGCATCATGCCCTTCACCGCCGCGCGCGCTAACCGGAACGTAGCTGTCAAATTGACGGCGATCACTTGCTCCCATGCTTCGTCGGTCAGCTGCACAAATAAATTGTCGCGGTTGATGCCGGCATTGGCGACGAGGATGTCAAGCTTTTGCATTTGCTCTTCCGCGCTCGGCACCAACGCTTCTACCGCGGCCTTGTCGCCGAGATCGCAGGGCAACACATGCACGCGGTCTTTCAACGCACTGGCGAGCGCATCGAGCATGTCCCGCCGCGTGCCAGAGATGGCGACGGTCGCGCCCTGATTGTGCAGCGCGCGGGCGATACCGTTGCCGATGGCGCCGGTCGCACCGGTCACCAGCGCGGTCTTGCCGCTGAAGTTGAACATGATGCACTCCTTCCCGCCTTGAATGCGGCGATGTCTTCGGGCGTGCCGATCGACGTCGCGGTGGCGCATTCCGCGATGCGCTTGACAAGACCGCTCAACACCCTGCCGGCGCCCACTTCGTAGAATCTCTTGACGCCAGCGGCGGCCATGTAGGCGACCGACTCGCGCCAGCGCACCGTGCCGGTAACCTGCTCGACCAGAGCACGCACTATGGCCGCTGGTTCCTGGATCGGCTTGGCCAGCACGTTCGCCACCACCGGCACAACCGGCGCATTCACCTTCACAGAGGTCAGCGCCTGCGCCACCGCATCGGCGGCGGGTTGCATCAAGGCGCAATGGAAGGGAGCGGACACGGGCAGCAGCATCGCGCGCTTGGCGCCCTTGCCTTTAGCAATTTCGACGGCGCGTTCGACGGCAGCCTTGTCGCCAGACACCACCACTTGGCCGCCGCCATTGTCATTCGCGGCTTGACAAACCTGGCCTTGCGCCGCCTCCGCAGCAACGGCGGCCACCGCCTCGAACTCGAGCCCAAGCAGCGCCGCCATGGCGCCTACTGCGACAGGGACCGCCTTCTGCATGGCCTGCCCGCGGATGCGCAACAGGCGCGCAGTATCGGCGATGCTGAATGCGCCGGCGGCGGCCAGTGCGGAATATTCGCCGAGCGAATGACCTGCGACAAATTGCACGTCGCGCTTGAGATCGAGTCCGGCTTCCGCTTCCAGCACGCGGATGGCAGCCAGCGATACCGCCATTAGCGCGGGCTGCGCATTCTCGGTGAGCGTCAGGATGTCGGCCGGACCCTCGAAAATGATCATGCTCAGCTTGCTACCGAGTGCCGCATCCACCTCGTCGAATACGGCTCGGGCCGGCACGAAATTCGCCGCCAACGCCTTACCCATGCCGACCGTCTGGCTGCCCTGGCCCGGAAACACAAAAACGAACGCCATACCCCCTCGCAATTTCGTCTGTTTGCCAAAATCGGAGCCGACAGACACCGCAAGATAATGTCCTGTCAAGCCAGCCCTGCTGACGAAGCGGCAACACTCATTCAGATAAGAGCCCCCAGTTGCCGACAGGGCCAGAACTGAATTTGTGACGGATCAAGACCTCGCGGGTACGCGTATTGATCCGGTGTTCCGGCAGAAGATGCTGACGGGCTCTGAAAACGCTGATCGTAGCGGATATATGCGCGAGGTCCCCCGCCAGCCCCTGTGATCAGTTAGATCCGCGAAGGCGCATATCTCGCCGCCGAATTTGCCGAGAAACGGCGCAAAGCGGTCTATAACGATTTACGCTGCAACGTTCAATTGGCTGCAATTAGCTGCAAAAGCTAACCAATAAGCTTACGGCGGAACAGTGAAAAACCAATTGCGCGCCGTTGGGCTTCCTGACGGTTTCAACGGACCGATCTTGACGCTCCGCAAGTCTGAACAACCAAGCGCGCGACGCGCGGCCTTTAAGCATTCCGCTTCGATGAACGCTGCGCTGTTTTCAAGGCACCCTCTCTGGCGTGGGGCGTTAGTGAATTGCGCCGATAACTTCGCATCGTTGTCATTGCCGTACTATTGATCCGTCGTGACGCCGGCCACACCCGCAGCCTATCGTCAGGCGCAGGCTCGAGTAACTCCGTTCACCGTTTCAGCGCGCGTTGAAAGTAGGAGGATGCCTCCTCCGCGGTTTTCTTCCACCGCCACGGAATGAGACCCCAGTGCATTGGCGAAAAGCCAAGGCGATCAGCACCGCGCGGGATCGGCACGTTGATCGTCATGGCCGGGGCGATGTTGTAGCGCGGCTGCAAGTTCAAGCCCGGTCGCGTCAGCACGGACAGGGTGATCAATTCGCGCCAAGTGTAGCCTTGGGTGAGGCGGCCGTACATTTCAAACATCCGCCAGGCGGTGCTGGATTTTAGGTCGTTGGCCTAGCAGGTCATTGGATTATTGGTCCAAAGGCCTACTGAAGCTCGACACCAGGGGCCGCTGGCCGGCTGAGTTCCGAGAAGGTAAAGGACGGTTTTGCTTGCCTTTTCTGACCTGGTCCGCCTATAACCCGCGCGCTCCGCGATCCTGGTTGGGAGCTGAACGGATGGCCGCTCAATGACCCTCTCGGTCGTCAGCGGTAGGGCTAAGCCCGACGTCCCGTGTTCCCGCCTTCAGAGCATTCGAGCCTTTCCCGAAGGGCTCGAGGGGCTTGGCGCCGGGATCGAGGACATGGATGAAACAAGGAAAGGCATTCCATGCCGCTATACGAACACGTCTACCTCGCGCGCCAGGATTTGAGCGCGCAGCAAATCGAGGATTTGACCGCGCAACTGTCCGGCGTTATCGGGCAAATGGGCGGCAAGGTGACCAAGACCGAATATTGGGGAATTAAGTCCCTAAACTATCGCATCCGCAAGAACCGCAAGGCGCACATGACGCTGCTCAACGTCGACGCGCCGGCCACCGCGCTCAACGAGATCGAACGCCAAGAGCGACTCAACGAAGATGTGTTGCGTTATTTGACCATCCGCGTCGAAGAACACGAGGAAGGTCCTTCGGCGATGATGCGCAAGTCGGACCGCGACGATCGCGGCGGCCGTGGCGAGCGGCGCCGGCGCGAGGACCTTGAGGACGAAGGCAACAACATCGCGGCGGTGGAGGAATAGACTATGGCATTCGCACCTCAAGGCGGCGGCGCCCGACGTCCGTTCTTCCGCCGGCGCAAGACCTGCCCATTTTCGGGCACCAATGCCCCGAAGATCGACTACAAGGATGTCAAGCTGTTGCAGCGCTATGTTTCCGAGCGCGGCAAGATCGTGCCGAGCCGCATCACTGCGGTGTCGGCAAAGAAGCAACGCGAGTTGTCACAGGCAATCAAACGCGCGCGTTTCCTTGGGTTGCTACCGTACGTGATAAAGTAGCGTGAATACATGCGAGGCTGGCGGGGAACACCCGCTAAGCCGATGGTTGAGACGGGACGTTTGCTGTCTCTAACCGCTCGAAAGGGGCGGGACAGCTCGTGATGATGCACTTAGGGTTCATCGGTATCGGTGCCGGCGCCGCGGCCGCTTTGCTGTTCGCGTCGGTGACCTCCGGCACGTGGCTATCGATCCCACTCTTTTACCTTGCGCCGCTACCGGTCCTGATCGCGGGGCTCGGCTGGAGCCATTGGGCGGCGCTGGCCGCCGCGCTGACCGGCGCGCTCGCGCTCGGGGCCACCTTCGGGGCCATATTCATCCTCGCGTTCCTCGCCACCGTCGGGTTGCCGGCCTGGTGGCTCGCTTATCTTGCAATGCTGGCGCGTCCGGCCGGCAACGGCGCGAGCGCGCTTGAATGGTACCCGGCCGGCCGGCTGGTAGTCTGGTCGGCCGTCCTCGCCGGCCTGATCGTGGTCGCCGCCATCCCCAATTTCGGTTTCGACGCTGACACCTTCCGCAACAGCCTGCACAACGTGCTCACACATGTTTTGCGCGTTGAAAGCGATGCGTCGTCGGACGCCCCGGCCGGTATCCCCGGTGTCTCCGATGCGGACCGCTTGATCGACCTCATGGTCGGCGCCATCCCACCTGCGGCGGCGGTGCTCGCCACCATAACCAACTTGCTCAACCTGTGGCTCGCCGCCCGCATCGTGAAGTTCTCCGGCCTACTGAAGCGGCCGTGGCCTCATCTTCCCAGCCTCACATTTCCACGCGCGCTGACGGCGGCGCTGGTGCTGGCCGTCATCCTGAGCTTCTTCAGCGGCCTTCTCGGCATCGTCGGCGGCGTGATGTCAGCAAGTCTGCTGATGGCCTACGGTGTGCTCGGCCTGGCGGTCCTGCACGTCATCACGCAGGGCATGGACGCTCGCCTGTTCGTGCTGGGTGGCGTTTACGCCGCGGTGCTCGTGTTCGGCTGGCCGGTGCTCGCGATTTGTATGCTCGGCCTCATCGAAACGGCGATCGATTTGCGTGCGCGTGTGGCGCGCAAGCGGGGACCGCCCGCCCTCACCTGACGAAATCCACCAATGCAGATTAGGGTTCAACTGAGGAGTAACAACAATGGAAGTGATCCTGCTGGAGCGCATCGGCAAGCTTGGCCAAATGGGCGACGTGGTGCGTGTGAAGGACGGGTTTGCCCGTAATTTCCTGTTACCGCGCGGCAAGGCCCTGCGCGCGACCGCTGAGAACAAGTCGCGCTTCGAGTCCATGAAGGCCGAATTGCAGGCGCGCAATCAGGAGCTCAAGGGCCAAGCCGACGCTGTCGCCGCCAAGCTCGACGGCAAGACCATGGTGGCAATCCGGCAGGCGAGCGAAGCCGGGCAATTGTTCGGCTCGGTCTCGACTCGCGACATCGCCGTCATGCTGATGGCGGAAGGCGCCGAGGTGAGCCGTTCACAGGTCGCGCTCAACGCACCGATCAAAAACATCGGCCAACACAAGGTGCCGCTGGCGCTGCACCCGGAAGTCGAGACCAACATCACAGTCATCGTGGCGCGCAGCGAGGGCGAAGCGGAACGCATTGCACGCGGGGAGGATGTTACCGTCCGGCGCGAGCAGGTCGAGGAAGAAACGACGGCGACGCGCGAGGTGGCCGAAACCTTCTTCGAACCCGAGGCGGCGAAGGCCTTGCGCAAGAGCGAGGGGCCGGCCAGCGAAACGGCCCCCGAAGAAGAGAAAAAGCCGGCCAAGGTCGCGAAGAAAAAGAGGGGCGAGGACGAGAAGCCGGCCGCTTAATCGGGTTTCTTCGGCTCATCCGGTTTGGCAGCCGGGGTGGTCTCAGTTTTCGGCTCGCTCGCCTTGGCCTCCGACGGCTTCGCGTCGGCAGGCTTGGCGTCGGCAGGCTTGGCGTCGGCAGGCTTGGCGTCAGCCGGCTTCGCCTCCACCGTCGTAGCTTGCGATTTTGTGTTCGTCGGGTTGGTGTCGTTGGTTTTAACGCCCGGCTTTTTGGTTTTGTCGCCTCCTTTGGCCGTGCGCGCAGCCGGACCTATGCGCTTGCCCGGCACCGCGGCCCGGCTGGTCGATTCGATGTAGGCCGCGATGGCGGCCGCCGTTTCACGGCTCGCCGTGTAATGCTCGCGCAGGAACCCGGACAGCCCAAACATCCCGCCCCTGCCGAGACTCTGCGGTGTCTTGTGGCAGATGGTGCAATTGGAGGCGTAAAGCTGAGCGCCAGTCTTGCCGGAATCTAGGTTTTCCTGCGCACACGCCAATCCCGCGAAACTCAAGACCAAGACTGCCGATGTGATCTCGCGCTTGCAATTCACCATTGCCATCCATCTTTTCGCTAGCCGCCAGAATTAAGTAACCGCCCAACCTTGATAGCCTATTAGCGCGGGATTGTTATTTCCGCCAGGATGGGTTGCAGAACCGAGGTTCGCAGCATTGCTGGGTTGTTGGAACTTTGATTAAATTGTAGCCGTTGGATGGTTGTCGCTCATGGTTGAGTGGAGGCGGCCGATGGACCGGTTGCTTCGATTCCTACTCGAAACCTTTATTCGGCGCGGCACGTTTCGGGTCACCACGTCGCGCGGCACAACCTTCGCATTCGGGGACGGGACCGGGACGCCGGTCGCGGTCCGCTTCATCTCCCCAGCCGCTGAATGGGCCGTTCTGCTCGATCCTGAGCTCAAGCTCGGCGAGTGCTACATGGATGGCACCTTCGTGGTCGAGCACGGCACGATCGCGGACGTTCTTGTCGTCGCGCTCGGGCAGGATTCCGACGTGCCGTATTGGGCGCGGCCGCAGTGGCTCTTGCGCTACCTGAAGCGCCGCTTGCAGCAGTTCAATCCCCGCAAGCGAGCGCGCCACAACGTCGCGCATCACTACGATCGTGACGGCCGGCTTTATTCTCTCTTCCTCGACGCCGACCGGCAATATAGCTGCGCCTATTTCGAGAGCCCTGACCAGTCGCTCGACGATGCCCAGCTCGCCAAGAAACGGCACCTCGCCGCCAAATTGCTCCTGGAGCCGGGCAAGCGCGTGCTCGACATTGGCTCCGGCTGGGGCGGCTTGGGTCTTTATCTTGCCGAAGTCACCGGCGCGGATGTGACCGGCATTACGCTGTCGCGAGAGCAGCACGCGTTTGCCAACGAGCACGCCGCGGAAAAGGAACTCGCCAACCGCGCCAGGTTCAGATTGCAGGACTATCGCGATGTGGATGGCCCGTTCGACCGCATAGTCTCAGTCGGCATGTTCGAGCACGTCGGCGTCAATCACTATGACACGTTTTTCCGCAAATGTGCGGAGCTGCTCAACGACGATGGTGTGATGCTGCTGCACTCGATCGGCCGCTCGGAAGGGCCGAACGTTACGAATCCGTGGATCGCGAAATATATCTTCCCGGGCGGATATATCCCGTCGATTTCAGAGGTTCTTCCAGCGATCGAGCGATCCGGGCTGCTCGTCACCGATATGGAGATCCTGCGCCTGCATTACGCCGAGACGCTGAAGAACTGGCGCGCGCGGTTCCTGGTCCATCGCGAGGAGATCGAGCGCATTTACGATCAGCGCTTTGTGCGGATGTGGGAGTTCTATTTGGCGGCTTCGGAAATGTCGTTCCGTGAGCAGAACATGATGAATTTCCAGATCCAGCTCACGAAACGACAGGGCGTGGTGCCGATGACGCGCGACTATATCGGGCGCGAGGAGCTGCGCCTGCGCCGCGCCGAAGGCGAGCGCCGTCCGCCCTTGCGGCTCGCCGGCGAGTAGC